>Ga0316190_10000068_pt1 | contig 58270 bp, 57 predicted proteins | sample Eddworburrow2_MG_FD_204929 | JGI IMG/M metagenome (GOLD analysis project Ga0316190, IMG submission 204929) | Coastal sediment microbial communities from Maine, United States - Eddy worm burrow 2 | ecosystem: Environmental > Aquatic > Marine > Coastal > Sediment | place: USA: Maine | collected...
CATGCTTTGTGCTAACTTGATCCTGACCCAGGGACGACCCCGACGCATACGTTTCAAAAACCCGGCGTTAATGTCTTTAGCTTCAGTTGCCATCAACCCGCTTTGCACTTCAATCCCGGCCTTTTGCAACCGCTGGAACCCATTGCCGTTGACCTCCGGGTTGGGGTCTTCAATGGCGAATACCACCCGGGCCACTTTGGCGTCAATCAACGCATCCACGCAAGGGGGCGTGCGGCCACTGTGGCTGCAGGGTTCGAGAGTGACATAAGCCGTTCCACCCACCGCCTTGTCACCGGCATCATTCAAAGCATGGATTTCTGCATGGGCTTCACCGGCCTTCCTGTGCCAACCCTCTCCTACGATCTCTGAGTCACGTGCGATTACACAACCGACCCGCGGATTGGGGTGAGTCGTGGCCAGACCGCGACGGGCCAGTTGCAGGGCTCTGGCCATACACTTGTAATCGAACGCATTGAAGCCCATCGGAGTCCGCTTTATTTCATTGGAGGCGCACTAGTGCACTGCATCGTACACTAACGCCGCTTCTTGCCGGAACGGACGTTCAGCAGAGAAATTTGACGTTGATCCAGACTGCCCGGGTGTTCTTTCTCCAGTAATTCGATCTCATCCCGGAACGCCTGGATATCTTCGAACCTGCGGTATACAGAAGCAAACCGGACGTATGCCACCTGATCCAGCTGGCTCAATTCCCGCATCACCCACTCACCGATCAGACTGCTGGGTATCTCCGCTTCTTCAACACTGCGGATTTCCCGCAACAGGCTGCGGATGGAACGCTCGACCTCACGGGTTTCAACCGGTCTTTTTTCAAGGGCCCTGAGCATACCCTTACGTAACTTATCCTCCGAAAATGCTTCTCGAACACCACCTGCTTTAATTACCCGGGGTGCTACGAGTTCCGGGGTTTCATAGGTATTGAAGCGGGAAGCACATTTTGCACATTCACGCCGGCGGCGGATCTGCATACCATCGCCTGTTACCCGGGAATCCACCACCCGGGTATCGTCATGATTGCAATACGGACACCACATTTCCTGGTATCAGCGCCTGTAAACGGGATGTTGATGACATAATGCCAAGGCGGCTTCACGGGCCTGGTCCTCAACTGCCGTGTCACCAACGTGGTCGAGAACGTCGCATATGATGCCCGCCAGCGCAACACAGTCATTTTCGTCAAACCCGCGAGTGGTCACCGCAGGTGTCCCCAGACGTAATCCACTGGTTACAAAAGGTGAGCGTGGCTCGCCTGGCACGGTGTTTTTGTTAACCGTGATAAACGCACGGCCCAGTGCTTCTTCTGCATCTTTGCCCGTGTATTCACGACCGATAAGATCCACCAGAAACAGGTGGTTATCGGTGCCGCCGCAAACGATACGATAACCGCGCTCCATCATGATTCCGGCCATCGCCCTGGCATTGATCACAACCTGCTGCTGGTACTGGATAAAGCTGGGGTCCAGCGCTTCTTTGAAAGCCACCGCCTTGGCAGCGATAACATGCATCAGGGGACCGCCCTGGGTTCCCGGGAAAACCAGTGAATTTAACCTTTTCTCGATAGCCTCATCTTCCTGCGCGAGGATGATCCCGCCTCTCGGGCCACGCAGGGTTTTGTGCGTCGTGGACGTCACCACATGTGCGTGCGGCATTGGGCTCGGATAGACGCCTGCAGCAACAAGACCGGCAACATGTGCCATATCAACAAGAAAGTAGGCACCGACTGAATCGGCTATTTCACGCATCCTGGCCCAGTCTACGACACGTGAATAGGCTGAAAATCCGCCAATCAGTAAACGTGGTTTACACTCCTCGGCAATGCTTTGCATTTCATCGTAATCAATCGCGCCGGTTTCCTGATCGATACCATAGGGCACCGCATTGAACAGGCGTCCGGAGAAATTGACTTTTGAACCATGGGTCAGGTGACCACCATGCTGAAGATTCATGCCAAGCAGGGTGTCTCCAGGCTCCATCAGGGCCATATATGCAGCAGCGTTGGCCTGTGACCCCGAGTGCGGTTGTACGTTGGCATAATGGGCACCAAACAGCTGCTTGACCCTTTCCTGTGCCAGTCTCTCGGCAGTATCGACATGTTCGCAACCACCGTAATAACGCCGACCAGGATACCCTTCAGCATACTTGTTGGTTAAAACTGATCCCTGCGCTTCCAGCACCCTTGGACTCACATAGTTTTCGGACGCAATCAGTTCAATATGATCTTCCTGCCGCTGCTCTTCACTGGCGATCGCCGCCGCGAGTTCACCATCAAATTCTCTTATGCCAAAGCTGTTGTCAAACATGCCCTATCCCGTGTTGAATGAAGTGTTGAAGTAACCTGTAATTCTAACATTTATTTGTGGGCTGGTGACCCCACTGAATCTGGTTTATCACATAGTCATCCCCGCTTTCGCGGGGATGACTTTGCTTTTGGTTAGTGGAGTGCTGGCTTTATGAGGTCCCGGCCTGCGCCGGGATGACGGTGCCTTCATTTAAGAACATGATGTGGGGTTGGTACTGGTTCCTGAGCCTGCGTTGAAGGATAATTCCGACTCAATCTGTATTGGAAACAGCTATGGCCCAGTTTATCTACACCATGATTGGTGTGAGCAAAATCGTTCCGCCAAACCGCACCATTATTAAGGACATTTCCTTGTCTTTTTTTCCGGGTGCCAAAATTGGCGTGCTCGGACTTAATGGTGCAGGCAAATCAACCGTGTTGCGTATCATGGCGGGCGTGGACAAGGAATATGAGGGTGAGGCCCGGCCCCAGCCTGATATTCGTATCGGTTTTTTACCCCAGGAACCGGAATTGGATGATGAAATGACGGTCCGTGAAACCGTGGAACAGGGGGTGGCCGAAGTCAGGGATCTTTTGCTGAAATTTGACGAAATCAGCCTCAAATTTGGCGAACCCATGGATGATGATCAGATGAATGCCCTGCTCCTGGAGCAGGCAGATCTACAGGAAGCTATTGAAGCGGGTAATGGCTGGGAACTGGAAAGAACACTGGAAGTTGCGGCAGATGCCCTGCGTCTTCCACCCTGGGAGGACAAAGTCGCACACCTGTCGGGTGGCGAAAGACGACGTGTCGCCCTCTGCCGCTTATTGCTGGCGAATCCGGATATGCTGTTACTGGATGAACCGACCAATCACCTGGACGCAGAATCCGTAGGCTGGCTGGAACGGTTTCTGACCGAATTTCCCGGTACGGTTGTTGCGGTTACCCATGACCGCTATTTTCTCGACAATGCTGCCGAATGGATTCTCGAACTGGACCGTGGCTACGGCATCCCCTGGAAAGGAAATTATTCGTCCTGGCTGGATCAAAAAGACCAGCGCCTGCAGCATGAGGAACGCAGCGACAAGGCTCATCAACGGGCAATTCGTGATGAATTGGAATGGGTACGGTCAAACCCGAAAGGCCGGCGTGCAAAGAGCAAAGCCAGGCTGCAACGATTTGAAGAGCTCAGCAGTCGTGAATATCAGAAGCAGAATGAAACCCGTGAAATTTATATTCCACCGGGCCCCCGACTGGGTGACCAGGTCATCGAAATCGAAAATGTTTGCAAAGGCTTTGGGGATAAACTGCTTATTTCGGACCTGAGCTTTAACCTGCCCAAAGGCGGTATCGTAGGTGTTATCGGTGGCAACGGTGCGGGCAAATCGACCTTATTCAAAATGCTGACGGGCGCAGAGAAACCGGATAGCGGGCACATCAGCATGGGTTCGACAGTTCAGCTTGCCTACGTCGACCAGAGCCGCGATAGCCTGGATGGCGACAAGACCGTCTGGGAGGAAATTTCTGACGGAGCTGAAACCATTACCGTCGGTCAGTTCACCATGCCGTCACGTGCTTATGTCAGTCGATTCAATTTCCGTGGATCCGATCAGCAAAAGTGGGTCAAGGACCTGTCCGGCGGTGAAAGAAACCGCGTTCACCTCGCAAAACTGATCCGGTCCGGCGGGAACGTTTTACTGCTGGATGAACCCACCAACGACCTGGATGTTGAAACCCTGCGGGCACTGGAAGAAGCGCTACTCGAGTTCCCGGGTTGTGCGGTTGTTATCTCGCATGACCGCTGGTTCCTGGATCGAATCGCAACCCATATGCTGGCGTTTGAAGGTGATAGCAAAGTCACCTGGTTCGAAGGTAATTACTCAGAATACGAACAGGATCTGAAACGCCGCATCGGGGACGATGCATTAAACCCGAAGCGGGTGAAATACAAAAAGATTTAGCGTCAAATGCGCCCGGGTTCAGCCCAGTGCGTCCAGGGATGCCAGGAAGGTTGGACCCTCGTTACCTATCGGGCCAAGCTCACACTGGCTGCATACTTTCATGCTTTTACGATCCTTTGCCATCTTGGCCAAAAACGCAGCGCGTTTCTCACCGGCCAGCACCTCACTGTACTTCTGATGCAGCAGGTTTCCAAAAACACCTGCCCGCGGATGATAGCAACAGGGTACAAAAGTGCCATCGTAGTCTACGTACAGGAGGTTGATGTCACCGTGCCATGTTTTACCGGTAAACTCGTCGGGTTCAGCCAGAAACACGCAGATGCCATTGACTGTTTCCGGCTTTCGCTGCGAAGGGTTGGCCACGGCTTCGGGGAGTATCATCCACTGCCTGAACTCGGGTTCCCAGCCCAGTGGTTTGAGCAACTGCCGCCAGTTTTCCTTATCCTGCTCAGTCTCTATTATTGTTCTTGTAATCAGCTGTGTAGCCGGTGACCATCTGTCACGAAGTTCCCTGGTCTTGTTAAGGAAATACATCAATTTGTCCATCTTGGCAGGTGGCCGCAGTGCTTCGTATTTCTCTGTTGATCCATCACCGTCACAACTCACTGCAATTTTATTAACGATCTGCAGCTTGAGCATTTCTTCAAAATTATCCCAATACACTTTTTGCCCGTTCGTGGAAATTTCCACGATGGAAGCTTTCCACTTCTGCTTGGGGATTTCAGCAACGATCTTGTCCAGGTTTCGGTGCAAAAGGGGTTCACCAAAATTGTATAACCGCAATGTATGGATTTGTTCAACATCCACATTCCCGAGGATGGTTGAAAAATCACTGACATCCATGCGTTTGACCTTGTCCATTATGGTGGAATTCGGGCATCCGACGCATTGCAACTGGCAACCATGCACGATGTCGACATGGAAAATAAAGAGGGAGTCAGGCTTGTTCAAGTGGTATCTCTTTTCAATTCAGAATTCTTGGCAGCAGATGTTAACTCAGATCTGTGTGATTAAGACACATTTATTGAATCAGTTTCAGTATACCTGCACGTTATAGACACAAGTCAAAACGGTTTTCACCAGGTAAGTGCACCGGCAAAATGCCCAGCTTGAGACAGGGACTGTCCGGCTTTACTCCTTCTGCAAATCGGGTAACGAAAAATCTGTAACCGTCGGTGTAAAAGGACGTGGATCATAATCAAGCAACTCCCTTGCTGCCCTGTCGTCTATGACCAGGTTCACCTTTTGTCTCTTAACCATTTCGGGATTAACCCCGGTGATTAATCTCAAACGGCAGGCGAATCGTATCAATGAAACAAACAGCCACTCCGGAAGGCGTAGCAACCTGACTGGTTTTTCCATTGCAGAAAAAATTCTGACAGCCATATCCGAGTAACTTAAAGTTTCACCCCCGCCCAACGACAGGCTGCGAGGCAATTCACCATTGAAGTGCAGCGCTTTGACCGCCACTTGCGCCAGGTCATCGGCGTGTACCGGTTGCCGCAAGCCGGTTGCCCTGCCATTGACAGGAATAAAACCAAAGCGGCGAACCCAGCCTGCCAAACGGCTGATGTTGGTATCCAGTCCACATCCATAAATCAGGGTAGGCCTGAGTATCAGCAATTTTAACCCTGTGCTTTCCGCCATGGACTGCAATTCCGACTCGAGGCCGAGCATGTCCAGAATCTGTTGCTTCTCCACGGGGTCATTCGATTGTTGCTTGGTTTCGACGCTGCTGCTGCTGAATACAATTGCAGTCTTAAATTTCTCTCCAGCCATCAGGAATTTTTTGGCAAGATCCAGCGGGCCTGCAGATAGCAGATTTTCACAAGGTTGACAGAGGTCCATCGCACCGGCCTCATTCAACCATTGAACCTGCTCAAAATCCGGATACCCGGATGGTTTCCCTTTGCGACTGACCGCAAGTACGCGAAAGCCGGCGCTTACCAGTTTCGGAATAGCAAATATGCCGATCTGGCTGCTCGCCCCTGTCAGCAATACACCGGGAGTGCTTATGCCCTGATCAGTATTAGCGGCCATAAAATAATGAACCTGAGCCAGATACCTGCATATACCAACATACGAATAGGAAAGAATGTCTTTTTTGCCTGGAATTTTCTGAAAAACCTGGCCATACCAAGATGCTTCTGAAAATGTACCCAGGTAGGACGGCTTCGGCTTGACAGGCCTTGCTGATGGACACAAGCCGCTTGCGGCACGTAAAGACAGTGCCAACCCTGCTGCTTCAGACGAAACATCAGGTCCAGGTCTTCACAGTGCATGGCGTACGCTTCATCCAGAAAACCTACGGCCTCTAGCGCACTTCGCCTGACCAGCATACAGGCGCCACTGACGGCATCGCAGATCTGTGGATCGGAAGTCATCCCGGAAACATCCACTTCTACACCATGAAAAACAGGAAACCATTTACCCAGGCGCCAGAGCCCACTGGCTGTCATAAACGACTTCCACGGACCCGGGAAACGCCGCACCGTTGCACGCTGCATCCGCCTGTGGTCATCGAAAACCGCCAGCCCTGCCAAGCCTGCCTGGCTGTCATTTAAAAGAGCTGTTTCCAACCTGCCAAGTGCTTCGGGCTCAAGGATACAGTCAGGGTTCAAAATCAGAATCATGTCAGCATCCGAGCAACGTGCGACCGAATTAACGGCCGGTGCAAAACCCAGGTTGGCCGGATTAAACAGGAATTCAACTTCGGCGCGCTTTCCGTAGAGTGACTGCAGGTTCTGTGCACTGCTGTCGCTGGACGCATTGTCAACCAGGGTTAACCTGCTTCGTACCGTACTATTCAACAGCGCGCTGACGCACTGTCGCAGCATTTCACCCGCGTTGTAGTTAACGATGATGGTCGCGATGCTCATGTTGATTTCAGGGTTTTCCCAGAAAACGCCGCCACCAGGGTTTCTGCGGAGTCATGGCTTGTTCTGATTGCCTTTTTAATTCAACAATCTCTTCTTCCAGACCCGCAATGATGCCGCCTGCCGCGATATGCAACCTGATTTCGTTGTAGTAGTGCTGATAAACGGATTCTTCCTCATCGTCAAACAACCACATCTGCCCTTCTACATCCGGCAGGCAGCTTCCATCTGCGGCACACAGTGCAATGAAATACATCGGTGGCTGCGTGATACTTCCCGGCGTGTCTATTTTTTCTCCTGAAACCTGGTCTATGGCAACCTGTCCTAGATCATCACCGGACCAGATGACCGAGTGAAACATCAGTTTCTGGCCCAATAAATGAAAAGCTGGAAAATGACGCCGGATCAACGCTTCAAGCTCATCCCGATACAGTTCCTTGACATGATATTCGTTACGGTTATTTTGGGCGTCAGAGTAGATCGCCTTGTCGGGTGATGACAGGATCATCAACCCATCGGGTTTAAGAACACGTCTGAACTCGGCCAGTAACCGGTCGTGCTCTGCCAGGTGCTCCAGTGTTTCAAATGACACAACGCGATCGAATTCATTATCAGGGAAAGGCAGGTCGATACAATCTGCCTGTTGAAATTCGACGTTTTCCAAATGCCCGTAACGGTGCCGGGCATGCTCAATGGCTTGCTCTGAAATGTCTATACCTTCAACCGAGGCGACCGAGTCTGCCAGAAATGCCGATCCATAACCCTCACCACAGGCCGCATCAAGCGTTCGCTTATTGGCACACCAGCGTGCCGCAAGCGCATAGCGATGAAAGTGCTCATAGCGGATTTCGCGAACACATTCGGGTGTGAAACGTTCACCGGTAAACTCAAGAGATGCTGACAATGGTTTGACCTTTGCTGAAGAAAGTCAGATTTTACCGCATTCCGACACCCGCGCGTTCCAGGCAATCGAGTATTTCCTGTCTGCGGCCTGCCAGCGGGTCTGTCTGGATAAATTCACTGACCTTGCTTAAGTAGTCCGGGTGCTTGGCCAGCAGGCGTTGCATGCTGTTTTCGTCCGGTTTCAAGCCCAACGGCCCGAATGAGGCGCCGCCATGATGAACCACGTACGCGTTATCACACAATACATTACGTAAACCCGCCCGTTCGGCGCGTTGACAAAAATCGTTTTCTTCACCATAGCCCAGGCCAAACGTTAATTCGTCAAACAGACCTATAAGCTTGATCGCGTGCAGGGAAATTGCCATGCAAAATCCGACTGCCGTTGGCATGACCGGGTAATCCGGACGACCACAGGATGCAATGATGCCGGCGATGATTTCCGGGTTTTCCGGTGCCGGGTTCGTGGCACAAAACGACGGGATGGAAACGATCTCTCCATTATTTGACCAGGGTGTGGCAGTGGCGATCGATCGATCTGAAGCGAGACAATCTGCCAGGTGCTCTAACCATCCACTGGTCACCTCGGTATCCGAGTTCAGCAATACCACATCCGTGCCGGCTAAACGCATACCGTGGTTGGCGGTCGCGACAAACCCCCTGTTTTGCTCATGCCTGACCAGGCGGCGCTGGGACGTTTCTTCGGCCACCCAGGATTGCAGGAATGGATAAATCCTACCGTCTGTCGATGCATCGTCTATTAACAGCACCTTGGCGTTTGAAGGTGTGTTACGCGCCAGGGATTCCAGGCAGACCAGCAGGTGTTCATACGCGTTGAAAACAGGAACAATGACGACAGGAAAAGGCACCGGAAATCAGTCCAGCCAATTGTGTGGAAGTCTTACGAAGCCGGCTTCCTTGGTATTTCCTGAAATTGTAAATGTCATTTCACGACGGTCAAATACCCGCATACCTTCAGGGTCCATGGAAAACCCGCGCAAACTGTAACTGCCGGGCAAAATGTCCACGCTGGTAAACCGCAGACGGAAGCGGTAATGATGATCTGACAACTTGACCGGAGTGGCACCCTCATTTTCTGAAACTACGCCGTAAATCGGTGTACCGTCCGCCCTGACAACCCCAACCACTCCAACCGGAGGCCGGTCATCCGGTGAGTAGATCTCCAGTTCAACATCAAGGTCATCCCCCATGGCGAATACGGGCTGTCTACCACCTTCCTCTACACCGGACAGTATTAACTTCTCGATACGATAATAGGCACCATCTCCAGTCGCCTTTATATGTATTTCTTTTTCTTTTGCGGTACGAACTTCATGCCAGGCCAGGTAGGCCTGTGTGACCGGAAACACGTCCCCGTATTGCCTGACACTTCCTTCATGAATCCATACGGCCTTTTGGCAAAGTTTCTGAACCACGTACATACTATGAGACACCAGTAAAAGCGTCCCTCCCTGCTTCATGTATTGCTCTATCCAGCGTATACACTTTTTCTGGAAGGATTCATCACCCACAGCCAGTACTTCATCGGTAATCAGGAGATCGGGACGGCAAGCAGTGATGACTGCGAAACCCAGCCTGACGACCATACCCGATGAATAATGCTTCACCGGTTCGTGAATATATTCACCGATATCTGCGAACTCCAGGATATCATCCAGGCGTTCTGCAAGATCCTGCTTGCTCAAACCCATCAGCGACGCCTTCATACGCACGTTGTCCATCCCGCTGAAATCGGGTTGGAAGCCGGCACCCAACTCCAGCATCGCGGCAATATTGGCATGTACCATGACGCGACCGCTGGTGGGTTGAATAACACCCGTAAGCACCTTAAGCAGCGAGGACTTTCCGGCACCGTTCTCGCCGATGATACCCACTGACTGGCCGCGAAATACATCGAAGTTGATGTTGTCGAGCACCCTGGCCCCATTCGCCGGTTCACGTCCAAACAACAATGAGATAAAAGCCTGCAAACGTTCATGCGGTTTGTGAACACGCGGGTATATCTTTGATACGCCCTCTATCCTGACCAGGGAATCCATCAGAGGAAGTCTTCAAAATGACCGGCAAAGCGCCGGAAAAAAAGCAGCGAGACCCAGAAAAACACCGCTACAAAAAGAACGATCACCACAGTGGAAATGTCAAAACCAGCGTCACCGAACAGCAACAGTTCCCTCAACCGGGCGACGAACCATGCCATCGGGTTGAACTGGGAAAACCATTGGACCGAATCCGGAAGACGGGATGCGCTATACAAAATGGGTGTAGTAAAAAACCAGAACGTCATCAGGGGTGGCAATATTTGTGCTACATCACGCACAAATACTTGTATAGCGCTGGTAAACAGCGCAATTGCACAAGCGAATAGCCACATTAAAAGAAAGATCGGTATTACCAGCAACAGATACAACCAATGAATGTTGGTACCCATTAACTGTAGAACAATCAACACCGCGATATAACCAACCAGGTGCATCAGGAAAGTTGCGGTCACAGAAGCCAGGGGTATCTGTTCGGTGGCAAATGCTACCTTGCCTATCAGCGCACCGTTGGCTGTAATTGAACCATTGGCTCGCAATACTGCTTCTGAGAATGCCGTCCATGGCCAGAAAGCGACGGCAAGGTAAGGGACAAAGCCGATTTCTGCCGCCTCCGGCAAACGGGCTTTGAATATCGTCGTAAATACGAAAGCATAGACTGCCAGCAATATCAGGGGTTGCAGAATCAACCAGGCAAACCCCGTCAGATTCTCCAGGTAATCCTGGCGTATTTGCCGGACAACCAGGTTACGGAAGAAAGAATACTCAAATTTTTCCAGGATTGCGTAATTCATGTAGAACCCGTAACCGTCACAGGGGGTGTGTGACCGTCCATTCTACTCGGATTCTGGTGCTTCCGTGTGTTCCTGTGATTTGGTCTTAACCTTATATCTCGAAAGAATCAATTTGATTTCTTCCGTTGATATCTGAGTATCCATTGAAGCGAGCTTCTCCATGTATGCGAGGCGAACCCGATCCAGGTGCTCTGCTTCTTGAATTGACTCCAACTGCATGCGAACCTCGTCAAAATCTTTTGTGCGGACCGGATGGATTCCATCGAGACGGATAATATGGATTCCGTATTGTGTGTAAACCAGGCCTGAAAAATCACCGCTCGCATTCAAACTGAACAGTGCTTCTTCAAATGGTTTGACCATGCTTTCTTTGCTTACAGCCTTAAAGTGACCTTTGTTGACCGGCATACTCTGATCGTCCGAGTTCTCCAGAATCAATTGGTCAAAACTTGAAGGGTCCTGCTTAATTTGCTCAAGTAAGGCACTGGCACGAATTTCAGCTTCTTCAATCGTGCGCGTTTTAGTCGACACGAGTAAGTGGCTTACATCCCTGCTCGGTTTTGTTTCAAAATTCTTCTGATGGAGAAGATAATACTCGTGCGCCATGCTGGTATAGTCTGCAACTGGTTGTGAGTCCACATAGTGGGTAAGCCAGGCGTTACCGAGTTCCGACTCCGCGGCCAGTTGCATACGGGACTGCACTAGTTCTTGCTTGTCAAAACCAACTTTCTTAGCTTCGGTGCTTAACTGTGAAATCAATGCAAGATCGGCAAGCATGCCTTCCAGGCGTTTGGGACTGGACAACACACCAGACCTGTCCTTCTGGGGAATTTTGGCCATTCGTGCGTCGAACATCTGTTGTGTGACAACACCATTACCACGTATGGCAATAACACCCTCCGGCATGTCTTTATCCTGTTCGGCATGTAAAGGGGAACTGGATAAGGTAAACACAAGTATCATGAACAAAATTAAGGTTCGCATCAGAATCAATCCATACTGTTCGCTAAACTGTCATAAGAAGTGAATTTATGAAAAGGCCACCCATGTGGGTGGCCTTTACCATAACTGCAGGGCACTACGTCAAAACTCAATCAGCCTGGGTAGAAACCCTAAATCATCGGTCATTGCTCTACTATTGGTAATCGCTATTCCACACACGAACAGTGGTAAAGCAATACGTCCCGGTACATTCAGTAGAAAGCGGATTTACACCATCTGTAAAAGTGGTATTCCAATAATAAGTTGTATCTTTTTCCAGTTGACAGTAGCCGGCGGCACCTGTCGTTGCCCAAAGAATACCGGTACCTGCATACGTGTGCGTCTCGAATCTGCATTCAGGCTCCACGTCAAAGTCACCAGGACAACGGCTAAGCGCTCCTAATCTGGTTCCCTCTGTACCAGCAGCTTCAATATTAATCAGCTTGCCAGTGTCGTTAATTTGTCCGGTATTAAACTCCAGTGACACGTAACTGGTACGCGGTACTCTTACCGTAACCTGTTCGGACTTTGGACCCGGCCAGTCTAATCTGAATACCTGGTCCCAGCTTACCTCTGAGCCAGCGCCCAATGTACTGGTGCAATCTGCAACCCGTGGCTCTTTTACCGCCACTTCGAAAGTTTTAGTGGTCTCTTCTCCACGATATCCGGTGCAGTGCAATGTAAAGGTTATAGGCGCATTAAAGTCATACACCGTTATGTTCTGCGTACCGGTAGTAGCCAGCTGGGTGTCATCGGAATCAACCCACGGTGGATCCGGCTCACCCCAGCAGAACTCAGCGTCTGATGATGCCCAGTCAAGCGTTAATGTCTGGTTTGCTCCACGATCTACAATTGCAGGTGATACATTAAACCTGGTAATAACTGCGCGTCCCGCCATAACAGTGACGGTACGAACTGCGTCTGGCAGTCCGCTACGTGAACAAGTCAAGTCCAATACGTAATCTTCCCTGCTTGTAAAAGTCACTGACCTTGTTCCATCAGGACTTAGAGCGCCATTCCACCCACTCAATGCAGGTTGGGAAGATGCGGTGCAACTATCCGCATTGCTTGAATCCCAGCGTACGGTATACGCCTGGTTTAACAAAATAGAGTTCGTAGCACCATTATTGACGTTAAATCGGTCAATAGACGGGTCAGCACCTGTCGAAGTTACTGCTACGATCTCGTAGTCACCACTGGTCTCAATGTGCAGTTCACCATCGGTAGTAAGATACACATTATTAACTACATTGCCAGGGATACTGCTGTTGTCGATCCAGACATCCTTGATTTGTGCGAACGCCGAACTGCTAACAAAAGCTAAAAACAACACATATTTTATCGCTAAACGCATATTTCCTCTCCATTAATCGCCCCTCTTTCCCGCTCTTTTTGAACGTGTTTTATAATTTGAGCGCATTATAGGGTGCCAGATTCCATTCGGCAAGTAAAAATTTACTTCACCAACCTCATTTAACGCGTTGTTAACGCATAAAAAAGGGCCCGCAATGCGGGCCCTTTTCACTACTATTAAGCTTGGCTAGATCAGCTGCCAACCTTACGTGAGCTTCTGTGATCAACCAGACCACCATAAGCTGACAGTACACGGTTTCCTTGCAGATCCGTCAAGAAGCCATTATAGAACTTCGATACTGCAAAACCAGTCGTAGGCAAGCCGTTCAACAGGCCGATTGGATCACGAGAAGCTTCTGTTGCTATGAAACCTCCACCAGGGAGCTCCTCAACATCAACATACTCGTCTAACTCAATGCGCGCCCAACCATACTCGTAACCCGCTTCTTCGTTGTTAAAGTTCAAGTACTGGGGTGCACCAAGAATCTCGGTCTGACCTGGCAAACCAGCATCAGGGATGTGGAAGGCATCTCCGCCGAAACGAATGACATTCGATTCGTAGCAGAGGTTGAACAGGATCGGCGCAAGCGGATCGATAGGATCAATCGGAGGTGCCGGTGAAACGATCGGACCACCCGGGAGAGGACAAGCTTCTCCACCAGGTTCACCACATTCCGGATCACCAGGGTACCGCTCTTCACGATCATACATTCTATCAAGTTCTACAGTTTCGCACGCGGTCGCGAGGCCCACTGGAACCAATTCGTCTTCGTCGTCAGGGTCTTCAACGAATTCTGTATAACCCCATTCCCTAGTAAAAGGAGCACGTACCGGATCTTGGTTTACATAGAAGCGTTTCGTCGGGAAAGTAACAACCCACTCGGTCTGAGCTAAAACAGCAAATTCTGTTGTGTACTCATTCATGATTGAGTCATGCATCAGTACATAAGAGACCGCGTCAATTGGCTCGTCCAATATGCCTGAAGGCAGGGCAAAGCCGGCTTCAGTGAATACAGTACCAACTACTGAGTCACCACTGGCCAAAGTTGGCTCAGTGAAACCAGGCTGTGCGTGAATTGAATCGCCTTCAGGACCAAAGGTGAAACCACTTCTGTTCCAGCCATTCAGCGCCATCGCATCATAGGTATGCATGTTGCCGCCCATTACGTTTACGAGAGCTGCGCCACCAAAAAGACCACCGGAAGGTGCAGAAACACCATCGGTCGGATCGAGCAGCCACTTGCCTTCGCCTCCCGCCGCGTTGATGTCGAGATCAGTCCAGGCCAGGGACAGCGCGTCACAATCGGCCGGCGCCCAGTATGTGTCTATGACTACTGGTGGAACAGTCTCATCATCCGGGTCAGTTACTTCATGTAGTATATGCGTAGCCGCATCTGCTGCCCACTCGCCTTCAATCAGAGTACCCATTTCGATCATTTCGAAATGACCTGCATTCATACGACTCTGATCTTGGGTACCACCGTCATCAAGGTACTTGAAGGGCAAGAACGGCTGCATACCACCCAGTTGCGGGACGGTACATGTCGTCTCATCGTCGGCGATGAGCAGAAGAGGACCTTCACAAAAAACGTCGATGTCATTATTCGGGTTCAAGTCGCAATCTCTGAAACCAGGTGCTGGCCCACCAGTCTCTGGGGGAAGCATGTCAATGTATTCTTGTGTGATCTCAACGATGGCAGCAGACCATACATCATATGCTGACATGTAAAGGTTAAAATCCAGGACTTCCTGGCTGTTTTCACTTTCCAGAAAACGTACTTTAACTGCTTTGGCGTCTTCTGAGGTATTGACCACGGACAAAAGTGTTTGATTCATACCGTTGATCGTGTAATACGGATATAACAATACTTGACCCGTACCATCCGGGTTAATGTTAACCGCCTGAGCCGAACCAGCAATGCCGACGACTCCCGTCAGTCCTGCAAGTACTGCTGCTGTTAGATTCTTTCTGTTCATTACAACACTCCTATTGTGTAGACAGGGCAAAACATATATTTTTCGACGTGCTTTAAAACCGCCTCACAACGGCCATAACACGCTATTGATGCAAAATTGCATGGCAATCTTACGATAAAATTCTAACCAAGGCAATAATTTAAATCGCTTTACAAACTTTGTGCCCAAGCATTTTTGCTACGGTACAAGATACCACATACCATCTATCATAATCCACGACTCTTCTATCTTCTGTGTGCCCGTAAATGATTTCACCCCCGGGACAGCCCCCATCACCCTGTAACCCAATGAAATCTGCACGCTACAGGTTGTTTCTGAACATTCACTGCCACGATATTCTGCGCTTGTCCATTGCACCTGCTTCGTCAAAATCGATCTTTGGTAGTCCATGGATGACACACTGGAACGGAAACCCGGCGATAAAAACTCATAAGCACCCGCAAGATCCCCACTGAAAAGCGTGTCCCAATATGCCATGGCCCGTTCTTCAATGTGGCTTGTTTTTGGTGTTGTGCCGGCGCAGGCCGACAAAAGAGCCAGACTGGCCAGTAACGCCAGGTTACTGAAGTTAAAACTGACATTGAATTTCATGTTCGATTAATCCTCGGCGTGCAGAGTGGCATGTTTAATGGGGGGCACCTTCATGAATTCAACACGGATATCATCACTAACCGTTTTCAGGTCATTAACATTTTCAATCACGGTCGGCGTAATCATTACGATGGTTTCGCTGCGGGTGGTATTGGTTTTCGTACTCCCAAACAGACGGCCAATAACCGGGATTCGGTTCAGGTAAGGCACACCGGTGCGACCCTTGCTTGACTGTTCGGCAATCAGTCCGCCCAAAAATATGGTTTGCCCTGACTGCACTGCCACCTGGCTTGTGACCGATTTATTATTAATCGGCGGATTACCGCTGGCCGATATATCGGGATCGCGTGCACCCGGACGACTGACCTCCTGTGTCACATCCATATAGACCAGGCCGCCGGGGTTGATTCTTGGTGTCACGGTCAGGGTTACACCCGTAGACACATACTGGGCGCTGCTAACAACGTTGCCAATACCACCGGTAGAGATACTGGAAGACTGTACTGGTACCTGTGTACCAACAGTAATGGTTGCGGTGGCATTATTTCGGACCAGCAATGATGGTGCTCCAAGTGAGCGGACATCCGTAACACTATCCAGTGCGTTAATGGTAGCCTTTATGAAACCATTCCCGAGGGGGCCAACAATATTTGCAAAAAAGTTGGTGGCACCACCCATCGTCAGAGTATCAAAACCGTCTCCGATGTTTTCATCGCCACCGATAGCATCGGGATTATTGGTCAGGTACCAGTTAACGCCAAACTCCAGATCTTCATTCAACTCAACATCAAGGATCTGTGACTCAATCAGAACCTGCAGCGGTTCCTGGTCAATTCGTTCAATGGCCGCCTGAATGGATGAGTACTGATTTTGCGTTGCCTGGATCAGAAGGGAGTTGGTCTCAATAATAGAAGTGATGCGTATGTCACCTTCTTCGGTTGAAACCACGCCGCCACCCCGGCTATCTTGTAAACCCCGGTCATTTGCCGCCGCGCGATTTGAGTTGAAGTCACTGATTGAACTCATTTGAGCCTCTTGAAGACCCGGTGACAGGGTGCCGCGGTTGCTCTGTTGCCTGGGGGCTGATGCTGTTCCACCGAACAGTTGAGTCAGGTAATCCGCCAGTATCTGGGCTTCGAGGTTTTTCACCCGATAAACATACAACTGCACACCGGAACCCGCGGCGCCACGATCAAGTGTCTCAATCCACTTTCGGGCTTTCTCAAGATAGGCTTCCTGCGGGGTGATCACCATGATCGACGCCAGACGCTCCAATGGCACAAAACGGAACATGCCGGCCAGGGGTGATTCCCCATCCGTAGCGAAAATATTGGTCAGTTCAGTGGTAATGGACTCCACGTCCACGGTTTCCAGGGGATAGATACCAACCGACATACCAGCCAGCCAATCCACATCAAAAATGTCAATGGTCTGCTGGTAGTTACGTAACTCCTCCTGTGTGCCGGCAAGAAATATCATGTTGCGGAGCGGGTCAATTCTCACCATGGCGCCTTCACGCACATAAGGTTCGAGTATTGCGGCCATTTCAGCGACACCGATATACTTTAATGGCATGACCCAGACCTCATAGCCCATGGCCAGATTGTTTTCACTGAGTATCGGCACGAGATTGCCACGAACCGCTTCGGCGACTGGCAGGATGTGATAACGACCTTCAGTAAAAACCATCACCGCGCCATTCCAGCGCAACAGCAACTCAAGGATCGGCATCAACTGATCACGGGAAACCGGCTTGGACGTTGAAAATGTTACCTGCCCGCTGACACCAGGGCCAATGACAAACGTCTCCTGCAATACCTCACCGAGAATCGTATGGACCACCGATTGCAGGGACTCGCCTTCAAAATTCAATACAATCTCGCCGTCTTCTGAAACCGCGCTCAGCTTACGTTTCGCCGCGTCCTCGTTGATAAATGGAGATTCGCCAATTTTCAACTCAACCTCTTCAACACCACCCGCCTGGGAGGCATTTTCCGCGGTAGTGAATATCGGTGCATCATCCGCTTCCAGCTCTGCCTTGTTCAAACGCTGGTGGTGAGGCTCAGGCCTTAAGGGAATATCCGTTTCCGTTGTTGCACAACTGTTGACCAGTAGCAGAATGGCCACAGCATAAATCAGTGATTTCATCTGGTAGCACTCCCGGTAATTTGCGCTTTATTCATCTTTTTTATCATTACTGCCTTGGTCCTTCGTATTCTTGTTCATCATTCTTTGAATGGCGTTCTGGTAACTCGTCGCCCCATCAGGCTTGGCACTTTTTTGTGGCTGCTGAGCTTCCTGCTCAAGACGCAACTCCTCGCGCCTCTCGGCGATCCGCTGGCGAATCTGCTCCGCCCTGCTTAATGGTTCATCATCCTCGCCCGCCTCATCCGTTTTTTGGCCGGCTGCAGCCTGGGCTGTTGTTACCGGTGCCTTGACTGCAGGTGGGGGCGGTTCCTCAATTTTGACATCATGAACCTGCAAGTCGAGTTCCAGTGACTGTCCATCACGGGATTTGAGTACTACGGCACGCGGATTGACTGCCATTACCTGCCAGCCCACAAACTCACCCGTCAGCGACTCGCCTTCGTGCGCCATGACGGTTTCGATATTTGTATCGGCGGGGGTCAGCGATGCAATCTTCATACCCGGCGTAATAACGACGCCGGTTAACCTGACGTCCGGCGCGCCTTTCACCTCTATCGTGGTGTCTTCTTCGTCCAACTCGTCAACAATCTCCTCAATCACCGGAAGACGTGACTCATTAAACACCGGCTTTTCATTGATAACCTTGTATTCACCCAGGGTACCAATCTGGGTGGTAGCCAAGCTTACCTGGTTGTCGGTTACGACCTCTGTCTCTGTTACTACAGTTTCTGTTGAAACGGGCAGGTTCCAGACTATGACCATACCCAGGGCAAGCAAAGCAAACAGACCGCTTATGCCGGCAAGCACCATACCAAGCGGGTTATCCTGCAACCATTTCATTTCAAGTACCCCGAAACATTAAAACGAATGTCCAGCGCACCTTGTGCCTGTGTCTGCTGGCCACGTTGACGTCTTGTGGTTCTGGGCCGGATAACATTCAGATTATCGACCAGCATCAGGGGCATACTGGTTTCCATACCGTACAGGATTTGCAGGAAATCCTCAGCATCGCAGCGCATACGTACATTCACAGTGACTCTTTGAAAGCGTTCCTGAACCCTCGGCCGCACCGGCTGCCGGCTTACAATCTGGCAGGAGTCATCAGCCTGTGTACGAACCATATCTCCAATACTGCCGGACAGTGCAGCGGCGGCCTCGTCGAACGAGGGGTATTTGAAAAACAGCCCCTCATCATTTTGTGAGCTGCGAATCCCGGTTAACTGTAGCTGTAATGATTCACTTTGCGCAGCCACGGTCTGGAACCGGTTTAATTGTGACCTCAAATCACCAACTTCCTCAGCGTATCCCAAATGACGCAATACAAACCAATGAAAGAACAATAAGTACACCAACAATATTGCAATCACCAATAGCATCAAGGCCGTTGCTTTTGAGTTACGCTGATCCGATATAATTTGCATCAGTCAGCATCCTTCGTCGAGTTATCTGCGCTCAAGTCAAAAATTTCTTTGCCGCTTCGATTATCAAAACGCGTGGGTCCCCGAAAAGAAGCATTCTCAAATTGAGGGGAGTTGTTGATTAGCTCAATCAGGCTTTGGGCGTTTCCGGATTTGCCCTGCATCTGGGTGGTCCCCTCGTTCATCGATAAACGATCCAGAAAAGTGTTATCCGGCAGGATGCGGGTTAATTCTGCAAGTATCTCCAGCTTGTACCCATTCTCAACCTTGCGATTCTGCAAAAAGCCGGCGGCTTCAGTGGCATCATCGATCTGCTGTCGAATCTGTTGCACAGCTATTGCCTCTGCACGCACATTCTCAATGGCCTCACCTATGACCTGTAACTGGTGCTCACGCAGCCACAATGACTGGGCCATGACAAGTATCATCAGAAAAACTGCAACCGCAGCAATAGCCCAGTTCAAGCGAACCTGCTTATTAACAATATGATAGCGTAATGCTTCAGGGAGCAGGTTGATGCCCATTGGGCCATCGGCTGTAGCAACATCAACTCCGGTGGGGGGCAATCCCAGTCGTGTAAGCTGCTCGATCTGTGGTTCTACTGCTTCGCGAGGCGTCACATGGAGATCGAAGCGCAACTGACCGGCTTCACGGTCCCGAGTCAGGTTGCGCCAGGTAAAAAACACCTCTTCGGCGCTGAATGGCGTGTGGCGGTCCATTTCATAGGCAAGTGCCTGTCGCAAATTGGCCTCGGCGGCAATTGGCATTACTACGTTTGTATGTAGCACAATCTCTTCTGAAAGAAGCAGGTCCCGGCTGACTTCGGCAAGCTCATGCCGCTGCATGAGATCCCGTATTCGCTGTGTTTGTAGCTGGGAGTCCTGATCGATGGGCACCGAATCCAGGGACTGGATAGACTTGGCGTTATCTATACTGAAAACCAGTTCACCGTCACTGGCCTGCATCAACAACTTACGACGGGCATATTGCATGCGTGTACGTAACTCTGACGGCATTGCATTGCGAAGCTCTTCCATCCACCAACTAAAGAACTGGCCTGCAGGGCCATTCGTAAGTCGATAACGAATATTCTGAATGGTATTGTTAAGTGCGATCGCCATCGGTGTTAAAAATTCCTAGTATTGAAATCCTTCGCGCCAACGCAAAATACGGTAGGGGCTACCGCTACGGTTTCCCCCAAGCCGGATTGTGGTCTGCAACTGTTCCCAAACGCCATTGGGCATTGTCGCCCTGGCCTGAATACTATACGTGACCCCTCTGCCTTGTTCCATAACCACAGTACCATTTGGCAATTCCGTGCCCAGTGACTCACCGGGAATTTGAGAGTTTCTTTCCTGCACAAAGTTCACTGCTTCTTCGTAAGTGATGTCCGGCAGTGCCAGCAAAGCCTCAACCGGCGCGAACGCCGGGTCGGGTTCGGGCGTACGTGAGAATACCGTAATGGCGGGTTCCAGCCTACGGTAAAATTCGTAATCCATGCCAATAACCTGTAGTAACTCCTCGGTCATCATGAAAGGCCTGTTCGCCGGACCTACTTCCAGGCCCGCCGCGAGATACGCATCTTCTTCAGCTCCATTGACACGCTCAAGCTCATCCTCATCACGCCAATCCAGGACAGCAGCAGCCAAAAGCTCGGCCGCATCAAGCTCAAGCCCGTGCCCGGCGAAAAGGTTCGCAAGGACCAGTTCGTTTGTGGCATTGATATCCAGCTTACCGCGTTCATCAATGGCACTGACTTCCACGAGAACACCATCAAGCTCTGTTTCATATACGCGACCATCTGCAAGCATCCGGGTCGCATCATCCGGATCACGAAGTGCCAGTACCGCGAGGTTGATCGCAGCCTGTGCACTCAAGCGTGCCTGTGTCCCCGACAGCAGGGAATTGGCCTCCAGACGGTCCATTCGCGCCATCAGGGCAAATGAGCCCGTAACGATTGTAAGCAACAGCAATGCCCACAAAACCAGTACCAGCGCAATGCCATTCTGAGAGCTTATACGGCAGTTGCTGTTCATGACTTATCCTGCCTTTTATTTTTGATCAGGTTTTGAATGCTCTGTTGATAACTTTCCGCCCCCGAAACTCCACCACCCGCCCTGAGCGCCTGTTCATCCACTCGCACACTGGCTGCCAGGTCCGGCCACTGCATGTTCAAGTCTTCGGAAAACTCAAGATCCAGGCGAACTGCAACAGGCAGTGTGTCGCTTTGATCCCAGCTCGCAGCCCAACCGATCAACTCGCCCTCTTCATCCTCCGTGAGGAACTCAAAGCCGGCTGAACTTACGCCCTCAAGCAAAACCACCGGATCCCTGTCATCCAGGTGGCTTTCTTCGAAACCTTGCAGCAACGAATGACTGAACTGGATAAGCAACTCACCATCATCAGCATTAACAATTTCTATTCGCTGTACCTGTGGTCCACCTGCACCAAGATAGCCGGGCATGGGAGCAACGTACTGGATGTGTCTTGCATCACCTTCAAAGACAATACGAAGCTCCTCAGCATCTTCTGTCACGGCGTACGGCAGGGGTAACATCTGGTTTAGCTGGCGACGAATAAACTGATGAGAGGCACGTAATTCGCCACCTGCAGCCAGCAAAAGCTCCCCTCGTTGTGAAGATCGCGTGGCCGCACGCAGACCGGTATAGGTCAACCCCAGCAAAATACTCATCAATGTAATCGCCAGCAGTAATTCGACCAGGGTAAAACCTGCAGAACGTTGCGGTGTTGAGATATTTATCGTTCTTCTCATGGCCGGTTTGCCAGAACACTGTGAATGGTGCTGAAGTGTAAATCCCGCTGTCTTCGACCGGTTTCCCAATCAAGATACAGGTCAACCCGGTACAACTCGATACCGGACATCTCAGCCAGTTCCTGGGTAATCATTCCTCCGCCACCGGCATCATCGGCTTCACCACCAGCGTCATAAAAAGCAATACTCATTTCCCACTGATAACGATCCATCCCTATGCCGCTGTATTGACCTTCTTCTACCGGAATTTCGCTACCAACCAGCTCCATGAGCGACTGGGCAAACAGGGCAACCTCCGTGTCTTCGCCCGCCCGCATGACACTGCGCATTGAACCTGCCATGATTTCCAATACGACTGCAAAACTCAATGCGAAAATCACGAAAGCCAGCATGACCTCAAGCAGGGTAAAGCCCTGCGACCTGCGCAGGCCTTTGCCAGGCGAAACCACTTTCAGAGGTTTCATCCCTCTTGCCTCTCAAGTCTTGTTTCACCGGTTAACCAGGCAACATTTACCCGGTATTCCCGATCATTGACGGTCAACTCAATGTGGCCGCCGGTAGAACCGCCATCAGGGAAAAAACGTATGCCGGATACGGCTTCGGACGTGACCTCTGAACGCGCGGTTGTAATGGTTACATCCACACCTTCAGGCAGGTCAATCTGATCGCGGCCCGGTGCCTGGTAACTGCGATTTTCAGTATTAACCTGAAAAACCTGTTCACTTTTCTTGATAATTGCCATGGCCCTGGTGTAGCGCAATGACGCTACCAGCTTTCGTGAAGCAGCGCGTGCCTCTGCACCTGAGATACTGCGTGACATGGATGTCGCAACCAGGCCCATTACCAGTGCGATAATAACCATTACCACCATCACCTCAACCAGCGTGAAGCCCCGGGATTTTACAAACTTCACAGGCTTGTGCGATGCCAGCTGAAAGTGGAGACCCACCTTCTATTCCCAGCTGTTAATGTCCGCATTATTTTTCTCGCCCCCCTGCTGACGGTCAGCTCCGTATGACACGATATCAAAATCACCATGCTGTCCCGGCACACTATATTTGTAGGGTTGACCCCAGGGGTCTTTTAACAGGGAATTCTTGATATACGGGCCATTCCAGCCGGTAACGCCTGAAGGCTCATTGACCAGTTCATCGAGTGACGATGGTACATTACCCGTGTCAAGATAAAAGCTTTCAACTGACATGGATATACGGCTGATTTGCGATGAGGCAGCCTTGGCCTTGGCGCTCTCGGCCTTACCGATAATACCCGGCAACACCAGGCCGGCGATTAACGCCAGAATTACCAACACCAGCAATAATTCGACCAGTGTAAAACCACTTTGTTTCTTGTTGTATATGTTGTAACGCTTCTCGAAATTCATTCCCGAAGTCTCCTGCCAGGATCTCTGACTATTCAAACCAGCCATTTTTGTTTGCACTTACCGGTTCCTTTTCTAAAGTTCGTACGTTGTCTGACCGTATCGTTAGCCAACCAGTTCATTAATACCCATAATCGCCATTAGTACAGACATGACAATTGTACCGATCATTACTGCCATCAACAGCGTTATAGCAGGTGTAAAAATTGCCAGCAGGCGATCGATGGTATAACGCACTTCCTTGTCATAGGTGTCCGCAACTTTCATCAGCATGACATCCAGTTGCCCCGTTTCTTCACCTACGCTCACCATTTGCAAGGCAAGCCGTGGAAACTGCCCGGTCTCTGCCAGGTTATGAGCCAGCCCTCCACCCGTTTTGACTTTCTGAGTGGTCTCCTCAACACTCTGCCGTAGCAAGGAATTCGTCATGACATTGCGGGCAATGGACAGGCCTGACAATAAAGGCACACCGTTGGTTAATAAAGTACCGAGCGTACGCGCCAGGCGCGCGATTTCCATTTTTGCAACCAGGTCTCCCACCCAGCGCATACCGAGTACCCGTGTATCCCAAACCAGCCGTTTTTCCGGGTCGGCCATCATGCGGCGAAATAGATACACCCCCAGTATTGTCAGGCCGATAAGACCCCACCAGAAATTCTGAAGAACACCGCCAACCGCCAGCACCATCTTGGTAACCAGGGGAAGATCACCACCCAGTTCTTCAAAAATCGGTGTGAACTGCGGGATGACGTAGACCAACAGAAGAACCAGGGAACCACCGGCCAGTATCATTAGCATAATGGGATAGACCATGGCTGAAACCACGCTGTCCTTCAGGTCTTTGGAGCGCTCCAGGTAATCTGCGAGACGGTCCAGTGTAGTGTCCAGCGAACCACCGATTTCACCGGCCCGTACCATGTTAATAAACAACCTGCTAAACGAACCGTGTTGAGCATCCAGTGCGTCCGAGAGACTACCACCCTCTCTGACCTGATCCCTTATGGCGGTTACAGTTTGCTTGATTCGGTCATTTTCAGATAACTCAAGCAAAACCTGGAGTGAGCGGTCAAGCGGCAAACCGGCGCCAAGCAAAGTTGCCAGTTGTTGTGTGAACTGACCCACTTCACGGGTGTTCATACCCCGTCTTTTCAGACTGAGGAAATCCAGGTTGAAACCGCCTTTACCCGCCTCGTTGGCCGACAGGGGAATATTGCCGCCTTCCTGGAGCTTGGCAATCATCCACTCCTTTGAAGCAGCCTCCATCGTCCCACGCACGGTTTCACCTGATGGAGAAACCGCCTTGTATTCAAATAATGGCATCAGGATTCCTGTGTCACTCTGAGCACTTCCTCAAGCGTTGTAGTGCCTTGCAAACATTTCAACAATCCGTCCTGATACATCGTTCTCATTCCCTGCTGGACAGCCATCTCATGAATTTCACCCGACGTTGCCTGTTGCATGATCAGACGACGAATGGAATCTGTCATCTTCAACAACTCCAAAATACTTGTCCGGCCAAAATAACCTGTCGGATTCTCATCCGTTGTGACGGGGCGGTACACGGTATAACTATCCTGATCGAGAAACGTCGCGAACCCCATCTCTGCAGCAACTTCCGGCAACAGTTGCACGGCCTCCCTGGCCCCTTCACCAAGTGTTCTCACCAGGCGCTGTGCCAGAATGGCATTAACCGTAGAGGTCAACAGGTAATCTTCCACACCCATGTCCAGCATACGGGTGATACCCCCTGCTGCATCATTGGTGTGAATTGTAGACAACACGAGGTGACCTGTCAGTGCAGACTGAATTGCTATTCGAGCCGTTTCCAGGTCTCGCATTTCACCGATCATGATGACATCCGGATCCTGACGGACTATGGCCCTCAGGGCATGGGCAAAATCCAGGCCGATGGACGACTGTGCCTGGATCTGGTTGATACCCTCAAGTTGATATTCCACCGGATCCTCGACGGTGATAATTTTTCTGGCCGGTGTGTTGATCTGGCTGAGTGCAGTATAAAGGGTAGTCGTTTTACCCGAGCCCGTTGGACCGGTGACGAGGATAATGCCATGCGGCATCTCCAGCTCCTTGACGAAGTCTTTTTTCAATCCTTCATCAAAACCCAGTGAATCAAAATCCAGCACAATACTTTCACGATCGAGAATACGCATCACCACGCTCTCACCATGCGAGGTGGGTATGGTAGAAACACGCAGATCGAGCTCTTTACCCTGCACACGGTGCATGATGCGGCCATCCTGGGGAAGCCGGCGCTCGGCAATATTTAACCGGGCCATGATCTTGACACGTGAAATGACGGCTGCGGTAGAGCTTGCCGGCGGAGCCTCTACTTCCTGCAATACGCCATCTACCCTGTAACGGACTTTAAGTCGGTTTTCGAACGGTTCAATATGAATATCCGATGCCCGTGCCTCAACTGCCCGCTGCATAATCAGGTTAACCAGGCGGATTACCGGAGCCTCCGATGCAAGGTCACGCAGATGTTCTACGTCTTCCAGATCGTCGTCTTCATCGCCCAGGGTATCGACAATCTGACCCATGGCACTGCGGCCAACGCCATAAAGTTTTTCAATACCGTTCTCGATTTCCGAACCCACACCCACCTGCGGGCAGATGTTTTTACCACTGGCCATGGCCAGTGCCTTGAGTGCATATTTATCCCTGGGATTTGCCATTACGACCACCATGTCAGTATCAGTGACACTTACTGGTAACAACAGGTTCTGTTTCAAATATCGCAATGACAGTTTGCCAATTTCCGGTGCTTCATCCGGTAAATCGGCGGTTGATATCAATGGCAGATCCAGCAGATTAGATTCGGCTTCGGCCACGTCACGCTCTGAAACGAGTCCGAGCCGGACCAGCAATGTCACCAGGTCGCCGCCATTCTGATCACGAAACGTCTCGGCACGCTTAAGGTCAGGCTTTTTCAAACGACCGCTTTCGATCAGGAAGGTGCATACCTCGTCTTCAACATTGTTGGACTGCTTGTCGTTGTTGGTTTGTAGTTCTTCAGTTGCTTGCACGTAAAATCCCTTGGGAGTTTTATAACTTATGAAATTATAGCCCTATATGTAAGTTGGCATACCATGTAGCTGTAAGCGAGAGGGGCCGAAGACAAAGACCATCATCTTGCCTTAACAGTTCCCGGCATTCATGAATCAGTATCCTTTTGCCACCCTGTAAATTGTTCGATCAATGCCCAGTTCGCCAATACCCACAGAATAATCGGCGCCAGTGGCGGCAATATCAGAACACCCAGTTGATAACATAAGGCGATCAAGTCAGCCGGAATTCCGGCATCTGTTACCACCTGGCTCGCTGCGCCTCCAAAATTAAAAGACAGCATCTTAAGGGACTGCCAGACAACACCCCATACCTGTACCAGCATAACGGCCACATAACCACCCAATAAAACGCCGAGCTTTCTTAAAATGGAAACTCCGGAGGCCATGACCAGACCAAAAAGTAACGGTAAACCATAACCGAAGATCAACGGATTAACGATAAACCCCAAAGCCTCACGACTGCCATCCGGGAACTGGAAAGGTATATTGGTTTGTACCTGGAACAGATAATGCCGGTCCGGGTTGGGTATGATGTTCTGAAAGTCACTACCCAGTAAAGCCGATAAAATTTCACTGGACAAAACGCGCACCGGTGCACCGTGAAAAGCACTCAGGTAATACCAGAGCATAAAACCGAACACCATCCATAAAACTGCCAGGATCAGCAATTCGCCCAAGCGCAAATCCTGATTACCGGCTGGTTCTTTCATCATTTTACCCATTGGCGTGCATTGAGAAAGATACGCTGCCAGGGAGAAACTTCCGGCCAGTGTTCCGGTGCCCAGGAGAAGTTAACCGTTCGCAGTGTTCTTTCCGGGTGAGGCATCATAATCGTAATCCGGCCATCGGTATTACACAGCCCGGTAATTCCGAGCGGAGAACCGTTCGGGTTTTGCGGGTATTCAACCTTTGAGTATCCGTCCGCGTTGACATACTGCAAGGCAATCTGGCTCTGCGGCAGTTCCTGGCCGCAGAATTGGGCGCGTCCTTCACCATGGGCAGTTGCCACCGGCAGCAGGCTGCCGGCCATACCGCTGAAAAACAATGATGCCGACTCGGGCACTTTTACCAGGCTCAACCGGGCTTCAAACTGTCCTGAACGGTTTGCCACAAAATCCGGCCAGCTTTCGGTACCCGGAATGATATCCCTTAGCGAAGAAAGCATCTGGCAACCATTACAAACCCCGAGGGAGAAACGGTCGGTTCGTTCAAAAAAAGCTGCAAACTGGTCTCGTAGTTCCGCCTGGAACAGTATGGAAGAGGACCATCCGCGGCCCGCACCCAGTACATCGCCATAGGAAAAACCGCCACAAGCCACCAGGCCTTGAAATGACGACAGATCCGTCCGCTTCTCCAACAAGTCTGACATGTGTACATCGATTGCGCTGAAGCCGGCGAGGTCAAAGGCAGCGGCCATTTCAACCTGCCCATTAACACCCTGTTCTCGTAAAATGGCAATTGTGGGTTTCGGTTTCCTGGCGACAGCGGGGGCAACCGGGCTTTGTAAAGGGTCGAAACTCAACCATGGCTTAAGAAACGGCTGATCCCAATGCAGGCTTCGAGCGAACTCTTCTTTTGCACAAACCGGATGATCGCGCAATTTCTGTACTTCAAAACTGGTTTCATTCCAGGCCTGGTGAAGGTGACTCAGGTCGCTTTGAAGACTGGTACATCCACCGATATTTATGTTGAGAGACTTGCCGGGAACCGCTCTGCCGATATCGGCAACCAGGTCCCCCACGCCATGCTTTTCAAAGCACTCAAGTGCAGCCTGTTTATTTGCTTCGGTCACCTGGATAACAGCGCCCGGTTCTTCGGCAAATAAACGTGCGCGCAGTTCATCGGGGTCATGCCCGAGAGCGTCCTCGAATGTGAGGTCAAGCCCGCATCGCGCCGCAAATGCCATCTCGCAAAGGGTGGTAATCAAACCACCATCAGACCGGTCATGGTAGGCAAGTATCTGCCCGGCCGCCATCAACTCCTGGATAGCTGCAAAGAAGCCTGCCAGGTCCCGGGCATTATCCAGGTCAGGAACCTGATTGCTGAATACCCCATGGACCTGCTCCAGGATGGAACCACCCAGACGGTCCTGTCCACGCCCCAGATCAATCAGCATAAGGCAATTGGCATCATCACCGACTTTCAATTGCGGGGTCACTGCCAGGCGGGCATCCGTGGCCGGTGCGAAAGCTGTCACTACCAGTGAAACCGGTGCAAGCATATGTCTTGGCTGGTCGTCGTCTGTCCAATCGGTTTTGAGGGACAGGGAGTCCTTGCCTACCGGTATGGCAATACCCAACTCCGGGCATAACTCCATACCAACGGCCCTGACTGCCGCGTACAGCGCTGCATCCTGACCGTCTTCTCCGGCAGCTGCCATCCAGTTAGCAGACAAGCGCACATCGGAGAGACTGGCGATCGGAGCACTCGCAATATTGGTGATCGCTTCGGTGACTGCCATCCTGGCTGCAGCCGGGCTATTAACCACCGCTAGCGGCGTGCGCTCGCCTACGGCCATGGCCTCACCTGCATAACCATGAAAACTATGCAGGCTCACTGCTGAATCCGCCACCGGCACCTGCCATGGCCCAACCATCTGGTCCCGCGCCACGAGTCCCCCGACCGAACGGTCGCCGATGGTGATCAAAAAAGACTTACTACCCACGGCCGGGAAACGCAAGACACTGAAAAGGTCTGTTTCCAACGGGGTACGAGCGGGCAAACCTGTTAGCGGGCCCACCGCTCCGGAGACGGCGTCCCGATGTAATTTGGGTGTTTTCCCGAGAAGTACTTCCAGGGGCAGGTCGACGGGTGGCTTATGCAACAAGGCATCATCCAACCGCAGGTTACGTTCTTCGGTGACTGTTCCCAGCACCGCGTAAGGGCAGCGTTCCCGCTGACACAGCAACTCAAATTCTTCCAGGTTATCGCGCTCTATCCCCAGCACATAACGTTCCTGTGATTCGTTGCACCAGATCTCCATGGGTGACATCGCACCATCTGCGCTGGGTATTTTCCGCAGCTCCAGCTTGCCGCCGCGAGCGCTGTCATTCAGCAGTTCAGGCAACGCATTGGACAGTCCGCCTGCACCGACATCGTGGATGGAAACAATCGGGTTGGCATCGCCTAACGCGCAGCAGCGGTCAATGACTTCCTGACACCGTCGTTGCATTTCAGGGTTGCCACGTTGAACTGAAGCAAAATCCAGTTCTTCATTTCCCTGGCCACTGCCAACCGAGGATGCTGCCCCGCCACCGAGACCAATCAGCATGGCCGGCCCACCCAGTACGATCACCGCAGAGCCTTCAGACAAACGCAACTTTTCGATGTGTCCGGGACGAATATTTCCCAGGCCGCCGGCTAGCATGATGGGCTTGTGGTAACCCCAAAGCCGACCATCAATCGACTGTTCAAAAGTACGGAAATAGCCTGTCAGTGCCGGTCGGCCAAATTCATTGTTGAAGGAAGCAGCGCCCACCGGCCCTTCTATCATGATATCCAACGCACTTGCTATGCGATCAGGTTTTCCGGAGTTCTCCTCCCAGTGACGGGGTCTGTCCGGCAACAGCAAATTGGAAACCGAAAACCCGCTCAGACCAACCTTCGGCCGTGCACCGCGGCCGGTTGCCGCTTCATCACGGATTTCACCACCGGAACCGGTCGCCGCACCCGGAAATGGAGAAATCGCCGTGGGATGATTATGGGTTTCCACCTTGATCTGTATACCCACACCCTCATCCAACCAGGCATATTCGCCGTTTCCAGGCGCAGGAAAAAAGCGACGGTTAGGGCGGCCTTCGATAACGGCAGAATTATCGTGGTAAGCGGACAGTACGCCCGCCGGGTTCTGAGCATGCGTATTCCTGATCATGGCAAACAGGGAGAGATCCTGTGGTTCACCATCCAGCGTCCAGCTGGCATTGAATATCTTGTGACGACAGTGCTCGGAATTGGCCTGTGCGAACATCATCAGTTCTGCGTCGGTTGGATTCCGTCCAAGCTCTTTATAAGCAGCAATCAGGTATTCAATCTCAAAAGTGGACAGGGCCAGGCCCAGCTCGCGATTGGTCTTCTCAAGGACCTGCTGAGCATCCACAGAAATATCAGCAATACCCAGGTGTCTCGCTTCGTGATGTTCAAAAAGCGCCTTCGCTGATTCCAGGTCACTCAGCACCGCTTGCGTCATGCGGTCGTGAATCAGGGGTATGATGATTGCGGCCATTCGTGCTTCAACGGCTTCAGGGGGGAAATGAAACAGGGTACCCCTCTCAATTCGACTGATCGTATCCAGCCCGCACCTGTGGGCTATATCAGTTGCCTTGGTGGACCAGGGTGATTGCGTCCCCAAACGGGGTACCACCAGAAGTACATCTGAAGATTCGACCGAAGCTGATGCCGTAACCGGGTCTGCCGACCGGCCCGGAACCGGTTGCACAGACCCGGAGAGAGCATCAGGGCGCGTCATCAACTCTGCTTGCAGTAGTGCCTCAAGCCGCTCAATTTCTTCTTGCGAAGGCGCTTGAGGGCTTTCAACAAAATAGGTGAATTGCGCGGAGAACAAAATCTCCTGGCCCGTGCGCCGACGCAACTCATCAACGAGTTTTTGCGTGTGGAATTCTGAAAAAGCCGGACCACCGAGCAGGCAGGTAAATCCCGTCAAAGCATCACTCCCGAATAAGCAACCAACATTATAGCGGTTGAGGGTTAAAAAATGATCAGTAATTTGGTGATTTTTCAAATACCGGATAACGCCGTCCCGCTACATGGTCCGGCCGGCTTTCCGTTCTGTTTCACTTTTACTTTCTCCAGAACGAAAGAGGCCCCGCCATACATAGCGGGGCCTCGTTATTCAAACATTCAATCCCCGGATGTCGCCGGTTTATTCAGCAGACGCGTCGAGGGAATCCAGCCTTTGGCGTAATTGCTCCGGAGGCATGTAACCGGGTATCAATGTACCGTCACTTGTCAGTAGCGCCGGGGTGCCGGTCACACCGACTTCACGACCCAGCTCATATTGGTCTGCAATCGGGTTCGGACATTTCTGGGGTTCGGGGTCGGTGCCGTTTTTGGCCAGCGTCAATGCTGTTTTCTGATCATCGGAGCACCACACGGAAACAAACTTGTCATACGAATCTGAGCCAATGCCGGCTCGTGGAAATGCCATGTAATGTATCGCTATGCCTTGTTCGTTATAACCTTCCATCTGGTTATGAAGCTTCCGACAGTAGCCGCAGTCAATATCGGTAAACACGATCAAGTCATATTCTGCTTTCTCAGGCTCGAATGAAATCTGCTCATCGCGTTTTAGATTGGTTAGCAGGCTCAGCCGGATACCGGATTTGGCCTGGTCGGTGAGATTGGCGCGCGTGTCCATATCCATGATCTGCCCCTGGACCAGGTACTGGCCGTCGGCGGTCACATAAACGATGTCACTGTTGATCTGAACCTGCAAAATACCTTCGATCGGGGTTTCCGATATCGCAATGGTCTTCGCATTGGGAACCAAAGCGCGAACTCTAGCTTCAACGGCACTAAAGCCTTCTTCCTCGGTGCTGGCATAAACTGTTGTCACCAACAAACAGGTGACAAAAGCCGCAACTATCTGCGGTAAACGATTCATTTTATTCTCCGGTCTAGTGTTAATCCTGTGCTCTGGTTGCATTTGACCTGTATGCCGGGAAAAGTTCAACCAATAAATCAAGGGAAACAAACTTGGGCTGCTAACCCCGGGGGTGATGGGACTCATGCATGCGTTTTAGCCCCTCGCGGGCAATATGTGTATAGATCTGTGTAGTGGAGAGGTCGCTATGCCCCAGCAATAGCTGGACGACACGCAAATCCGCCCCGTGATTGAGCAAATGAGTCGCGAAAGAATGACGTAACATGTGCGGTGACAGCTTACGTGAAATGTCACACAGACCAGCATAGCGGCGAACCATGTACCAGAATGCCTGGCGTGTCATTCCGGATTTGCGATTGGTAACAAATACGCTATCGGTTTGTACACCCTTTAAAAGTTCTGGCCGGCCGCCTGACAAATAGTCCTTCAGACTCTCATGTGCCTCGTCGCCAATCGGCACCAGCCGTTCTTTTCGTCCCTTGCCAATCACCCGGACGACGCCCTGGTTCAGATTAATATTGGATAGTTCAAGATTCACCAGTTCGCTGACCCTCAAACCGGTCGCATACATCAACTCAAGCATGGCCTTGTCACGCAAGCCCAGTGTCGTTCCGGTATCCGGCGCTGCCAGCAGGGATTCGACCTGTTCTTCCGTTAAAGCCTTGGGTAGCCCGCGGCCGGTCTTGGGGCTTTCAATCAAGGCCACGGGATCGCTGTCAATTTTTCCTTCTCTTACCAACCACCGATAGAATTGACGATAAGCAGAAAGGTACCGTGAAATCGAGCGGGGACTTTTACCCTGCTGCATCTCGGCAGCAAGTATCGCCAGAATATCCTCCCGGTTGGCATCACACAGGGGTTTGCCCCGAATGACAAGCCGGCTTTGTAAGTGCAACAGGTCATGACGGTAACTGTGCAGACTGTTGTCGCTTAATCCACGTTCTGCCCAGAGGTTATCCAGAAACCGTTCAATAACCGGATCTTCCTTCAACCCCCCGTCAGGGCCTTGCGACCCGGTTTTCACGACAGCCCCCTGACCCGTTCCTTGTACATAGAATTCATCCATTAGCAATTGGAAATCCGGACTCGTGAGCATTTGCCCACCCTTTACCGCATAGTTTATGACTTTGATGACAGCGCCCCGGTCAGAATATTGTCGAAACCATTAAGCTCGCGGGGAATTCCGGTTCAATCGCCCGGACTGGCTTTCGAACGCAGTCATATGGACATCAATGATAACTTAATCATATGCAGAAATATGTTATAGATGGGCCGGGCCGGTAAACTGCCATGGTGCATATATTTAACTGATCAGTGAAGAGGCATCTGTATTGGGCTTTAATCAATCCTCATCTATAACCGAAAACGTTTATTGTTCGTTACCGCGAAGGTTGCTGGTCATATTGTATGACGCTTTCATACTACTCGGCTTGCTGATCCTGGCGTCTGCACTTGCATTACCGTTTGGCGATCCTAACAAGGTCGCGTTCCACCATGTTGGGTTTACTCTCTGGTTACTGGCAGTTTGTTTCGCCTATCTTGGGGCCTGCTGGCGGTATGGCGGCATGACCGTAGGCATGCGTGCCTGGCGGGTAAGACTCGTCAGTAACGATAAACAGGTAGTTTCCTGGCCAAGGTGCCTTTTGCGGTTCCTCGTTGGCCTGGTTTCACTGGCTGCTATTGGCCTGGGTATTCTTTGGGCGCTGGTGGATTCCAAAAACCGGGGTTGGCACGACCTGGCAGCGCGCACCGTTTTGATTAAAGACACTGGGAGCCTGTCGGATTTGACATGATCTACTGCGAACAAGGTGAATTGATGCGCAGCATCAAGAGAAAGTGCCCTGGGGTAGAACCCGACAGGCTCCTAGCCGCTAAAAACCGGATTCGCTCCGGTTAACCCGCAGTAACCGGTGTTCAGGCCGAACGGCGCAATATCGTGACCGCAATAATTATCAAAACAGCTGACGGCGTGGCCATACTTAATGCAACCGGTAATGAATAGGCCGTTGCAAGATTTTGCGCTGCCGCGTTTACAAGCATAAACACACCACCGAGCGTCATCCCGATAAAAAGCCTGAACCCTTGATTGTGATTCCTGGAAGCCCCAAAAACGAAAGGCATTCCAGCCATGACCAATGCAATAACTGCGAACGGGTACATGACCTTTTCCCAAAACGCTGATTGATATATCCTGTCATCCAGGCCATTGCTTTGCAGATAATTCAACTGGTCCCACAAAGATCTTATCGACAAATAGAAAGGGCGTGTTACCGCTGACTCAAGCAACTCCGGCTTGACCCCTGAAATCCATGGGGTGTGTTCCAGCTTTATAGGAGTCACGTCCGACTGGCCTATTTCTATTATCGAAACACCTTCAAGCGTCCACTGCTTACCGTCGAAAAATGCACTATCAGCACGGGTAATTTTTTGCAGTCCGGTAAAACCATCAAAATGGTGAATCTCTATTTCCTGGAAACTTATGGACTGCTGTCCACGATCTGCAGTGAGTAAAGGCCGGCGAATATTGACAATGTCAGCACCGTCTCTGATCCACATGCCGGATGATCCGCCAATAATCACCTGGCCGACCAGTTGATTTAACCTGAATGCCCGGGCCTGCTGCTCTGCATCGGGTGCAACCCACTCCCCGACTGCCATCACCGGAATTGTTATCATCAGGGTTCCGGCCATTCCCGCAACCGCCAGCCTCAGTCTTGAGACACCGGAAACCCGGAATGCAACCAGCTCGTTTGCACCTGCCAGGCTGCCGATACCCAGCAGGGAACCCATCAGGGCTGACACGGGGAAAATCTGGTAGGCCATCCTCGGGCCCGTTTGCAACACAAACCAGAAAACGTCAGATACACCATAGTTGGCCGTGGTGTCACGCAACTCACCCAGGACGCTGAACATCATCATCAGGGCTGTGAGACTGATCCAGACAAGCAAAATTCCAAGAATGGCAGTTTTGCCGATATATTTGTCTACTGTCCTTATCAAGTCGACTTCGCCTTGACAGGAAACCGCCCCTGCCGCCGGACCCATGCAAAACTGATAATGAGGAAAACCAGATGGACCCACCACATCCCGATATAGGGCGGTAGAGTACCTTCAATCACCCAGGAACGGCAAAGGTAAAGCAAATTGCCATAGAGTATGTAAACCAGTATGCCGAGAACAATCCTGACACCCCTGCCCTCACGGGGCTCGGAATGCGCCAGCGGTATGGCCAGCAGACCGAGTACAATGACCGTGATCGCGGGGGACAAACGCCATTGCAATTCCGCGATGGATTCCACATCGCCGTTTTTGAACAACTCAGCTGATGAGACCGAATTTATTTTGGTGCTCGTTCGCTTGCGAAACTCCGGCTCTGGCAGACGCAAATCATTTCGGGCAAAGCTCAGAACCCGTAAATCAAGTTGTCCGGGAGCAACATCTGTCACCTTGCCGTTCTCCAGTACCAGGTAACGATCCCCTGTATCGGAATCCATCCAGTAACGGCCCTTCTGCGCCACCCAAACCTGTTCTCTTTCCTCACCGCGTTGCTTGATGAAAATATTCTTAAGCGTACTGCCGTCTTCCCCGATGGCCTCGGCATATAAAATCAGCTCACCCTGCCGCAGCACATGAAACTTCCCTGCCTGTAGGCCCCAGACAGCAGCCGAACGAAACGCCGCTTCCAGCTGCTCCTCGGCCATGCGCGCCGTAGTAGGTGCTAACGACAGACCCAGAAACAACAACGTAACCGCCATTGGAATCACCAGGCTGAACAGTGGTTTTAAGAGTTTTCTCCAGTCAAAACCACTGGAGCGCATGACAGCCATTTCCTGATCCCTGTAAATACGGCCCAGGCCCCACATGACCGCAACAAACCCTGCCAATGGCAAAATATTGCCCAGTGTTTCCGGCATATGCAGCAACAACTGTATACCCAAAAGTCCCGCCGGTATCCTGCCCCCGGCAATGTCTTTCAATATGTCGCTTAGATAAGCACCCAGCAAAACGATGACGAGCACAATGCTGACAGCCAGCGCGGTCCAGAACCATTCACGCAATATATATTTCTGCAGTATGCTCAATATTTAGTATCTTCGTTAATAAATCTTGTAGAATGCCCGATTGACCGCATTCTAGCAGTGTTACGGGGCCGATCGTCCATTTTCGAAACCGGAAGCGCATCAAAGGATTCAAATAATGAAATTTACACTAGACACAACCCTGGCAACAGATCTTGATACAGCTTGCCTGGTCATCGGTGTTTTTGAGAAAACACCCTTGCATGGATCAGCAGAACTGGTTGATCAAGCCTGCGCCGGCGCATTACTGCAATTGATCAAGAGTGGTGATGTCAGCACGGATTGGAAAGATACCACCCTGCTGCATGGACTCGAAGGTGTTGCCGCGAATCGCATCCTTGTCTTGGGTTGTGGTGAGCCTGAAAAGTTCAACAGTGTTCGCTTTGACAGTGTTTGCGCTGTTGCGGGCCGGTTCCTGAGGGATCATACCACCACCAGCGCACATATCTGTTTGCACGAAATAGAGGTCGATCAAACGACGGATTACTGGCGTCTTCGCCAGGCGGCGGTCAACCTGGAGCGGGCCAATTACCGCTACACGACCACCAAGCCAGCTAAAGATGATGACAAAAAACCATTAAACAGTGCCACGTTCAATGCCAGCGCTGATATGCAAGCCGCACTGGAAGAAGCCAGGGGTTTTGCCAAAGGCTATTTGCGCTCAAAGCAGCTCGGTAACCTGCCGCCCAATATCTGCAATCCCGCCTTCCTCGCAGATACGGCAAATGAACTAGCAAAAATTTATGACAATGTCAGTGTCGAGATCCTTGAAGAGGATCAAATGGCCGAACTCAAGATGTCGGCCTTGCTTGCTGTTGGCCGCGGAAGTGACAACGAATCAAAGTTGATCATTCTCAAATACCAGGGCAAAGACGAGACAAGCCAACCCACCGTCCTGGTTGGCAAGGGAATCACCTTCGACAGTGGTGGCCTCTCACTGAAGCCCGGCGCGAATATGGAACAGATGAAGTTCGATATGGGCGGCGCAGCCAGTGTAATCGGGGCGTTCGAAGCCTGTGCAGAAATGCAGTTGCCAACCAACCTCATCTGTATCGTAGCCGCCGCTGAAAACATGCCGGATGGTAATGCCTGCCGGCCCGGCGATGTTCTCACGTCCATGTCGGGAAAAACCATTGAAATCCTGAATACCGATGCAGAGGGCCGCCTCGTGTTGTGTGATGCATTGACCTATAGCCAACGGTTCAATCCAGCCGTATTGATCGACGTGGCGACCCTGACGGGAGCGGCAGTTGTCGCTCTTGGACATCATGCGTCAGTGATCATGAGCAAACATGACGAGCTTGCCGAAGCATTGATCGAAGCGGGTGAGGCAGCCGTTGACCGCGGCTGGCGACTGCCGATTTGGGATGATTACCAGCCACAACTCAAATCCGGCTATGCAGACATGAAAAATGTCGGTGGTATGGCAGCAGGCAGCATCACCGCCGGCTGCTTTCTGTCGCGCTTTACCGAAGGCCAGCGCTGGGCCCATATTGATTGTGCGGGATCGACCTGGATATGGGGTGGAGATATAGGATCAACCGGCAGACCGGTTGGCCTGCTGACCCAGTTCCTGATCAATCAGGCCTGATAAGCCTGGTATTGCAGTATCGAACCTTGTCAGGCGAAATCACCCATACCGAACCGTGCCAGGTCGATTTTTACCTGCTGGGGGAGTCATCACCAGGGGCTGATAAGCTCGCCTGCCGCCTGACTTTGATGGCTCTCGAAAGAAAGCAGACTATCTTCATCGTCACAGGCACCGAAGCATCAGGTGAACAGCTGGATGAGCTCATGTGGGAATATCCGCAAGGACGGTTTATTCCACATGCCAGGGCGGGAGACAGGGATGCCGAAAAGGCGCCTGTGACCATTGGCAGGCTATCCGGCTTGAATCAAGCCGACCTGGTGATTAACCTTGGCCCCGAGGCCGTACCGCAACCGGAAAGATTCAGCCGGGTACTGGAAATTGTTCCCTGCGCCGACAACGAAAAAGAAGCTTCCAGGGTGAAATACAGAATCTACCGCAACCTTGGCATCAGTCCCCATACCCATGAGATCAACAAATAATGGAAAAGAGTTATCAACCTGACGCCATCGAAGGACGTTGGTACCAACTGTGGGAGGAAAAAGGTTATTTTTCACCCAATCAAACAGGCCAGTCATACAGCATCATGCTACCCCCGCCCAATGTGACCGGTAACCTGCATATGGGCCATGCCTTTCAGGACACCATCATGGATGTTCTGTCACGTTTTCACCGGATGCAGGGCAATTCGGTGTTGTGGCAACCCGGTATGGATCATGCCGGTATCGCAACTCAAATGGTGGTTGAACGTCAGCTGACCGAGGATGGTGTTTCCCGTCACGATATTGGCCGTGACAAGTTTGTTGAGTCGGTTTGGGACTGGAAGAAAGAGTCCGGTGGTCAGATCGCAAAGCAGATGCGCCGACTGGGTGCATCAGTGGATTGGGAACACGATCGATTTACCATGGATGAGGACCTGTCGCGTGCAGTGACCCGGGTTTTTGTTGAGCTTTACCATGAGAATTTGATTTACCGGGGCAAACGCTTGGTGAACTGGGACCCGGTGCTGCATACCGCTCTCTCTGATCTGGAAGTCATCTCCGGAGAGGAAAACGGCCATCTTTGGCACATCCGTTACCCGAGAGTTGACGGCAAAGGTTACATCGTGGTCGCCACAACACGTCCGGAAACCATGCTGGGTGACACCGCGGTTGCGGTCAATCCTGAAGACCCCCGTTATACCGATTTGCATGGTATTGAACTCGAATTGCCGTTAACCGGACGTCGGATTCCGGTCATTACAGACAGCTATGTGGACATCGAATTCGGCTCGGGTTGCGTAAAAATCACCCCGGCGCACGATTTTAATGATTATGAAATGGGCAAACGTCACCAGTTACCGGTGATTAATGTTCTCAATGATGATGCCAGTATCAATGATGATGCACCCCAGGCGTACCGGGGGCTTGACCGCTTCATAGCACGTAAACAGATAGTGGCTGATCTGGAAGCCGCCGGCCTGATGGAAAAGATAGAGCCACACGTGCTGATGGTTCCGCACGGCGACAGATCCGGTGCCGTCGTTGAGCCCTACCTCACCGATCAGTGGTATGTAAAAATTGCACCACTCGCCAAACCTGCCATTGAAGCTGTTGAAAACGGGGATATACGCTTCGTACCCGAAAACTGGAGCAAGACCTATTTTGACTGGATGCATCGCATTGAAGACTGGTGCATTTCCCGTCAGTTATGGTGGGGCCACCGCATACCGGCCTGGTACGGCCCGGACGGTTCTATCCATGTTGGATATGATGAGGCGGATGCCCGTCAGCGGAGCGGTCTTGGTGACGATATACCCCTGATACAGGATGAAGATGTCCTCGACACCTGGTTTTCTTCAGCCTTGTGGCCCTTCAGTACGCTCGGCTGGCCCGACAAAACACCACGACTGGATAAGTATTACCCCACCAATGTACTGGTAACCGGTTTCGATATCATATTCTTCTGGGTCGCCCGTATGATCATGATGGGTTTGAAGTTTATGGGTGATGTACCATTCCGTGAGGTATATGTGCATGGTCTGATCCGTGATGCCCATGGGCAAAAAATGTCCAAATCCAAAGGGAATGTACTCGATCCTATCGACCTGATTGATGGCATCAGCCTGGAGGATATGATCGAAAAACGTACCAGCGGCCTGATGCAACCGCATATGGCACCGCTGATTGAGAAGAACATTCGTTTGGATTTCCCGGAAGGCACTTCCGCATTCGGCTGTGACGCACTCCGCTTCACATTTGCAGCCCTCGCCACCAACGGCCGCGACATCCGCTTTGATCTCGGGCGCATTGATGGCAACCGGAACTTCTGCAACAAGCTATGGAACGCGGCGCGATATGTCCTGCTGAGCACCTCGGATCACGAGGTCCACGCCGTGCCTCAATCCAGCGCGGCTGACCGCTGGATCATATCGCGTATGCATAAAATGATTGGTGACGTAAGCACTCACATCAATGAATACCGGTTGGATCTCGCCTCACAACGTTTGTATGAATTTATCTGGAACGAATATTGTGACTGGTACCTGGAGTTGTCCAAACCGGTTTTCCAGAAGGGCTCCGCCGATGAGCAGAACGCCACCCGTTATACACTGTTGCATGTCCTTGAATGCAGCCTGCGCACTCTGCATCCCTTCATGCCATTTATTACCGAGGAGATATGGCAACGACTGAAAGCTCCACTCGGGATCGATGGTGAAACCATCATGTTGCAGCCATTTCCTGTTGCCGGTGACATAGATCAGCAGGCAGAAGATGATATCGACTGGCTGCAGAAAGTGCTTCAGGGTGTACGGAATATACGTGCAGAACTGAATGTATCACCAGGTAAAGTCCTGGGTGTCGCTTTCCAGGCGGGCACCGCTAGTGACAGGGAGCGGCAAAAACGGTTTACGAACTTGCTATCGGGCGTTGGAAGAATTGGTGAAAGCCAATGGCTTGAAGCGGATGCCGATACCTCTGAATATTCTGTAGCGCTGGTGGCAGACCTGAAAGTCCTGGTATCACTCAAGGGTCTGGTCGACCTGGAAGACGAATTGGCACGCCTTGGTAAATTGCTCGAGCGTGAACTGACAGATTTGAAAAAATCCGAGGCCAAACTGGGTAACAGCCGGTTTGTTGATAACGCACCACCCGACGTAGTGGAAATGGAGCACCAGCGACTGGCAGCACACAATCTGAAAGTCGAGGGCTTCAGGGCCCAGATTGATAAGCTTGAAAAGTTACTTGATTAACTGGCAGGGTTTGCGCGGCGAATCACAAGCCGCATGACGGTTGCGTCCTCGCGGCCGTCTCCTGCCTGGTAATAGGAGCGCCGGTTTCCTATAACCTCGAACCCCCTGTTCAGGTAGAGCTTTGTTGCGCGCGAATTACTGGTGCGCACCTCGAGAAACATGGATTCGTTGCCTTGCCTTGCCACGTGATTGATTGCGTATTCCAATAACAGGCTACCGTAGCCGCGATGCTGCCAATCGGGGTGTACACACAGATTCAGCAAATGCGCCTCGCTGGCGGCCCAGTTAAAAACTGTGTAACCCGCCAGGTCCTTCCCTATTTGCAAACCAAAAAAGGTATAGCCGGCGTGCAGACAGTCCACAAAGAGGCTTCGTGACCATGGAAAGGGATAGGCAAGCTTTTCTATTGCATAGATCCGGTCGACGTCGTCCAGGCCAAGACGCCGGATCAGGGGATGTTTCTTATCAGGTCTCGTGGTCAATGCTGGCTAGCTCTGTTCCAGCATACCCGAGCAGCAAAAGGTGGCCCAGAGAGTCCGGCGGGCGTCGGCCCTGTTTTGAATATCCCGCATGGATGGCAACAGCACCAACTTTGCCGAATTCAGGTGAGCGGGCAATTCACCTTCAAAGAACCGCATCGCGAGTTCCTCTCCAAAAATTGCGACCGTGGTGAATAGCTTATCGTCAACGGCGCGGGGTAAATCAACTGTACCGGTATCATCAGACGGCCAGGCCCAGACCGGGGCGCTATCCAGGGTCCGGTTGATGTCATTGGCCAGACGGTCGGCTGATTCAGTATCAGCTGCGCAAATCAGCAATAATCCGGTGCTTCCCGGACTCAGCTTCAGTTGCACAGGGTTGTTTAGGATGCCTGTTTCGGGAGTAGCCGGTTGACGTAGCCTCCAGACATCAATATCCATCGCTTCAAGATAGTCCTGTTGTAAGCTGCTATGCATTCGGGGAATCCACATCCGAGTCCTGGTCGTGATCACCCTCTTTCATTGAAAGCACTGGTTCTGTCCGCGGGTCAGTTTTGTTTCCTTTTGGTGAGCGGTGACCCCGTTTTAGCTTCCAGTTACGACGCCCTGCCACTGTAACGACTATTCCGGATAGCACATACACAATGCCCAGTATCATTCCCATGATAGGTGGGTCCAGTGCCACCAGCACGATGATCAGCACCGCCAACAGCACCCAGACCGCGGGCACCTTTTCGCCGCCGGAGCCGCCCTTGAAACTGAGATAGCGGACATTGGAAAACATCAGTATGCCAAGCACGACAACCTCAAAGAATATCAACCAGCTAACCGTATCGCCGGAAACGCCGTTATCAACAAAAAACCAGATAGTAAATACCAGTGTTCCCGCTGCCGCGGGACTCGCCAGCCCCTGAAAGTAGCGTTTGTCGGCAATACCCGCCTGGGTATTGAATCTTGCCAGGCGTAAAGCAGCGCACGCCATAAATAAAAATGCGGCCAGCCAGCCAAGTTTGCCGGCCATGGTACTTATCTCGCCGAGACTTGAAAGCGACCAGTTGAAGGCCAGTAATGCCGGTGCCAGTCCGAAAGATATAAGATCAGACAGGCTGTCATATTGCTCACCGAAATCACTTTGTGTGTTGGTCATGCGTGCCACACGCCCATCGAGTCCGTCCAATAAACCCGCAACGATAATGGCTACTGCGGCAGCCTCGAAATTTCCATTAATACCTGAAATAACGGAGTAAAATCCGGCGAATAGTGCCGCCGATGTCAACAGGTTAGGCAACAGGTAAACTCCACGTCTGCGTATTGTTTTGTCAGAACTCATTTAAATTTCCACAGCATTATTATGATGTCGATAATAACATGCAAACCTTCCAAATTATTGGGGAGAACTGTTGAACTATGATATAAACGAGAGTGAAGTTCTTCGAAAAAGGAAACGAAGATGCGTATTGCGACGAATATCATGGCGGTTCTGTTTGCCACACTGCTGTTTTTGGCAATGGATGTCATGGCAGCTAATGAAATTTATCGATGGGTCGATGAAAACGGTGTCGTTCATTTTGGCGAGCAACCGCCCGAAAAGGGTGATGCCCAAAGCGTATCCATCCTAGAAAGTGCGGGCGTTGACGCCCAACCTTCTTCGGACGCCGCTCGGGCCAATCCCGAAGATCCTCTTGAACCGCAACCTTCTGTCGCCCAGCAACGAAGGGATGAACGTGCCGAGAAACGTGCAGAAAAGGAAGAAAACGAAAAGATAATCGCCGAAGCCTGCGCGCAAAGGCGGACACTTGTTTCCCAATTGGAGCCCTCGACAAGGGTGATGGTTAGAATGGAGGATGGCACGGTCACCCGCCTGGATGACAATGTGCGTCTTGAAACACTTAATGAAGCCAAAACCTATATCGCCAATAACTGTAAAAAATAGGCCGCCAGACCGACCATTTAAATAGAAACGTGTACTCACCCGCGTAGCAAGCTAGAATATCGCCCTTTGGTGCAGCAGACCCTGCCGGTCAACAATCGGAATCATAATGAAAACCAGTAATTTCCACCTGTTCACGACCCGGGAAACCCCGGCCGAAGCAGAAATCGTCAGCCATCAACTCATGCTGCGCTGCGGTATGATCCGTAAACTCACCTCGGGTATATACACATGGACCCCACTGGGTTTGCGTGTCCTGCGTAAGGTCGAGGCCATCGTTCGTGACGAGTTGAACAAGGCCGGATACCAGGAACTACTGATGCCCGCCGTCCAGCCTTGCGAGTTATGGCAGGAAACCGGCCGTTGGGATAAATTTGGCGCGCAGTTGTTGAAGATAAGGGACCGTGCCGGCCGGGATTACTGTTTTGGCCCGACACACGAAGAAGTCATAACAGATTTTGTTCGCAGCGAAATTCGCAGTTATAAGCAGTTGCCGATCACTTTCTACCAGATTCAAACCAAGTTCCGAGATGAGATCCGTCCGCGTTTTGGTGTCATGCGCTCACGTGAATTCTTGATGAAAGATGCCTATTCCTTTCATATCGACCATGCCAGCCTCGATGAAACCTACTGGGAAATGTACGAGGTTTATTCACGTATATTTACCCGCCTGGGATTGGTTTTCCGCTCGGTAGAGGCTGACTCCGGCGCCATTGGCGGCAACAAGTCACATGAATTCCATGTACTGGCAGATTCCGGTGAAGACCAGATAGCATTTTCAGATCAATCAGATTATGCCTCCAACGTAGAGCTAACCCCTGTTACCCAGCCTGAAACCGGCCCTTCTGAGCCGACAGAAGAGTTGCGAACGGTGGACACGCCGGACGCCCATACGATTGAAGAATTGGTCAACGGGCACGGTATGCCTGTTGAAAAGACCACCAAGACGCTGATCGTTCACGCAAGTGAAGACCAGCAAGCTGATTTTATTGCATTACTGATTCGTGGTGACCGCACACTCAACACCCTCAAAGCGGAGAAACTGGAAGAGGTTGGCAGTCCGTTATTATTCGCCACTGACACGGAAATTCGCGAAGCCATTGGAGCAGGCCCGGGTTCGCTTGGTCCGGTTGGGCTGGCTATACCTGTGATCGCAGATTACGAGGTTGCCCGGATGTCAGATTTCTCCGCCGGAGCCAACACCGATGGTAAACATTTTTTTGGCATCAACTGGGGCCGGGACGTGGAGGCACCTGTCACTGCCGACCTGAGAACCGCAGTTGAGGGTGATAGAAGCCCCGATGGCAAAGGAGTTTTACAAATGGCCCGGGGTATCGAGGTTGGACATATATTCCAGCTGGGTACAGCTTATTCCGAGGCCATGAATGCCGTTGTGCTCGGCGAAGATGGTAAATCTCACGTCATGCCTATGGGTTGTTACGGTATCGGTATTTCACGCATTGTCGCCGCCGCCATTGAACAGAATAACGATGAGAGTGGAATCTGCTGGCCTGAGCCGATCGCACCCTTCCAGGTTGTGGTGCTGCCGATGAATGCCAAAAAATCGCACCGGGTACGCGAGGCAGCAGAAAAGCTGTATGCAGAGCTGCTCGATGCCGGCGTGGAGGTCTTGTATGACGACCGCGATCTGCGGCCGGGTGTAATGTTCAAAGATATGGAATTGATTGGAATTCCGCACCGTGTTGTCATCGGCGAACGGGGTCTGGACAGTGGCGCACTGGAGTATCGTTACCGCAGGGATACAGAAAACTCTGAAATCCCGCTTGATGGGGCACTGGACAGCATCCTGGAAAAACTGGCTATCAATTAAGACTGCAAACAGTCACCACTCAAAACATCAGTTTTGTAAATCATCGGTGTCCGGCAAGGTACGCACATGAATATCTGTTTGCGGGTATGGAATACTGATACCTTTCTCGTTGAAAACTTTATAGATTTTCATCAGCAGGTCGTGACGGACCCGGCCACGTAATTCAGGGTGATCAATCCAGGCCAGTAATTCGAAGTCGAGCGAACTGTTACCCAATGCGCGCATCCGCACACGGGGTGCCGGCTGTTTTACGATTCCTGGAAGATCGGCGGTTATCTGTTCCAGAATACTGCAAACCTCGTCAACATCGCTGCCATAGGCCACACCTACCGGCACGCGAATGCGGTGTTTCACCCACGGACCACCGCTTTCGTTGATGATTTTTGCGTTGGCAATGACCGCATTGGGAACGGTTACCTCTACATCATCGCGGGTTAGCAGGCGTGTCGAGCGCATACCCAGGTTTGTGACCCTGCCACGCTCCCCGGTATCAATCACAATATAATCGCCAATCTTATAAGGCGTATCCGCAACGATAGCGATACCGGAAAGCAGGTTCGCCAAGGTGTCTTTCGCGGCAAAACCCACTGCGATACCAATGACACCAGCGGAAGCGAGCCATGCAGTAGGATTGATTCCCCAGATCATCAGGAAGACATAGGCACCCAGTCCCACCAGTAACATCTTGATGGTCATATCGAATATGGGAATGGTTCGTTCCTGTACGATTTCAAATCGATGGTGGTTACTGGCAACCAGTTCAAGCACGATACGTCCGGCGCGCAACCCTACCCTCAGCCATGAAAATAATAGAATCGTCGCCAACACCGACAGGGTTGCGTCTTGCAGACCCTTTGGCAAATGGTAGACAGACACCACCATCATCAATGCCAGCGTGACCGTCGTAAGCACCACCGGCCGGGTCAGCTGCGTGATCAGGTGGTCATCGGCCTTGGTACTCGTTTTGGAAGCTACTTTCATCAAGCTGCGAAAGACCACCATTTTGATCAGCTTGCCAAAGAAATATGCAAATACGACCAGTAGCAGTGTCAGTAAACCGGGGTAAGGAGCCAATAAATCCCAGAATGGCTGGATATCATCCGGAATGAATTGCGACATATCCAGGTCCGGTCTTACTTCCGGAGCCAATACTGTTTCTTCTACTGCTTGGGTTGTTTCAGTTTCTTGCATTCGTCGCACCTTGGATCGAGCCTGAGTTTATATTATCCGTGATCAGGAAAGGCTGCCAGTGGGTCGGGCAGTCACCGACTGCCTATGTGTTTTTCACCTCTGGCTGCAGCCAGTTCAATCTGGCGGCCCCGCTCTTTCAGGCTGGCCCGTCTCTCGGGTGTCAGACGGTCAAAGCATTTTGGACAGGAAACATTCTTTTCAAATTTTGGTGACCTGCGGTCTTCTTCAGACAAGGGCATACGGCACGCCGGGCAAAGTACATACTGGCCTTCACCTAAATCATGATCCACCGTCACGCGATTATCGAAAACAAAACAATCACCCCGCCACATGCTTTCATCGACCGGCACTTTTTCCAGGTAATTAAGTATGCCACCCTCAAGGTGGTAGACATTTTTGTAGCCTAACTCTTTCAAAAAGGCGGTCGATTTCTCACAGCGGATACCACCCGTGCAAAACATCGCGATTTTTTCATCCTTGTCCGCATCCAGGTTCGCTTCAACCCAGGCAGGGAAATCCCGGAAAGACCGGGTCTCCGGGTTTTCCGCCCCGGCAAAAGTGCCCAGACCCACCTCATAATCATTGCGGGTATCAATCAGACGGACATCCGGCTGGCTGATCAATTCATTCCAGGCTTCAGGCGCAATGTATTCACCCACGTCCTGCCTTGGATCGATTCCTTCAACACCCAGCGTCACAATTTCCTTCTTGAGACGCACCTTCATCCGGTAAAACGGGTTCCGGTTACAATACGAAATCTTCTTGCTCAGGCCCTCAAGACCCGGGTACTGACTCAATTGTGTAAACAATTTGTCCAGGTCTTCTGACGGACCGGCAACCGTGCCATTAATGCCTTCATGCGCCAGTAAAATTGTACCCAACACATCCGATGCCTTGCAGGTTTCGCGGATTTCCAGCTGCAGACCCTCGATATTATCCAATGGAACAAACTTATAAAATGCCGCTACCTGTACACCGGCTTGCATGGTTTGAGAGGAAGTAACTACATCCACCATTTATACCAATGACCTGATGCCTACCGCGGAACGCAACTCCTGCATAAATGGTACCGTCAATTCACGCGCCCGCCTCGCGCCTTGCAACAGGCGGTCTTCAATCCTGGCGGGTTCGGAAATTAAGTCTTCATAGGCTGCTCGCGCGCCGGAAAGTTCATCATTGATTAGTTCGAAACATTGTTGTTTGGCTGCACCCCAGGCTATTCCATCTGCAAATGCCTTCTTCATATCCTGACGCTGCTCTGCACTTGCGAATGCAGAATAAATGGCAAACAGCGCGGAACCTTCTGTCTGCTTGGGTTCGCCGGGCTCAAGTGAGTTGGTAACAATCTTCATGATCGATTTTCGAAGCTTCTTTTCAGGCAACCATAAGGGGATCGTATTGTTATAACTCTTTGACATCTTGCGACCGTCCTGACCGGGCAATACCGCTACGCTATCATCGACAACGGCTTCCGGCAAAACAAAATGCTCACCAAAAAAATGGTTGAACCGCTGTGCAATATCCCTTGCCATTTCCAGGTGCTGAACCTGATCGCGGCCGACCGGTACATCGTGCGCATTGAACATCAAAATATCGGCAGCCATCAGGATTGGATAACTGAACAAACCCATGGCAATGGCGTAATCCGCATCTTCGTCTTTTTCCAAATTTTCCTGCACCGCAGCCTTGTAGGCATGGGCTCGATTCATCAGGCCTTTGGCGGTTACGCAGGTAAGAAGCCATGTCAGTTCTGAAATTTCAGGAATATCGGATTGGCGATAGAAAAGGGCCTTATCGGTATCCAGTCCGAGGGCCAGCCATGTGGCAGCAATTTCGAGAGTGGACCGGTGAACGACTTCAGGTTCACGACATTTGATCAACGCATGATAATCCGCCAGGAAATAACATGATTGGACACCATCGACCTGACTCGCCTGGATGGCTGGCTTTATCGCCCCGACATAATTTCCCAAGTGTGGTGTGCCGGTGGTTGTGATACCGGTGAGGACCGTACGTTTGCTCATGATGGGCCTGTCTGCCTGTGTAATTTTTTAAAGGCGACATTTTAAGCGAATCAACACTTGAATAGTTGCATTAATTGAATCTCCCGGGAAAACTTACCCGGAAAAGGCACCGCTCCTCGGCAACTGCTCCTGCGTAGCTCTACCTCCTGCATCCCTGCAGTCGTGCGCATGGCCCAGGCCAGCCTCTCGACGGGTTCCCCGTCTCACCTTCTCCTGAACATAAATTATTTTTGTATATCAAATGGCAAAAACACATAGCTACAATCTATAATCCAGTCATGAACTTTCGTGCCCTTCAATATTTCGTCAAACTCGCAGAACTTAAACATTTCAGTAAGGCCGCAAGTGCCTGTTTTGTAAGTCAACCCACATTGAGCACACAAATCCGGAAACTTGAAGAAGAGCTGGGTGTATCGCTGGTGGAGCGGGCGCCCCGACAGGTTATGCTGACAACTATCGGTGAAGACATTGCACACCGCGCGCGCCATGTTTTACGTGATATAGAGCATTTAAGAGACGCGGCGAGACGCAGCAGAAACCCTGAAACCGGCTCCATAAAGCTGGGAATATTCCCAACGCTTGCACCTTATCTGCTACCGCATGTAATTCCTGTCATTTGTCAGCGATTCCCGGAACTCAGGTTGCAACTGGCCGAAGAAAAAACCGAAGACATATTGAACATGCTTGATCAGGGTCGGCTGGATGCGGGTTTGCTCGCACTGCCGGTTGATGAGCATGGCATGAGTATGGAAATACTATTTGAAGAACCATTCGTGACAGCTATGCCGGCATCTCACCCGTTGACTGATAAAAAAACTATCTGTCTGAAAGACCTGGAAGGTGAAGAGCTGTTATTGCTGGAAGAAGGCCATTGCCTGCGCGAACATGCGTTGGCCGTGTGTGCACTGGCCGGTGCACATGAGCGGGTCGATTTCCACGCCACGAGTATGGAAACCCTGCGGCAGATGGTTGCAGCTAACGCCGGCGTAACCCTGATGCCTGTTTTGTCTGTCAAACCACCTATAGCATCTATTGATAATATCGCGCTGCGTCCATTTGACCCACCATCACCCAGCCGCACCATAGCACTGGTATGGAGAAACAGTTCACCGCTCGATGGTTTTTTACGCAAGCTGGCAGATAGCCTCAAGTTGAACCCGGCTTTGTTATGTGAGCCGTGATTGGCTACAACCCTTCTAACAACTCATCGTCGCCACCTTCCTTGACACCTTCAAACAAGGGTGTAGACAGGTAACGCTCGCCGGTATCGGGCAACATGGCCAAAATGGAAGATCCTGCTTCGGCCTTCGCAGCCACTTTCAGTGCCGCCGCAAACGTTCCACCTGCTGAAATGCCGCAGAATATACCTTCTTCGATTGCCAGCGCCCTTGCGGTTTCGATCGATTCATCATCCGAAACGGTGACTAATTTATCAACCACATTCCGGTCAAGCACCGAGGGAATGAAATCGGGGGTCCAACCCTGAATCTTGTGTGGCGCCCAGGGGTTGCCACTTAACATCGCCGCTCCTTCGGGTTCAGTCGCGATCACACGGACATCCGGACGTGCAAGTTTGATAATCTCACTTGCACCGGTAATGGTACCGCCTGTGCCCCAGCCTGAAACGTAATAGTCCAGACGCCGGCCGACGAAATCACGAATGATTTCCGGACCGGTTGTGTTGCGGTGGTATTCAGGATTGGCCGGGTTATCGAATTGCTCGGTCATAAACCAGCCATGCTTGCTGGCCAGTGCCTTTGTAATCCGCAACATACCGGTGGCGCGCTCGGCTGCCGGTGTCAATACTACGCGTGCCCCCAAGGCGCGCATCAGTTTGCGGCGCTCAATGGAAAAGGACTCTGCCATGACGGCAACGAAGGGATAACCTTTAACCGCACAAACCATGGCCAACGCGATCCCGGTGTTACCGGATGTGGCTTCAATCACCGTCTGACCGGGCTTTAACAGGCCTTTACGCTCAGCATCTTCAATGATGCCGATGGCCAGGCGATCCTTGACCGAAGACATCGGATTGAAAGCCTCCACCTTGACAAACATGTCTATGCCCTCGGGCGCGAGTCTGTTGATTCTGACCACAGGCGTATTGCCGATGGTGTCGAGTATGTTGTTATAAATCATGGTGTCTTCCTTCAATTATTGAATGGTTATCGTTCAATAATAGAACATATTCAGCCATCGCGCTGATACCCGGCACCCCTGTTGGATTGCCTTATCGAGGGGAGTTAATAGACTGCACCAGCCCCTGTCTGCGTGAGCAAGCCGGCTCAGGCGCCAAGCAGGTCCCTTAGTGTGACACCCCTGGCCAGTTTTGGGGCATTTCCACTCACGCCGGCAGCACGCTGCAGAAATATATCCTTCACCACCCAACTGCGTTTGACCAGTTTCAGACCAATCCGTCTTAACGGAGACAGGCTTTCGATACCGAACAGACTGCGCAAAGCGTGCATGCCAAATGCCATGGCTTCAGATTCTGACCTGCGCCAGCGGTCGTAAGCGTGTAACGTAGAAGCGGAACCGATATCACCACCCGCGAGACGGGTCGCTATCAATGATTCAACCAGAGCGGCCGCATCCGCAAAACCCAGGTTGACACCCTGACCTGCCAGTGGATGGACAACATGAGCCGCATCACCCATTAATACTGTTCGCTGCGATGCATAACATTCGCTCAGACGCATGCTAAGCGGAAAAGCCGCCCTCGGCCCCAGGCTTTCAACCTGGCCCAGCCAGCCACTGCTGACCGCATCCAGTTCGCTGGTGAAGGTGCTGGCGTCCTGTGCCAGCAGACGCCCGGCCTCTGCCGAAGATGTTGTCCAGACAATCGAAGAACGTCCATCGGCGAGTGGCAAAAAAGCCAGCGGACCGTCCTTTAGAAATCGTTGCCAGGCAACGCCTGGATTGGGCTTCTGTTTGCCCACGACCGCGACCAGAGCGTGCTGATTGTAAGCGTAGTGATCCTGACGAACACCCATGATTTTGCGAACCCGGGATGCAGCACCATCTGCACCCACCACCAGCCGGGCAGATATTTTCTTACCACTATTGAGCAGAACCCGGTTCTGCTCACCACATAATTCCAGGCTGTCGAGATAATCCGGTGAATAAATATCCACCATGCCGCCTGAACTGACCACCTGCCAGACCGACGATTGAATCAAAGCGTTCTCGACGATTGTGCCAAGCCGCTCCATGTTGAATACGGGTGCATCAAACAGCAGGGGCTCCAACTCCATACCATCTTCAATCTGCATCCGCCGGTATGGCCTGACCCGTTGCTCACTGATCAGCTTCCACGCACCCGCCTGATCCAGAATAGCACTTGAACCCGGCGAAATTGCAGACACGCGCAAACCAACTTCGGAACTGGGATCAAACACCTTGGGTTCAATGGCTTCTATCAGCGCCACGGAAAAACCGGAACGGGAGAGCAGGCTGGCCAGGGTCGCACCAACCATGCCTGCACCGATGATGGCTACGTCATAACTTGAGTTTGTCATACAGGCCTCAGCAGTTCACCCAGCGCCAGGCGCGGGACCCGCCCACGATAGCCCATGGCCTTGATGGCAGAATAACGACGCAGCGATGGCGATATCGCGTGTGCGATCAAACCGGTTGTGCGCAATCCGGCTGCAAATGGCGAAGGGTGGGAAAAAAGCCGGGTCATACCATCTGACGCTGCAATGGTTCCGCGCTGATCCTGCTGGCGCCACGAACTATAGGTGTGTAGTAGCCCGGTTTCTCCGGGATCACCGAGGTCGTCATCAGCCAGTATTTCTGCCAGCACGGCAGCGTCCCTTAGCGCCAGGTTAAAGCCCTGTGCCCCGATCGGGTGGATAGCATGAGCTGCATTACCCAGTATGACCAGCCGCTCGCGGATATCCTCGCTGGCACGTACCAATTTCAATGGATAGGCCGTACGCTGACCGGCTTTCAGGAAGGTACCCAATTGCCCGCCAAAACGCGCCTGGGCACGTGCCAGGAAAGTATCATCATCCAGATCCAGTATTTCTTTTGCAGCGGAAGTGGCAACAGACCAGACCAGCCCGCAGCGTTTTCCGGTGTGCGGCAGCACGGCGAAAGGGCCAGTGTCTGTCAGGCATTCAAATGCTCTTCCCTCATGGGATATTTCCGGTGTGATATTGCAGATCACTGCTGTTTGACCATAGTCTCTCTTTTTTGTTGGAATCTGCAAATGGTTCCTGATGAAAGAGTTTGCACCATCAGCCGCGACCACCAGTCGCGCCTCCAGCACGTCAGTTTCCCCGGCGGTTTCGAGACATAGCCTGGCGGATGGCCCACCGATTTCAATGTCCGTAACGGTTGAGGGACTGATAACTTCAATATTGCCGGTTCGCTCCAATAAGCCGGTCACTGCGACTCCAAACCTGCGTGCCTCTACCACGTGGCCAAATTCCGTCAGTCCCATTTCAGCCGGGTCCAGCACCACACGCCCCGGGCGTGCCAGTTCGGTGATAAATATTTTACGGATAGCGGTCGCGTCAGCTTCGAGCATTTCCCACAAGCCGATTCCGGACAAAATACGGCAGGAACTGTGGCTAAGGGCCAGGGTACGGTCATCGTAGCTGGGCTGCTCAACGGCCTTATAGGCCACCGCCTCGATCACCTTAATGTCATAACCCAATGGTGCCAGCGCTACTGCCAGGCTTGCCCCTGCCAGGCCGCCACCAACGATGGCGATATCGCAGTTCATGATGCCATCAGTTCTTCGATGTCGGAGGTTGTTTTACAGATGTCCGAAGTAAGAATATCAGCCCCGGACCGGGTCACCACGACATTATCTTCAATACGTATCCCCATTCCGCGCCAGGCCTTATTAACCGTGGTAGTGTTTGCGGGGATGTAAATCCCGGGCTCCACCGTGAAAACCATTCCGGGCTCCAGCACACGCGAGTGACCGTCGATTTCATACTCACCAACATCATGGACATCCAGACCCAGCCAATGACCCGTGTTATGCACGTAATAGTTTTTGAAATGCTCTTCTTCCAGGGACTCTTCTAGACTGCCTTTGAGGATGCCAAGATCAATCATACCTTCGGTTGCAATTCGGACTGCCGTTTCATGGACATGCTCCCACGGGTTGCCCTCACGAACCACATCAATGGCTTCCAGCTGTGAGGCCAGCACCACGTCGTACAAGTCCTTTTGTGGTCCGGTGAACTTGCCGTTGACGGGAAATGTACGTGTGATATCCGAAGCATAACCATCGTATTCGGCACCGGCATCTATCAGTAACAGGTCACCGTCATTGAGTGGGGCGCGATTGCTGATGTAATGCAATACACAGGCATTCGCCCCACCGCCAACAATCGGCATGTAGGAAACTTCGCATTGGTTCCGGGTAAAGGTGTGTAACAATTCCGCATGAATATCCGCCTCATTCATACCCGGTTTACAAACTTGCATGGCGTGGCGATGGGCTCTTGCGGCGATGCGCGCCGACTTTCTCATAACGGTAATTTCTGTACGGCTTTTGAAAAGCCGCATTTCGTGGAGGTTATGGCCCAATGCGACAATTTCGTCCGGTGCCTGAAATTTCTTACGTGTTTTGGCACGAAATTCATTCATCCAGCCGATCAGAAGCTGATCAAAGTCCGGATCCTTGCCCAGGTCGTAATAAATTCTGTCGCAACCACGCAGCATCCGTGGCAGACGTTGTGGGATTTCGCCAACCGGGAAAGCCTCATTAAAACCGAATTGTTCGACGGCACCTTCAGTACCGGCCATCAGGCCATCCCACATTTCACGGTGAGAATCCCTTTCACGGCAAAACAATATTGAGCGGCCCCCCTTGTCCTGTGGCAGCAGCACGATCATGGCCTCAGGCTCGGAAAATCCACTCAAGTACAAAAAGTCACTGTCTTGACGATAGGGGTAACGAACGTCATTGTTGCGAACTTTATGGGCAGCAGCACGTATGATGACGACCGAGCCTGCGCCGGCCATTTCCATTAAACGCAGACGACGTTTGGCAAATTCTTTATTTTTAATCATGACACCATTTTCAGGTTAAATGCGGAAACTCAATGAATCAAATCCTGTTCTTCAGGGCCGCGTAGGTCTTCCCTGATCATCAGAATCACAACCCGTATATATTCAACAATTTCCGTAAAGGCAATTTCATCCTCTTCGCTTTCAGCGGTATCGGCTACGTCCGCGGTTGATATTTTTTGGAGATCTTTCAATGCATCATTGGCTTCATCGGACATCGCTTTCAATGTTTCATCCCCGCTACTGCCCAGGCCTGCGAGAAAGCCGCAGCACCATTGTGCAAGCGCCATGGTTCGCTCCTCCAGTATTTCTTCGTCATTCGGCAGCCACAAGGAAAACCCCATGTCTTCATCCGACAATTGTGCTCCGGTTGCACTCAGCAGTTCCTCAAGCGCCATTCTAAGACCTGAACCTGGTGTCTTTACCACTTCAAGCATATCCAGCAAGCCAATATATGCATCCAGACTGGCATCCGGCAGACGACACAATAAACCACAACCAATACCATGGCACTCGGCCAGTTCCGGGGCCTCGAGGTTTCCCTGGGTCAGGGCCAGAGTGTGTTCAAAATCTGGTAACTGCGTGGTATTCATGACTGGTGTTCTCAATGTCAGATAGAATTGGTACGTCTTCGCACTCTGGAGGAAGTGATGTTATCAGTTGGGCAGTTAGCTTCAAAGCACGATCATTATCGCAATTCATTTTCACATTGCCGATTGACCCATATAATCCGTCAAATTATAGTGTTGTCATGGATTCCTTAGAACAAACAGATAAAGACCTGCATCGACTCGAAATGCAATTACACAAGCTGCTCGGTCAAATTCAGAAACTTCGTGAAGAAAATCAGTCTTTGCACGTACGTCAGGATGCACTGGTGACAGAACGTGCTTCACTGGTGGCAAAAAATGACGAGGCCCGCACCAAGGTTGAGGCCATGATCAATCGCCTTAAGGGTCTGGAGCAGGTCTGAGCCGACATGGAAAATAATATATCTGAACCTATCTCGGTTGAAATTCTTGACCGGGTATACCAGTTTGCCTGCAAGGCCGGCGAGCGTGAGGCGCTGAAAACCGCTGCGATTTTTCTCGATGAACGTATGCGTACCATCAAAGATGCCGGCAGATTAGTGGCTCTTGAGCGCATTGCTGTCATGACAGCCCTGAACCTTTCCGACGAATTGCTCAAGTTAAAAAGCATCGAAAAACACCGTCAGGAAAACGTTGATAGCCGGATTCGTTTGCTCGTCAATGAACTTGATGATGCGCTCGATGAGCAATTGGGATAGAATTAAGTTGCCCTCTGTGGTGTTTGCCAGTGGGCCTGATATACGCCTTGTCCCTAATTTATAACTTCGGGACGGCCCGTCTGAATGCTGTTGTGCATGTTCGTCATAGTGCGAAAAGCCTGAAGCCCAGGAAGCTGTCCCACTTGAACCTTTTGGTTCAAGGTAATCAGGTCTGTAGCGGCATCCACGGAGGGTTTTTTAATTTCAATTCCCTGTTTTGGCTTGGCATGCTTACCCTGAACAACCTGAAAACTCTTCAATAAATCAGCCTGCATGCGTTAAACCAGCGATCAAGCCGTGAATCATTCCAAAGCAAATTTGCGCCGAACATTACGCTCTGAAAGATCCAGGCTGTCAACCACCCTTCGCGCCGAACATGATGCAGTCATCGGACAGCACGTGTTGCAACTGGTCAAATCCCGGGGCGCTGTCCGAATTGCCTGCTATTGGTCATTTAACGGCGAACCGGATATCACTCCGGTTTTCAGACAATTGATGTCCAACGGCTACGAACTCGCCCTACCGGTTATCTCGGGAAATAACGATCACCTCATGAGTTTTCATGCTTGGCAGGCTGACACGCGGCTGGGTAAAAACAGGTACGGTATATTTGAACCGTTGGAAACTGCTTCTATACCAGTATCCAGTCTCGATATGATACTCATGCCATTAGTGGGATATGACCGATTCGGCAACCGTCTCGGGATGGGTGCCGGTTACTATGACCGCTGTCTCGAAAATTTGCGCGACCGGGTCAAACCGCTGAGAACCGGGATCGCTTACAGTCTGCAGGAAATTAGCCCGGTCGACAAAAATAGTTGGGATATTTCACTGCATGGTGTTGTAAATGAGCACGGTTGGTTTACATTTGTCAGTTAGGCACTAATAAGCAACTATTTGGGAGGATTGAATGAAACATTGGTTGGTAAAAAGTGAACCGAACGTTTTTAGTGTAGAAGATTTGGAGGCCTGCCCCGACCAGACTCGATGGTGGAAGCACGTGCGTAACTACCAGGCGCGTAATTTTATGCGTGACGACATGCAGATTGGAGACCGCGTTTTCTTTTATCACTCCAATACCGATATTCCCGCTATCGTCGGTCTGGCCGAAATTGTATCGGAGCCATACCCTGACCCGGATGCTTTCGACCCTGAGGCTAAATACTACGACCCCAAGAGTGACCCGGAGAATCCACGTTGGTTTCTTGTGGATATCCGGCTGATCACCAAGCTGGACCAGCCCATATCCCTGAAAGCCATCAAGGCGCATGGCGAAGCGCTCGGTGACCTGCCATTGATCCGCAAGGGCAATCGCCTGTCTGTCATGCCCCTCGCACCTGAACAATGGGATTACATCATGTCGTTGAGAGCAGCATGAACCAGGATGAATTAAAACGTCTGGTCGGTAGCGCGGCCCTGGACTACGTAAAAGCTGACAGCATCATAGGTGTAGGCACCGGCAGCACCGTTAATTGTTTCATTGACGCATTGATCAAGAGCGGTATCCGCATTGAGGCTGCAGTTTCCAGCTCCGAGGCTACCACCCGGCTTTTAAAGGCCGGCGGTATTCGGGTCGTTGATTTAAATCAGACCGGTGGTCTTGACGTGTATATTGACGGCGCAGATGAGTTCGATGCACACCGGCGGCTTATCAAAGGCGGCGGTGGTGCCTTGACCAGGGAAAAAATTGTCGCGGCGGCGAGTAAGAAGTTTGTTTGTATTGCTGATCAGAGCAAACAGGTCAAGGTACTGGGGGCCTTTCCATTACCATTGGAAGTCATACCTCTCGCGCGCAGCCTGGTAGCACGCAAAATGGTGGCTTTGGGTGGCCAACCGGAATGGCGCGAGAAGTTTGTAACCGACAACGGCAACTGGATTCTTGATATCCATAACATGGACCTGGTCGATCCGGTAAAGATGGAGAAAACCATCAATAATATTGCCGGTGTGGTAACTTGTGGCCTGTTTGCAATAAGACCCGCTGACCTGGTTCTGATGGCCACTAAAGACGGTGTCCGGCAACTCTGAAAACCCTTTAAAATCATTAAGTGGCAACGACACTTTAATTAGGATACACTACTTGACCCGAGCAAATTTTTGGCCAGGATGGCTAAAAACGGGGACAACGTTTACCCCTATGATAAACGTTTGTTTTTCAATCAGTTAAACAGGGATGTAATGACATGAAGTCGACCATTCTATTGACCATTGCGCTATTCCTGGCGATCGCACCATCGCCCGACCCCAAAACACTATCTGAAATTTCAGGCGGTTTTCTGGCAACAGCAAGCAATTACGGATTGATGGCCGCTGAGCCTTCGCTGATCTCGACAGCCGGTAAGTAGCGTCTCTGCTCAACCCGCTATCAATTCGGTGGAA
>Ga0316190_10000069_pt1 | contig 57953 bp, 46 predicted proteins | sample Eddworburrow2_MG_FD_204929 | JGI IMG/M metagenome (GOLD analysis project Ga0316190, IMG submission 204929) | Coastal sediment microbial communities from Maine, United States - Eddy worm burrow 2 | ecosystem: Environmental > Aquatic > Marine > Coastal > Sediment | place: USA: Maine | collected...
GCCCGAATCGGCCCGAGGCCGGGGCCGGCTCCAGGATCGTCAGTGATCACCAACGATCGTTGGCAACACGTCGGAGATTCCGCCATGAACGACCACATCGGCGAGCTGATCCATCTCGGTGGGCTCGGCGTTGACGATCACAATCTTGGCGTCGTTCTGATGAGCGATGGGCACGACCTGCGCGATGGGATACACCGCGAGCGACGTACCGACCGCCATCAGGAGATCGCAGTTGCGGGCCGCCGAATCGCTGCGCTCGAGATCGGTCTGGATCAGTTGTTGTCCGAACGAGATCGTCGCGGACTTCAAGATCCCGCCACAGGACTTACAGCTCGGATCCGCTTCGCCGGCCGCCACCCGAGCGAGGGCCTTTTCCATCGGGGCCTCGTCGGGACACTCCATACATCGCACCCGAGACGTCGTGCCGTGAATCTCCACCAGACGATCCGGATCGCTACCCGCATCGAGATGGAGGCCGTCAACGTTCTGGGTGATCAACAAGTCGAGCTTGCCCGATCGACCGAGCTGAGCCAGTGCGAGATGGCCCGCGTTGGGGTCCTTGCCCCGATACGGAGAATCGAGCAGCGCTTGCCAGCGCTGTTTGCGCACCTCGGTGGAGGACAGGTAATTGGAGAGGGTGGCGGACTTCTCCGCCTCGGGGTTCTTGGTCCACACCCCGTTCGGTCCGCGAAAGTCGGGAATACCGCTGTCGGTCGATATCCCCGCACCGGTGAGCACCACGATGCGTTTGGCGTCGGCGACCAGCCGGCGGGCCTCGGAGACGGCAGGGCTGGACCCGATGGGTTGAACATCGCTCATTGCCCCAGGGTAGAGCCCCGACCCCACCCCGTTCAGCCCGAGCCCCGGACCTCGCCATCTTGTGCCCAAGCCCGCTGCTTCCGATGTGGTCCGACGAGCCGTGGGTCCGCGCCGGCGCCCGTCGGATCCACGAGCTGGATTTGGCCGCACACGAGACCCGGGCCGACATCGCCCACGATCTCGGACATTCACAATGAGGTGATCGCCGACCTGTAGTCGCTCGCCTCCGACGAACCTGACCGAACAGATCGATGATCACAGAATATATTGATATGACATGAAATATATGATCAGTTGAGCTATGTTTGTTCTCGGAGTCAGTACCCCCTCACCCCTCACCCCACTTCCCCCACCGAATGTCTTTCCTTCAGTGGAGCTGGCCATGCCCCAAACCATCGACCATCCCGTACCGCCCAACGGACTCCGATCCGACCCCGATCCCACGACGGCTCTGGTGGTTCGCCCCTGGGAGGACCCGGTCATCGACCTCGTGGGCCACGACCCCAGGAGCCGATATGTGGAGCAGTTCTGGCTCCCCGCGATCGGGCCGACCGCCGTGTGGCTACTCAGAGCGCTCGCCTGGCACTTCGATGATGCCCCCGACCGCTTCGTCGTCGATGCCCCCGAGCTGTCGGCCAGCCTCGGCCTCGGTCGCGGGATCACCAAGAACTCCCATCTGATGCGCACCATCGACCGATGCGAGAAGTTTGGACTGGTGCGCACTCTCGGCCACCAGATGATCGAAGCGCGCCGCCAACTGCCGGCGTTGTCGGCCGGACGGGTCCGACACCTGCCCGACTCACGGCGCGAGGAACACGCCCATTGGCAACAACAGGCGCTCGAGCGCCGCGCACCCGATCGGGACGCCTCGGGCCGTCTCGCGCTGGCCTTGCTCAATATCGGGCACGACCCCGACCTCATTCGTCAACATCTGAACGAATGGGGCCTTGCCGACGGCGATGAAGCGGTCCGCTGGGCCCATCGTGTTGGGAACTCCACCGGGGGTGCATCCCCAGCGTGCAGTTCCACGAGCTAGACCCGGCTACCCCATGGAAATTAGCCAGATCTTGAGTTATGGCTTCCCTTCCACCAGTAGGCGTTGTACTGTACCTACCGAACCGGTGCTTTGGAAGGCTAAATCCCTCCTGCCTCCTAAGCACCGGTTCACCTACATTTTAGGCCCGGCTCGACCCTTCCAGCGTCTAGCTGGGCGGAGTGAAGTGGCGCACGAGGTCCACGAGCAGGCGGACCCCGAACCCGGTGCCTCCAATGGCTACTTCGCCGTCCGCTTCAGTGCTGTTCGACGGGCCGGCGATATCGAGATGAGCCCACGGAATACCCTCCTCCACGAACTCCTTGAGCAGCAGCGCGGCGGTGATGGCGCCGCCGTGAGGGGTACCGATGTTCTTCATGTCGGCCACGGTCGAATCGATCTGGGACCGGTAGTCCTCGGGGAGCGGCAGCTCCCAGATCCGTTCGCCGCTGCGGTCCGCCGCGGATTTCAGCTGGCGGATCAGGCGTTCGCTGGTGCCCATCACCCCGGCGATCTTCGGGCCGAGCGCCACCATGCACGCGCCGGTCAGCGTGGCCAGATCGACAATCGCGTCGGGCTTCTCCTCGCTCGCCAATGACAGCGCATCGGCCAGAACCAGCCGGCCCTCCGCATCGGTGTTCAGGACCTCGATCGTCTTGCCGTTACGGATGGTCAAGACATCGCCCGGTCGGGTGGCGTCGCCCCCCAGCATGTTGTCGGTCATCGGGAGAAACCCTCGCACCTTGACCTCGGGCTGGATCTCGCCGATCGCCTTCATGGCCCCGATCACCGCCGCAGCCCCACCCATGTCGGTCTTCATCGACATCATGCCCGCCCCGGTCTTTATCGACAGGCCGCCGGAGTCGAAGGTGATGCCCTTTCCCACGAGCGCCACCGTCGGGGCGTTGCGAGTGGTAGGGCTGTAGGTCAGCTCCACCAGCCGGGCCGGGTTGGTCGACCCCCGATTGACCCCGAGCAGACCGCCCAGACCCTTTTCGGCGATCGCCCGCTCGTCATGGACCGTCACCGCGACACCCGCGGCCCGACACAAGGTCCGGGTCCGCCGAGCCAGCTCACTCGGGGTGAGTACACCCCCCGGCTCGTTGACGAGATCCCGAGCGGCGATCGCACCGGCGACGATGGCCCGACCGGCCTCGAGCCCTGCGGTGGCGACCTTCCCGCTCGCCACGATCGAGGCCTGGACCAGGCTGTCCGGCTCCCCGGTGGTCTGGTACCTCCCAAAACGGTAAGCCCCGAGGCCGATACCTTCCACGATCGCCTGGACCGCGTCCTCGGTGCCGAGGCGCTTGGGCACCACATCGACCAGAGTTGTCGCCAGGTGCTTATGCCGCTTGGCCGCACGGGCGAGCGCCGCGCCGGCTCGCCGCAGCACCCGGGCGTCCACCGACTTTGCCGGGCCGACCCCGATGGCCACCAGCGCGCCCGGGCCGCCGGGCATGCTTTGCACATCGTCGACCTTGCCTTCGAACCCACAGCTAGCGAGATAGTCCCAGTCCAGGTCGGATTCGGTCGACGACGGTTTCGGTTCGCCGTCTGCGGCCGCCTCCATCTGTTCGGTGGTGACCGGTATCCCGAGAATCGTGGCGCGGGCCGGAACCTTGGCCACGAGCTTGTAGCGAATCGTCATAGGCCGAGCGTACGTGAGCTCGGCACTCTTTCTGATCACCGTTGGCTAGTCGGCGGCCCAACCCGACTCGATGAGGGCGATACGCGGTCCCGGTCAGCTGGTGGTCTTGGCGATCAGCGAGGTCCCGTCCTGCCAACGGGCCAGGGTCCAGGCCAGGTCCGAGAGCCGGTTGAGGTAGGGCACCACGCGGGACTGGTCGACCACAGCGGCAAGCGCTTCGCGCTCGGCCCTTCGGATCACCGTGCGGGCCAGATCCAGGGCGGCGGACACCCGATTCGTGCCGGGAATAACGAACTCGGTCGGTGGTTCGAACCGCTCGCTGACCGAGTCGATCATCGTTTCCAACTTATCGACCATCTCGGCGGTGACCAAAGACTGACCGGGAGTGAGCTTAGGCCGGTTGGCGGGCAGGGTCGCCAACTCGGCCATCAGGACATACAGGTCCTTGCCGAGGGTGACCAGCATCTGGTCCAGCGCGCCGCCGGGCTCGGCTTCAGCTCGGGCCATACCCAAAGCGGCCTGCGCCTCATCGACGGTGCCATAGGCGACCGGTAAGGGCGAGTCTTTCGCTACCCGGCCGCCATAGAGCAGTCCCGTCGTCCCATCATCACCGGCGCGGGTGTACACCTTCATGACCCGCACTGTAGTTGGGGCCCAACCTACGCCCGCACCCGCCCCACCGTCCCCACCGGGCCCGGAACTGGGCCGATCACCCCAGGGCCGCATTCTCTTACCACCCATTGTTGTCCCACCGACCGAACGGCGGTCCGAAACGGGCACACTATGGGGATGGACATCCTCGATCTGGTCGCGCGCGGCGTGGTGCTCTATGACGGCGCCACCGGCACCTATCTCCAGGAGCAGGGTCTCACGGCGGATGATTTCGGCGGTCCCGAACTCGAGGGCTGCAATGAGATTCTCGTGGTGACCCGGCCCGATGTGGTCACCTCGATGCACAGCGCCTATCTCGACGCGGGCGCCGATGTGGTCGAGACCAACACCTTCGGCGCGTTCTCGGTCCCCTTGGGCGAATACGACATCTCCGGCCGCTCTCACGAGCTGAACGTCATCGCCGCGCAGTTGGCCAAGGCCGCGGCGGTCGAATACTCCACGCCCGACCGGCCGAGGTTCGTGGCGGGGTCGATGGGGCCGGGCACCAAGATGCCCACCCTCGGTCATATTCGGTTCGCCGAGCTACGTCAGGCCTATCAGGACCAGGCCCGAGGCCTGCTCGAAGGCGGCGTCGACCTCCTCATCATCGAGACGGTCTTCGATCTGCTCGGCGCCAAGGCCGCCATGCAGGCCGCCCGGCGGGCGATGATCGATATCGGTCGAGAGGTCCCGATCCAGGTCCAACTCACGATCGAGCTGACCGGGCGCATGTTGCCCGGCACCGAGATCGGCGCGGCCCTCGCCGCGCTCGACCCGATGGGGCCCGACATCATCGGGCTCAACTGCGCGACCGGTCCTTCCGAGATGACCGAACACCTACGCCACCTCTCCCAGCACGCTCGCATGCCGGTGTCGTGTCTGCCCAACGCCGGGTTGCCATCGGTGGTCGACGGCAAGATGCACTACGACCTCACCCCTGAGCAGCTGGTGGACTTCCACAGCCGGTTCATCACCGAGCTGGGTGTGCGCGTGGTCGGCGGATGTTGTGGCACGACCACCGAACACATCCGCCTCCTGGCCGAACGGGTCAAAGACCTGACACCCGCAGACCGCCGGCCCGATCATGAACCCGGCGCCACCTCGATCTACAGCCATGTGCCGTTCGCCCAGGACACCTCGTTCATGATCATCGGCGAGCGCACCAATGCCAACGGCTCCAAGAAGTTTCGGGAAGCCATGCTCGCCGGCGACTACGACACGTGCGTGCAGATGGCCAAGGACCAGGTCCGCGAAGGCGCCCATGTTCTCGACGTGTGCGTCGACTATGTGGGTCGCGACGGGTCCGAGGACATGGACGAGATCGCCACCCGTTTCGCCACCCAGTCGAGTGTGCCCCTCGTGCTCGACTCCACCGAGCCGGAAGTCTTGCAGGCCGGGCTGGAATGGCTCGGCGGCCGCGCCATCCTGAACTCGGCCAACCTGGAGGACTCCGATGCCCCCGGCTCGCGCCTAGACCGGGTCCTGACCCTGGCCAAGGAGTTCGGCGCCGCCGTCATCTGCCTGCTCATCGACGAGCAGGGTCAGGCCCGCGACGTCGAATGGAAAATGCGGGTGGCTCACCGCATCCACAAGCTGGCCACCGAACGGTACGGACTCGAGGCATCGGATCTCATCTTTGATGCGCTGACCTTCCCGTTGTCGACCGGTGACGATGATCTCCGGCGGGACGCGATCGCGACGATGGAGGCCATCCGACGAATCAAGGAGGAAATCCCCGGCTCGTCCACCACGCTCGGCGTGTCGAACGTTTCCTTCGGGCTCAAGCCGGCGGCCCGCCATGTTCTCAACTCGGTCTTCCTGGCCGAGTGTGTGGCCGCGGGTCTCGACTCCGCCATCGTTCACGCCGCGCGGATCATGCCGCTCAACAAGATCCCCGATGAGCAGCGTGAGGTGTGCCTGGACCTGATCTACGACCGCAGGTCGGACGGCTACGACCCGTTGCACAAGCTGCTCGAGGTCTTCACCGATGTGGAAAGTGCAGAGGTGGAGGTGGTCGACAAGACCGACTGGCCCATCGAACAGCGCTTGTCCCAGCGGATCATCGATGGTGACCGCGATGGCCTGACCGACGAGCTGGATGAGGCCCTGGCCAACGGTACACCGGCCCTCGACATCGTCAACGACACCCTGCTGTCGGGCATGAAGGTGGTGGGCGAGCTGTTCGCCTCGGGCGAAATGCAGCTGCCGTTTGTGCTGCAGTCCGCCGAGACGATGAAAAAGGCGGTCACCTACCTCGAACCACACATGCAAAAAGCCGACGGACACACCTCGAAGGGCAAGATCGTGCTCGCCACGGTCAAAGGCGACGTCCATGACATCGGCAAGAACCTCGTCGACATCATCTTGACCAACAACGGCTACGACGTTCGCAACCTCGGCATCAAGATCGGTATCAACGAGATGATCGACTCCGCCGTCGAGTGGGGCGCCGATGCCATCGGCATGAGCGGATTGTTGGTGAAGAGCACGCTGATCATGAGGGACAACCTCCAGGAGCTGAACGATCGGGGGCTCTCCGATCTCCCGATTCTGCTCGGTGGCGCCGCCCTGACCCGCTCCTATGTCGAGCGCGACCTCCGCGACGTGTACCAAGGCCGCCTGTTCTACGGCAAGGACGCGTTCGAGGGCCTCCGGGTCATGGACCGGCTTGGGGAGCTGCGGCGGACCGACGAGATCGACGACGACTTCGGACGGGTGCGGACCGGCCGGGATCTACCGGCCCGGAGCGCCGGCCCCGAAAAGGCTGTCGAGTTGCCCTCGCGTTCGCCCAGCGTCGAGACCGACAATCCGGTCTTCAAACCCCCGTTCCTGGGGTCGAAACTGGTCAAAGGCATCGCCATCGACGAGATCAGCGCCTATGTGAACGAGACCGCCCTGTTCCGCAATCAATGGATGTACCGCCCCGAGCGGGGCGAAACCGACGCGGAGTTCAAGGTCCGCATCCGCAAGATCTACCGGGAACAACTCGGTCAGGCCATCCAGGACAATCTGCTGATACCCCAGGTGGCGTATGGCTATTTCCCGGCCAACAGCGACGACCGTGACCTGATCATCTGGACCGACGAGTCGCGCACCGCCGAGCGGTGTCGCTTCTCGTTCCCTCGCCAGAGCGACGACCCCTATCTCTGCATCGCCGACATGTATCGGCCGGTCGGGTCCGACGACGTCGACTACGCGGCCTTCCATATCGCCACGATGGGCCACACCGTCTCGGAGAAGGCCGCCGAGCTCTTCGCCGCCGACCGCTACCAGGAGTACCTCCTGTTGCACGGACTCGGAGTGGAGATGGCCGAAGCCCTGGCCGAGCTGTGGCACGCCAGAATCCGCCAGGAATGGGGCTTTGGCGACGAGGACGGTGATGGGCTGCTCGGCTTGTTCCGTCAGAAGTTCCGGGGCGGCCGATACTCCTGGGGGTATCCCGCGTGCCCCGACCTTGAGGACAACATGAAGGTGGCGTCGCTGCTCGGGGCCGAACGGCTCGGCATCGAGGTGAACGAAGAGACCGGGTTCCAGTTCCAGCCCGAACAGACCACGTCCGCGCTCATCTGCCATCACCCCAAAGCGAAGTACTTCGTCGCCCGGTGAAATGGTCCGGTCCCCGCGCCGGGGACCGGACTGCTCACGACAGGGTCAGCACCTCGTCGTCCGCCTGCAGCTTGGTGACGTCAATACCGTAGAGATCGATCACATTGCTCCAGGTCATCTTGATGATCTCCTCCTCGGGCACGCCGTGCATGATCTCGCCCAGGACCCGCACCGAGTTCGGGAAGATCGAATCATGGTGGGGGTAGTCGTTGCCCCACATCATGTTGTCCACCCCAATCCAGTCCCGGGTGACAATGCCCTGGATATCGTCCTCGAACGTGACGGAGAACTGACGGTCGAAGTACTCGCTGGGTTCCCGATCCAAACCGGGAAAGGCCAGATCCCGGGCCCGGTAGGTGGCATGGTCGAGCCGCTGTTTGAAATGGGCGACCCAACCGGTCTCGAACTCCCCAATGATCCATTGCACACCGGGAAATCGGTGGGCCACGCCGTCGGTGATCAGGGTGGCGACCGTCGAGCTCACCGCGGCATGCGCCAGGGTGTAGCCGGTGATCGCCACGGTCGGCAATCCCCACGTGCTCGGCAGGCCCATCTGCCAATCGTGGCCGGTGAAACAATGCATGGTCAGCGGCACACCCAGATCCGAAGCCATGGCCCAGAACCGGTCGTAGTCAGGATGGCTGTAGGGCTTGTTGTCGGGGACGGTCACCGGTATGGCGAACCCTCGCATGCCCTTGGCTGAGGCTCGCTCGAGCTCCGCGCAGGCCTCGTCCACATCGGGGAGAGGCAGACAGCCGACGGCCACCAGTCGCTCGGGGGCATCGCTGGTCCAATCGATCGCCCAGTCGTTGTGGCGCCGGAACAGCTCGTGGACGAGGTCGCGCTCCGGTACCGCGTACGTCCACATGTTGGCGCTCGGATACATGACCTCGCCGGCGATACCGTCGCGGTCTTGGTCGGCGAGACGGGCCGTCGCGTCGAGACAGCCGGGGTTCACGCCGGCATAGCCGGACAGCATGCGTTCCTGGGTGGCAGGGTCGTCGAGGCGTGCCCCCGAGATCCCGAGTCGCCCGATGTTGACGGGCGGAGCGCCCGGTAAGCGTAGGTATTCCCCTTTCGGCGTGTGCTCGAAGTAGGGCGCGCGCGACCCGAAACGATCTTCGAGACCTTCGAAGATCGTGCGCGGCTCCAACACGTGCGAGTCACAGGAGTAATACCGGGCCATCTGAACCACCGTTCCCAACGTCTGTCATGGCGTCACGTCATCATGGACCGCCGAGCCCCCGGCGCGCCGATCAGATGGAGCCGCCGGTTCTCAATCTCGTTGAAACGACCCTCAACCAGCCAAGCGGGGAAGCTCCTGGACGAGGGTGGCCGTCTCGGCAAAAAGATCGCCCAGACGGTCCACCCGTTCGAGAACGTCCTCGACCTCGAACGACAGGTGCTCGCCCTCCGCGCCCGACACCACTTCCGGCCAGGTGATAGGGGTCGAAACCGTAGGCCGGGATCTGGCCCTCAACGAGTACGCACAGATCGTCGTCTTGTGGCGGGAATTCTGGCTCCAGTCGATGAACACCTTGCCGGACCGGCGATCCTTGCTCATCGAGGCCAGGATCCGCTTCGGGTACCGCTTGGCCAACAGCTGAGCCACCGCCAACGCGAAGGACTTGGCGCCCTCGTGAGTCCCCGGGCTGTTCAGCGGGACGTACACCTGCATACCCTTCGAGCCCGACGTCTTCGGGAAACCGACCAGGCCAAGCGGCTCGATGAGCTCACGAATGTCGAGCGCCACCTGTGCACACTCGACGATCGTCGCCGGCGCGCCCGGATCCAGATCGAACACCACCATCGTCGGCGAGTCGAGATCGGACGAACGGGCCATCGGCCCATGCAGCTCGAGCGCGGCGAGATTGGCGGCCCAGGCGATCGCCGCCACCTCGTTGAGTTGGCAATAGTCGATTCCCTGCCCACCTTCGCCCGGTCCCGGCTTGGTGGTCAGCCACGGCGGACGAAAGTCGGGACACCGCTTGTTGAAGAACGAGGCGCGGTCGACACCATCGGGGAAACGTCGGAAGGTGATGCACCGACCGGCCGCATGGGTGAGCAGCAGGGGCGCAACCCTCACGTAGTAATTGATCACCTCAGCCTTGGTGAACCCCACCTCCGGGTACAGCACCTTCGTCAGATTGGACAGCCTCAGCCGCCGACCACCCACATCGACCTCGGTCACCTCCGATGCCACCACGGCCAGATCCTGGCACATCGCTCCGCCGCAAGGCTGGCACACCGCTCCGCCGCAAGGCTGGCACACCGCTCCGCCGCAAGGCTGGCACACCGCTCCGCCGCAAGGCTGGCACACCGCTCCGCCGCAAGGCTGGCAGCCAGGTCGGTAGGGTCTCGCCATGTCGACTGATGCACCGCTGAAAGGGATGAGGGTCCTCGAGTACGCGACGGGCGTCGCCGGTCCGTACGCCGGTCGCCTGTTGGCGATGTTCGGCGCGACAGTCGCGAAGGTCGAACCGCCCGGCGGCGATCCGGCTCGCCGACAGCCCGTCGATGACAAGCCGATCCTCGAGGGCTCGGTCAGCCCCCTCTACGTGCATCTCAACGCCGGCAAGCACAACGTGGCCCCCGACCAGGTGGACCCGTCGTGGGCCCATATTGTACTCGCAGACCAGGTGCTGTCCCAGCTGAAGGATGGACCCCTCGACCCGGCAAATCTGAACGGGCCAAAGCTCGTGACCACCACCGCGTGGGGGGCGCACGCCGACGACCCCGGTTCGATCGACGACGAGCTGTTGGTCCAAGCGGCCACCGGCTTTCTGGGATTCAACCGCGATCCCGACGATGGGCCGCTGCGCTTGCCGGGTTGGCAGAGCCAGTACGCGGCGGGTGGCCTGGCCGCCACAGCGGCCTTGACCGCGCCCCGGATGGCCGCCAAGCACATCGACGTGTCCTGGTATGGCGCGATGCTGACCTGCGTCGAACTGTGTTACTGCGACGCGCTGCACTGTGAACGACGCCGGGAGCCCGTCGGCGCCCACCCTCCCACCGCATTCCCGTCGGGGGCGATCCCGTGTCGTGACGGGTTCGTCTCGCCGGGCTCGATCCGCCCGATCGACTGGGAGATGCAATGTCTCATGTACGGCGCACCCGAGTGGATCGACAACCCCGAGTATGCCCATCGCCACCAGCGACCGGCCAAGATCGACGAGATCTGGGAACGCGTCGAACCGTGGTATGCCGAACGCACCAAGCGGGAGCTGTTCCAGTTCGCGCTCGATACGCCGTGGGCCATCGGCATGGTCATGACTCCAACCGATGCGCTGGCCGACGAGCACCTGCTCCAGCGGGGTTTCATCGGTCCAATCACCACCCCGACCGGCACGGTAACCGGGCCGGTGCAGCCCGTCCGTATGCCGGGCCTACCCGTGCCCAACCAGCACGTCGAAGCCAGCGCAGCCGGATCTGTTCCCGAGCTCGGACCCGCCACGGCCCGTCGACTCCGACCGTTCGGCGACATACGGGTCCTCGACATGACCATCGCCTGGGCCGGACCCTACGCCGGCAACATTCTCGGCCCCATGGGGGTCGACCTCATCAAGATCGAGTCGATGAGCCCGTACGACGGGTTCCGCACCCAACGCCCCTACGACCATGGGATGAAACCTGGCCAGGAGGATCTGGTCCACGACAATCGCTTCTTTGAGGCGGGCGGATTCTACAACTCGGTCAACAAGTCCAAACGGAGCTGTGTCGTCACCCTCGCCACCGACGAAGGTCGCGAAGCGTTCCTGGAGCTGGTGCGAAACAGTGATGCCCTCATCGCCAACTTCTCCGCCGGTGTACTCCCAAAGCTCGGGCTCGACTTCCAGACGCTCTCCGCCGTCAACCCCAAGTTCGTGGTGGTGCGCGCCCCGGCCTTTGGCGTCGACGGCCCCTACTCCGACGCGGTCGGGTACGGATCGATCATCGAGGCGATGAGCGGTCTTGGTCACCGGCAAGGCTACGAACACGAAGGCGCTCGGGTGTCGAACATCTATCTGCCCGACCCGCTGGCAGGTATCCATATCGCGCTGTCCCTGCTCGTCGGGCTCGACCGCGCCGATCGCACCGGTCTGGGCGTTGAGATCGACCTTTCCCAACAGGAGGTCACCTGGCTCAGTTCGGGCGAGGCGCTGGTGCTGGCCGCCAGCGAAGGGCGCGATATCGGCCGCATGGGCAACCGGGAGCCGGGGGTCGACCTCGCCGAGCTCTGGGACACGAGCGACGGCTGGATCGCCGTCGTCGCCGACCGAGAAACGGCCCCCGCCGTCCGAGCACGGCGCGACAAGATTGCGAGCCTGCCGATGGCCGACGCCACGGCCGTGGTCGTCGCCGCGGGGGGAAAGGCGGTGGCGGTGCACGATCCGTGGAGCGCCCCGAACGTCGAACCGCTGGCCTCTGCTCTCGAGCTCGTTGAGCACCCGGTCACCGGTTCGATGCGTCATATCGCGTCACCGTTTCTCGTCGACGGCGTCCGACCGACGCAACGGTCTCACGCGCCCCTCTTCGACCAGCACACCGATGAGATCTTCCGTGAGGTCGCCGGGCTCGGAGACTCGGAGATAGAGGCGCTGCGCGCCGGCGGCCACATCGGTGGCGAGCTCCCCGTTCCCGCCAGCATCGGCCTGCGCTACTAGCAGGGTCCGCCGCCTCCGGCCCTTGGAACCCCTGGCCCCAGCCGACCGCGCTAGGCGGTCTTGCGGGGGGCGAGATTTTCGGAGGATTCGGGCGCTTGATCGCCGACATCGGCGTTGGCGTCCACCCCCGTGCTCGGATGGCGCTTTCGGGCCTCCTTTGCCTCGGCGACGCTGGCCTCGAGAGCGGCCATGAGATCGACGACCCGTTCGTCGTCCTGCGCGGCGGGGGCGACGAAGATCTCGGTCTCTCCCGCCGCCTTTCGCTCGATGAGCTCCATCACCTTCTCCCGGTAGGTATCGGTGAACCGACCAGGGTCGAAGTCCGCGGCCAGCGAGTCAATCAGCTGGGAGGCCATGTCGAGCTCCTTGTCGGAAACCTCGACCCGAGCCAAGGCTTCCAGTTCCTCCAGCTCGTCGACCTTGGTCAGTTCGTCGGCATACACCATCGTCGACAGCAACAGCCGGCCGTCCTGGGGTCGAATGGCGGCCAGATACTGTTTGGATCGCATCACGAACCGGGCGATGCCCACCCGATTGGCGCTCTCCATGGCTTGGGCCAACAACGCATACGGTTTGAGCGTCGCCTTGTCCGGAACCAGGTGATACGCACTGTCATAGAACATCGGGTCGATCTGATCGAGATCGACGAACTCCTCGATCTCTATGGTCCGCTGACCCTCGGGCTCGAGCGCGTCGATCTCTTCCTGGGTGATGGTGACATAGTTGTCCTTGGACAGCTCGTATCCCTTGACCAGGCGGTCACGGTTCACGTCGGACCCGTCGAGGGCCGACACCAGCTTCTGTTTGACCCGAGCATTGGTCTCGGCATCGATCTGGTTGAAGCGCACCGTCTTGCGAGACACCCCGTTGTACAACCGCACAGGGATGCTCACGAGACCAAAGCTGATCGACCCACTCCAGATGGCTCTCGGCATTTGGCCGACTCCTCGCTCCTAGCCAATCCGCCTGCCAATACTTTAGGCGGGCATCGACCGGCCGACACCGCCAGCGGGCATCCCCACCCTCACAGAGCAAGCCCATCCACCCTCACAGAGCCAGCAAGGCCCGGGCCACCAGGTCGGTCCCGAACGCGGTGAGGATGGCCAGATAGAGCAGCCCGGTGGCCGCCATTACCGCCGAATACTGCCTCTCGGCCAGAGCGGCTCTCGTCACCACCACCAACACGATCGTGGCTGCGGCGCACGCAATCCAGAACCATCCGAGAAGGCCGTTGTACCCATCTTCGATCGTGCCGTCGATGGCCGAGATCATGCCGGGGGGAAAGAGTAGGAGACCCACCTCGAACGGCCAGATCCAGCCGATCCACCGCACGAGCTCCAGCAGCGGTCCACGGGCCAGCCCGGGCTGGACCAGATACCAATGGCCAAGCGACATGGCATCGGACACCGCGCCGAGAAAGGCGGCACCGACGATCATCCGGGCGGTCGAAAGAACCACCGACTCCCCACCCGCAAACGCGGCGCCGACCAACCCGATCACCCCGAGCGCGGGCGCGATCAGATCCAGCGCCGGTGGGAACTCCGCCACGCTGCGGTCAAAGACCTGCACATCCCGATCGATGCCGGTCATCGTGGCCACCCGCGCCGTGCGCCGCTCGGCCACCTCGAGCTGACCGCGCACGCCGGCTCGGCGCCGGAGGACGGACACGATGAGCGCTCCGAAGCTGGCCAACACCACCCCCACCGACGCCAGGTCACGCACGGGGACCCACTCGGTGGCCGACGCCACCCACAGCGCGCCCGCCGCGATGATCCCGTAGACGGCGCGCATCAACCAGCCGTACCCCAGGCCGACCTCCCGACGACGGGTCGTCACCCAGAGAAAGACAAGCCCCCCGGTCGCCCATTGGAGCAGCACCGCTGAGGCATCGAGGCTGATCACGCGGACGACCCTACTGGTGGTTGCTCTCGGAGCTGGACGCACCGGGACCTCCGGGGGCCGATCCGTTAGCAGGGTGGCATGTCAGGTTCGTCCGTAGCGCCGATACGTTGAGCCGCAGTGAGGTGGCTACTACCGGCGGTGTGGATGACCCTGGCGTTCGCCACCGCCTGCGTCCCCGCAAGCTCGCGTCCCAGCCTGGGAGCAGAACCGGCCCTCGACGCTCAGCGGCCCGACCCCCGCGTGGCAGAGTTCCTGGCCGAGCTCGACACCACCGGTGCCGAGACCTTCACCGCGACCTACACCATCCGCCGCCCGGCGAGCGCCACAAACTACGAGGTGCTGGTGTCCCAACGCGACGGTGAAGCGGTGGTGAAGACCGGCGACCGGTCGGTCCCTGGGGGACTGAGGCCCGCCGTATGCCGGCTGACAGTGAAAACCTGTCTGGCCGATGTGGTCGACGGCGACCTCGGTGATATCGGCTGGGATTTCTTCGCGGCCGGTGCCGCTCAGCGGATTGAAGCGGCCCAGCGCCGGGCGACGGGCCCCGCGCTCGTCACGACAGGGACCATGGCGGGAGTCGGTGTCAGCTGCCTGACGCTCCCCACGCCCGAAGCCGGCTCGGCCATGTTCTGCCGCACGGCCGAGGGCATCCTCGCCTCCGCGACCGACGGTGACCTCCAGATCGATCTGGCCGGTTTCGTGCGCCGGGTCGACCCCGACACCTTCACCATCTCATAGGAGATCGAGCCGAGACCTTCGGGGTCAGTGACTGATGCGGCCTGACTCATAGGCCCATATCGCTATCTCCACCCGATTCCGAACGCCGAGTTTGCGCATGAGACTGGCCAGATGAGTCTTCACCGTGCTGAGGCTGATGTGCAGCTCGTCGGCGATCTCCGCGTTCGTGCGACCCGCAGCGACGGGCAGAAGGACCTCCTGTTCCCGCTCGGTCAGAGGATCGATAAGTACCGGAGGATCCACATCCCCCGCCTTGGCAAACGCCGCCAGAAGTCGAACGGTGACATTCGGGGCGATGAGGGCATCGCCGGCGGCGGCGGCGTGAATGGCCTGCACGAGAAGGGCAGAGCCCGCGTCCTTGAGCAGGAACCCGCGTGCGCCGGCCTTCAGCGCACCGTGCACGTACTCGTCGAGGTCAAACGTGGTGATGACGACCACGGCCGGCGGGTCCTCGATGTCGGGGCCGGTGACGAGACGGGTGGCCTCGATACCGTCGAGAATCGGCATCCGGATATCGAACAGGCACACGTCGGGGCCCAGATCGACCGTCATCCGCACCGCCTCTCGCCCGTCGGCGGCCTCGCCGATCACCTCGATTTCCGGTTGCGCGTCGATGATCATTCGCAGCCCGGTGCGGATGATCTCCTGGTCGTCGGCGATCAGCACCCGAATCGTCATCGGGAAAACCCGAGCCGGGGAAGAACGGCCTCCACCTTCCATCCTCGGCCCCCCTCGGCCGGACCGGCCTCCAACATGCCCCCCAACAGTCTGGCGCGCTCCTCCATACCGACAATGCCGTAGCCCGACTGGCCCCGGGCGGCGGTGCCGGCCTCTCCGTCGTCGCGCACCAGCAGGCGGACGGAGTCATGGTCCCCGTCGACCGAGATGTTGATCTCGTGGGGCCGGTGAGCATGGCGCAGGGCGTTCGTGATCGACTCCTGGGCAATGCGGTAGATCGCGGCGCTGACCTGGTTGGCGGGCCGGCCCGTCTCCGGGGACACCTCGACGCTGATGCGGGGGGCCTCGTCGCGGGCGAACTGGGCCAGCTCGGTGACACCGGGTTGAGGGGCGAGAGCTGCGGCCTCATCCGAACGAAGCACACCGACCACCGAGCGCATCTGAGCCAGCGCCTTCGCCGCCTCCCGTTCGATGACGGCCATCGTGTCCATGGCCGAGGTGAGGTCCTCGGCCGCCCGCGCCTGAGCGGCTTGGGCCCCCTGGACCTGGCCGGCCTGAGCCCGCAGGACGATGGCGGTGACATGATGCGCGACGGTGTCGTGCAGTTCACGCGCCAGTTCCTGGCGCTCGTGAAGCCTCGCCTGTTCGATCATGTTGCGGCGGGCGGTGGCCCGGTGTCGCACCGACGCCCCGACCTCAGCCGGAAACAGGAAGAACACCACCACGAGAGCCACTTCCGAGAGCGCGAAGGGGTGAGCGAACATATGGCTGAAGAGGATGAAGCCGAGTCCGAACGCCGCATGACGCCCAGATCCCCAACGGAACAACGAGTACGGGAGCACCAGCGCGTAGGCGGCACCGCTGTAGACGTTGATCGACGCCTCACCGGCGAGGGTCGGAAAGATCTCCGCGGCCGCGTGCGCACTGAAGGCGACGAGGGTGGCGCCCAGCGGCGATCGGTGGCGCCACAACAGCGTGACCGCGGGGACAATGCCCAGAACGACGGCGAGGCCGGGCATCCACAAGTCGTCCCTCACGAGTCCTTCGACCACCACCGCCACGCTCAGCGACGTGACCAGGACCCAGTCATTGATCGACCGAGCCGGCGGCTCGGCCACCGCCGGCTGTGACCACTGGACGCGAAGGAAATCCTTGAGCACAGCTCCAGAGTACGAGACTCCTCGGCTGAGGGGTACGGCCCGAAAGTATGAGATGCCCCTCCTCCGAACGCACGACCTGATTCGGTCCTTCGGACCGACCTGATTCGGTCCTTCGGACCGACCTGATTCGGTCCTTCGGACCGATGCGCGGGGGCGCCGGCTTCTCCAGTGTGGGCTCCACGTCAACGAAGGAACTCTCATGTCTCATGCCCTGTACCGGTTGGGAAGATTCTCAGCCCGAAAACCGTGGAGGATCATCGGCCTCTGGTTGGCGATCTCGGCGCTCGTCGTCGGGGCCGCAGCTTCTTTTGGGCGGGAGCTGGAGGACTCATTCGAGGTACCCGGCCTCGACTCCCAGCAGGCCGTCGACCTCCTGTCGGAGGCCCGGTCGGCGCAGGCAGGACTTACCGCTCGCGTCGTCATGACTCCCCTGGATACCGACACCACATTCCTGGATCCGGCCCCTCGAGCGGCCCTCGCCGAGGCACGGGCTGATCTTGACGGGCTGGCAAACGTCCTCGGGACGACCGAGATGATCTCCGACGACGGCCGGATTGCCCTCGTCAGCCTTCAGTATCCCGTGACCGAGGACCTCAGCCCCGACGACCTGGAGGCCCTCAAAGAGGCCGTTACCGAGGCCCGACAAGACTCGATCCTGCAGGTCGAGGCGGGAGGAGACCTGTTCTTCACCTTCGAGGAGCCCGAGACCGGCACCGGCGAGTTGATCGGGTTGGTCGCGGCGGTCGTGATCTTGTTGTTGGCGTTCGGTTCGGTGATCGCCATGGGTCTCCCCATCGGGATGGCGCTGTTCGGGCTCGCAGTCGGCATCAGCTCGATGTCGCTCATCACCTTCCTGATCGACATTCCTTCGTTCGCCCCGCAGATGGCCAGCATGATCGGGCTCGGGGTTGGGATCGACTACGCCCTATTCCTCGTGACCAGGCATCGGGAATTCCTGTTCCGGGGCATGACCGTGGAGGAATCCGTGGGTCGGGCCGTGGCCACCGCCGGCCAGGCCGTCCTGTTCGCCGGGGGCACGGTCGTGATCGCCATCCTGGGGCTTGCGGTGGCCGGAGTGCCGTTCATGACCGCCGCAGGCGTGGCCACCTCGGTGATCGTGCTGATCATGGTGCTGGCATCGATCACCTTGCTCCCCGCCTTTCTCGGCCTCGCAGGGCACTGGATCAACCGGCTCGGCATCCATCGCCGCTCCGGCCGCGGCTCCGCTATCGGCTCGGGTTGGGAACGTTGGGGTCGCCATGTCTCGGCGCACGCCTGGGCTTATGCGATCGGCGTCACCGCGCTACTGGTCGCACTGACCTCGCCCGTACTCGGCCTCCAACTCGGCTTTCCCGACGAAGGTACCCAGCCGGAGTCACGCACCGAGCGCCGGGCCTACGACCTTGTGGCCGAGGGGTTCGGGGCCGGTATCAACGGTCCACTGGTGATCGCGGTCGACGTGGCCGGCGACACATCGATCGTCGACCCTCTGGTCGCGGCGCTCAGCGGTGATGTCGGGGTGTCCGTCGTCGCCCCAGCCGAGGTCGATATCGAGGCCGGTGTCGCTACCATCATCGCCTTCCCGACCACATCCCCGCAGGATCGCGCCACCATCGAGACGGTGGAACGACTTCGATCCGAAGTGTTCCCCCGCGTGCTCGACGGGAGCACAGCGACGGCACATGTGGGCGGTCTGACCGCCAACTTCGCGGACATCGGTGGGCGGGTGAATGACCGACTCCCCTACTTCATCGCCTCGGTGATTGGGCTGTCGTTCCTGCTCTTGATGTTCCTGTTTCGTTCGATCGTCGTTCCTCTGAAGGCCGCCCTCCTCAACCTGCTCAGCATCGGAGCGGCCTATGGCGTTCTCGTCATGGTGTTCCAATGGGGGTGGGGCAAGGAGTTGATCGGTCTCGAGACAACGGTTCCGATCGTGTCGTTCATCCCGATGTTCATGTTCGCGATCCTCTTCGGGCTGTCGATGGACTATGAGGTATTCCTGTTGTCGAGAGTGCGCGAGGAGTACGCGGCCACCGGAGACAACGATCGGTCGGTCATCGCCGGTCTGGCCAACACGGCCCGGGTCATCACCTCGGCGGCCCTGATCATGATCTCGGTATTCGGCGGGTTCGTACTCGGCGACGACCCGGTGATCAAGATGATGGGCTTGGGGCTGGCCACCGCCATCCTCGTCGATGCCACCATCGTTCGTGTCGTGCTCGTCCCCGCCACCATGAAGCTCATGGGAGACGCCAACTGGTGGCTGCCGGCCTGGCTCGACCGGCTCCTCCCCACCGTCGATATCGACGGTGAGGCCGGTCTCCCGGAACCGGTTCTCGAACCCGCCCGAGGAACGGATCACCCCGAGGCCGATCAACGACCCCGGTTGGTCCACACACACTAGCTGGTACGGCCCAGAAGGGCCCCGTCAGGCCTCGACCGTGTGCAGGTGATGATCCACCGTGTTCATGGCGTCGGGGCCGGGGGCCGCGGCCACCAGGATGTCCTCGAGGCGGGCACCCCAGCGGTCCGGAACATAGATACCGGGCTCGACCGAAAAGGCATGCCCGGGGACGAGCGCCGTCTCGTTGCCCTCGACGATGTATGGGTCCTCGTGTTCCTCCACCCCTATCCCGTGGCCGGTGCGATGGATGAAGAAATCGCCGTACCCGGCATCGGCGATGACCTGGCGCCCGGCCCGGTCCACATCCTGGCAGCTCGTACCCACCGTGGCGGCCGCCACCGATGATGCCTGGGCCTCGAACAACACGTCGTACAGCTCGCAGAACTCGGCCGGGATTTCACCGGTGTAGACACAGCGGGTGATGTCCGAGCAGTAGCCGGGCGAGCCGGGCTCAGGGAACATCGTGCCCCCGAAGTCGCACAACACGACCTCATCGGGTTGGATGACCCGAGGTCCGGCGTGATGGTGCGGGCTCGCGGCGTTGGGGCCCGACGCCACGATGGCGAAGTTCACGCGGTCATGACCCTCCGCGATGATGCGTCGGCTGAGATCGGCGGACACGTCAGCCTCGGTCCGACCCACCAGGGGGATTCGACCGGCCTGCAGCTCGGTGGCGATCCGATCCACCGCCGCGCCCGCCGCTCTCAGCGCCTCGATCTCCGCGGGATCCTTGATCGACCTCAGCGCCGTTGTGATCTCGCCGGCCTCACTGAACCTGGTGCCAGGCATCTGGCGGATCAGCTGCACCAGGAACATGGCCCAGGTCTGGTTTCCAATGGCAATATTATTGGCTGAACCGGCCAGCTTGGCCACGATCTCAACCGGGTTCTCCGTCTCGCTCCAGGGCAGGATCGAGAACACCTCGGGATGTTCGACCACCCGGGGGGCCTCGAGCTTGGGCACGACGAGCGTGGCATCCGCGTCTCGGGGCACGACCAGCATGGTGAGCCGCTCGAGGGGCATGGCCTCGTAGCCGGTGAAATACGGAAGATCGGCCCCCACCGACAATCCGAGCACGTCTACCCCGTAATCAGCCATCGTCGATCGGACACGATCCATACGCTCGGCGAACATCCTCCGAGCTTACCGCCGCACCCACCGGGCAACCCATGGGGCTGCCGCCCGACCAGAACTACCCTTCCTCCAGCTCCTCGATCGTCTTGGGCCAGTCGTCTTTCAACAGGCGCGAGAGGGAACGATCGGCGAGCATTCGGCCCCCGGTCTGACAGCGGGGGCAATAGTTGACCTCGTTTTCGGCATAGCGGATGCGCTGCACCTCGGTCTCGCAGATCCCGCACGGCTTTCCGAACTTTCCGTGTATCGCCATGTCCGCGCGGAACGCGGTGACCTGTTCGGGGAAACCTTCACCGACCTCGGCGCGCAACCGATCTGTCCAGTCGATCAATGTCGCTCGCGTCGCGGAGAACAGCCGATCGATCTCCTCTTCGTTGAGCTGAGCAGTGCGTTTCACCGGGGACAGGCCGGCGGCCACGAGGATCTCATCGGAGTAGGCGTTGCCGATACCGCTGAAGATGGCCGGGCTGGTGAGGGCCCGCTTCAACGTGCGATTCGTTTCGGTCAGGCGCGCCCCGAAGGTCGCTCGATCGATCTCGAGCGGCTCCAATCCCCCACGATCGTGCTCGGCGAGCAGGGCGTCTGTCCCCTGGACCAGCCAGAGCGACGCCCGCTTCTTCTTGGCCGCCTCGGTCAGCAGGAGGGTTCCGTGCGGAAAATCGAACGCCGCCTGTTCGATCTTGCCCCCCTTCTTCCCCCGCTCCCGCCACCGCAGCCGACCGGCGACCATGAGATGGATGACCAGATGAAGCTCATCGCCGAGGTCGAGGACCAGTCGTTTGCCCAACCGGCGGGTGCCGACCACGGTGCGCCCCTCGGCCGCAGAGATCGGGGGTGCGAACGTGCGCAGCAGAGACACACCCTTGATACGAATCTTGTCGATCTTCTGACCGACCACGTGGCGATCGAGAGCCTCGAGATAGACGACGATGTCCGGGAGCTCAGGCATCGGCCCATCGTTTCACGGTTCGTATGACAAATCCTCCGCGGCTACTCCAGGTCGTGGGTCGCGCTCGACGGGATCGAAACCAGCACCCATGCCCCGATCACCGACAAGACGGCGACGGCAAGATACCCAGCGGTGAAGCTACCGAGCTGGTCCGCCAGGATTCCGGCGGCCGCGGGGGTGACCATCGCCGCGACACCGTAGAAGATCGTCATCGTCCCGTAGGCGGAGCCGAACTCCCTGTCGTCGAGATGGTCTCTTACATAGGTTGCGGTGAGCGTCGGGTAGCTCCCCCAGACCCCGCCGAGGGCCAGGACCGAGGCCACCACGACGACCCGACCGCCGAAGGCCACCGCGACCGAACCCACCGCCAAGGCCAACATCACTCCGATCTTGGCTTCGCGCCGGCCCACCCGGTCCGAGAGTGCGCCGACGAGGGGGGCGACCACGACCGAGACGAATCCCATGAAGATGTAGACGTTGGCGACCGACCCACGCGTCAAGCCCACATCCTCCTCCATCGTTTCCGCCAAGAATGAGGAGTACCCCGCCGCGATGCTGCCGAAGATGACGTATGCGATCGTGATTCGTTTCCAGCTGGACAGCTTGCGCAGCGCGACCAGCGAGATCCCGCCACCGATGGCTGACGTCGTCCGGGTGCGGACCAGGGTCACCACCGCGATGAGGATGGCCACCGCGATCACCGCTTCGACCCCATAGATCGGGCGCCACAGGCCCTCATTGTCCAGCGCCGAGCGACTGACGCGGGTGCCCAGGGCCAACAGCGACGTCCCGAACCCGACCGACGCCGTGAGAAAGCCGATCACAAACCCGCGCCGCTCGCGGGGCACGTCCTGAGTGGCCAGTCCGGGGGCGGTGAGCCAGATGCCGGCGCCACCCGCGCTGGACAGAAACAACCCACCGAATACCAAGGGAAGGTTCACCGCGACCGACAGCAGGGTCAGCCCGAACGCCGAGACCCCCAGTCCGATCCGCATGATCGTGATCGGCTCGAAGCGCCCGGCGAGCGCCGTGACCGTGATCACCCCGGACAGGTAGGCGATATAGATCACAGTGCCGGCCAGACCGGCCACCGTGTTCGACCCCAACACGTCGTCCTTCATGGCGGGCAGGAGCAACGGGTAGGTGGTGCGACCGAAGGTGTGCGAGACGATCGTGGTGATCGGCACGATGATGGCGGCCGCGCCGAGTCCGAACATCGGGACTCGCGTCGAGGCGCGCCGAAGGCCGGTCATTGTCGTCGTGCACCCCGGTGACGGGGAGGGTGAGTGATGGGACTCAGGCTCGGTCCTCGCTCAGACCTTCTGGCCGGCCCGGTCGTGGGCCTGGCCTGCGTGGTAGCTGCTGCGGGTGAGAGGGCTCGACTCGACATGGCCGATGCCGAGAGTCCGGCCGACCTCGGCCAGCTCCTCGAATTCGGCGGGTGTCCACCAGCGATCGATCGGCAAATGGGTCGACGTCGGGCGCAGGTACTGGCCGATGGTGACAATATCGACCTTGATCCCGCTCAGATCGACCAATGTCGACACCACCTCGTCGAACGTCTCACCCATGCCGACGATGATCGAGGACTTGGTGGTCAGGCCCGCCGCTTTGGCTCGGGCCAGCACCGCGAGACTACGACCGTACGACGCCGAGGGCCGGACCGCCCGCTGGAGCCGAAGCACGGTCTCGATGTTGTGGTTCAAGACGTCCGGGGCGGCATCGAAGATGGCCTGGAGGGCGGCCGGGTCTCCCTTGCAATCCGAGATGAGGACCTCGACGCGCGTCCCCGGGGTGCGGCACCTGATGGCGTGGATCACACGGACAAAGGCATCTGCTCCCCCGTCGGGAAGATCGTCGCGGGCCACCGCGGTGACGACCGCGTAGTCGAGCGCCATCCGCTCGACCGCCTCGGCCACCCTGGCCGGCTCGTCCGGGTCGAGTGGCTCGGGCTTGCGGGTATCGACCAGACAGAAGCCACACGCCCGGGTGCAACGCTCCCCATTGATCATGAAGGTCGCCGTGCCGTCACTCCAGCATTCGAAGATGTTGGGACAACCCGCCTCCTCGCAGACCGTCACCAGGTCCAGGTCCTTGACGACCTTCTTCAAACGGAGGTAATTGGGGCCGGTGTCGAGCTTCACCCGCATCCACTCCGGCTTGCGGTCGTTGATCGACAACCCGCCCGAGACCCCGGCCTCGGCGAGACGGCCTCGGAGCCGAACCGACGAACCTGCCGGTCGGGGGGTGTCGCCCGGGCCGGCACCGCGACTGAACGGGGCGAGATCACTGTCGTGGTGGCGCCATACGGCGTCAGCTCGCTCTGCCTCGCCACCACCCCAACGGACCGCAGCCCGGGCGGCCACGGCATCCACGACCTCTCTCATCAATACCACGATGCCCTCCTCCCGTAGCGAGGTGACCGGTCGGTCGGCGATGCCACACGGCACGATGTGATCGAACCAAGCGAGGTCGGTGTCCACGTTCAGCGCAAACCCGTGCATCGAGCGGTTGCGACTCAACCGAACGCCCACCGCCGCGATCTTGCGGGCACGATCGGTGCCGGCGTCGATCCACACCCCGGGATACCCGGGAACGCGGCCCGCTCCGGACAAGCCAAGATCGGCGAGGGCATCGATGAGCACCTGCTCGACGCCGGCCACATAGGCCACCGTGTCCGCCATGCCGCCGCCCCGCTTGCCGGGGACGGTCAGTATGGGGTAGCCGACCAGCTGGCCTGGCCCGTGGAAGGTGATGTCGCCCCCCCGGTCGGCGGTGACCAGATCGGCACCCAGCTCCTCGGGGCGCACCAGAATGTTCGCCCGGTCGGAGCGCACCCCCATCGTGTAGACGGGAGGGTGTTCGACGAGGAGCAGATGATCGAGCTCCGAAGTCCACAGCCCATGCTGGAGAGCCAACGCGTCGTCGTACGCGACCCTCCCGAGCCACCGGATGTGCAGGGGGCGATCGGGAAGGTCGATGCTGGTCACTGGAGCTCGGGCTCCCAGTCATGGGTCTCGATAACCGTGCGCAACTTGTCCATGAAGGCTGCGACATACGCCCCGTCGAAGGCTCGATGGTCCCAGGCCAGAGCCAGGATCCCCACCGAATGGATGGCGATGGCCTCGTTGCCCTCCGAGTCGGTGACGACGACCGGCTTCCGGCGGACCCCGTCGGTGGACAGGATGGCGACCTGAGGCTGGTTGATGAGGGGGAACTGCATCATCGTGCCGTACTGGCCCGGATTGGTGATGGTGAACGTTCCGCCCTGAATCTCATCGGCGGACAACTTCTTGGTTCGGGCCCGCCCGGCGAGATCGACGATTTCCCGAGCGATGGCCCTCAGCCGCTTCCCATCGGCGCCGCGCACGACCGGGGCCAGGAGACCCTCGAAAGCCAGGTCGACCGCGATACCAAGATTGAGCTGGCCGTGGACGATCAGCTCACCGTCACCAACACTGGCGTTGATGTGGGGAAACGCTCGGATGGCGTCGGCGACCGCTCGAGCGATGAACGGGAGGTAGGTGAGGCTGAAACCCTCGACTTCCCGCCACGCCTGTTTGTGGGCCCGGCGGACCTTTTCGACTCGCTCGAAGTCGACCTCGACCGCGGTGAGAACATGGGGTGAGGTCGCCTTGGACATCACCATGTGAGCGCCGGTGATACGGCGGATGTTGTTGAGTGGCACGACCGTGTCACCGGTGCCGACGGTGACGACCGGCGCGGGCATTGGGGCTTTGGGGGCGGCGTGGGCCGGTGCCGCGGCGGGAGCGGCGGGCTGAGCCGCGGCCGGGGCCGCCGGCTCGGGTGCAGCAGTCGCCGGGGTCGGGGTGGGGGCCGCGCTCAGGCGCGCCGCACCGGACTCGATGGCGAGGTTGACATCGCTGCGGGTGATGCGCCCTCCGGCACCGGTACCGACGATCTGTTCGACATCGAGTGCGTTTGTGGCGATCAGCCGGCGCACAACGGGCGAAAGCAGACGCCCGCTGCCATTGTCGGGCGGCGCCGCGGCCTGCGGTGTGGCTTCGGCCGAAGCCAGCGGCTCGGACCCTGCTGCGGACGCGGTGGCGACAGCCGCGGGTGGGGGACTCGGAGCGGTTGCTGGTGCCATCGGCGCCGCGGGAGCGGCCAATACGGGGGCCGCGCCATCGGCGCTGACCACCGCCAACACGACACCGACCTCGACCGTGTCACCCTCGGGCACCCGGATCTCGGCCACGACACCCGAAACGGTCGAAGGGACCTCCGAGTCGACCTTGTCGGTGGACACCTCGAAGAGGACCTCGTCCTCCGCGATCGTTTCGCCAACCCCTTTGAACCACTTGGTGATCGTGCCTTCAGTTACGGTCTCGCCCAACTGGGGCATCGTGATGTCAGTCATCGCTTCCTACCTCGTGCTGCGCTGCGTCGCATCGTCTCGTATTGCGAAGGATTGATGGGCTACGAAGAATTGATGAGCTACGAAGAATTGATGGGCTCCTCGCCACCACGGCATCGTCAGCCATGCAGCGAACGTCCCGTCAGGGCGAGGGCCGACTCGCCGAAGAGCTCGCTCATCGTCGGGTGGGGCTGGATGAACGCGGCCACCTCGTCGACGGTGGCCTCCCAGTTCACGGCCATGTAGCCCTGCCCGAGCTGTTCGGTCACCCAGGGCCCGACCATGTGGACGCCGAGAATCCGACCTCCGGTCCCGTCGGGTTGCCGCTCGGCAACGACCTTCACCATCCCGTCGGTCTCGCCCACGATCATGGCCCGTCCGTTTCCCATGAAACGATGCTTTGAGACCACGATGTCGAAACCGGCCTCGCGGGCACTCCCTTCGGAGTGCCCGGCGTAGGCGATCTCGGGGTGGGTGTAGATGCACCACGGCACGGTTTGATAGTCGATCGGCAGGGGCTCCTCGCCCAGCAGGTGCTTGATGGCCAACATGCCTTCAGCAAATCCGATATGGGCCAGTTGGGGGGTGTTGGTAATGTCGCCGACGGCGTACACACCTGGCGCAGCGGTCAGGCCGAACTGGTCGACGATGACGAAACCCCGCTCGTCGACGACTACCCCGGTGCCGCTCAGATCGAGGAGGTCCGCAAACGGTCGGCGGCCGATCGACACTACGACAACACCGGTGTCGAGCGTCTCTCCGTCACCAAACGAAACGGTCGTGCCTGTGCCTCCGGGCGAATGGCCCGAAACGGCGACACCGGTCCGGATCGTGATGCCCCGTTTCTTGAAGGCTCGTTCGATGAGCTTGGCCACATCGGCGTCACAACCCGGCAGGATCTTGTCGGCCGCCTCGAGCACGGTCACCTGAGAGCCGAGGTCGGCGAGCATCGATGCAAACTCGAGGCCGATCGCCCCGCCCCCGATGACCACCGTCTTCGCCGGTAGCTGATCGATCGCCAACAGCTCATCCGAGCTCATGACGATGCGCCCGTCAACATCGAAGCCGGGCAGGGTGCGGGGCACCGAGCCGGCGGCCAGGATGACCTGGTCCGCGGTGAGATCGACGGAGCCGGACTCCCCTCCGCTCACATTGACCTGGCGATCGCCGCGCAGGATACCGACACCGTCGTAGACCGTCACCTTCCGGCCCTTGAGGAGACCTGCAAGTCCCTTGGTCAGATTGTCGATGATGCGCTGTTTGCGGGCTTGGGTGACCGTGAGATCCAGAGCCGGTGGGCCGACATCGACCCCGAACTCCTTGGCCCCGGCAACATGGCGAACCACCGACGCGGTCTCCAGCAACTCCTTGGCCGGGATGCAGCCGACATGAAGGCACGTCCCACCGAGCTTCGCCTTCTCGACCAGGGCGATATTCAACCCCGCCGATGCCCCGTAGAGCGCGGCGGCATACCCGCCGGGCCCCCCACCGATCACGACGATGTCGTAGTTCTCAGCCGTGGAACTCACCTCCAGGATTTTCCCACCGGGCCTTGGTCGGTCGGCGGTCGGCCAGCGGCACCAACCCCGATTGGGTACGGCCGCCATGGTACCGCCCAGCCGGGCGCGTCTGAACGGGCCGGCTCAACGGGCTACGACCACCTGAACGGCAAAAGCGACCAATATGGCCAGCCCGCACAGCAGGGCCAGTGCGATCAACATCCTCGTACTCACCGAACCCACCGTAGTGGTGGTGCGCCCGGCGGTCGGCCTTCAAGTCGGCCTTCGCGTCGGCATAGGCCAGTAGTCCTCCGCCCTGGCCGCCACGGTGCGATGATGGGACCACTTACATCGACCGAATGGACTTCCATGGATATCGCCCTCACCGGCTCCAGCGGACTGATCGGTACTGCCCTGAGATTCGCCCTCGACCTGGACGGGCACCGGATCCTCCGAGTGATGCGGTCGGGCCACGCGGCGCCGGACTCCATCGGGTGGGATCCGAGCGCGGGTTCAATCGACGCCGGAGGTCTGGAGGGTCTCGACGCCGTCATCCATCTGGCCGGCGCAGGGGTGGGCGACCGCCGGTGGAACGAGGACTACAAACAGACCATCCGCGACAGCAGGGTAGAAGGCACCAACCTGCTGGCGCGAACGCTCGCCGACCTCGACCGGCCGCCCAAGACGCTGGTCAGCTCGTCGGCCATCGGCTACTACGGCTCGCGGGGCGACGAGAAGCTCGACGAAAGCTCGACGCCGGGCTCGGACTTTCTCGCCGAGATGGTCGTCGAATGGGAGGCGGCCACCACCGACGCCGAACAAGCCGGCATCCGGGTGGCCCACGCCCGCACTGGCGTCGTGCTGTCCGCGAAGGGCGGCGCGCTCGGCAAGGTCCTCCCCTTGTTCAAGGCCGGTTTGGGCGGCAAACTCGGCTCCGGGCTGCAGTACTGGAGCTGGATCTCGATCGACGACGTCGTCGACGGATTCAGGTTCCTCGTAGCCAACGACGTTTCGGGTTCGGTCAATCTCACGGGCCCCGAGCCGGTCACCAACGCCGTTTACACCACAGCCGTAGGGCAGGCGCTGGGTCGTCCCACCGTGCTGTCCGTGCCGGCGTTCGCGCCCCGTCTCCTGTTGGGACGAGAGATGGCCGATTCCATACTGTTTGCGAGCGCACGGGTGTTTCCCCGCCGGCTCGAACAGGCCGGCTTCTCGTTTCGGCACCGCACGGTGGCCGAAGCCGTAGAGGCGGTACTGACCGCCGGATCCGAGCACGCCTGAATGTCCAGTGAAATGTCCAGTGCACACATTCTGATACGAAAGGCATCTCGATGACCAATGGAACCAGGATGGTCTCGGTGAGCCGGGTGATACCGGCGCCTCCCGAGGACCTCTTCGCTGTCCTGACCAGCCCAGCCGGTCATAGCGCCATCGACGGCTCGGATTCGGTGAAAGGCGCGACCCAGTCCAAGGAACGCCTGGGTCTCGGCGACAAGTTCTCGATGAAGATGAAGATCGGCGTGCCCTACCGGATCACCAACGAGATCGTGGAATTCGAAACCAACCGGCTCATCGCCTGGCGACACCTGGGCCGACATCGCTGGCGCTATGAGCTGGAGCCGGTCGCCGAAGGCACCCGGGTGACCGAGACCTTCGACTGGTCAACCTCTTTCGCACCTCGATTGATCGAGTTGCTCGGCTATCCCGCCAAACACCCGGCTTCGATGACACGCACCCTGGAACGGCTGGAAGAACACGTCACCAAGCGGTGAATCGACCCCAAAAAAGACCACGGCCGCCGGAGGGGGGTCCGGCGGCTAACCGAGAGTGAGGGTCCGACCAGAGTGGGGGAACTCGGTGGACCGGCGATCACTGCGGTTGCGATCTGAACGCCATGCTGACGTTCAGGTACGTTTAACCGTGCTCAGCCCCTGATATTCCGTGTCCGCCAATATTGTTCCCACCAAATATTCTTGCCGCCAATATGTTTGCCGCCGATCGCTGGCGGGCGGGCATCTGATGGCGGTCAGCCGAAGACGGCTTGAAACGAGACGGCGGCGTCCAGCACCGCGGCGTCGGTGGCCCCCTCGATCTGCAGGCCGATCGGCAGGGAGGCCCCCGGTACGGGCACGCTCACCGCGGGACGACCGGTCAGGTTGGCCAGCCGGGTGTTGGCCACGATGGTGGCGGCGACCGCGGGATCTGCGGCCTCGCTCAGCAAGGGGGCGAACACCGGTGTCGTAGGACCGATCACCACATCGACCTGGTGGAAGAACTCGAGACACTGGGCGGTGAGCCTTCGCTGCATCCGTCGCGCCGCGTGGTACTCCACGACGTCGAACGCCGCGCCCTGAACGAGGCGACCGAGCACGTCGGGGCCATAGCTTTGCGAGCGGGTAGCGAGCGTCGGGCGATGAATATGCGTGGCCTCGGAGAACATGATGGCGGTCGTCGCGGCAAACACCTTCTCCCCGGACGGCCACTCGATGTTCGTTAGCTCCACCCCTGTACGGCTAAGGGCACTCAGCACGGCCTCGATGACCGCACGGACCGGCTCGGAAGCGGCATCGAGTGCAGCTCGGGCCACCCCAACTCGCCGTGGTCGGCGGGGTTCGGTGGACGAGATGATGCCGAGCGCCCTGGTGGTCTTGCGCAGCACCCGGGCATCGCGGGTGAACAGGCCGACATGGTCGAGCGTGGGCGAGAGCGGAAACACGCCGGTGGTGGACAACAGTCCCCGCGTGGGCTTGAACCCGACCACCCCGTTGAGCGATGCCGGTCCCCGAACAGAACCCCCGGTGTCGGTACCGATGGCGATGTCGGCCACATGGGTGGCGACGGCCACCGCGGCACCCGAGGAGGAACCCCCGGGGATGCGGTCCCCGTCGACGGCGTTCGCTGGTGTTCCATCGACCGCGTTTATCCCGGTGACACCGAATGCGAACTCGTGAAGTTTGGTCGTGCCCACCAGGTGGGCGCCCGCGGACAGCAGAGAGTCGACCACGGGCGCACTGGCCGCTTCGATCGGCGCGTCGGCACGAACCGCCGACCCGCACCGGACCGGGCGACCTGCCACCGCCATGATGTCCTTGACGGCCAGACGCTGACCGGCGAGAGGCCCTTGCGTGTTCGGAACAAGGCGCGAAGGGCGCCAAACCCATGGACTGACGTCGTGGGGTGCGGCCGACTCGACCCCTTCGGCCCGCGGGTCGTCGTTCCCCGCTTCGACCAGCACCACATCGATCACCGGGCGAGCGGCGTCATCGACCAACCCGGCCTTGACCCGATCGATCAATGGGTCCAACCGGGCCGCTTCGCGCTCGTCCAGCGAAACGCTCAGATCCGATGCGGCGCTGAGTGCCACGTGATCACCCATAGACTTCATTCTCCTTCGGGCCGAGCATCGCTATCGGGGATCGACAAGCCATACGTCTTCGCCGAGATGCGTCTCCAGGCTGCGCACGAGCTTTCCGAGTCTCGGGTCCTGACCGTCCCATACGACGATGGCCTCGTCGAGGTGCCGCGCGAGCCATCCGTCCCGGCGAGCCAGTGCCGCCCCGACTCGCCGCTTGTCACTCGGAGCAGTTTTTTCGAGGGTCAAGGTGTCACGGGCCGAGGAGACCAGCTCAGCGAACCGTCGTCGGGCCGGCTGGGGCCAGACCGCATCGGGCTTCGGGAACGGTAGGACCGCCACATAGGGGATGTTGGCGTGACGAGCCGCTTCGGCCCCCAGTTGTTCTGCGCCCAGGCGCAGTCCGGAGATCACGACAAGATCCTGGTCGAGCTGCTGTTTGGCCGAGAGAATCTCGACAAACCTGGCCCGGACCCGGTCTTCGGTCTCGTGGTGGTCATAGCCCCCGAGCTCCAGCGGACGGTGACCGAACACTCCGATAGCGTGGCCGACATACGGTCGCGCCGTGGCGCCGCCTCCCGGCCCGCCGCTGTCCCGTCCACCGCTATCCCGTCCACCGCTATCCCGTCCACCGCTACCCCGTCCACCGCTACCCCGTCCACCGCTATGGCTCGATGACCCACCGATTTTGTCGGGCGCACCGACCGTTTCAGGTGTCGAATCTCCGGTTCGACCGGTCTGCAACGAGCCGGCCTCGACGGCCAGGCGGTCCGCCATGTCGTTCCACCGGTCGCCGGCGTGCCCTTTCACCCATCGGAACGTCACGTCTCCGCGCTCGACGACCAGATCGATGAACGGCTCCCACAGGTCTCGGTTCGCCACCGGCTTGCGCTGGCTGTTTTTCCAGCCGCGAGCGAGCCAGCCCTCCCACCAGCGATCCCGGAAACAGTTCACGACATAGGTGGAGTCACTGACCACCTCGACAGGGCCTGGATTCGATCGCACCGCCTCGAAGGCGGCGGTGATCTCCATGCGCTGGTTCGTGGTGTGGGCGGCCGGACCGGACGCGAACGGACCGTCCGGAACAATCCAGGCCCAGCCGCCTGGACCCGGGTTTCCGCTACATGCTCCGTCGGTATACGCCCGGATCGGTTCGGTGGCCGTCACCGGGCCATCATGACGCGTATTCCGGGAATATCATGACTCGTACCGCAACCGACCGAAGCCGCCGCGGCCGAAGGTGGGAGCTACGAAAGCCCCTAGGCTGGGTCACTATTCACCCCGAGGCTCCAGGAGCATCCGTATGATCATTGACGGCTTCCATTCCCAGCTCCCCGACATCAACCCCGAGGAAACCCAGGAGTGGATCGACTCGCTCGAGGCCGTTGTCGATCAGCACGGCAAGAACCGAGCGCGATACATCATCAGGAAGATGCTCGAACGGGCGCGGGAGCTCCAGGTCGGGTACCCCGCCACGGTCAGCACGCCGTACGTGAACACCATTCCTCCCGACGAGTCACCCTGGTTTCCCGGCGACGAGACCATCGAGCGGCGCATTCGCGCTTTCGTCCGCTGGAACGCGGCGATCATGGTGATCAAGGCCAACACCCACGAAGACGGCATCGGCGGCCATCTCTCCACCTTCGCGTCGGCCGCCGCGCAGTACGAAGTGGGGTTCCATCACTTCTTTCGGGGCAAGGCCGACGGGCTCCCCGGCGACCATGTCTATTTCCAGGGTCACGCGGCACCCGGCATCTATGCGCGCGCCTTTCTCGAAGGCCGGTTCGAGGAAAGCGACCTCGACAACTTCCGCCAGGAAGTGGGCGGAGGGCTTTCAAGCTATCCCCACCCCCATCTCATGCCCGACTTCTGGGAATACCCGACGGTCTCGATGGGTCTCGGACCGCTCAACAGCATCTACCAGGCTCGGTTCAACCGGTATCTCCAAAACCGTGAGATCGACGACACGTCGTCGTCGCGCGTGTGGTGTTTTGTCGGCGACGGCGAAACCGACGAGCCCGAGACCCGCGGCGCCATTGCACTTGCGGCCCGCGAGAGGCTGGACAATCTCACCTGGGTGATCAACTGCAATCTGCAGCGCCTGGACGGGCCGGTGCGCGGCAACGGCAAGATCATCCAGGAGCTCGAAGCCGTGTTCCGCGGTGCGGGCTGGAACGTGCTCAAGGTGATCTGGGGCTCGAAATGGGACGAGTTACTCGCCCGAGATGTCGACAGTGTGCTGCTCAACAAGATGAACTCGACCGTCGACGGCGAGTTCCAGCGTTACACCGTGGAATCCGGCGCTTATATTCGCGAGCACTTCTTTGGGCCCGACCCCCGGCTCCGCAAGCTGGTCGAGCACCTGAGCGATGAGGAGCTCCAGCAGCTCCCCCGGGGTGGCCACGACTACCGAAAGCTCTACGCCGCGTACAAGGCGGCCACCGAGCTGGAGGGCCGTCCGACGGTGATCCTGGCCAAGACCGTCAAGGGTTGGACGCTCGGCCCAGCGGTCGAGGCCCGCAACTCCACTCACCAGATCCACAACATGACCACCGACCAGATGCTCACCCTGCGCGACCGGTTGGGCCTCCACGAGGAAATCCCCGAAGAGGCCCTGGTCAACGGGGCACACCCCTACTTCCGTCCCAGCGAGGACTCACCCGAACATCAGTACATGATGGACCGCCGCAAGGCCCTCGACGGTCCCTTCCCTCAGCGGCTGGTGCACCTGCGGCGCCCCATGGGCGAGGCCTCCGAGGAGACCTTTGCCGAGATGTGGGTGGGATCGGGCACCCACGCGGTCTCCACGACGATGGCCTTCACCCGCTTGTTGCGCAACCTCTTGCGCGATGAACAGGTTGGGGCGCGCATCGTGCCCATCATCCCCGATGAGGCCCGCACGTTCGGGATGGACTCCTTGTTCCGGGAGTTCGGCATCTACGCCAGCCAGGGCCAGAAGTACCAATCGGTCGACCACGACCTCCTGCTCTCCTACACCGAGAGCCAGAGGGGTCAGATCCTCGAAGAAGGCATCACCGAAGCGGGGGCCATGGCGAGCTTCACCGCGGCCGGCACCTCCTATGCCACCCGAGGTACCCCGATGGTGCCGTTCTTCACCTTCTATTCAATGTTCGGATTCCAGCGGGTGGGCGACATGATCTGGGCGGCCGCCGACGCCGGCGCCAGGGGTTTCCTCATGGGCGCCACCGCCGGACGCACCACCCTGTCGGGCGAGGGTCTGCAACACCAGGATGGCCACAGCCTGATTCTCGCCTCCACCGTCCCCACATGTCAGACCTATGACCCCGCCTTTGCCTATGAGATGGGCGCCATCATTCAGCATGGGCTGCACCAGATGTACGTCGAGAACAAGAACGTCTTCTACTACCTCACGGTCTACAACGAGAACTATGAGATGCCCGCCATGCCCGAGGGGGCCAAGGACGGGATCATCGAGGGTCTGTACCGCTGGGCCGAAGCTCCCGACGGGCCGACCACCAAGGCCACGATCTTGTTCTCGGGTACGGCGTCGGTCGCGGCCCGCGAAGCCCGGACCGAGCTCGCCGAACGATTCGGAGTAGGCGCTGAGCTCTGGAGCGCGACCTCCTACAAACGGCTTCGCGAGGACGCCATGGCGGTCGAGCGTTGGAACCGGTTGCATCCCGATGACAAGGCGCGGACCCCGATGGTCACCACCAAGCTCGACACGAGCGAGGGGCCGATCCTGGCCGTGACCGATTTCATGCGGTCGGTACCCGATCAGATCTCTCGTTGGGCGCCCCGCAGCTATGTGTCGCTTGGCACCGACGGTTTTGGCCGCAGTGACACCCGGGCCCATCTCCGGCGTTTCTTCGAGACCGACACCGCCCACATCGTGGTCGGGGTGCTCGGCGCGCTGGCGAGCGAGGGAACGATTCCGACCGCGTTGGTCACCGAAGCCATCGAGACCTACAACATCGATGTCGATGCCGTCGAGCCATGGACCTTGTGAGAGCGCACCCCGATGACCTCCATCACCTTCCCCATCACCGGAGATGCCGACGCTGATCGCCTGCTGATCGAGGATCCGTTGGCCCTACTGATCGGGATGTTGCTCGATCAGCAGGTCCCCATGGAGTGGGCGTTTCGCTCCCCTGCTCGGCTGGCCGAACGGTTGGGAGGCCGATTCAATGCGGCGCAAGTGGCGGCGATGGCCCCCGAGGAGCTCGAGGCCGTCTTCGCCGAAAAGCCGGCGCTTCACCGGTTTCCCGCCTCGATGGCGCGCCGGGTCCATCAGTTGGCCGGCTTTGTGGTCGAGCGCTACGACGGCCGACCCGAGTCAATCTGGGCCGGTGTCGATGATGGCGCCGAGCTACTGGCCCGCCTTCTGGAGCTCCCCGGCTACGGCGATGAGAAAGCCAAGATCTTCCTGGCGCTCCTGGCCAAGCGGTTCGGTCAGCGACCCCGAGGCTGGGAGCAGGCCGCGGCCCCGTTCTCCGATGATGAACCGCGGTCGGCGGCCGACGTCGACTCTGTCGAATCGCTGGCCAAGGTCCGGGCCTGGAAAAAGGACATGAAAGCGAAAGGCAAGACCAAACAAGACTAGAAGGTGACGCCTCGGCGGTGCTGTTGGCGGGTCAGCCAGCCCATGAAAATGGCGATCGCGCGGGGATCGTGCCGCAGATGATGGGCGGCACCGGTGATGACGCGGATCTCGGCCTCCTGGTGGGCATCGCCCACCATCCGGGCGTCGAACACGGGCACCACCTCGTCCTCGGAACCGTGTACCAACAACAGGGACTTGCCCCGCATCCTTTCGGCGGACCGCACCGCGGAGATCATCTGGAGCTCGCGGGCCCAACTCTCGAACGAGCGCGGAAACCCCCGGTCGTTGATCACCTCCACCTGTCGGGCATGGTCGAGCAGGCGCCGGGGATGGCGGGCCCAATCCTCAAAATCCGCCGGTGCGGCGAGCGCGGCCACCCCTCTGATCAGACGGCTTCGGGCGCCAGCGCACACGCTGAGAGCTCCACCGGTACCGAAGCCTGCGGCCCAGACCCCCTCGACATCGGATCTGGCCGCCACGAACGCCGTGGCCGCGAGCATGTCGTCGAGCCAACCCAACAGGGAGAATTCCCCCTCAGAGCCGCCACATCCCCGATAGTTGAAGGTGAGCACGACCCACCCCAGCTCCTCGGCGATCCGGTCGGCCAGCCCAGGGAAGGTGGCCGCGGAGTTCGTTCCGCCTTCGAGCCCCGCCGGAAATCCGTGGGCTATCACCAGCCCGGGTCGTTTTCGGTTCTCGCCTTCGGGTACGGCCAGATGGCCTGCGAGATGGAGTCGCCCAGACCGAAACAGTTCGTTCATCTCTGGCACGGCCTCCGGCATCTCTAGCGCGGCCTCCGGCCCGAACGGACTTGGGAGCGAAGGGTTTGGGCCGAACCTATTGGGCCCGATATGGCGCGGATCCGATCAGCCTGGCCGATAGCCGCGGTTGCGAGCCTCGACCACGGTGTCGGGCGCAAAGGTGGCGAACTGTTCGCTCTTCACCAGCTCGGCCACGACGTCGGCCCGGGAGTCGTCGTCGAGGTCATACACCCGCTGGCTCCTCTTGTCGCCAATGAAGCGGAAGTCCTCGAAGCCTTTTGGTCGATCCACGTACATCTCCAACCGATAAGAAGCCCGCGCGGGACTACCTAGCCAGCAGGCGCCGCGAAAACCAGTAAGGGGAGGTGCCCATATGGACACCTCCCCAGAAACTACTGGAAGGCTCGGATGATGTGTACCCACCCGATCGAACAGGGCCTGTCAGATCGACAGGACAACTCTGGTCGGGTGATGACGTGCCAGGCGGGACAAGCTCCCGGCCACCGGGTCCGAGGGTAACTGGCTGGAATTCACCAGAATGGTCCAGTGGCCAACTAGTGGCCAGCCACCTCCGAAGTCCCAAACATAGAACTACTCAGTTGGACCACCTCCTCTCATCGGTATCTCCAGATAAGCACATTCTGGCGAACTTGGCACCCCCCTTTTTTCGGCGCCTCCCAACCCCGCCGCTGATGTCTTCCCTTGCCCTCTTGAACGCCCGGCTATGTGACGATTGGTTGAAGGTCCACGACACCGCGCAACGATTTGTTGAAACTCCCTCAGGAAAGGCTCGCGCCCGCGGCCTCGACCGCTAGCTTGACGGAGGCGGAATCGGCTGACCTCTCGTCGCCGGCCCGCGAGCTCCGCGACCGATCACCTGGCGACTGCCATGACCATCACACGAACCGCCCCTGCCACCCCGGACGAGCCGACTCGGTCGAAGCTCGCGTTTTTCGCGGTCGTGGGGATCCTCCTGGCCGGCATGGGGATGGCCCTTGCCTATTTTCTGCTCCTCCGTCCGGCCAGCTCATCGCCGTACTCCGTGGATGTGTCGGTGACCGCTCCCGAGAGCGGCAACCGGGTCGTCCCCTCTCGGACCGAATGCCCCAGCGGAGGCCGGGCGACCGGACCGATCACGGGGGCCTTTCAATCGGCCAACGATCAGCTGGAGCGAGCGACCTACGGCCCGGGTCAGATCGTCGTGTTCCAGTTCTTGGTGACGGCGAGCAATGCGGCTGAACCGGATACGACGCCGGAGTTCGTGGCCGCCTGGGACCGCTCGCGCGCGGGCGGAAGCGGGTTCGACGCCACGATCGGCATCTATTGTGCGTTTGTCGATCCCTCGGACCCGTCCAGCATCGAGGCCACTGACGCTGCCCCGATGACCGTCAGCTGGCGCGAGCTCCCCCCGGACAACTCCGACATACGGGGCAAGTTCTCGGTCGCCGGCATGACCGCGGGCGACCAAGCCATTGTCGAGGTGTGGATGGTGCTGACCGACAACGGGTCCACCGACCCGATCAGCGCCGAGGTCCGCCTGGAGTCGTCCGACGAACCCTTCCGAGCCACCCCGGAGCGGGACGCCCTCGATCTGCGCATCGAATTCTTCGACCTGTTGGAGGCGGTGCAGATGACGATGACGATGACCGACCCCGACATCGTCGACGGTGTCGACGTGAACCGCCGTGAGCGGGTGGTCTACGAGCTCACCGTGACCAACGAATCGGATACGAATGTGGCCAACAATGTGCGGCTGTCGGATTCGGTCGACGATGACACGAGCGTCGTGTCGGTGAGCCAGATCGATGATGAAGGCGCAGAGACGAGCTGTGATGTCGATGACGACAAGGCCGGTTTCACCTGCGATCTCCGCTTCCTCAATCCGGCCGAGACGGTCCAGATCATCGCTGAGGTAGCGGTGGCGCTCGACGCCGAGGTGAGATGGGTCAAAGAGGATGGGGACTGTGAGGACGACCTTCAAGACATCTGCAATCGAGCGATCATCCAGTGGTCCAAGAGCCCGACGATCGTCGGTGAGCTACAGCTGGCCGAGCCCTCCAACATTCCGAACGCCTCGATTCTCAGTGTCGCCAAGCTGTCCCCCTACTCCGTCGCCTATCCGGGTGAAGAGGTGCCGTTTGAGTACGCCGTGACCACGGCAGCAACGAGCCAGTTGAGCGACGTCACGGTGACTGATAGCGGTTGCACGCCCATCGACTTCGACCGGGGTGATACCGACAACGATCTCCGGCTCGACCCCAACGAACAATGGTTCTTTACCTGCACGATCAAAGCGGTCAGTGCCCAGGACGAGACGACCGAGGTGACCGTCGCGGCGCTCGATGCCAACGGGGCACCGGTAACCCGGACCGAGATCGTCGAGCTTCGCCTCATCGAACCCGGGATCACCGTGGGGCCGGCACCGGCCAACGAGACAGACCCGACCGAACGTCGGTTCCAGGTCCGCATCAGCGGAAACGACCCGTTGGGCGAGATCGACTTCGAGGTCTCGAACTGTACGGATCTGGCGCTCCAAGGTGGAGATGCCGACAACAACGGCACCCTCGATGAGGGCGAAGCCTGGGTCTATGCGTGCATCAAACAGAACCCGGCCGCATCGATCACCGCGCGGGTCTACGGCACGGACTCCCGCGGGGCCGCGGTCACCGCAAGGATCGTCGACGGGGGCTGAGCCCACCGTGTGACGAAGCTGAAACCACGGTACGACGAAGCTGAAACCAGTATGCGACGCGGCCGCGCCCCGGGATAACGTCGCGCCATGAGCCCGACGAGTGACCGAGCGGCACTCTCGGACGACACCTACAAGTGGCGGGCCTTCGCCGCGATCGGGATCTCGTTTTTCACCAACGTGATGACGATGTCGATGGTGTTCGTAGCCCTGTCCGCCATCGCCGATGACTTCGGGGTCACGCTACGCGCCGTCAGCTGGTTCGTTATCGTCGAAGCGCTGATCATCAGCTCCATGCTGTTACCCATGGGCCGGGTGGCGGACATCGTCGGTCGCCGACGAATGCATCTGAGTGGTCTCGTCGTGTTCGGCACCGGGGCCGTGTTGGTGGGGTTGGCCCCGACGTTTCCACTCCTGATCGCCGCGCGCGTCGTCATGTCAACCGGCAACGCCATGGGCCAGTCCGTGGGCACGGCGATGGTCGTCGCGGTGTTTCCCGAACACGAGAGGGGCAAGGCGGTCGGTTCGCAGACGACCGCGGTGTCCATCGGAGGAGCCTCCGGACCTTTGGTGGCCGGCTTGGCGTTGCAGGTGTTGCCCTGGGAGGCCCTGTTTCTTCTGTTGGTGATCCCGGTCGGCGTGGCCTTTGTCGCCGGCTGGATCCTCCTCGACGAGGAACGGGTCAGCGGCACGTCGTCGAGCCCCGGGAGGTTCGACCGCGGCGGAGCCCTCTTGTCGGCCGCCGCCGTCACGCTGTTGGTCCTGACGATCAATAATCCGCTCGCCATCCGCTGGGACTCTCCGGTGATCGTCATCGGTGCGGTCGCCGCGGTGGTCTTCTTCGTCCTGTTCGTGCGCTGGGAGCTGGCCGCGGACACGCCCATGCTCGAGCTGAGGCTGTTCGGTAGCTCCTTGTTCACGATGTCGGTGGCGACACGACTGTTCGGCTTCACGGCGTCGTCGGCCACCCGTTTCCTCCTCCCTATCTATCTGATCAGCTTCCGGGGCCTCGCCGAAGGGGCGGCGGGTGCGGTGCTGTTCTTGATCTCGCTCGGGATGGGCATCGCCGCTCAGTCCTCGGGCCGCTTGTCGGACCGCCTCGGTAGCCGACCCTTTGTCATCGGCGGCCTCGCCCTGTTGACCGCGACGTCACTCTTTTTGGTGACGGCCGGTGAGGAAACCTCGTTCGTGGTTCTCTCGGCGGTCGTGTTCGCCGGGGGCCTGGCCAACGGGGCCTGGAATGTGCCGAACAACGCCACCATCCTCAGCGCCGTGCCGGCGTCGGACCTCGGGGTCATCGGGGCGTTCACCAACCTGACCAGAAACGTCGGGAATGTGTTTGGCCAGGCGGTGGCCTCAGCGGTGGTGGTGGGCGTGATGGTGTCCCAGGGGTTCGATATCCCCCTCAGCGAGGTTTCGACCGCGGTCGGGGCCGGATCGGCCTTCATCGATGGCTGGCGCGTCGCCTATCTGTTTGTCACCGCAAGTGCCGCAGTGGCGCTCGTGCTGGCCATCTTCACCCGACCAGCCCCGACCACCTCGCGGGCTTCAAGTTCACGCAGGGTCCGCGACGGTGACGGTGAGGAGGGTCACGGCGGCCGCCACGACTGCGGCGAGCACGAAGATGGTGTCATAGGAACCGGTCATGTCGTTGCCCACCGAGATGATCAGCGGCCCGATCGCCGATGAACCGACGCCCAGCACCGTCGCCACCCCACGGATCGCCCCGATGTGAGCGGTACCGAACCATTTGGGATAGAGGGCGGCGCTGAGGGCGCGCACCGCCCCGGCGTTCGCCCCGATCAACAGGGCGTACCCGATGACGAGCGGACCGGGCCGGATCATGGTGGCCATCAACAGCCCGGCGACCAGGGAAAGCCCCGCGGTGGGCACCAGCAGGCGGGCCGAGACTCGATCGGTGAGCCAGCCGTAGCCAAACCCGAAGGTGACCGTGCCGATTGTCATCGGGAAGAACATGGCTGCGGCTTGAGCTTCGGACAACCCGTTGGAGGTCATGATCGAAATATGGTGGAACGTCAATCCGGTTATCAGTGCACTGGTCAACGCAGTCATGGCCCCGACGCTCCAGAACGCCGGGGTCCGGATCGCTTCGGCCACCGTGGATGAGGGCCTCGACACGGGTATCACCCCCTCGATCTCGATCGACGCGCCGTCCGGGACCTGGCCGATCGATGAGGGGCGATCGACCATGACGAATCGGGCTATGGGCACCACGGTCAGCCAGATCGCGATGCCTGACGCCACCCAGGCCCCCCGCCAGCCGAATGTGCTGATCGACCTCTGCAGAACCAGCGGCGCCAGGGACATGAGGCCGGCCGACAGCGTCATCTGCAAGGCGATCGCGAACCCTCGCTTGCGATCGAACCAGAGGGCGGTGGCGGTTTGGCTCACCAAACCGAGCGAACCCTGGCCGAGCATGCGAATACCGGTGAAGGCCAGCCCCAGCGTGATCATGCCGGTGACCCCTGATGTGGCGACCAGGGCCAACCCGAACGCCAGGCCGATCACCGTGAGCATCCGCCGGACCCCATGGCGGTCGATCCACCGGCCCACGACCGGGAGGGTCGTGGCTCCGAGCAAGGTACCGACCAGGTAGGAGGTCGAGACCTGCGAACGCGACAGCGAGAGGTCCTCGATCAGGTGGTCGGTGAACACCGAAACCCCGATCGTCTGACCTGGCGCGGTGAGCACCATGGTCAACGTCGCCCACCCGACGATCCGCCAGCCCCGGAATGGTGCTGAGGAGTCGAGTTCCGCCGTGGCCGATCCGTGGTTCAGGGTCGTGGCGAATCAAGAGGTCGAAAAGGCATGCCCAGGCACACTACCGGCTCGACCGTCGCGGCCCGGAGCCCTCGGGGCTCGCCTTACCCGTCCGGGTCGGAGTCCTGGCGACTCGGTTCCTGGCCGGCGGTGGGGGGGTCAGGATCGGCCGATGGGGCGGCCGCGGGCCGCTCCTCGCCACCCAGAGCTTCAGCGACCAGCGGGTCAATCTCGGTGTCTCCGAGCTGGCCAACGGTGACCTCGTCTCCGATGGCCCCGATGGCTTCAAAATACGCCCAGTGGGCGTCGATCACCTCGCCGGCTTGCTCGCGGCTGACGACGAACTCGTGGTAGCCGGCATACTCGACGATGTAGCTGATGCCATCGGCCCGGTTCACGACAACAGGACCGGAGCTGGGCCCGGGGTCCCCCGCGCTGCGGGCCAGGCCGGCTCTATGCAAGTAGTCGAGATGGAGCCGGATCACCCGCTCCACATCGTCATGGGACAAGACCGCGGTCATCCGGTCGGGAAGGGCTTCCACCACAAAGCTGAGGGCCTCGTCACCCTCGAAGACATGGCGTTTGGGCTCGACCACCAGGCGTTGGGTGACGTTGCCGATCGCCAGCAAGGCGATGACAACGACCACGAGGGCCCCCACAATGATGATGAACCAAATCATCAGGTCTGATCAGCCCGATCGACCCGCGGGCTGATCAGCGCCAAAGGCTGACCGCCCGCCGAGGGTCGTTCAGATACCGATGCGCTGAGCGAGCAGCTCGCGGTGATAGGTGGGATCACCGAACAACAACTCCGAGGACTTGGCCCGCTTGAAGTACAGGTGGGCGGGATGCTCCCACGTGAAGCCGATGCCCCCGTGAATCTGGATGTTCTCGGCCGCGGCGTGGAAGTACGCCTCTGAGCAGTAGGCCTTGGCGAGGCTGGCCACCGACGGCAGTTCGTCGTTCATCTCGGCCGCCGACCAGCCGGCATAGTAGGCCGCGCTCTTGGCCGACTCGACCTCGAGCAGCATGTCCGCAGCCTTGTGCTTGATGGCCTGGAACGAACCGATGGGCCGACCGAACTGCACCCGAACCTTGGCGTATTCCACCGCCATCTCGAGCACCATCTGGGCGCCACCGACCTGTTCGGCGGCGAGGGCCACCGCGGCCAGGTCGAGAACGGTGGACATGGTGTCCCATCCCCCGCCTTCGGTACCGATGAGCGTGGCCGGCGTGTTGTTGAACTCCACGCGAGCCTGCTTGCGGGTCTGGTCCATCGTCGACAACGCGGTGGTCGTCAACCCCGGGGCACCCTTTTCGACCGCGTAGAGGCTGACACCGTTGGCGGTGCGGGCCGCGACGAGGATCAGGTCCGCGACATGGCCGTCGAGCACGAACATCTTGGAACCGGTCAGCGTGTCGCCGCCCGGCATGGTGATGCCCTCCTCGGTCCACTTGCCGTTGTCCTCGGTGAACGCCAGCGTGGCGATGGTCTCGCCCGAGGCGATGCCCGGGAGATACGCCTTCTTGGCCGCCTCGTCACCGGAGTGGATCAAGGTGTTGGCGGCCAGCGCCACAGTGGAGAAGTAGGGAGCGGCGAGCAGGGCTCGGCCCATCTCTTCCAGCACCACGATCAGCTCGACATAGCTGTAACCCGAACCGCCGAACTCCTCGGGCACGATCAGGCCCTGGAGGCCCATCTGCTCGCCCATCTGAGCCCAAACCGCGGGGTCGTACCCCTGCTCGGTGTCCATCTGCTCGCGGACGGCGGCCTCGGGGGATTTATCCTCGAGAAAAGCTCGAACGACGTTGCGGAGCTCTTCTTGCTCCTCGCTGAACGCAAAGTTCACCTTTGGCTCCTGAACACAGATCGACGGTCTTACGGCAAAAAAGGTCTATCAGTCGCGGCGGGTGTAGACCACTTCGTAGTGACCAAATCCCTTGCCGCCACCCGCCCACCACGCGAAGTGATGACACGCGCTTGACGCCGAAGAGGTCCGCCCACCACGCTTCTGGGGACAACAAGCCAGCGCGCATCTCCGAGGAGCCTCTCATGTCCGGTCCCGACACCGTCGAAAGCACGCTCCACTACGAGGACTCGCAGGCGGCGATTCACAAGATCGTGGTCGGCCCCTACGAGAACAATGTTTTTGTTCTTCGCTGCAAACAAACGGGTGAGGCGGTGCTGCTCGACGCAGCCAACGAGCACGATCGGCTTCTCGATCTGTGCCGGCTGCTCGGCGTGCGCACGGTGTTGGAGACCCATGGACATTGGGACCACATCCAAGCTGTCCCCGCGGTGCGCGACGCCGGCATCGAGGTAGGGGTCACCGCGGCCGACTCCGCGATGCTGCCGTCCTATGACTACATCCTGGAAGATCAGTCGGTGATCGAGGTCGGGCGTCTCCGCCTGCATACGATCGCCACGCCCGGCCACACCGCGGGTTCGATGTCGTTCAAACTCGAGGGTCACCCGGTCCTGTTCACCGGCGACACCCTGTTCCCCGGCGGTCCGGGAGCGACCAACTATGACGGCGGCAGCTTCGACATCATCATCAAGTCGATCGATGAGCTGATGTTCTCGAAGATGGACCCCGACACCCTGGTCCTGCCCGGCCACGGCCTCGACACGACGATCGGCACCGAACGACCCAATCTCCAGGAATGGGTCGACCGCGGCTGGTAGCGGTCCGGGCGGTCTCGATCCACCAGAACGTCCCGATCCGCCAGAAGACAGGCCAACCAGGATATTGCCCACTGTCACCCGGAGGACACCTCTGGGACGTCATACGGTTGTGGATGGGCAACCAACCGAGCCGGACAGTGACGCGGACACCTATCGAACGCTCGCTCCGAACCTGATTCGCTACGCCACCCTGCTGGTCGGTCCGAGCGACGCACCCGACGTCGTCGCCGACGCGTTCCTGGCCGCGATGACCGGACCGCGTTGGGCCGAGGTTCAGAATCGGCGGGCCTACCTGTACCGGGTGACGACATCGAAGGTGTCTGACCTTCAGAGATCCACGTCACGCCGACGTCAACGCGAGTCCGAGGCGGGGCGGGAGCTCGCCCGCGCCTGGACCGGCTCGGCCCGCCCCGAGATCGTCACGGCCATCGCCGAGCTGAGCTCCCGTCAGCGGGCGGTCGTCCATCTCACCTACTGGGATGACCTGACCCCGGCCGCGGTCGCCGACGTCCTGGGCATTTCCGATGGTGCGGTTCGTCGGCACCTCGCCCGGGCCCGGGCCCGTCTGCGCGCCGAACTGAGGCCGCTCTATCAACCCCAGGAGGACCGGACTCACCAACCCCGGGAGGACCGGACAAAATGAACGACATCACCGACCATGGGCCCGGCGACGAGCCCGACCCGAATGTTCCAGGCCCGAATGACGACGAGCTGATCTATCTGGCGCTGGCCGAGCTGACCGAGGATGCCCTCGATCCCGTGCCCTTCGAGGACCTGACCCGGGATCTTGAGGCCACCGAGATGGTGGCCAGTGACCGGACGCGGCGCGTAGCGATCGGGCTGGTGATCCTGGCACTGATCGCGCTCATACCGTTCGCGCTCGCCCGGCGGGGCGCCGACGATCTCTCCACGGTGTCACCGGACCCGGCGGGGGGAGCCGGCGAGGAGGCACTGGGCGAGGGAGCGTTGAGGATTCCCGAATCCCCCTATCTGCCGAGCTGGGTTCCCGACGGGTTCGAGCTCACCGCGGTCCGGCGCTTTGACCAGCTGGGTCCGAACCGCCCGCCGGACCCGCTCGCCATTCGTTCGATCACGCTCGGCGATTCCGATGTCCACGGCAGTGTGTTGGTGGTCATCACCGCTCGGCGTTTCGCCACCCCCGAGGATTTTGACCGAGCGAGATGGCTCGAGGACGCGTCCATGGTGAGCGGTGGCGGCCCGACGAACGGTCTTTCGGTCGACGGCGCGGTTTTTGCCTACGACGGTTTGGACGAACAGTTCGCCACGTTTCACGGGTCGGTCGATGAGTCCCTCGTCGCGGGATTCGTCCAGGGGCAGTTGCCGACGAGCGCGCTGGCCCGGCTGCTCTCCACCTTGTCGATCGCCGGCACAGGCGCCGAGATGGCGGTCGAGCTGGATGCCGGCGCGGGAGGGCTCACGGTGCTCGACGACGCGCCGGGGCTACCAATGGGCTTCGGTAGTACCTACACGCTGGATTACCGCGGTGACCGAGGGTCGTTCTCGATACAGGTCGGACCCGGCGCCACGCAGGCCCGGGTGATCGCCGGCTCGCCCTATCGAGTGGGTGAGCGGCTCGAGAGCGACCGCGGCATGGGCTTTTTTGAAGCCCAGCCCGAGGTGGGAGGCGCGCTCGGATCGCGGCGCCTCGCCTGGTGGGTCCCGACGGCGTCACTGTCGCTCTGGGTGGGTGACACCCTTCGCGATGACGAGGCACTCCGTATGGCCGACTCGTTCGGACCGGTGACGGCGCAGGACTGGACGAGCCGCACCGCGGCCGCCAACGCCGAAACCGTCGATCTGAGCTCTGGCCCGTTGCCCGAAGACCCCCAACAAACGCTCGAGGACCGGCTGAACGAGACCGAGACCGCCAACGAGCGGGTCGGCGACCGTCCCGACCTCGACGTCGACACGATCGCCGACTTCGTCGGCGAGCTCCGGGGCGGTCGACTACCCACCGATGCCGCCTATGAGTGGATCGGCCCTGTCGAGGCCGACCAGGCGACGGCATCCGCCGATTTCCTGCCCGCCGACGTCTGGCACGTGTTCCGCGCCCTGGGCCTGGTCGACACCGACGATGACCGCACGGCGCTGGCCGAGGCCCGCCGGCGCGATGTGCGGGGTGGATGCTGTGTCGCGGCCGGGGTCAGCCTGATCGAAGGAATGGACGCCGATGAGGCCTCGGTCGTCCTGGCCCACGAGCTCACCCACCTCTACGACACACAGGTGCTCGGCGCCAAAACGCTGGCCGGTGATGAACTGATCCCGTTTGGCCCCGCCGTGCTCGAGGGCAACGCGACCCGGGTGATGCGAGCCTTTCGCGACCTCCAGGAAATCGACCTGGACCTCGACGGCCGATCCTACGAGTGGCCCGACATGCCGTCCGCCGTGCGACGCCTGTTCCGGTTCGCCTACCTCGACGGTGAGCGTTTCGTCGACACGATCGCCACCCGGAATGGCGAGGAGGCGGTCGACCGGCTCCTTACCGACTCACCCCCGGTCTCCACCGAACACATCCTCGTCCCGGACCGCTACCTGGCCGGGGATCTCCCCCTCGACGTCGAACCGCCCTCACCACCCGATGGGGCCACCGTGACCGCGCGCTCCACGCTCGGCGCCTTCGTGGTCGCGCTGGCCGCCGAGCAGGAGCTGGGCTGGCCCGCCGCGGTCGAGCTCGCCGGCACGTGGGCCGGGGACGGCTATGTGGCCTGGACCGAGGGCGAGGGCGAGCTGAACTGTGTCGCGGCCACGATCGTGTTCGACGATGACGGCTCGGCCCGCCGCTTCGCGACCGCGGTCGATGCCACCGCTCGCGCCAATACCGTCGAGCTCCGCTCGTGCGGTTAAGGTCAAATCCGCCCGAAAGCCCAGCGGTTCGGTGGCGTACCACCCGGATCGCCGGCCACTCTCAGGCAGATTGGTATTTCTCCTACCCCCGTAGTGGTAATAGACTGGACCTCGATGTCCGACGACCCTGCTTCTGCCCCCACCATCGGCCCACCCCTCTTTGAGATCGACGATCTGCATGTGCGTACGGCGATCGATCGCCCGATGTCCAACACCCGACGTGACGACATCGTCAGAGGTCTCGACCTGATGGTCCGACCCGGGGAGATTCATGCGCTCATGGGCCCGAACGGGGCGGGGAAGTCCACCCTGGCCAACACCCTGCTCGGCAGCCCCGAATACGAGGTCACCTCGGGAGCCATCCGCTTCCACGGTGACGACATCACCGACTGGGCACCCGACATGCGGGGGCGGGCGGGACTATTCCTGGCCTTCCAGTACCCCCAGGAGATCGCCGGTGTCTCGGTGATCAACTTCTTGCGCCAAGCCCTTTCGGCCCGCAAAGGTATTGACCTGTCGGTGCTCGAGCTCCGCCTGGCCATCATGGACTGGATGGCCCGACTCGGTATCGACCCGACTTTTGCCGACCGGTACGTCAACGAGGGCTTCTCGGGCGGAGAGAAGAAGCGCAACGAGATTCTCCAGATGGCCATCCTCGAACCCGAGGTCGCCATTCTCGATGAGACCGATTCGGGTCTCGACATCGACGCCCTGAAAACCTTGGCCAACGGGGTGCAAGAAGTGCGATCCGAACGGCCCGAGCTCGGGGTCATCGCCATCACCCACTATCAGCGGTTGCTCGACTATTTGTCGCCGGACCGTGTCCATGTCCTCATCGACGGCCGGATCGTGGACAGCGGCGGACCAGAAGTGTCGGCCCGACTCGAGACCGAGGGGTTCAACGCATGGCGGTGATCGCGCTGGACGCCTCCAACGTCAAGGCCGATTTCCCCTTGCTCGGCCGCTCGGTTCACGGCCGACCCATCGTCTACCTGGACTCGGCGGCTTCGTCCCAGAAGCCCTTGTGCGTGCTCGATGCCATGCGCACCTACTACGAGACCATCAACGCCAACGTCCACCGAGGCGCCTACGAGATCGCCGCCCAGGCCACCGACCATCTGGAACGGGCCCGGGACCGCGTGGCCAACTTCATCGGCGCCCCCGCGTCGCGCGAGGTCTTGTTCACCAAGAACGCCACCGAGGCCCTCAACCTGGTGGCCAACTCGTGGGGACGGGCCAACCTCGGCGCCGGCGACGCCATCCTGCTGACCCAGCTCGAACACCACGCCAACATTGTTCCCTGGCAGATGCTGGCGGCGGAGAAGGGCTTCGAGATCCGCTGGATTCCGGTCGGTTCTGACGGTCATCTCGATCTCACCGACCTCGATCGGCTGATCGACGGGGTGAAGCTGCTCGGCTTGTCGGCGATGTCCAACGTGCTCGGCACCCTCACCCCCGTCGCCCGGCTGACCGAAATCGCTCATTCGGTGGGCGCCGTCGTGGTCGTCGACGGATCCCAGTATGTTCCACACCTGCCCACCGACGTCACAGCACTCGGTGCCGATTTCTTCGCCTTCACCGGGCACAAGATGCTCGGCCCGACGGGCGTCGGCGTCCTGTGGGGCAAGGCGGAACTGCTCGAAGCCATGCCCCCCTTCCTCGGAGGGGGCGAGATGATCGTCAACGTGACCGAGGAAGGTTTCACCGTCAACGAACTGCCATGGAAGTTCGAGGCCGGCACCCCTCCGATTGCGGAGATCATCGGACTCGGTGCAGCGGTGGCCTATCTCGAAGGTCTCGGCATGGACGCCGTACGGGCCCACGAGGTGGAGCTGACCGGCTATGCGCTGCGAACCCTGAACGAACGCTACGGCGATGACATCACCATTCACGGACCGGCAGAACCGGCCGAACGGGGCGGTGTCCTGTCCTTCACGTTCCGCGATGTGCATCCCCACGACATCTCCCAGGTATTGGACCAGAACGGTGTTTGCGTCCGGGCCGGACACCATTGCGCCAAACCGTTGATGAGGGTGCTCGACGTGGCGGCCACGGCCCGGGCCTCGCTGTACGTGTACAACGACGAACACGACATCGACGTGCTGGCCGACTCCTTGCAACAAGCCGGCGACATCTTCAGCCTGTAAGACCAATTGCGGCCCCCGAACAAGAGCGAGCGACATGCCCGGACTCGAAGACCTGTACCGCGAGATCATTCTCGATCACTACAAGAGCCCCCGGAACCGGGGTGAACTCGAACCTCCGGCCCAACGGGTCGAAGGATTCAATCCCCTGTGCGGAGATGAGATAGTCCTCTATGTCGACGTGGGCGATGACGGTGTTGTCAACGACGTCAAGGTTGGCGGTCAGGGCTGTTCGATCAGCCAGTCGTCCGCCTCGATGATGACCAGTGCCATCAAGGGCAAGTCCGTGGCCGACGTGGAAGAGACCATCAAGGCGTTCAAAGCCATGATGTCGATCCATGAGAGCGAGCTAGATGGGGAAACCGCAGACTCCGACGCGCCCGACGTGAACCTGGGGGACCTGGAGGCATTGCGCGGGGTCGTGAAGTTTCCGGTGCGCATCAAGTGCGCCACCCTGGCGTGGAACGCCCTCGATCAGGCCTTGGAACAGGCGAAGACCGAAGCCACCACCGAGTGACCGTCGTGCCCCCTGATGGGGGTCAGAGCCAGCCCTCAGGGGTCAGGACCGGCCGGCGAGACCGTCCATCCGCTCGGCCAGCGCCAGGTCGTACGGGCTGAGGCCGTCCACCGCGTGGGTGATGAGGTCCACCACCACGGTGGCGTAGACGTTGGACCACTCAGGATGATGATCGAGCCGTTCGGCGCTCACGGCCACGGCCACCATGAACCCGATCGCCTCACCGAACCCCGCGAACCGGAACTCCTTGTGCAGCTTCCCGTCGACCACGCTCCAGCCGGACAACGCGGCCAACGCCCTCGTGACCTCATCCTCGCTCAAGACGCGGTATTCCAGCTTCGGAGCCATCGGTCGCTACTGGCCGAGACCGGGAGGAGGAGCGAACGGGTCAGGCCCCAGCCCAAGCCCCACGGCCGGTTCGGGCTCATCGACATAGTCCACATAGCCGGACTCTTCGAGCTCGGTGGCCAGCTCCGGTCCTCCGCGGTGTTGGATCGTGCCCCTGACCAGCACATGCACCCGGTCGGGTTTCAACTCGGTGAGCATCTCGAGCCCAACCTCGTCGGTGGCCTGCTCGATGCGACGGCTGACCTGGCGCAGGGCGTCGACGTCAAGGCCGGAGTCGAACTCGTCGAGGATGGCGATCTTCGGTGACAGCACACCCAGTTGTAGGGTCTCGTTGCGCTTCTTCTCCCCGCCGGACAGATCCATGTCGAGGGGTCGCTCGAGAAATCGGATATCAAAGCCGATTCGGTGGGCTTCTTCGTCTATCCGCCGGCCGACCTCGCCAGAATCTCGCCCACTGGCATCGGCGGCCGCGGTGAGCATGCTCGACTTCGGCGCGGCGGGGGCGCCGACTACTTGCGGCGCTTTCCGAAAAATCGTTTCCACGATCGGCTGGACTGGCGTTGGCGCTGCGCTTCAACGTCGGCCATAACCGAAGGTCCTGCCGCGTTGACGATCTCCTCAGCCTGATCGAGCAAAGCCGCGATACTCTCGTCCTCACCCATGCTGGCGGGCTCCGGCGGGGTCGGCGGGGTGATGAGCGAACCGTGTCTCCAGTTGACGTCGGCCAAGCGCCGCTCGTATTTGGGACAATCGGTTGGGCATCGCCACGGCGCTTCAGGCGCGAGGTCGAGATCGCACTTCCGTACGGTGTCTCCCGTCGGATACGTCCGGGACTCGAAGTACTTGCAATCCTGCCGCATTGGCATCTGACCATTGTGGCGCGTTCCGCCCTGCTATCCACAAGGATTCTTTGCCGGCCGCTCAACCGACCAACCCTTCCATCTGGAGCTCGATCAGCCGCGACCATTCCACGGCATATTCCATGGGAAGGGTGCGGGTGACCGGCTCGATGAATCCGTTGACCACCATGCTCATCGCTTGCGCTTCGGACAGGCCGCGCGACATCAGGTAGAACAGCTGCTCGTCCGCGACCTTGGAGACGGTGGCCTCGTGACCGATGACCGCGTCGTCGCTTCTGACCTCCATGCAGGGATAGGTGTCGGAAATGGACTCCTCATCAAGGATCAGGGCGTCGCACTGCACATCGCTCTTACAGTTGTGGGCGTCGTCCTCGATCCGGACCAGCCCGCGGTACGAGCTGCGACCCCCGTCCTTGGAGATCGACTTCGACACGATCTTCGATGTGGTCTCCGAAGCGGCGTGCGTCATCTTGGCGCCAGCATCCTGGTGCTGGCCGGCCCCGGCGTACGCGACCGAGAGCACCTCACCCGAGGCCTTGGGCCCGGTCATGACCACGGCGGGGTACGTCATCGTCAGCCGGGAACCGATGTTGCCGTGGATCCACTCCATGTGACCCTCGGCCTCCACGACGGCCCGTTTGGTCACGAGATTGAACACATTGTTCGACCAATTCTGAATCGCCGTGTAGGTAACCCGGGCCGATGGCTTCACCACGATCTCCACCACCGCGGAGTGCAGTGAGTCAGAGGTGTACACCGGGGCCGAACAGCCCTCGATGTAGTGCACCTTGGAGCCCTCGTCCGCGATGATCAAGGTCCGCTCGAACTGACCCATGTTCTCGGCATTGATCCGGAAGTAGGCCTGCAGGGGCATCTCGACCTCGACCCCCGGTGGCACATAGATGAACGATCCCCCCGACCACACCGCCGAGTTGAGCGCCGAGAACTTGTTGTCGTTGGGGGGGATTACCCGACCGAAGTAGGCCCGCACGATCTCGGGGTACTCCCGCAACGCCGTATCCATGTCGGTGAAGATGACCCCCTGGGTTTCCAGTTCGTCACGATTGCGGTGGAACACCACCTCGCTCTCGTACTGGGCGGTCACCCCGGCCAGGTACTTTCGTTCCGCCTCGGGGATCCCCAGCTTCTCGTAGGTGTTCTTGATCGACTCCGGGAGCTCCTCCCACACATCGACCTGCGCTTCGGTGGGCTTGATGTAGGAGTAGATGTCGTCGAAGAAGATCTCCGACATGTCCCCACCCCAGTTGGGCATCGGGCGGCGCTCGAAGTGGCCCAAGGACTTCAGCCGGAACTGGCGCATCCAGTCCGGCTCGCCCTTCGTCCAGGACATCTCCCTGACCATGTTCTCGTCCAGCCCGCGTTTGGGCTTGCACACATCGTCCTCGGCGTCACTCCAGCCCAGCTTGTAACGTCCCAGATCCAGGTCGAGTTCTGCTGCTGCCATGTGCGGACACACCTGCCGGAGTCGAACGAGAAGAATTTCTCCTACGCTGATAGTAACAACTGGCAGTTGCTCTACCGATTCCCGAGGGTCCTAGCGCGCGTCGAGGCGGCCGGGCCAGTTTCGACCGGGCTCCCAGGGCTGGTTAGCCTCAGCCCATGGCCATCTACGCCCTGGGTGACGTCGAGCCCACCATCCACCCTCGCGCCTATGTATCACCCGAGGCGGTCATTATCGGCGATGTCGTGCTGGGCGAGGAAGCCTCGGTGTGGCCTCACGCCGTGATCCGCGGCGACGACGCCACGATTCGAATCGGTGACCGTACGTCGGTGCAAGACGGGACGGTCATCCATGTGAAAGACATCTTTCCCACCACCGTGGGTTCGGACTGTGTCATCGGCCATCTCGTTCACCTCGAAGGGTGTGTCATCGAGGACAACTGCCTCATCGGGAACGGCTCGATCGTTATGGACGGTGCCGTGATCGAGAGCTGGGCCCTCGTCGGCGCCAATGCGGTGGTCCCGCCCTTGATGAGGGTGCCCTCGCTGGCCATGGCGCTGGGCGTACCGGCCCGCATCAAACCCGACCGGGTGAACCGAGACGACATCACCGACAGTGTGGCCAAGTACGTCGCCCGGGTGAAACGCTACAAAGCCGGGCTGCGCCGCATCGACTGATACCTCATCGCAGGCCACTCACCGCTGGCGACTCATCGGGTGGCCGAGCTCACCATCGATCGTGGAGAAGGGTTTCGAGGCTGTATGGCAGCCTCCGGCCGTACTCCCACCAGGGTGCGAACCATCTCCCAATCCACCTCGTTGATGCGACAGGCCAGAGTTGTACGACAGGCCGAGATGGTCTCGGCCGACCCCGCTGGACTCGGAGTTCGATGTCCAGAGATCAGAGATGTAGACGCGTTTGACTAGACATGATGTTCTTATCCCGTCGCGATGCTCGCAGTGTCTTGGGGGTGGCTCGCCCTGCCGTTTCGATCGGTCCGCCCAGCTCCCCGCCGGCTCACACCGTAGGGCAAGTATTACGATTGCGCAACACTAATGACACACAATTGTCATGTGTCGTCGAATGGGTCGAGGGTCGCACCCCACAGGGCTACGAGATGCCTTGAAAGGTCCCGTATTTCCCTTGGAAGAACAGCAACGGAGCACAGTCCCGGCATGCCTCCAGGGCCTTCACCCGGCCTACCACGATGACATGATCTCCACCGTCATGTACCGCCTCGGTCTCACAGTCGATCCACGCCAGCGCACCGCTGAGTCTGGGCGAACCGGTGTCCTCGGTCGGCGACCAGTCGATGGCGGCAAACTTGTCCTCGGCCTTGCTGGCGAACACGCCGCATTCGTCTTTTTGGTCATCGGCCAGAATGTTCACGCAGAACGACCCGCTGCGTTCGATCGCCGCCCACGTCGAAGAGTCCTTGGTCGGCAAAAACGCCACCAGGGGCGGGTCGAGCGACACCGATGTGAACGAGCCGATAGCCATACCCACCGGCTTTCCGTCATCGATGGCGGTCACCACGGTCACCCCCGTCGGAAAGTTCCCGAGCACACTGCGGAAGTGGCCGGAGTCGGTGGCCGGCGGTCGTGTATCAGACAAGGTGTGCTCCCCACAGCGCAACGGTTTGGGCGGACGCCCCGACGTTAGCTTGGATCTACTGACCGGTTTGGCGTTGCAGTCCGAACACCTCACTCAGCAGCGCGGGTGAGAATCAGGTGCATCCCCTCGGCGGCGGCGAGAACCTCGATCGGCCATTCGACGAGAGCGGCACGATCGATCGCGGCGGCGAGCAGACGGTCGAGAGTGGCATCGTCATGAGCCGGATCATGGTGGTAGAGCGCCAAGCGCCGCACCCTGCACTCCGATGCCACATGAACGGCGTAGTCGAAGGTGCAGTGACCCCAGTGGGCTCTGTCGGCGAACTCCTCGTCCGTGTACTGGGCATCGTGTATGAGCAGGTCGGCGTCCTGGCAGAGCTCGCGCACCTCGGCGGATATGGTCGGCGGGCCGTCGATGGGCCCCTGATGATCGCTCAGGTACACGACCACCACCCCGTGGGCCTCCACCCGGTATCCGTTGGTGGGCCCCAGATGCGGCACCTCGGCCACCTTGACGACCGCAGATCCAAAGTGGAGTTCGCCTGACTCGACATGATGAAAGGCGAAGTTGCCTTCAAAGTCGCCCAACGTGATCGGGAAATAGGGTGGACGAATCAACCGATCGAACGCTTCGCCCAAGCTGCAATCGTCCGGGGACGGGCCATAGATTTCAAGGGACGAACCGGCCCGTAGCGCGGGGCCGAAAAAGGGCAGACCCTGCACATGATCCCAGTGCAGGTGACTCAGCAGAACCACACCCTCAAACGGCTCGTCCTTGGGCACCGTCGCCCCGAAACTCCGCAATCCCGTTCCGAGGTCGAGCACGATCGGTGGTGCACCCTCGATATCCAGCGCCACACACGAAGTATTCCCGCCGTAGGCCTCGTTACCCGACGTCTGGGCGGGCGTGGAACCTCTGACGCCGTGAAAGATAACGATCACCGGAACGCGGCCGTCCACATCGGCCCGAGGGTAGCGAATTGTGGACACTCTGCAGGCCAGGTGTGACCAGTGCCACCCTGGCACCACATTGGGTCACTGTTTCGCCACGCGTGTCATCGCGGGTGGTTCTGATGAGGAGAGCTGCGGTTCTGGCCCGGTCGAGGGTCCTTTGACCTGAGGCGTCGCGCCTCGGTCCCACTCCCGGGTCAACCGGACCGCAAATCGCGCCGATATCTGCTTTGCGAACGCCGGACTCCGTTCGCAAGCACCGTGGGTGGAACCGCCCATGAACTCGCTCCCGATCGACTCCGAACTTTCTCCTGGGTTGGACAACGGGAAAAGAAGATGGCGGCGGATCACACCGAACATGCAAACTCACACACCGAGCCACTGGGTACGGTTGCGACGGCCTCATGGCCGGTGCGACGGCTGTCCATTGGCGCCGGGGCCGCCGTCCTGGCGCTGCTCCTCCTGGCGACGCTGTTGCCCGGTGCAGCCGCGGCACGGTCGAGCGGCGACGGGTCGAGCGGCGCGGCCGAGAGCGGCACCGTCACCGGGCTGGTATTTGCCGACGCCAACGGCGATGGGGTGCGCGATGCCGACGAGCAACCGTTGCCTGCGATCACGGCGATCGCCTATGACGGGTCCGGCGCAGAGATCGCCCGGGACATTACCGATGACCAGGGAGCGGTGGCCCTCGACGTCGTCGGACCGGTCCGGATCGAATGGAGTGGCTGGAGCGATGGCCTCGCGCCGTCGATCATCGCCGCCGACAATGGCGGATCGGTGCAGTTCACGACCCCCGACGGGGAAGTCGGCCTAGGGCTCACCGATCCAAGTCTGTGGTGCGAAGCAAACGCGTTGCTGGCGATCACCTGCCCGACCACCGTCGGCCTCGACGGTGAACCCGTCGAGGGACCCGCGGTCGCGGCGACCGCCGACGGGCCCGGAACCGACCCGTTCTCGGTTTCGAGCGCTGATATCGGATCCACCTATGGCGCGGCGTGGCACAAAGCGAGCGGTTCGATCTACGTGGGCGCGTTCGTGAAGCGACACGCTCCGTTGGGGCCGCTCGGCACCGGCGGCATCTACCGCATCGACACCGCTACCGGGGCCACGGCCCCGGTCCTCGATCTCCGAACACTGGGTATCGACACCGGAGCCGATCCTCATCCCAGCGCCAGCGATCTTTGCCGCTCGGCCCGCCGGGCCGGCTCCAGCACGGGAAACTGCTGGTTCCATGACTCTGACGCCGCTTCGGCTGTGGGGCGGACCGGCCTGGGAGACCTTGAGGTCGGCGCTGACGGCTCGACCTTGTTCGCAGTCGATCTGGCCAACCGGAATGTGATCGCGGTCCCGATCACCGCCGGCGGCAGGCTCGACACGACCACCGTGACCCGCATTCCTGCTCCGACGGGCGACTGCACCGACCCTGCCGCCGCCGTACCGTTCGGGCTCGACAACTCGACCGAATCACTCCTCCTCGGCGTCACCTGCACTGGGCCCACGACCGCCGATCTGGCCGTTCATGTCTACGCACTCCAGGGCAACGTCTTCGCCCACCTCTTTGGCACGCCGCTCGACGCCCCCCGACCGTCGGCGATGATCGATTCGTGCATCGACTGCCCGGCCGACTGGCAGGCGTGGGCCGACGACCCGGCCGGCCTCGTCAGTCATTCGGTGGACCTCGATGGAACGACGGTGGAACGGATCACCCACGCCCAGCCGCTCCTGGTCGACTTGGACCTGTCGACCGGGGATCTCATCCTCGGGCTTCGGGACCGATCCGGCGACCTGACCGCCCGCGGCATGGGCGGCATCGACGTCGCCGACCCCCGGGTCTACGACGTCGTCACAGCAGGCGACGTGCTGCGGGCCTGTGACACCGACGGTGATCCGGCCACACCCGGTTGGCGCCTGGAGTCCCTCGGCGGGTGCGGGGCGCGACAAACCGCAGGAACCTCGCCCGAGTTTCACACCGACGGACCGTCGACCGACGGTCAGCCTGAATTGTTCACCGGCAGCATCGCCCGGCGGCCCCTCGCGACGGCGATCACCGCCGCGGCGTTGGCCGATTCCCCCGCCGCTGAGGCGTTCGTGACCGCCGATTGGAGCGATGTCGACGGCTCGGTGAGCGGGATCAAGCCCACGGTCGGCCACTCGGCGACAACCACCTCGGGTGGCGGACTCGGGGATATCGAATTTGCCTGCAAGTCCGCTCCGACCCAGATCGGCGACCGGGTGTGGCTCGATACCGACGCCGACGGCGTCCAGGATCCGAGTGAACCCCCGATCGTGGGCGCATCGGTGACGGCCACGACCATCGACGGCCGAATCCAATCGACCCGAAGTGACGAGAACGGCATCTTCACGCTCACGGTCGACGCCGCAACGTCCTATGAGATCGTGATCGACCCATCGACGGTTCGGCCCGAATCGCTGCCCGACGGCATGTCGACCCAGGATCTGACCGCCACCCTCTCCAATGCGGCAGAAGACCACATCGACTCGGACATCGACATCGTCGGCGGCCGGTTCATCATCTCCGCCACGACCGGCGCCCCCGGCGAGCATCTGCACCATCTCGACGCCGGATTCGTGGTCGAGGCCAACTCCGGAATCGGAGGTCGGGTGTACTTCGACAGAAATCGTGACGGCGCCACCGACCCGACCGATCCCTCCGCATCCGAGATCCCCGTCATGCTTCTGCGCAGCGACGGCACCCCGGCGACGGACGCCTCCGGTGCCGCGGTGACCACCCATGTGACCGGCGACGGTGGCGAGTTCTTGTTCGACGAGTTGCCCCCGGGTACCTATCAGCTCGAGATCGAGGCACCCACCGGCTTTGGTATCCGCGATTTCCTTCGCTCACCGGTCAACGGACGGCTGAGATCACCGTTCATGGAGCTGACCGCCGGGGACAAGAAGCTCGCGGCCGACGCCGGCCTGGTGCTGATCGGAGCCGCGGTCCATATCGAAAAATCGGTCAACGGCGAGCCGGCGGATGAGCCGCCGGGCCCAACGATCACCCCGTCGAGCGAGGTTGTGTTCACCTATGAGGTGACCAACATTGGGGAGTTCCGGATCGAAGGACTGCTGGTGTTCG
>Ga0316190_10000070_pt1 | contig 57192 bp, 46 predicted proteins | sample Eddworburrow2_MG_FD_204929 | JGI IMG/M metagenome (GOLD analysis project Ga0316190, IMG submission 204929) | Coastal sediment microbial communities from Maine, United States - Eddy worm burrow 2 | ecosystem: Environmental > Aquatic > Marine > Coastal > Sediment | place: USA: Maine | collected...
TCGTTCTCTCTGAAAGTTTCTAAAAATATGTAATTGAATAAATGAACTAAACTTTAAAGTATGTTTTATTTATTACCTACTGCATTAATAAATAGATATTTTTAAGGGATGTACGAACATTATCTGTTCGCTGACCGCCATGGAGAGCGGAGCGAGGGCGGTTAGTCTCTGGTAGGCAACGCTTAATTTTTCTCTTCGTAATTATGAGTGATAGCGAATGATGGAGAAGAAAAAATTAAGCTGTAGTTGCCGTAGAGTCACTGAGGGAGCCATGATGCAGTAGTGCACAAGCAGCTTGCTGCAATGTGCAATACGGAATCGTGGTGTACGCAGGACGGCCGGAGCACTATAGGTTGTCGCGTTTGCGAGTCGATTTTGTACATGGATGTGCAAAATCAATCACGAGGTAGCGACACAATCAGTGTCCCGAAAAAGAGGTTTCTTCAGGGGGGCATCAGTATGCCGGTAAAATTAAAGATACAAGCATATGAAGATGTTTCTGCTAAACAGTGGAATGATTGGACGTGGCAGCTGGATAATCGTTTGACCACGGTTGAGGATGTTATTCGTGTACTTAACCCGTCCAAGAATATCATTGATGGCATCAAGGCGGTTTCAAAAAACTTCAAACTTTCCATTACCCCTTATTATGCAAGCTTAATTGATATGCAGGCAGCCTATTGCCCAATTAAGTCCCAGGCAATACCCACGGCTACAGAAAGTGACCTACAGGAAAGTGACCTTATTGATCCGTTGGAAGAGGATCGTGATTCACCTGTCCCAGGGCTAACGCACCGTTACCCCGACAGAGTGTTGTTGCTGGTGACGGATGTCTGTTCCATGTATTGCCGTCACTGTACCAGACGCCGGATGGTGGGGCAGGAAGATAGAACATTTAACCCCCAACAGTTTCAGAATGCAGTTGACTATATTGCCGCCCATGAAGAGATACGTGATATCGTGATTTCAGGCGGTGATCCATTGATGCTGAGTGATAAAAAGCTTGAACGCATTCTAACGGCTCTTAGAGAAATTCCGCATGTAGAGATCATCCGTCTTGGAACACGGTTACCAGTTGTGTTACCTATGCGGATTACACCGGCTTTGATAAAGATGTTACGCAAGTTTCATCCCATTTACATATCTACCCACTTCAATCATTCAAAAGAGATAACACCAGAATCATCAAAAGCATGCACCATGCTGGCGGATGGTGGCTTTCCACTGGCAAATCAAACTGTATTGTTGCGTGGGGTTAATGATTGTCCGCATGTCATTAAGGAACTGAACCAAAAACTGCTTACTATACGGGTGCGTCCCTACTACCTTTTTCAGTGTGATCTCTCCAGTGGTATTTCACATTTTCGAACATCACTTGGGCGTGGTATTCAAATTATTGAATCGCTTAGAGGGCACACCTCGGGTTTAGCTGTTCCCACCTTTGTTGTCGATCTCCCTGGTGGTGGAGGCAAAGTGCCTCTCATGCCTGACTACTGTCTCTCTCGTTCAGATGATAAAACTGTACTTAGAAATTTTGAAGGAGCAATTACCGTCTACCAGGAACCGCACAGTTGGGAATCAGTATGCGGTCATGATCCGGCATGCAGTAAAGAGCGCAACAAAACCAAAGCTGGCCCAGGTATGTTGATGACAAAACCTCGCACTGTTCTCGAACCGCATAAGCGGCGGTTAGGACCCAAGATAGTAAAAGAGTAGTGGTATGGCGCATATTCCTCTTCTTCCAGAGCAGATAGCCCGCGTTAAGGATTTGGCAAGCCAGATTGCAGGTCAGGTTCAATATTTTATTAACGATCATTCATCGCTATCTGTGGAGAGAACAATACTCAGGCTTTATGGAGTTGATGGCTTGGCTGAGTGTGGTGCGCCTTTGCCAAACCGTATTATTGATCTGTGGCAAAAAAATGGAGATGTCTCTTCAGGTATATCATCTGCGTTTGCAGGTGCGATGCTAACGTCAGATAGCAGCGCGCAAAAAACGGCAGAGCTGATTGCACAGGGAAAACTTTTATTAAATAAACATACCAAGCATTCAACGGCTTCAATTAAAAAAAAGGAAAAAGAATTGGCACAAAATGCTGTTAAACAACTTGCAGCATCAAAAGATAGAAAAGAGAAAAAGATTGAACAGGTGCCACTTCCTATTCAGCCGTGGCGTTATTTGATTGTTGCTACAGGCAACATCTATGAAGATAGAACGCAGGCTGAATCAGCAATCTATTCCGGTGCCGATATTATTGCCGTTATTCGCAGCACTGCCCAATCGCTTTTGGATTATGTTCCTTATGGTCCAACAACAGATGGCTTTGGCGGAACCTATGCGACTCAGGCGAATTTTAAAATTATGCGTGAAGCCTTGGATAAGGCATCAGTCGAACATGGCAGATATGTCAGGCTGGTAAATTATGCATCAGGACTCTGCATGGCTGAGATGGCAGCCTGTGCTGCCTTTGAAGATTTGGATGTGCTGCTGAATGACTCTATGTACGGAATACTATTTCGTGACATCAATATGCAGCGAACCTTTGTTGATCAATATTTCAGCAGATTGATATGCGCCAAGGCCGCAATCATTATCAATACAGGTGAAGATAATTATCTGACAACTACTCATGCAGTGGATAGTGCTCATACCGTTACGGCTTCACAGTTGATTAATGAAGCAATGGGAAAGAGAGCAAAATTAACGGATGATTTGTTGGGCCTTGGTCACGCCTTTGAAATTAACCCGGAAATAGAAAATGCCTTCCTCTATGAGCTTGCGCATGCACAACTGGCACGAGAACTATTTCCAGATGCTCCACTAAAATATATGCCGCCAACAAAACATAAAAGCACGGATATCTTTTATTCACACTGTATGGATACGCTGTTTAATCTGGCATCAGTAACGACAGGTCAGGGTATTCATCTAACAGGTATTTTAACTGAGGCGCTGCATACTCCATTGATGCAGGATAGATACAAATCTATATCCAGTGTGAATTATGTTTTTAATGTAGCACGAGATTTAGGGAGTGAGATTGAGTTTAAGCAGGATGGGTTCATTGTAAAGCGTGCGCAGCAGGTTCTGGATGAAACAGAGGTGCTGTTAAATGAGATCTCTACAGTAGGGCTAATGGAATCCATTGCACAAGGCAGTTTTGCTGATATCAGTCGGCCAGTCGATGGGGGCAAAGGGCTTGAGGGTGTATTCAAAAAAGGATCTAATTACTCGAATCCAGTGATGGATATGCTGGAGTTCGTAGAATGAAAACAGATCTTATAAAACCCTATGGTGATACCCTCAATGATGGAATTGTCCAACTCTCATTTACTCTGCCAGTGGAGAACGGAGCACGTGCAAAAAAAGCTGCAGAACTCTATGTCAAAAAGCTTAACTTTGAGGATATCTCAGTTGTCCATGCACAAAAGATAGCAGAAGGGTTTACCTGTTTTATGGTTTATGCCAAGGCAATGCCATCAATTGATTTCTCAAAGGTAGAAGCCAAAGAGGCAGAATTTGAACATATGGATTACTACAAGATAAATGCAATGATCAAGGAGGAGTTTGGTCGTGAAATTATTGCCGTAGGCGCAACCATCGGACATGATGCTCATACTGTAGGTATCGACGCTATCATGAACATGAAAGGCTACAACATGGATTATGGCCTTGAGCGTTACCCGGAAATCAGAGCTTACAATCTTGGTGCGCAGGTTTCGTGTGAAGAGCTTATAAAAGCTGCAATCAAGTATAAAGCAGATGTCATTCTTGCCTCTCAAACAGTAACCCAGAAAGAGAGCCATATTTCTAATTTTAGTGAGCTAATAAATCAACTTGATGCGGCAGGCATAAGGGATAAAATAGTGCTGCTTGCTGGTGGTGCAAAAATCACCAATGAGTTTGCTGTAAAGCTTGGTTATGATGCTGGATTTGGAGCAAATACCCTTCCTTCACAGGTTGCCTCATTTATCGTAACGCACCTGATAAAGCTTAAGGATGCAATGGCACAACAGACCATGGGCAGTGCATGATGGAAACGCGTTTTAAAATACGGCTCAGTCAACATGATGCGCATTATGGTGGCAATCTTGTAGATGGTGCAAAGATGCTGGTTTTATTTGGGGATGCAGCAACCGAGCTATTGATTAGATATGATGGTGATGAAGGGCTGTTTCGTGCCTATAGCACTGTTGAATTCTTAGCCCCGGTATATGCTGGTGATTTTGTTGAAATAGTTGCAAAGATAATCAAGACAGGAAACAGCTCTCGTGAAATGGAGTTTGAGGCCTGGAAGGTTATTTCAACATCACCTGAAATCAATGAGTCAGCAGCCTCAGTGCTTGATGCTCCCATTCTGATTTGCAAAGCAAAGGGAACGTGCGTTACTCCTGTAGATAAACAAAGAATATCGCATGGAGTCTAAACCACTTATTATTACCTGCGCTGTCATTGGCGCTGAGCTGACAAAAGCTAATAGCCCATATCTTCCGTTGACACCTGATGCAATTGCCAAATCAGCAATAGAGGCAGTGAAAGCTGGTGCTCATATTATCCATCTGCATGTTCGTGATGAGAAGGGAAGGCCATCACAGCGAGTAGATCTATTTGATGAAACTTCTAAAACAATCAGAAAGCAATGCGACTGCATTCTTCAGTACTCCACGGGTGGTGCTGTTGGAACTCCTCTTGATGAAAGAATAGCTCCGCTAAAACTAAAACCTGAGATGGCAACACTCTCAATGGGTACCATGAATTTTGGCGATGATATATTTGAAAATAGTGAAGCGACTATTCACTCTATAGCTGCTGCCATTCAAAATAATGGAATTGTGCCAGAGCTTGAAATTTTTGATTGCGGTATGTTGGATACTGCCTACAGATTTATTCAAAAGGGCTATCTGCCTGACAAATTCCATATCGATTTTGTATTGGGTGTGCCTGGCGGCATGAGTGGTGATCTGAAAAACCTTATGTTTTTAGTAAATCAGCTTGATCCAGAACAACCTTGGACTGTTGCCGGTATAGGCAAACATCAACTGCAACTCTCAGCCCATGCCATTGCGATGGGCGGTCATGTGCGTGTTGGGTTTGAAGATAATATCTATTATAAAAAAGGTGAGCTGGCAAAAGACAATGCCGAATTTGTATCGCGTATTGTGTGCATGGCTTCAGAATTAAATCGGCCTGTGGCCACTTTGGATCAAGCCAAAGCTATTATTCTTTAAGACCCTAATCCAGATTAGAACTGATAGATAGCGCCCGAACATCAAGCTTCGACTCTGAAGCGTTATCCAAATTGAACTGTTGAGTTCAAAGTAGCTTACTTTTAGAAGCGCTTTACCATTGGTGTGATTAACTCAGCTTCACTTTTTCAAAGCAAACTTCCATTCCTTGAACTAGTATCTAAGATATTAGTGGGGAGCTGGCGGGCCTGAGACAAGGCTGTTGGATTAATAATAACTTCATTGCACCAAGTTGATACGGGTGCGAAGGGAATCACGAAAACACTAACTATTCTGTCCAAATCATGCGATTTCGAACTCAGATCATTTCAGGCTACGCTGTCATTATTTTCTTTTTGCTGCTGGTGACGGTTAACATCTACAGAAACACATCCTCTCTTATCTCATCTAATGCGTGGGTGCTGCATACACAGGAAGTGATTGCCCATGGTATCGGGTTGGAGAAGCTGCTGGCAGACATGGAGACCGGTGAGCGTGGTTTTTTGATTACCGGTCAGGAGGCGTTTCTAGAACCGTACAATAATGCTGCTGCCCGGCTTGATCAGGCGATAGTTCATACCCAAGAGTTAGTCAGTGATAATCCTGAGCAGTTTCGCCACCTTGAACATATTGAGCATCTTGTTAACAGATGGAAAGAAGAGGCCGCGCAACCTGAGATTGAGGCTCGGAGAAAAGTAGAGGCAGGAGCAATGGATGCTGATTATTTACAGGAGATTTTGTCTAGGGGGGGTGGCAAAAAACTCATGGATGAGCTCAGGAGTGTCTTCAACAAAATGCTTGCTAATGCAAAATCCAAGGGAGACAAGAAGGGACAGATCCTACTGCTCTCTGCCCTAAAGGTGCTTATTGATCAGGAAACGGGAGAACGGGGATTCATCATTACCGGGCAGGAGCACTTTCTTGAACCCTACCACAAAGGTAACAAGGCCTTTGATAAATACACCTTTGAATTAGAACGACACTTGGCTGGTGATATCGAAGGACTGACCCTTCTTCGCAGAGTTGAACGTCTGGAAGAAAACTGGAAAAGGCTAGCTGCCGACCCAGAAATTGCAGCCAGAAAAGAGATGAACCTTTCAACAACAAACATGAAAGATGTCATCACGCTGGTTAAAAAGAAGACCGGCAAGGAGATTATGGATGCCTTGCGAAAGGAGCTCAGTGAATTTATAGAGACGGAAAGGGAGTTGATAAAGACCCGCAGGAAAACATCGGAAGATGCAGTAACTCAAACAAGAGATATAACAATCTTTTCAGCATTGGCTGCGTTAATACTGGGACTGTTCATAATGCTGTACAGCATACGCTCTGTTATGCGGGCAGTGGGAGGTGAGCCTGCCAGCATTGCTGCAATGGCAAAACAGGTCTCCAAGGGGGATTTTGGAATACTGCAGGAAAGACAATCCAGTGTGGCAACGGGCATTCTGGCTTCCCTCCTGCAGATGGTAGAGGCCTGGAAAGAGAAGTCGGATGAGGTAGAGGCCCAACTCTGGTTGAAGACAGAGTCAGCTCATATTACTGACCTGTTTCAAGGTGCCATCAATCAAAACATATTGTCTGAAAGGGTAGTCTCAGAATTGGCAATACTGCTTGAGGCAGGTCATGGGGCGGTCTACTTGCGGCAGCAGGAGGGTAGTAGTGAGGGTAATGATGAAGAGCTGTTTATCCTGACGGGAGGTTACGCTTACAAAGAGCGTAAACATCTGCCCAAACAGTTTAGGTTGGGTGAGGGCCTTGTGGGGCAGTGCGCACTAGAGAAGAGATCGATTCTGCTGACCCAGGCACCCGCAGATTATATCCAAATCAACTCAGGGCTGGGAGAGCAGGCACCACTCACTATTTTGATGCTACCCATCATGGATAAGGACAAGGTCTGGGGTGTGCTGGAGCTGGCCTCCTTTCACGAGTTTACGTCGCTTCAACAGGAGTTATTGGAGCATGTGGCAGGTGACATGGGGCTTGTTGTCACTGCTCTCATGAGTCGCCAACGTACAGAAGAGTTGCTGGAGGCATCACAGCTGCAAGCTGAAGAGTTGCAGAGCCAGCAGGAGGAGCTGCGGGTAACCAATGAGGAGCTGGAAGAGAATTCCAAAAAACTGAGATGCTCCGAGGAAGAGCTGCAGAATCAAGGTGAAGAACTCCGGGTGACCAACGAAGAGTTGCAGGAAAAGACCCGATACCTGGAGCGCCAGAAGGCAGACGTTGACAATAAGAATAGAGCCCTAGAGGAAGCTCAGGGGGCCCTGGAGGTAAAGGCTGAGGAGTTGGCGTTATCCAGTCGCTACAAATCTGAGTTCCTGGCCAATATGTCCCATGAACTCAGGACGCCTTTGAATAGCCTGTTGATCCTTGCCAAAGCCTTGGCTGAAAATGAGAATGGTAACCTCACCGAAGATCAGACTGAATCTGCACATATTATTCATAGCGGTGGACTGGAGCTACTGGAACTCATCAACGGCATACTTGATCTCTCCAAGGTGGAGGCGGGGAAGATGGATGTCCATTTGGATGAGATCCTTATTGAGGATCTGGTTGCCGGTATATATAGCCAGTTCAACCCTCTGGCGAAAGAGAAGAGCCTGGAGTTTGAGGTAAAAGTCACGAAAGATAGTCCAACCACGATTAGAACGGATGTTCAAAAAACGCAGCAGATCCTCAAGAACCTGTTGTCCAACGCCTTCAAGTTCACCCATCAAGGCGGGGTTACCCTAAGTGTTTATCCTGCAGCCGCACAAACCCATTTCTATAAAAATAATTTAACGCCAGCCACGACTTTGGGTTTCTCTGTGATTGATACGGGGATTGGTATCCCAGAGGATAAACAAAGCCTGATCTTTGGGGCTTTTCAGCAAGCGGATGGCTCTACCAGCCGAAAGTATGGTGGCACTGGCCTGGGCCTCAATATCTCCAGGGAGCTGGCAAAACTACTGGGCGGTGAGCTGCAGCTTCAGAGTCAAGCAGGTGCAGGTGCTACCTTTACCCTCTATCTGCCCCTTAGTGGATATGAGGCACCACTGGAAAAAGAGTCAGTGCCAGTGAAGGAGCCTGCTACGTCCTCATTCTTCCTGCAGTCCAGTGTTGATCCTACAGCATCTGGCCCGGGCGGTAGAGAGCTATCTACCCGTGAGTACCTACCTGATGACCGTCGTGAGATCAGTGAAGGGGAGAAGTCTCTGTTGATCATTGAGGATGATACCCACTTTGCGAGGATTCTGATGAAGATGGCCAGGGAGTCGAGTTACAAATGCCTGGTTGCAGGAGATGGCCAGAGTGGTATGGAGTTGGCAAGCCGCTATCGGCCCAGCGCCATCATTCTCGATCTGGGGCTGCCTGATATCTCAGGTCTGCGTGTGCTGGATATCCTGAAAGATGATCCGATTACCCGTGATATACCTGTACATGTAATGTCAGCAAAGACGGACGATGGTGTAGCTCGGCAGAAGGGAGCTGTCGACTACCTTGCCAAGCCTGTAACTGCAGAGGCTATACATGAGGTGATTGGAACATTCGAAGCGCACAAGACAGGTATCCCAAAGCGGATACTGGTGATGCAAAAGGATGCTCATATCAACGAAGATATCAGTAAGTTAGCCAAAGAGGGGGTGATAGATGCCTCTATGGTTTCATCGATACAGGAGCTTAGCGAGGAGCTCTTAGCGTACTCTTATGACGGCATATTTTTGGATATTGGTGAGTCTGATAAAGAGGAGTACGGGTCTCTTGAAATCTTATGTGAAGATCCATCCCTAAAACTTCCGCCGATGATCATTCTACTGGATGCAGAACCAGCAGTAGATACAGTCAGGCTTTTGGAACGCTGTGCCCAAAGCGTCATTATTAGAGGGGAAAAGTCGAGGGAGCGTCTACAGGACGAGGTTGCATTGTTTCTACATAAGGCGGAGTCAGACCTGCCGAAGGAGCAGCAAGCTACCCACCCTATGAAATACAGCGCAGATCGCACCCTGGAGGGGCGTAAGATTCTGTTAGTGGATGATGACCTGAGAAATACGTTTGCCCTATCCAAGATATTACAAAAGCATGGCCTGAAGGTGGTGCTGGCTGATAACGGCCAAATGGCTCTGGAGAAGCTGCAACAGGAGAAGAAGGTTGAGCTGGTTATCATGGACATTATGATGCCGGTGATGGATGGCTATGAAGCTACACGCAGGATTCGTCAGCTGAAGGGCTTTGAACAGTTGCCTATTCTTGCCATAACCGCCAAGGCTATGCCTGAGGATCGGGCCAAATGCATTGAGGCAGGGGCCAGTGACTACCTCGGTAAGCCCATCAATATGGATAGACTTCTATCTATGATGCGGGTCTGGCTCTATAAATGACACCACAAGAGATTGAAAAACTGGAGATTGAGCTGCTCTTGGAAGCTGTCTACAGCCGCCACGGATATGATTTCCGGCATTATGCCCCCGCTTCATTGAAACGTCGCATTAAACATCTTATGGCTATTAGCGGACTGCATCATGTCTCAGAGATGTTGCCCCGGATTCTCCATGATGAGCTGTTTTTTGATGCGTTTCTCAAGGATATGTCGATTGTGGTCACCGAGATGTTTCGTGACCCTAAAGTCTTTCTTGCTTTGAGAGAAAAGATTGTACCGATCCTGAAGACCTATCCCATCTTTAAGGTTTGGCATGCAGGCTGTGCTACGGGTGAGGAGGTGTATGCCATAGCGATACTGCTTACCGAGGAGGGCCTCTATGGTAGAGCCCAGATCTATGCCACTGACTATAATGTCCGCTCCCTGGAAATTGCCAGCAAAGGGATCTATCCAGTAGATAAGATTAAGCAATATACAGAAAACCACCATAAAGCCGGTGGCAAGGTTCCATTTTCTGACTACTACTATGCTCAATATGGCTCCGCTAAGCTACAGGAGTCACTCAAAGAGAAGATCGTCTTTTCCCACCACAATTTGGTAAGCGATGGTGTCTTCGGAGAGATGAACCTGATTATATGCCGTAATGTATTGATCTACTTCGACCGTGAGCTTCAGAACCGGGTGCTTAACCTGTTCTACCAGAGCCTGGAGCCCCTGGGGATACTATGCCTGGGTACAAAGGAGACTCTGGCATTCTCTGATGTGGCCAATAAATTCGAAATTGTGTCTAAGGATGAAAAGATCTATCGGAAGATTGCTTAGGGAAAATGATTAAACAGCAATACCAAGCGGTGGTAATAGGTGCATCAGCTGGTGGATTGCATGCCTTATTGGCTATTCTGAAGCAGTTACCCAGGAACTATGCGTTGCCGGTGGTGGTGGTTCAGCATATTGGTGAGCATATGGAGCCTTCATTGGCTGATTACCTGGATAGATGCTGTGATATATCTGTGCGGGAGGCTGAAGAAAAGCAGTTTATTGAAGGTAGTACTGTCTATATTGCTCCAGCTGGCTATCATTTGTTGGTAGAGGAGGATAGAACTTTCAGTCTCTCAGTAGATCCTCGGGTTCAGTATGCCAGGCCTTCTATCGATGTGTTATTTGATAGTGCTGCGGATGCATTTGGACCAAACTTGGTGGGTGTCGTACTGACAGGTGCCAATGCTGATGGAAGCCAGGGATTGAAGAAGATCAAAACAGTAGGAGGGATGGCTGTTGTGCAAAATCCAGATACTGCTGAGGCGTCAGAAATGCCTCGCAAGGCAATGGAAATTACCGCCGTGGATTATGTTATGGCACTGGAGGAGATCGGCCAGCTTCTGGCAGGGCTGAATCATTGGGACAAAGGGAACCTATGATGGAGACAAACCCCCCTAAGATACTGCTGGTGGATGACCGTCCAGAAAATCTGTTTGCCCTGGAACAGGTTCTCAAACCGCTGAAGGCAGAGATCTATAGAGCTAACTCAGGACAAGAGGCACTGTCTCTGGCATTGCGGTGCAACTTTGCGGTAATCCTGATGGATGTGCAGATGCCGGAGATGGACGGTTTTGAGACTGTTTCACTGATGCGGGATCACAGCGAGACCCAGCACATACCGGTGATCTTTGTGACTGCCATTAGCAAGGAGCAGAGCTTCCTCTTCAAGGGCTACGAGACGGGTGCGGTGGATTACCTGTTCAAGCCTATCGACTCCAATATACTACTGAGTAAGGTCAAGGTATTTCTGGAACTGGATCGCCAGCGCCAGACCCTGCAGCAGGCCTTATCCGATCTGAAGCAACTCAGCCGCCATAATCAGCTTATTCTGGAGGCGGTAATTGAAGGGGTTCTCTGTCTGGATATAGATGGCAACATCACCTCAGCTAATCCTATGGCAGAAAAATTGCTCCGTACACCATCGTCAGATTTGGTGGGCCACCATTTGCATGCTTTTCTGTGCTCGCCTGAACATGGACAGCCAGTCCCCTCATGGGAGGAGTCGCCCATTCACAGGGCACTTATTGAGAATAAATCATACCGCGTATCCAGCGGGGGATTGTGGTGTAAAGAGGGTGCACGCTTTTCAGTGCAGTACTCCTTTTCGCCCTTTCCTGAGACGGAGACAGAGAATGCTGGCGGGGTTTTGGTTTTCCAGGATATAACGGAACGTGAGACGGCTGAGCAGGAATTGCTCCGTCACCAGGTAAATCTGGAGACGCTGGTGGTGGAGAGAACAGCCGATCTGGAAGCAGCCAGGGATGCTGCCGAGGTTGCTAATAAGGCCAAGAGTGAATTCTTGGCCAACATATCTCATGAGTTTCGAACACCTATGCATGCCATCCTGAGCTTCGCTGCAATGGGTGAGGATAAAAGCAATACGGCTGAGAGGGACAAGATTCAGCACTATTTTTCCTGTGTCCGAAAGAGTGGCGAACGATTGCTAAACCTGCTCAATGATTTACTGGATCTATCCAAATTGGAAGCTGGCCGTATGGAGTTTGATCTGCAGGAGCATGACCTTAAGCCAATAGTGGAGACTGTGATAATGGAACTCAGTGAGCTTGCGCAAACGAAATCACTAACCCTAGAGGTGGCCTCGCAAAGTGTGAACACTGAAGCTCTATTTGATCAAGACAGGTTGTTGCAGGTGATACGTAACCTGCTATCCAATGCCATTAAATTTACCCCGGAAGGAAAAGAGGTGCAGGTATCTTTTGCGTCGGCTACTTTACCGGTGGGGCGCAGGTGTTCTGACAGTGGTGAGGTGCCTGCCATTGCAGTCAGAGTTGAGGATCAGGGTGTAGGTATCCCGGAAGGGGAGCGAGATGAAGTGTTTGATAAGTTTGTGCAGTCAAGCAAGACCAAAACGGGAGGTGGCGGTACCGGTTTGGGGCTAGCTATTTGCAAAGAAATTATTGAAGGACATGGCGGGACCATTTGTGTGGAGAACAATCCACAAGGTGGAGCGGTGTTTACATTTGTTATCCCTCGCCAAGCTATTCGATGCGATGGGTGAGATTTAACCCAACGTGCTTTATCTGGAGGGTATCTCCTCATAATTGATCCCTCCATCCATCAGATCTCTCTGTTTGTATGGTCTCTTCATCTGCACTGAAATGTGCTGAACAGTGATTAACCCAGAAACAAAGATACGCAATCGTAGTGAGTGGTTTACAATCGCTCTCTTTTTTTACTCGTAATCTGCGATTTACCCTATGCCTATTCTTACTCTACACAATCTACAGCTGAGCTTCGGTGGCCCGCTGTTGCTGGATAACGTCAACCTGAGCATCGACCGTGGTGAACGGATCTGTCTGCTGGGGCGTAATGGCGCTGGCAAATCGACGCTGATGAAGCTTATCGCCAGTGAGCTTAAGCCAGATGATGGCGAGATGATTGTGGAGAAGGGCTCATGCATTGTGCGCCTGACCCAGGAAGTGCCCGAAGGTATGGAAGGCTCGGTGTTTGATGTGGTCTCCAGCGGTTTGGGTGACGTGGGCGAGTTGGTGCGGGAGTATCACCATATCATTGTGAAGCTTGAGACCGATTGCAGTGAAGCGCTTATGGAGAAACTCTCCCGTGTTCAGCAAAAGCTGGAGGCGGCTGATGGCTGGCAGATGGAGCAGCGAGTGGAGTCGGTTATCTCCCGTTTGAGCCTGAATGCGGATATTGAATTTGCCGCCCTCTCGGGTGGCCTCAAGCGCCGTGTGTTACTGGCGCGGGCGCTGGTGCTGGAACCGGAGCTGCTGTTGCTGGATGAGCCAACCAACCACCTGGACATTGCCTCCATTGAGTGGCTGGAGGAGTTTCTGCTCAGCTACGGTGGCAGCTTGCTATTTATTACCCATGACCGCATGTTCCTGCGTCGATTAGCCACCCGTATCCTGGAGTTGGATCGTGGCCATCTGACCGATTGGCCGGGAGACTTTGACAATTTCCTGCGCCGCAAGGATGAGATGCTGAATGCAGAAGAGAAGGAGAATGCCCGCTTTGATAAAAAACTGGCGCAAGAGGAGGTCTGGATACGCCAGGGCATCAAGGCTCGCCGCACCCGCAACGAGGGACGTGTGCGTGCCCTAAAGGCGATGCGGGATGAGCGTCAGCAACGACGTGAGCGCACCGGACAGGTGAAGATGGGTGTTCAGAGTGGTGAGCGTTCTGGCAAGCTGGTGGTTGAGGTTGAAAATGTGGATTACGCTTGGGGTGACGATCCCGTCATCAAGGGGCTTTCCACCACCATCATGCGTGGTGACAAGATCGGCATCATCGGCCCCAATGGTGCCGGTAAGAGTACCCTGCTTGGCCTGCTGCTGGGCAAGCTGCAACCCAATAGCGGAACCATCAAAATGGGCACCAAGGTGGAAGTCGCCTATTTTGATCAGCTGCGTGCTGCGCTGGATGAAGATAAATCGGTACAGGATAATGTGGGTGGTGGCAGTGATAAAGTCACTATCAATGGCCGGGATAAACACATCATCAGCTATCTACAGGATTTTCTCTTTACCCCTGAGCGCATTCGCACTCCGGTGCGTGCTCTCTCTGGCGGTGAACGCAATCGGCTGTTGCTGGCCAAGCTCTTTACCAGGCCCTGCAATGTGTTGGTGATGGATGAGCCAACCAATGATCTGGATGCTGAAACGCTGGATCTATTAGAGGAGTTACTACTGGGTTATGAGGGCACCCTGTTATTGGTCAGCCATGACCGTGCCTTTCTCAATAATGTAGTCACCAGTAGTTTGGTGTTTGAAGGCAAAGGGCGGGTCAATGAATACATTGGTGGCTATGATGATTGGTTGCGTCAGCGAAAGGCTGAAGCACCTATAAAACAAAAAGCAGAAAACGGTGGAGCGCCCCAATCAAAACTCAAAACTGCGCCAAAGAAACTCAGCTACAAAGATCAACGTGATCTGGATAATCTGCCAAAACTAATTGAAGAGTTGGATGCAGAATTGGAGGCCATTCAAGCTGAAATTGCTGATCCTGATTTTTATAAACGAGATCATACTGAGATTGCTGCAACCAATGATCGTATGGCTGAAGTAGAGGAGAAACTTGCCGTAGCCTATGCACGATGGGAAGAGCTGGAGGGGTAAGATTCTGCCAGTCGTAGCTGTTGTTTAATGGCCGTCCACAGTAAACAAAATGAGGTGATACATGTACTACATAGTTGAAAGTGAAAAGTCCTTTGATCAGGCCTCAGCAGATCTGGATGTTGCGGTTAAAAACAATGGTTTTGGGGTGCTGCATGTCCATGACATAGGCAATACGCTTCGCAGCAAGGGCGTTGCATTTGAGGAACAGTGCAAAGTATTTGAAGTCTGTAATCCTGTGCAGGCTGGCAAAGTATTGTCGGCTGATATGCGCCTAAATATGGCGCTGCCATGTCGTATCTCAGTCTATACAGAAAAAGGTAAAACAAAGATCGGCCTTATCAAGCCGGTAGGAATACTTTCAGCACTGTCCCAGGATGCTGCATTGATGGAAGTTGCCGAAGAGGTTGAGGCAAAGACCATTCAGATGGTTGATGAGGCAAGATAAACAGCCAGAACGTGGTGGTGGCAGACCCCCATCATGCTGACTCAATATATATTTATAGTAAGTTACTAGCACAGGCCTAATCTGATAGGCAGAGTCAGAAGCGCTCGAGGTCAGAAAGAGTAAAACCAGCTAGATACTGCTACTCAGACCAGCATAGCCAAATGCCTGCTTCACAACACACTGCGGTCATTCAGATGCTAAAGGCAACCGGCAGGACTCGACCACAGGAGTCTTCAGCTCGAATATACGATTGGCGGAAGTCCATTGTAAGCAGCCATTTAATTCCATTTAAAGCATCTAACTGGGTAGGTGGAAATGAGGTTTCGCTTGGTTATGATGATTAATTTGCATTCGACGCAATGAGCTGCGCTTATTGATGCCCTACTCAGCGCTCCTTACTGCTTTGTAGCTTTACACTTCCTTTACTACCCGCTCATCACTGCTATCCAATAGGGGGGCTGCATCCAGATCTCCAGCCTGCATCATATTTGACACGCGTTGCAGTGACGACAGGATGAGGTTCTGCTCCCACTCCTCTAAACGAGCAAAACCGAGAATAAAGTTTTCCTGCATCAAGGCAGGTGCCTGTTCAAGCACCTGTCTCCCTGCCTCCGTTAAATGGATCAACACTTTGCGCTTATCTTCGTTGCTCCGCTCACGTCGCAGATAGACCTTCCTCTCCAGTCGATCGAGAATTGAGGTCACTGTAGCCTGACTCAAATTTACTTCACGAGCAATCTGCCCTGCCGTAGCAGGAACAGTTTGCATAGTTGCTTTCATCACTAACAATTGCGGGCCTGTTAAACCTGATTCGCGCTCTAATTTCTTAGAGTGCAAATCGATAGCGCGGATAATCTGGCGTAATGCAACCAGAACCTTATCGTGGATTTCCATCGAGAATATTGCCTTTTACGGTTCGTAATATTGGTAGACAGTAATAACTGGTATCTAAGATGCCATTTTTGCTGCCGCGAAGCCATGCTTGAGTCAATTTTATTATTGCACTAATATTTAGTACACTAAACACCATCCATGATTGCAAAAAGGAACTGAGGCAGAAACATCAAGCCCCAAGATCCGTGATAACAGTGTGAAATGGCATTTTTCCAGACTCTGGGCCCAGGGTGTTGCGGCTATTTATGGCAGGTGGACTTGCTCTACTAAGCTGACACAGAAATTTAAACAGAATCACCAAAATATTACTGAGGAACAAAATGCCAGAAGAATGGGTTGAACAGATGCAGAATCAGGTGGATACACTTGAAAAGCTTGAAAAGTATATCAATGTCTCTGACCAAGAAAGAGAGGCGATTGAGACCTTGGATTCTAGATGGGGGATGTCACCTTATTATGCATCGTTGATGGATAAGGATGATCCAAATTGCCCAATCCGAAAACAGATGATTCCATCCATGAAGGAGATGTTTAATGAGCACGGAATGGATGATTACCTGGTCTGGAAAGAGAATAGAGCGACCGAAGAGGTACGTCCCGATTGTATTGCCCGTCAGTATCATGATCGTATTGCTTTTACCGTTGTAGAAACTTGTGCTGTTTATTGTCGGCACTGCTTCCGCAAGGAGCTGGTTATCGATCAGGAGCTACAGCTGCGCTTTGACCTCGATGAAGGACTGACTTGGATTGCCGAACACACGGAGATTCGTGATGTACTGGTTACTGGTGGTGACCCGTTGCTTTTATCGGATGAAAAACTGGAATACCTGATTGGTAAGCTTCGTGAGATACCACATGTTGAAATGATTCGTATCGGTTCCCGACTGCCTATCGTTCTACCACAGCGTATTACTGAGGGGTTAAAAAAAGCCATAGGCGGCTTCCACAGAGTTCCTGTCTGGCTCAATACACAATGCAATCACCCGAAAGAGATTACAGAAAAAACGGCAAAAGCGGTTTATGAGCTAATGAGCTGCGGAATCAACGTGGGGAATCAGGCGGTATTGATGAAAGGCATCAATGATGATGTGGAGACTTTTAGAGAACTGCATCTAAAACTACTACGTATTCGCATCCGACCCTACTATGTTTTCTATTGTGAAGCGGCTCCGGGAATCGATCATTTCCGTACTTCGGTAGAAAAAGGTGCCGAATTGATTCGTGATGCACTGCGTGGCCATACTACCGGTCTGGCGCAACCAATGTACGTGCTGGCAACCAATATTGGCAAGATTCCATTAATGCCGGATTATTATATAGTCGATAAAAATGAAAAAGAGTACACCTTACGAAATCACAAAGGTGAGACAACTAAGATCCCTAACATTCCTGAATAAAGGTTGGTATTGATGGGGGATGAGATTATTTGCTGCCGTTGGCAGCTAATGTACAACGTTACTGAGTAACTGCTTTTGGGGTGATGGACTGCTATCCACTACCTAAACTTGAATGACCGCAATGTACAATTCACCTGCTATTATCCGGTGATCCACCAATGGCCTGAGCTGGCCGAAGCACTCAATTTACAACTGGAGGGAAATGGCTCCTTTCGCTGGGCTGCTGCCGGTTGGAGATTTAATCTGTATGGCTGTTCCGTACGGTGGATTCAACTGATTAACGCAACACAGTGCAGTCATTCAAGCTCCCGATTTTATTATTACATTAATGGGGCTTACTCTTTGTACTATATTATGGATATATCTCCATCAAATGAGGGAACAGCAATGAGTACTCGCATCTTAATATCAACACTCTTAGTGTTTACCCTCTTGGCCGGTTGTGCCACCAATGATCCAAACAGACGCGCCAAGACAGGTGCCGCTATCGGCGCTATTGCGGGTGCTGTGTTGGGCCATCAACTCGATGATGGTTCAGGAAAGTTTGTTGGTGCTGCTGTAGGTGCCATTGCCGGTGGTGTGGTCGGTAATTACATGGATCAGCAGGAACAGGATTTTGAACAGGCATTGGCCACTGAGCAGCAACAGAACGCTATCGAAATTGAACGTATGCGTGATGATACGCTAAAGCTCAGCTTGGATAGTGAAATCTCCTTTGATTTTGATCGAGCTGAAATCAAGCCACCATTCCGTCCCAGCCTGGATAAGCTCAGCAATGTGCTTCTGAAATATGATCGAACCGTGGTTCATGTAGTGGGGCATACAGATAGCACGGGTTCTGAACAATATAACCAGAGACTTTCCCAGCAGAGAGCAGAGTCAGTAGCCAACTATCTATTATCCAGCGGAGTTCCTGCTGATCGCCTGCGTACCGAAGGGCGGGGTGAGCTGGAACCCAGAGACAGCAATGATACCGAGGCCGGGAGACAGCTTAATCGTCGGGTTGAGATCTACATCAAGCCGGTAGTAGATGGTCAGGAAAGCAAAGCTTTTGAGTCCCCTCGCTATTATTGATAGATGAGCAAGATAGCATTTAAAACTACTGTAGTTGCTGAAAGGCTGAAATCAGAGGCTGCATTTGTGCGCGTTGGCTGAAGGCAAATGGTGCCTTACACTGATGAAGTATGCGGATTAAAACTGACTTAGCGTATTTTCAGTCCACTGGATTGCTTGGCGGGAGAGATCTGATATATCGGTGTGACTTAGATTTTCAAAATTAATTCCAGACCATTGTGCATTTTCAATCGCTAAGGCACAGGTGAGCGCATCTCCTAGCGTACCCTGCCGCTCAAGGATCGCTGCCTTGATCTTATCATTTAGCGGCAAACTTGCCAGGATAGTTTCAATCGGCTGCTTCATCAGTATATCAAGCGCAGAGAACATACCAACAGTGAAGAAGATCTCCTGTTTCAGCCCTACTTTTTGGGCAAGTAGTTCACACGTCTTTGCCCGGAGAATTGCGATTTCCATTATTGCGCCGGGTGCAGTGCTCATTCCACTCAGTGCCAATAGTGATACCCATTTACGAATCTCATCCCGCCCAAGTAACACGATTGCCTGCTTGATTGAGTCAACCTCGTGTGGAACGCCAAAAAAAGATGCATTAACAAGCTTGATTAACTTGTAACTCAATGATGCATCACACGAAATCAGCCGTTCCAGATCCTGGATAGATGTGTCCGGGTTATGGACTGTTGCAAGCAACTGAAGTATCGCAAGCTTATTAGTGGTAAGACTACGGCTAATATTTGCGCTAGGTTTGCCAAGGAAGTGCCCCTGTAGATAGTCAAAACCCATGTCACAATAGGTGCTGCACTCTTCTGTGGTATCGATCTTGAGCGCCTGAAGGTTAAGATTTTTATAGCCCCGCAGAAACTTGGTTAGTTGATCGAGTTTCTTGGCATCCAGCCTTTTTACATCAACTCTAAAAATGTTGGCAATTGGCAATAATCGCTTGTCCTTCAGGTTTGCCAAGCCGCCGATTGATAGGCCGTACCTTAGAGAGCGTAGTACATTCAGCTTAGCAATCAGTTGTGAGTCAACAGCAGCATTTTCAGGAAGACAAAGAACAACCTGGTGAGGTGGCAATTTAATCTCAGTAATAATATCGATAAAGGCGCGGGTGACGTTTATAAATGCTTTGCGGTTGTTGACTGATTGGCCAAAACCAAATGCCAGAATTGTGGATGCGATGACCTGTGCAGTTGCCGCTGTGGGATTTGCTTTTTTATCGTTGCCGTCAGGTGGTTGCAATAATAACTCGTAGCCTATTACATCCATATGAATGTTATAAATCGGCAGGCGAGCAATCATGACTTCCTGTTGCTGAGGAGGGCACTTGAACTGCGCTGTTAATTTACTATCCATGCTTATTGGACTCTAAATAAGAGATAGAAATTATAGCGGCGCAAGGAGTGCTTTCTTTAAAAGCATGAGGTCTTGCTTGAAGTGCCGTCCACTGGCTCTGCAATACAGGTTGTATTGGCCTCCACAAATGAGGGGTTAAGAAATCTGAATGACTACATATTAAGGCAGCACGATATAGAGTTCTGACCGACCGCGTAAAATATTAAGCCATGTTTTTCTGCGACTACGTTTTTTAAGCTTTTTTTCCAACATATCCAGATTGGCAATAGCCGTATCATTCATCCCGATAATGATGTCACCTTCGCGCAGCCCGGCATGGTCAGCTGGGCTGTTGTATTTAACCTCTGCGATAAGTATGCCTTCAATCTCACCTGAATAACGGGGGTCGTTGGTAATGTCGCGCAGAGTGGAGCCCTGCAACTGTCGGTTGAGTTCTTCCCCTTTGACTTTTCTGAACTCCGGAAGGGCAATGATGGCCGTCATGTTATGGCGACGCCCCTTGCGGATGATTTCAATATCCAGCTCTGAGCCAATCGGCAGCAGGCCGATAACGTTACGCAGATCCAGCGTGTTTCGTAGGGGGCGGTTATTGACTGCGGTGACGACATCGCCAACCTTTAGCCCGGCCTTATCAGCAGGTGAACCAGGATTAATCAGCGTTATGATGGCTCCCTGTTGCTGATCAAGATCAAAGCCTTGTGCCAGCTCCGGGGTGAGATCTTGTGCACCAACGCCCAGTCGTCCACGGCGGACTTCGCCGTGCTGGACAAGTTGGGTCATGATGCTTTTGGCCATATTGATGGGGATGGCAAAGCCAATACCCACGTTGCCACCGCTGGGGCCGATGATGGCGGTATTAATGCCGACCAACTCGCCGCGCAGGTTGACCAACGCGCCACCTGAATTACCAGGGTTGATGGAGGCATCGGTCTGGATGAAATCCTCGTACGATTCAATGCCAAGCCCGCTACGACCCAGTGCGCTGACAATGCCTGAGGTGACGGTCTGGCCCAGTCCAAAAGGGTTGCCAATGGCAACTACAAAATCACCCACTTCGAGTTGGCTGGAGTCGGCTGAGGGTACGGCGGTCAGGTCATCGGCTTTTATTTGCAGAACGGCGATATCGGTATCGGGGTCAGTGCCTACCAGCTTGGCCTTAATCTGGCGGCCATCCTGTAGCCGGATAATGATAACGTCGGCATCTTTGATGACATGGTTGTTGGTTAGAATATAACCCTCTTCACTGTCGATGATGACACCGGAGCCAAGGCCCTGGGTGCGACGCTCGCGTTGAACGTCAGGCATATTAAAGAAGCGTTGAAATAAGGGGTCATCAAACAGTGGGCTGCGCTCAACAACCCGGCCCTGGGTGGTGATGTTGACCACAGCAGGTGTGACCTGTTTTAGCATGGGTGCCAGGCTGGGCAGTTGCTTGTCATCGATGGCGGTGGGTAGTCCTCCCCATGAAATAGTGGAGATGGTCAGTAAGAGCAGGCAGATTAACAGGCGGTTCAGAATATTCATCTTTCTCTAGATTAATGTATGTGCAGCAGATAGATAAGGGTTGAGGTCAAAAAGTTCAACCGCACGGTTTTCATCACTGTTCTGGCGCTGTTGCGGGCTCTTCCTCCTTGAATTCATCACCAATATAAATCCGGCAAAGACAGCTGACAAAGTCACTCACTAATCTTCGCATCAGAATAAAGTACATGTCCGGGCCAGGAGGGATGTTGATGCCTATAGGGTCAAGTGTGCCGCTGTAGTACTGGTCATCACCTGTCAGAATTTTCAGGTGTGATGATGGGAATTGTGGCTCGCTGAATATGCAGTGTGCATTGGTCTCCTGAAGTTTTTGCTGTATCTCACGCAGACGGCGAGCGCCGGGTTTACGGTCAGGGTCTAAAGTGACTGAGCCTGCGGCTTTCAGGTTGTAGCGGTATTCAAAATATTGGTAGGCATCATGGAATACGATATAGGGCTTGTTAATGGCGGCCACCGCAACATCACCTATTTCAAGATGCAGGTTCTCTAGTCGGTAGATAAGACGTTTGGCGTTCTCTTGGTATTGATCAGTGCGTTCTGCATCGATTTCACTGAGTGTATCCGCTATTGCTTGAGCAATAATTTTGGCATTGAATGGATCCAGCCAGATATGACTGTCTATATTTTCAGGGCGCTCTGCCGTATGCTCATGATCCTGATCATGTGGGGCGTTATGGTTGTGAGTTTCCCAGATACCGCCGCTACGCAGTGGTAGAAGCAATATCTTGGGCAGGTCTAAAATCTTAACGATGTGCTGGCTGCTGGATGCGCTTTCCAGTGGATGTTTTAGAAAACCCTCTGCCTCTTCCCCCAACCAAAAGATCACCTCTGCCTGGCTCAGGCTGCGCATTTGTGATGGTTTAAGATGGGTGTTATGTGGAGAGATACCACCTTTGATCAGCAGATCTGGTGTGGCAATGCCCCTCATGACCCCGCTGACCAGCGAGTGAATGGGGGCAATGCTGACCACGACCTTGGGTGGCTCAGCTGCGCTGCTCAATGCAGGGATAGCAAAAATAAGCAGCCAGAGTGTGAAAGAAAAACGTAAAATCATTAGCTTAAAATTCCCATTCTATGAAGAGCACAGCTTTCTTTTAGCTATTATGTCACCAATGCAACTATTTTCTGTAATTGATTCATGACCACTGACCCTGTTCTTATTGAAGCCAGAGCAATCTCTCTCTCCCTGAGTGGCAGAAAGGTATTGGATGCGGTAAACCTCAGTGTACACGCGGGTGAGATTCTGGCCATGATCGGCCCCAATGGTGCAGGCAAAACCACGCTGGTTCGCGTCATATTGGGTTTGCTAAAACCCGATAGCGGCCAGTGCTTCTCTGCGCCGAATCTACGAATCGGTTACATGCCACAGCGTATTGTTGTGGACTCTGTACTGCCGCTGACAGTTGAGCGTTTTCTGACGCTCAGCCACCGTGCCACCGAGCAGGAGTTATGTCAGGTGCTGGATGAGGTGGGTATTGAACGGCTGCTGAAAAGCCCGGTGCAGAATATCTCGGGTGGTGAGATGCAGCGGGTCATGCTGGCGCGGGCGCTACTGAGAAAGCCCGATCTACTGGTGTTAGATGAGCCAGTGCAAGGCGTGGATGTAACAGGCCAGGCCGAGCTGTTTGATTTGATAGCCCGTATTCGGGATCGTCACGGTTGTGGCATCCTCATGGTCTCTCATGATCTGCATCTGGTGATGGCCAAAGCTAATCGTGTTTTGTGCCTGAACCAGCATGTCTGCTGTTCCGGTCATCCTGAAGTGGTCAGTAGTGACCCTTCCTACCTGGAGCTGTTTGGCTTGCAACCCAGTGTGGCCCTGTATACCCATAATCACGACCATCGGCATGACCTGCATGGCCGGGTGGAGAAAACCGGTAAAGGAGATGCAGAGCATGGATGATTTTATGTTCCGTGCGCTGGTTGCGGGTCTGGGTGTGGCGCTGATAACCGGCCCACTGGGGGCCTTTGTGGTCTGGCGGCGCATGGCCTACTTTGGCGATACCCTGGCGCACTCTGCACTACTGGGTGTGGCGCTGGGTTTTTTGCTGGAGGTCAATATCAATTTGGCGATTATTCTGGTCTGCATCACCTTGGCATTGCTGCTGGTGGGGCTGCAATATCAGCGTCGGCTGGCCAGTGATACCCTGCTGGGCATATTGTCGCACAGTGCCCTTTCACTGGGGTTGATTGTACTGGCACTGTTGGAGACCGTGCGCATCGATCTCATGGGCTATCTGTTTGGCGATATCCTGGCAGTGACGGTAAGCGATATCTATTGGATCTATGGTGGTGGCATTGTGGCGATGGTGCTGTTGGTCTGGCTTTGGCGACCATTGCTATCTATTACCGTGCATGAAGAGCTGGCTCAGGTTGAAGGTGTGCCTGTGGTGCCAGTCAGATTGGCTTTTATGCTACTGATTGCGCTGGTTATTGCGGTTGCGATGAAGGTGGTGGGTATTCTGCTGATTACCTCGCTATTGATTATTCCCGCTGCGACAGCACGCCGTTTTGCGCAGACACCGGAGCAGATGGCGCTACTGGCATCTTTGGTAGGTTGTTTGTCAGTGGGTGGTGGTCTGTTTGGGTCGCTGCAATGGGATCTGCCTGCCGGCCCGGCCGTGGTTGTCACGGCCGCTATACTCTTTTTTGCTGCAGCCTGTTGGAGGAAAGTATGAGCCAATCCATTACCCAACTGCTGGAAATTATGGCTCAGTTGCGAGATCCGGAAAAAGGTTGTCCCTGGGATCGAAAGCAGACTTTTTCCACCATTGCGCCCTACACTATAGAAGAGGCCTACGAGGTTGCAGAGGCTATCAACCGAGGCGATATGGATGAGTTGCGGGATGAGTTGGGTGATCTGCTGTTTCAAGTGGTCTTCTATGCCCAGATGGCCAAAGAGGCCAATGCCTTTGACTTTGATGATGTGGTTGCCGGTATCTGTGAAAAGATGCGGCGCAGGCACCCGCATGTCTTTGGTGATGCAGAGATCGCCACTGCTGAGGCGCAGACACTGGCCTGGGAACAGCAAAAATCAACCGAACGCAAAGCAAAAGCAGGTGATCAGCCGCATAGCCTGTTGGATGGTGTAGCTACTGCATTACCGGCTTTGATGCGCTCTGAAAAACTGCAGCGCCGAGCGGCTCGTGGTGGATTTGATTGGCCGGATGTCTTTGGTGTGATTGCCAAGGTGCAGGAAGAGCTGGATGAGGTTAGGGTTGAATTGGAACAAGGGGCCAGCAAGGAACGGGTAGCTGAAGAGATTGGTGATCTGTTAATGGCCTGTGCCAACCTTGCCCGCAAAGCGGGAGTGGATGCGGAGATGGCGCTGGTAGCTGGTAATCGTAAATTTGAACGCCGTTTTCATGGTATTGAAAAACGTGTTGCAGACCAGAATCAAAAAATGACCGAATTGAGTTTGGGTGAACTTGAGCTGCACTGGCAGGCTGTTAAGTCTGATGAGAGTCATCAAGAATAGTCGTATTGCAGGGCTCATTTGTACCTAAATTGGGAGAGTGAAACGATGCTTCAGAACTATATTCAAAAAAGCACGAAGAAGGTAATTGAGAGCCTTGAGCTAGCGGTTGCTGAACTGGCAGGCATGCGGCAGAACGTGCTCTCTCCTGAGTTTATACTCATGGCACTGCTTGCTCAGCCTGATAGTGAGGCTTTTAAGATACTTGAAAGCATTCTCTCTGATGCAGAAGGGACGGCAGACCGTCTTATTGCCCAGGTTCGCCAGCACTACCAGCATGCAACGCCTGTAAAAGCCAACCAGATTGTGACAGCACAAGAGACAGTGGAGCTATTCCGCACTGCACTTTCTGAAGCAAAAAGTCTGGGTGACGAATTTATCGGTACGGGTACTCTGTTTGTTGCCATGTTCGATGAACGGACAGGCGCCACGGCAAAGCTGCTAAGAGATGCAGGCATCAATGCAGAGCAGGCTCGGCAGGCACTAAAGGAGATGCGAGGCGGCCGCACCTTGCAGACGCAGGATGCCGAAAGCAAACAAAATGTTCTTGAGCTTTACACAAAAGATCTGACAGAGATGGCACACAATGGCGACCTTGATCCGGTGATCGGGCGTGAAGAGGAGATTGCCGCCATTATCCAGACGCTATCCCGGCGCAAGAAAAATAATCCGGCACTGATTGGTGAACCTGGGGTGGGAAAGACCGTTATTGTCGAAGGGCTGGCGCAACGGATTGCCGATGCCGATGTGCCGGATACGCTACTCAATAAACGCCTGCTCTCGCTGGATATGGGTGAGATTGTGGCGGGTGCCAGTATGCGGGGTGAATTTGAAGAGCGGTTGAAATCGGTGCGTGATGAGGTGATCCAGGCCAATGGACAGGTGATTCTATTTATTGACGAGATGCACACGGTGGTTGGTGCGGGTGCAGGCGCTGGCGGCCTGGATGCTCCCAGCCTGCTCAAGGCTGCATTGTCACAAGGAACGCTACAGGTTATCGGTGCAGATACGTTGGATGAGTACCGTAAATATATTGAGGCAGATAATGCGCTGGAGCGGCGCTTTCACCCTATCCTGGTGCGGGAGCCGAGCATTGAAGAGACGATTCAAATTCTACGGGGTATAGCCCCGCGCTATGAAGCACACCATAAAATCAGTTATGACGAGTCTGCCCTTGAAGGAGCGGCTCGTTTTTCAGAGCGCTACATCATGGATCGCAAACTACCGGATAAGGCTATTGATCTGATTGATGAGGCGGGCTCACATAAACATCTGCAGCTGACGGCTATCCCCCATGATGTTATGGATCTTGAGCGTAAAAACCAACGGCTGTTGAGAGAGAAGACCGAGGCCTTCCAGGCGCAGGAGTTTGAAGAGGCAGCGCGCCTGCAGATGGAGATACTTAAGGCAGAGAAACAGCTCAAACAGGCCCGAAAGGGCTGGAAGAAGGATCATGTGGGTGATGTGGCTGTGGTCACTGATGAGGATATTGCAGAGGTTGTGGCCAAGTGGACGGGCATACCAGTTGCCCGCATGGCGGAGTCTGAATCAAATAAGTTGGCAAGAATGGAAGAGCAGCTGCACAAACGCATTATTGGCCAGGACAATGCCGTCAGTGCAGTAGCGGATGCCATTCGCAGGAATCGTGCAGGCATAACTGAAAGTCACCGCCCTATAGGGTCATTCCTTTTTCTGGGTCCAACGGGTGTAGGAAAAACTGAACTGGCGCGTGCTCTGGCGGCCTTCCTGCTGGATGATGAATCACGCATTATCCGGCTCGATATGTCGGAGTATATGGAGCGACATGAGGTATCCAAAATGATTGGTGCCCCTCCGGGATATATTGGCTATGGTGAGGGCGGCCAGTTGACGGAGCAGGTGCGTCGTAATCCCTACTCTGTGGTGTTGCTGGATGAGGTGGAGAAGGCGCATCCAGATATCTTCAATATGCTGCTGCAGGTCCTGGAAGATGGGCGGCTGACCGATGCGCAGGGACGTGTTGTCTCATTCCGTAACACCATTCTGATTGGCACCTCTAATCTGGGTACGGAATCACTCTCACCAGATAAGCGCCCAATCGGTTTTGTGCAGTCAGCCACGCCAGACTATAAAGAGGCGCAACAGCTGGTGCTGCATGAGGTTAAGAAATTCTTTAAACCTGAGTTTCTGAATCGGCTGGATGACATCATTGTTTTTCATTATTTGGAAAAAGAGCATGTGCGCAGCATTGCGACCATGTTTATTAGAGAGCTGGTGGAACGCATGATGGTTCGAGAGATCAAACTGGAAGTGGAAGATGCGGTCACTGATAAAATATCCAGTGATGGTTTTGACCCAGTCTATGGCGCTCGCCCACTGCGTCGTGAAGTGGAACGGCAGATCGAAAATCCGCTGGCTATGATGATTGTTAAAGGTGAGTGTCCAGATAATAGCAAGGTGAAGGTACAGCTGGTGGATGGTGCAATAATCTTTCAAATCAATGGCAAATAATTTGGGTGTTTGACTGATGAGAACATGGCTATATATCGCTCTGGTAACTGCTTTATTAGGGCTTACTGGGTGTTCCACCAACCCGGTAACGGGCAAGGATGAACTGGCATTTATCTCTCAGTCGCAAGAGCTGGAGATTGGAAAAAAGCAGTATGCGCCCAGCCGTCAGATGCAGGGTGGGGACTATGTTTTAGATCCTGAGTTAAATAAATATGTCAGCCGGGTTGGTCAACGTTTAGCGGCTGTTAGTGACCGTAAACTCCCTTATGAATTCTCAGTAATAAATGATGGCACACCTAATGCCTGGGCCTTGCCGGGTGGAAAGATAGCGGTCAATCGTGGGTTATTGCTGGAGTTGGAGAGTGAGGCTGAACTGGCTGCAGTGCTGAGTCATGAGATTGTTCATGCAGCAGCCCGGCATGGTGCTCAAGGTATGCAAAGAGGCATGCTGTTGCAGGGGGTTGTGCTGGCGGCAGGAATGGCATCGAGCAGTAGTGATTATTCGCGTGCGGTAGTGGGGGCGGCATCAGTGGGAGCCAATCTGATTAACCAGCGTTACTCCCGGGGTGCTGAGAGTGAGTCAGATTATTACGGCATGCTCTACATGATTCGTGCAGGCTATGACCCAGCTGCCGCAGTCAAACTGCAAGAGACCTTTGTGCAGTTATCAAAATCACGGAATAAAAAGGAGCAGTGGTACTCAGGGCTGTTTGCCAGCCACCCTCCGTCAGAAGAGCGGGTAAGACAGAATCGGGAAACATTGCGCAAGCTGGGTGCAAGGGGTGGTGACTGGGGAAGAGGTCGTTATCAACGCATGATAGCTGGGCTGAAAAAATCAAAACCAGCCTATGACGCCTTGGAAAAAGGCCTTAAAGCATTGAAAGATAATGATGAAAAACAGGCTTTAAAATTAGCCAATAAGTCGATTGCCATTGAACCCAAAGAGGCACTGTTTTATAGCTTGTTAGGTGATGTTCGATATAAGCAGAAACGCTACAACAAAGCATTGAAACACTACAATCAGGCGCTGGATCGCAACAGTGGCTTTTTCCGTTATTACCTGGAACGGGGCGTCACCTGGGAGAAGCTGGAAAATAACAAAAAGGCTCAAATGGATCTGGAGAAGAGTGTGGAGCTGCTGCCCACTGCAATTGCCTATAATGCCTTGGGCAGGATGGAGCTGCAATCAGGTAGTCGTGATCAGGCAAAGCAATATTTTGGACAAGCAGCAGGCTCACGTTCACCGGCGGGGGTTGCGGCTGCTACTGAACTGATGCGCCTTGATTTGCCGGATAATCCAGATCGTTATCTTCAAACTAGCCTGCAGCGACTTAAGGATGGTGAGGTGATTGCGATAGTGCAGAATCAAACTAAAATGCCTGTACGCAATGTTGGAATTGGCGTTGGATTGCGTGCTTCTGGAGGACGACTATACAAAATGACCCGGCACAGTGTGTGGGGTGTTATTCGCCCTGGTGAAACGGCTCGGGTTCGGGTTGGCATTCGGCTCAATAATCCAAAACAGCTCCGTAAATACGGTGTTGTAGCGCTCGGGGCGGATATTGCAGATAAAAGATAGATAGAATTAGCGTTACCTTTTCTGCTGTGGGTTTGAGAGAATAGACAACAAATGGTCGGTTGCTTATGAAGCCTAAAGAATACATTACTGCATCAGCAAAGTTCCTGGTGTATGAGAATTACATTGTTGCCGAGCCTACTGAATATACTGATGTCTCTCAGCAGGAAGTAGATGATTTGTATGATGTTGTAAAAGAGAATATGAAGGGGCCGTTTGGTTTAATAGAAAATAGACCCAATGATACGTCGATTAATCCCACGGTATATCGATATGCTAAAGAGTTAATGCCAAATCTTATGGCATTTGCACTCGTATCAACAAACAGAGCAACAATTGCTTCTTTTAAATTCGAGAAGGCATTCATGAAAGATATAAAGAGCGTCCTATATGCTTCGCTTGATGATGCAAAACAGTGGATGGAACGAGTTTTATAGCATCCACCATTGCCGCAATCCAGCTGTCAAAACCAGCATGCCTTTTGCTGTGCTATGGGTATAACGATTTTGGCGATAGGGTTAGGTAAAACGATATACCGTGATCTGAGTGCTTTTAGATCAGGAACAATAATATTCATGCCGGAGGTGGCACAATGAAGAAAATTCTAATTGGCGGTTTGTTGGTGGTGATTGTAGGGGTGATTGCAGCCCTGTTCTATGTCACCAGTAATCTCAATGCTTTGGTGGTTCAGGCGGTTGAGACCTTTGGTAAGCCCGTTACCCAGGCAGAGGTTAAGCTTGAGTCATCTGATATCTCCTTTTTATCAGGTGAGGGCAGTTTGCATGGATTGTTTATTGGCAATCCTGCTGGTTATAAGGGGCGCAGTACATTTGAACTTGGTGCTCTAAAGATCGCTTTGGACTCTGAGACAATAGCTGATGATGTTGTGGTAATTAAATATATCGATATCACTGCGCCGATGGTGACTTATGAACCCGGTGGTGCTGCGGGATCAAACCTACAGCAGCTGATGAATAATGTTGACTCTTTTGCTGGCAGTAAGGGTGATACGCAAAGCAAGCCTGCTTCAGCAGAGCAAGGTCAAGCTGAACAGGAGAGTGCTTCAAAGATAGTGATTAATCGAATCACCATTACAGGTGGAAAGATCAATATTGTTACTCCACTTTCCAAAGAGGGCTTGAGCGCGCCACTGCCAAAGATTGAGTTGACTGATGTGGGTAAGGATAAGGGTGGTATATCTGCTGCTGATGCTTTGAAGCTGGTTATGGAGAAGGTGGTTGCCGCTTCAAGTGGTGCTGTAGCAGGGCCGCTAGCTGATATTCAGGGCCAACTGAAAGAGCAGGTAGGCAAGCAGGTTTCTGATCTTTCCTCAAAAGCACAGGATGCCACTAAAGGTCTGCCGGGTGGAGTGGATCAAAAAGCAGGTGAGCTTGGTAATAAGTTAAAGAGTCTTTTCTAACCCAAAAGCATGGGTTGAGTTAGATGCTGGGGTATCCGTTTAATATCCCAGTTTGTTAGTGCCCACTTCCAGAAATCATCTAGGGTTGTGGGCTGCTCGTCGGGTAGTGGCTGATGCAGAAAGTGGAGCGCAGCCAGTAGCGCAGGTAGAGGTGATTTTCGGTCTACAGGCAGGGATTGGCTCTGCTTGCTGAGCTTGCTGCCCATCTCATCCACTGCCAGAGGTATATGAGCATAGTTTGGCACTGGCTGCCCCAGTAAGGCCTGAAGATGTAATTGTCGGGGTGTGGACAGGATAAGGTCAGCTCCCCGCACGATATGTGTTACCCCTTGCCAGGCATCATCGACAACTACTGCCAGTTGGTAGGCAAACAGGCCGTCAGCTCGTCGGATAATAAAATCTCCAACAGCATGCGCGAGTGATTGCTCTATTTCCCCCTGGATTCTGTCCTCGAAATGAATAGGACGGTCATGCGTGAAAACCCTGATAGAACGCGCCTCACGCCCAGGCGGAAGGCCTGTGCGGCAGGTACCGGGGTAGATGATTCCCTCTATGCCTGTCTGACCCTGTTGGGCAATCTCTTTTCGACTACAGGCACATGGGTAGATATCCCCCTGTTGCTGTAGCTGCTCCAATGCTGCTTGATAAGCTTCTGTGCGCTGGCTCTGATAGCAGATGGGGCCATCCCATTCGAAACCAAATGCCTCTAGCGTGCGAAGAATGTCATCGGCGGCGCCAGGCAGCTCTCTATGGCGGTCGATATCTTCCATTCGAACCAGCCACTTTCCATTGTTACTGCGGGCGTCAAGATAGCAGGCAACAGCTGCTACGAGTGAGCCAAAGTGTAGTGCGCCTGTGGGTGAGGGGGCGAAGCGTCCGCAGTATGGTGTGTGTGTGGTGGAGGGCATAAGGAAAAAGCCGGCAGTGTTGCCGGCTTTTTGAGGTGCGCAGTTGGTGAGTATTAGCTCATCTGTTTTTCCCTGATTTCATCCAGGGTTTTGCAATCGATACATTGAGTAGCTGTGGGGCGAGCCTCTAAACGGCGGATGCCGATCTCAACGCCACAGGAATCGCAGTAGCCATAGTCGTGGTTATCGAGATTGGTAATGATTTCACCAATCTTCTTCAGCAGCTTGCGCTCCCGGTCACGGGTACGCAACTCGAGACTGAATTCGGACTCTTGGGAGGCACGATCATTCGGATCAGGGAAGTTGGCAGCTTCGTCCTGCATGTGATGAACGGTGCGATCCGCCTCTTCCATTAGGCTCTGTTTCCAGGCTTCCAGGATCTTCTTGAAGTGCGCTTCCTGCGCTTCATTCATGTACTCTTCGCCGTCTTTAGGTTCATAGGGCGCTATGCCAAATGAATAATCCTGTTCGGGTGTGTTTTTTGCTGTCATCCAACAACTCCTGCGAGCCTCTCAATAAATAAGGGCGCTACATATACCAGAATAGATTGGGGTCGGCAAGAAAGAAGTGATCTGATGCAGTCCGATCCCACTTTAGGTAAGCTAAGTATAGGTTGAAACCACTTTTTTGCGATGGATTTTTTTGGAATTCAGATATGAATGAACATCCCCCTATTGCGCAACGTATGCAGCATATCCAGCCCTTTTATGTCATGGATCTTTTAGCGCGTGCGCGTGATCTCGAGGCGCAGGGCCGCTCAATTGTCCATATGGAGATTGGCGAGCCGGATTTTGTCACTCCAGCCCCCATTATTGAAGCGGGGCATAGGGCCTTGAGTGCTGGGCATACCCACTACACCCCCGCTTTGGGGTTGCCGGCGTTGCGACAGAAGATTGCAGATGCCTACCGTTCAGGTTATGGGGTTGGAGTTGAGGCATCCCAGGTGCTGGTAACGCCAGGTGCTTCAGGTGCACTGCAACTGGTGATGAGTGTGCTGATTAACCCAGGGGATGCCGTGCTAATGGCAGACCCAGGCTACCCTTGCAACAGGCATTTCGTGCGCTTGGTTGAAGGTGAGCCAATCAGCGTGCCGGTAGGGTCTGATACGGGCTATCAGCTAAATGCAGGTTTAGTGGCCGCAGCATGGACTCCGCAGACCCGGGCTGTGTTGGTGGCATCCCCCTCTAATCCAACAGGTACATTGCTCTCTGCAAAAGCATTGCGTGAGATTCACCAAGTGGTTAAGGCCAGGGGTGGCATACTGATTGTTGATGAGATCTATCAGGGGTTGATTTATGGCGGTGAGAGTTGCTCGGCGCTCTCAATTGCAGATGATATTTTTGTCATCAATAGTTTTTCAAAATTCTACGGCATGACGGGATGGCGACTGGGGTGGGTAGTGGCGCCCCCTGAGTATGTTGAGCCTATGGATCGTCTGGCTCAGAATATCTTTCTGGCAGCTTCCACGTTGTCGCAACATGCTGCACTGGAAGCTTTTTCAGAAGAGGTGGCTGTTATCTTGGAAGAGAGGCGCCAGGAGTATATGCAGCGGCGGAATTATCTGCTGCCAGCCCTCCAGTCACTGGGGTTTGATATACCCGTAGTGCCTGGAGGGGCCTTTTATCTTTATGCCAAGAGTACCCAGCTAACCCAGGATAGTTTTGAATTTGCCCAAGCGCTTCTTAATGAAGCCGGTGTAGCTGTTACGCCTGGGCGGGATTTTGGCAGCCACAGGCCAGAGCAGCATATCCGGTTCGCCTACACTACAAGTTTGGTAAATCTTAAAGATGGCGTTGAGCGGATCAGCCAATTTTTAGCTCATTGAGCAGCTTGATTGCCCTTGCGAAGCTGTTCGTGCCAGTAGACAGTTGCACCAGCCACAGCAGCAGGCATGGCCAGAAAATTTAGGATTGGAATCATCATCAGCAGAGTGGTGCCTCCCCCAAACCCCAGGGATGTCAGGCGAGCAGCTTTTAAAGAAGCATGCTGTGTCTTGAAGTCCAGGTCATTGTTTGCCATGGGGTAATCAGCATATTCCAAAGCCAGAAACCAAGCATTAAATAGCAGCCACAGGAATGGTGCGATGATGTTTATACCGGGTATTGCAAACAGTATTAGCAGTGGAATCACCCGAATCAGAAAGTACCCCAGCTTTCTGAGTTCAGATTTAAGCGTGGGTATTAAGCTTTTCATTATGCTGCCACTTGCCTGCTCTGGTGATGAGCCAGAAAGGATTAGCTCAACCTGAGCGGCTAGCTGACTGTTAAATGGGGCCGCAATCAGATTTGCCAGCACTGTAAAGCTGTACACGATAATGAGTGCCATTGTCAGGGCAAACAGTGGCCAGAGCAGCCAGCGCAGAAAAGCAAGCCAGCTCTCCTCTGGCAATAGCCAATCGATTAGTTCTTGAAATTGGACAACGCCAAGCCAGGCTAGAAGAGAAAAGATAATGGTATTTACCAGCAGAGGAATGAGAACAAAGCGTCGTAAACCAGGGCGCATTATGAGACCAAATCCTTGTATTAAATAATGTGCACCGGTGAGAGGATTGTTTGACATCTTGCTTGGGTTCCTTGAGGGCTGGTAATTGAGGGCTGCATTTTACCGCGCCAACGGGTGAGCTGTCTTCAGTAGATAGAAAATTGAGTGCTACTTTGGTGGCGGCAATATAATTGGCGGCTCTGGTCGCTTTAGACTAGAATGCAAATAAAGGCGCATGAATTTGGGAAGAAATATCCTTAAAGTCATTGGATTAGGCGATATTCTTAACAAGTTTGTATCGAATATATTTTGCAGGTCTGGTTGGGCAATGGCTCAATGGTTGACACCATTATGCAGTTGGATGCTCCTGGCCAGACTGTCAGTTATTTCAAAATTGGAAGAATAAGGGGGAAGCCGTGAGAATTGATCAGGTTGTTCGCAAAAGTTACCCATTGTGTTTTATTCTGTTGTTTATGCTCCTGGGGGCATGTACAGCAAAATACCCACAACTACCCACTACTACGGGTGATGCCCGTTTCTCTTCGCAATACTTGATTGGACCAGGCGATATGGTCGATATTTTTGTATGGCGCAACCCGGATGTTTCAACAACTGTCCCCGTTCGACCTGATGGCCACCTAACAGCGCCTCTTCTGGAAGACTTGCCTGCTGCAGGCAAAACACCCACAGCACTAGCCAGAGAGATAGAGAAACAGCTCGCCACCTACCTGCGTGATCCCCTGGTAACCGTGATTGTTAATGGCTTTGTGGGAACTTATAACCAGCAAATCAGAATTGTTGGTGAAGCGGCAGAACCACAAGCGATGCTCTATCGTGACTCAATGACTGCACTTGATGTTGTGATTGCCGTAGGTGGCATAACTGAATTTGCAGATGGAAACAGAGCCAGCATTGTCCGTTTTAGCGAGGGCACACGGCAGCAATTCACAGTGAGACTGGATGATCTTATTCGTGATGGCGATATCACTGCAAATGTGGATATGCACCCAGGCGACATCCTGATTATCCCTGAAGCGTGGTTCTAGATATTAGCTGTAATTTTATCTTAGATTTAAACGATTCTAGATTATGCATGAGTTAATCCGCCAACTGGTTGCTTATATTCGCGGTGTATTGCGTTACCGCTGGTGGCTACTGGGCATTGCATGGATTGTTTGCCTAATAGGCTGGCCAATTGTCGCTAACATGCCTGATCAGTATCAGGCCTCTGCCAGGGTATTTGTTGATACTCACTCCTTGTTAAAGCCGCTTTTAAGAGGATTAGCTGTTCAGGGCAATGAAGAGCACAGAATCCGGTTGATGACCAGAACCCTGTTGAGTCGCCCTAATCTGGAAAAGGTGACTCGTATGACTGATCTTGACCTGAAAGCTAAAACGCCAGAGGAGATGGAGCAGTTATTAGATGGTTTAAATGAAGATATAAAATTTAAAGGAGCGGGCGGTCGCCGTAATAATAATATGTATACCATTGGGTATACAAATGAGGATCCTGAGTTGGCCAAGCTTGTTGTTAAATCGCTGCTGACGATTTTTGTGGAAAGTAATCTGGGTGAAACTCGAAAAGATCAGGACACAGCGCATCAATTTCTGGAACAACAGATTGAAGAGTATGAGGTTCGTTTATCAGAGGCAGAGAATAAACTAACGCAGTTCAGGCAGAAAAATATAGGATTTATGTCAGGCAGTGCTGATGGTTATTACGATCGACTCCGTACTATGAAGGATCAATTAGAGTCAGCAAAGTTAGAGCTCAAGATCCAACAAGATCGGATGAAGGTGCTCAAGCAGCAGTTGGATGGAGAGTCGCCTATGGTTGCACAAGACCCACTCCAGGATCCTAACGTAATTGCAGCTACTTCAGAGACAGAAGAACGAATTAAAAGCCATAAGCTTAGAATTGATAGCTTATTATTGGGGTATACAGAACAACACCCAGATATTGTTGCTGCGCGGCAAGCCATTAAAATACTCGAAGAGCAGCAGGCAGAAGAAGAGGCGGCTGCTATTAAGGCGGCAGAAGAGTTAGCAGTAGAAGAAGTGAATGAGCCATCAGCTGAGTTAAGGGAAAATGCAGTTTATCAGCAGATGAAAATGGCTTATTCAACGGCTGAGGCTGAGGTGGCTGCGAAAAAAGTGGTGGTCACAGAATACTCTCACCGGATAAAGGAATTAGAATCAGCTGTAGATCGTGTCCTTTTAGTTGAAGGAGAGCGCAGTCAGCTTAATCGAGACTACGAGACAGTAAAACAACAACATGCAGGTCTGCTGACACGTTTGGAATCAGCTCGTTTGAGCCGCAAAGTAGATACAAGAACAGATACTGTAAAGTTTCGCGTAATTGATCCCCCCAGAGTGCCACATGAGCCATCTGGCCCGAATCGCATTATATTTAGTAGTGCAGTCTTTGTGGTTGCGGTAGGACTTGGCGTTGCACTGGCATTTTTGCTGTCACAATTGCGCCCAACCTTCGATGATCGCCGCTTTATGGGTGAAATCACCGGGCTGCCAGTGTTGGGTAGCGTTGATATGGTTTGGACAGACGAGCAGAAAAAAGCGCGTGCATCACGAGGGCTTGCTTTTCTTATTGTATTTCTGGGGTTGGCTGCAACCTATGGCATTGTTTTGAGTGTTTATCTGTTTGATGTTGATATTGGATTGCAGACAGATGAGATGCGCTCAATATATGACAAAATACGCGCCTTCATTAGTTTTGAATCCCCTGCAAGTATGACAAATTCCAAAGTGTAATTGGATATTGCAATGAGTATTATTGAAAAAGCCGTTGATAAGCTGAGAAGTGGTGGTTCTTCTGTAAAAAAGGAGGAGCAGCAGCAGGCTGAGATTCATAATGACGATCAGCTCATAGAAACGGATAAGCATGATGCTGGCCCAGAGTCTCAAAACTCACTGCCATCCTCACCAGCAGTAGAACAAACTGAACCTCAGCAGACTGAAGCACCTTTAGAGCTTGATGTCTCAGATCAACCTGAAGTCTCAGCAGAAGCGAAACCTGTAATACCCCCAAGACAGCCAGACCTGGAAATCATGGCGTTGAATATTGAGGGGATTCTGACGGCGGATTCTCAGCGAACCAGGCATGCAGAAGAGATGCGCATGATTAAGCGCCCGATTCTACAGAATGCATTTGGAAAAAAGAGCAAGCCATCAGAGCATTCTAATCTTTTAATGGTGACCAGTGCGATTGCTGGAGAAGGCAAGACATTTACCTCGCTCAATCTGGCGCTTTCCATCGCGGCAGAAATGGATCGTACTGTTTTGATAGTTGATTCAGATCTCGCCAAGCCGGGGCTTTCAACAATGTTACAGGTAACTGATAAACCTGGACTGACCGACTACCTTCGTGATGAACAAAAAGATGTTGGCAAGTTGTTACTGCGTACAGATATACCCAAGCTTACCGTGCTACCTGCCGGTCCACGCCATGCGCACTCAACAGAGTTACTGGCCAGTAACCATATGAAACGGCTGTTTCATGAATTGGCGGTGCGCTACCCTGATCGAATCGTATTATTTGATTCCCCCCCTCTGCTTGTGACCAGTGAGGCAAGTGTGCTGGCGAATTCTATAGGCCAAATTGTACTGGTAGTTGAATCAGGCAAGACACCTCAGCATTTGGTTAAAGATGCTTTAGCTCAACTGAGTACTACAGATAATGTTTCCCTGGTTCTCAATAAATGTAAGAAAGGTTTCTTGTCAACTCAAATGGGAAGCTACGGTTACGGCTATGGCTACGGATACGATAGTGATCAACAATAAAAAACAGTTCTTGCCTTTGCTTGGTATTGTGAAGCCGTCCTTCATCGGCATGCTGATGAGTGGATTGACGGTACTGTACTCAATGCAGCTTACTGCAGGTGACTGGGAACTTTCCCCACATGTTTCAGTAACGGGAACGTATACAGATAATGCTGATCTATCCATCTCCGATAAAAAAAGTGAGTTTTATACTCAAGTTACACCAGGGATAGCTATTGTGCGTGAAGGTGCTGGGCGAGTTCAGCTGGAGGCTGATTATTCGCTTGATTACACCGAAAATAGACCGGGCGATAGGGGACGCACAATAGCCCATTCGCTGGATTCCAATATGCGAGCAGAGTTATATAAAGATGTATTTTTTATTGATGCCAGCGCAGGAGCAAATCTGAACTCGTTGACCAGTGGAGGGCAAAGAGGAGAGAGCAGTGTGGGAGATGTTAGAGACCCTATCCAAACCTATACATACTCCTTAAGTCCATATCTTCAACACCATTTTGGCCGTTATGTTAATGCCCTCGCACGCTACACACATGATCAAGTAATCAATTCAGGAAGCGGTGGTTCAGATAGCTATAGTAATCAGGTTTCATTAGTAATCGGTAGCGGTGCTTATTTCTCACGAATTCCTTGGGGACTAAACTATCTGCAGAGCAAAACAAATAATGAAGATGGTGCATCTGATAGTGAAACCGCCAGTGTTAATGGAAATGTTAGCTATATATTAAACCGCAAATGGCGAATAAATTTAGCTGGCGGCTATGTTGATTATGATATTCAAAGTCGCCGTTCATCTACTGACAGTTTCACTTGGGATGCAGGTGCAACATGGACGCCAAACCTAAGGACGAACCTGGATTTCTCATATGGAGAGCAGGTGTTTGGGCAGAGCTTTGCATTTGATTTTAATCATCGATGGCGCCGTGCTGTATGGAGAGCGGGCTATAATCAAACTCTCACTAATTCTAGAATTCAGCAAATGGCACAAAGAAATACCGTATATGGAACTTCCGAGGATTATGGTGATAGTTACCTTGTTCAGGGCAGGTATGAGCATAACCGAACGGGGGTGATACGAGATCCAGATAGTGGTGAGATTGTTTATTCTCGCTATGAAGGTATTGCTGATTTCCCAACGCTTACCGATGAGCATTACGTGATGGGGACCTTCAATACAGGGTTTACCATAGAAACACGCAGAAGTAATTTTAGTGTGGATGCGCATTTTACAACGCGTGAATATGAGGTGCAGAGAATCACAGGGCGTGAAATAGGTGTTGATGTTAATTGGGATAGGCGTCTAACTTCCACAACCAATGGGTTGATTGGTGTGTCATGGCTGAAAAACCGCGTAGATGAAGGTGCCACAGAGGATACACGCTGGAGGATAACTCTGGGTTTAAGCAGAAGACTCACGCCGCATACAAACGCCAATCTTGATTACAGCTACAGAAGCCTAGGCTCCTCAGAGGGTAGCGTTGGTGAATACAGAGAAAATCAAGTTAGCCTGACGCTTGCTTCACAGTGGGATTAATCTATGTATGAAGATTTTTATGGCTTAACAGGGAAGCCATTTCAATTAAGCCCAGATGCCCGTTTCTTTTTTAATAGTAAAGGGCATAACAGGGCAATGGCGTATCTTCGTTATGGCCTGGAGCAAGGTGAAGGCTTCATTGTAATTACAGGTGGCATTGGCACTGGAAAAACAATGCTGGTGCGTAACCTGTTTGATGAATTAGACAGCACCCGTGTTGTTGCGGCTGAGCTGGTTACTACACAAGTAGAGCCAGAAGATGTTTTGCGGATAGTGTGCGCATCTTTTGGGCTTGCTCATGAAGGGTCAACCAAAGCAACCCTGCTAAATCAGCTCGAATCTTTTCTGCATGATCGCTACAAAGAAGGAAAACGTGTGCTTCTGGTAGTTGATGAAGCACAAAACCTACCAGAACGATCAATTGAAGAGCTGCGCATGCTGGCAAATTTTCAAGTTGGTGGCCGCGCATTAATTCAGAGTTTTTTATTAGGGCAGAACGAATTAAAGCAGACATTGCAAAGCCCAAGTATGGAGCAGTTTCGCCAGCGCGTTATAGCATCTTATGACCTGCGTGCCCTAAATGAAGAGGAGATGAAAAACTATATTCTTCATCGCCTTCGTTTGGTTGGTTGGCGTGATGACCCTAAATTAGGGGACGATATATTTAAAAAGATTTACGAGTTTACCAATGGAACGCCCCGTAGAATCAACACACTCTGTGATCGCATTCTGCTATTCGGTTGCTTAGAAGAGAAGCATGAGATTGATCTTAATGCGCTTAAAAAAGTCACCGATGAGATAAAAGATGAAGGGTGGTCTTCATCAAGTATAGAGCAACTCAAGCCTGCGCCTGCAACCAGCAAAAAACCCAAGGCCATTAAATCTTCCTCAGATTCAGAGCTGCTTCAGAGAATTGCGATTCTTGAAGCGGAAATAGATGCCCTTAAAGCAGGCTTAAGAGCAGATAGGAGAATGGTTGAAGTCATGCAGATGAAGCTGGATATGAATGGCGAAGAAGAGTATGAGTAATAGAAAATTCATTACTCTATGTGCCGTTGGTGCGCTTAAAAATACCTACACTTAATTATTTGGCGTTCGCTAAAAATAAGGAGAAGTAATGATAAAGAATGCCATGACAGTTGATGTAGAAGACTATTTTCAAGTCTCTGCATTTGAACGTTACATCAAACGTGATGATTGGGATAGGCTGCCTTGTCGGGTAGAGGCCAATACCCAGAAAATCCTGGATATATTTCACGAACATAATGTTAAGGCTACTTTTTTTGTGCTTGGTTGGGTGGCAGAGCGTTATCCAGCATTGATTAGCAGAATTGTAGAGGAAGGCCATGAGCTGGCTAGCCATGGCTATGAGCACATACGGGCAACTACGCAAACTCCCGAAGAGTTTCGTCAGGATGTAATAAAAACAAAGGCACTACTTGAGGATTTGGGTGGCTGTGAAGTTAAAGGGTATAGGGCCGCCAGTTATTCAATAGGAGCCTCTAATTTATGGGCTTTACAAGAATTGCAGGACGCAGGGCACGTCTATAGCTCAAGCATTTATCCTATTCACCATGATTTGTATGGTATGCCAGATGGCCCGCGTTTTTTATTTTATCCGAATGGGGCGGACGGTCTGATAGAGGTGCCAGTTACTACGTTTACCGTGGGAAAACAGCGCTTCCCATGCGGTGGGGGTGGGTATTTTAGGTTGTTTCCCTATCCGCTTTATCGTTTGGCGTTAAAACGCGTTAATACAAAAGACAATGAATCGGGGGTGTTTTATTTTCACCCTTGGGAAATTGATCCCGAGCAGCCCAAACAAGAAGGCTTGGATCTTAAGACAAAAACACGCCATTATATGAGTCTTGGAAAAATGGAAGGGCGCTTAAAGCGATTGCTGACCGATTTTTCCTGGGGGCGCATGGATGATATCTTTTTAAATAAAAATTAAAACAACCGAATAACAGGTTGGCAGTTTGCTTGGATACTAATAAATTAGAGGGTAGGCACGGCGCAGCATTATCAATGCCTGGAGATAATACCCTACTGGATGATCACAGTGATTGAAGTAAAACTCATACGTAATATTTTGTAGGATAACTATTGTGCAACCGCTTTTGCTCTTATGTCACCGCATTCCCTTCCCGCCGAATAAAGGCGATAAAATTCGCTCCTACAACATGCTTAAATTTTTAAGCAAATATTATCAGGTTCACCTGGGTGCCTTTATTGATGATTCGGATGATTTTCAATATGAAAGTACAGTAGCGGACATGTGCACTTCGCATTGCCTTCTGCCCCTGGATCCAAAATTTGCTAAGTTAAGAAGTCTCAGTGGTTTTATTAAAGGTACACCGCTTGGGTTGCCGTATTATGCAAATAGCAAAATGCAAAGCTGGGTCGATACCGTTATAGCGGAGAATGAACTGGCTGGCGCATTAGTGTTTTCATCAACTATGGCTCAATATCTTGCTGGTAATCGCTATGCACGATTAAAACGATGCATTGATTTTATTGATATAGACTCTGATAAATGGGCGCAATATAAAAACAAAGCATCTCCCATCATGAAGCTGGTTTATGGTTATGAAGCGCGCATGCTATTTGCCTGGGAAAAAAGAATTGCACATGAATTCGATTGCAGTTTTTTTGTATCTGAGAAAGAGTCTGAATTATTTAAAAAAATGGTACCCGGTATTCCAGAAAAAATATCCTATTTCAATAATGGAGTAGATACAGATTATTTTTCACCTGAACACTCGCTTGAATCTCCTTACCCTGATGCGTGCAACGCAATTGTTTTTACGGGTGCAATGAATTATTGGGCAAATGTGGATGCTGTTGTTTGGTTTGCAAATGAGGTATTGCCTGCGATTTGTGAGAAAGTGAATGACGTAAAGTTCTATATCGTGGGTTTTAAACCGGATGAAAAAGTGAAGGCTCTAGCCGCATCACCTTATATTGAAGTGACCGGTGCGGTAGATGATGTGCGCCCTTATTTGGCGCATGCCTCAGTTGCAGTAGCACCGATGCGTATTGCACGAGGTGTCCAGAATAAAGTACTTGAGGCGATGGCGATGGCCATACCTGCAGTAACCACACCCCAAGGCTATGAAGGCATTAATGCCGTCCGGGAGCGGGACTTGATTGTAGCTGATGGCGTTAATGACTGGGTCGATACTCTGGTCAATCTATGCACAAAAAATAGTTATGCCTCTATGGGGCAGTCAGCAAGGAATCTTGTTGTGGCAGATTATAGTTGGCAGAGTAGCCTGATGCGGTTAAAACACCGCCTTGATGATTGAGAGAAAGAGAGGCAATTGACGTGGATGAAGTGGTTTTAAATAGACACTGGAAACGTCAGGGGCGCCTCCTTGGTATCTTCCTGCTGTTGCTGGTTATATGTTATTACCCATCTTATTCCTCCATCGTCTCAGTCTGGATACGTTCAGAGACTTTTGCCCATGGCTTTCTTATCTTACCCATCTGTGCATGGTTGATTTGGCGTATTCGAGACCAAATCAGAGCCACCTTACCGCAGACAAACTATCTGGGTGTCCCGGTATTATTGGGTCTGGGGTTCTTATGGTTGGCAGCAAATTATGTTGGTGTGTTAGCGATTGAGCAGCTTGCAGCAGCCCTGATGATACCTGTGTTGGTATTTTCCCTATTGGGTTGGCAAACAACCAGTGTGATGGCTTTCCCTTTGCTATTTATTTTATTTGGAGTGCCACTTGGTGAGGAACTCACGCCTTTTTTAATCAATTTCACAGCTGACTTCACAGTGACGATGATTCAATGGACAGGTATTCCCATTTATCGTGAAGGCACCTTTTTTGAATTACCTTCTGGCAGTTGGTCAGTGGTGGCTGCATGTAGTGGGGTGCGCTATCTCATTGCCTCAGTGACGCTAGGAGTGCTTTATGCGTATTTGAATTATCAAAGCCTGTTAAAGAGGTCAATGTTTACCTTGGCCTCTGTCGGTATTCCCATTATTGCCAATAGCTTGCGTGCGTTTATGATTGTGATGATTGCTCATTTCAGTGACATGAAGCTGGCTACTGGTGTGGATCATTTAATCTATGGCTGGTTCTTTTTTGGGATTGTGATTGCCATTATGTTTTATGTTGGTTCATTCTGGCGCGATGATGCCACAGATATACAGGTACGTAGTATTGGATTGACCTTGGGAAACCTGGGTAATAGAGTACTACCCTATCGGTTGACTGTGGCAACAATAGCCATAGCGCTGATATTCTGGCCCGTAAAATTTCAGCTTGAGCAGCAAACCCTGGATTTCAGCCGTGTTGCGGAAATCACTGTTTCCACACCAGCTGGCTGGGTGAAAAAGCCGGCTGACTCAAAGGCATGGAAACCTGCCTACCATGGCCTTGATCGTGAGTTTTTGTCTGCCTATAAGGACGCTGATGGCAATAAAGTTACTCTTTTTATTGGTTATTATGCCCAACAACGCCAGGATGCTGAGCTAGGAAACTACAATAATGTGTTGGTCACTGAAAAAGATGAAGTGTGGCGAGCAATACAAAAGCAAGGATTGCTCTTGCCAAATGTTAGTGTAAATGCACCAACAGCTGTGATTAAGGGGAATTCAAAACAGTATTTAACGACTTATCTTTTTTATGTTGACGGCCAATGGGCTACCAATAAATACCAAACAAAATGGTTACAGGCTAAAGCGCGACTGTTGGGAGGGCGCAATGATGGCGCTATTATCGCTATCACCTCACAACAACAAGGTGAGAGTGCTGAAACGGCTGAATTGCTTAAAGGGTTTGCTGCTGCGGCATTGGCAAAAACAAAATTCGCCTTGGATCAAATGTAATGACTCCATCTAGCAGACTTGCTTTAATGATCATGTTTCCCCCTTTTCAGCTCTCAGGCTGGGAGAGGTTTTGACAATTAGAGGTGTCATTTCCTCCAGCATTGCTGGAGAGTTGCTCACCTTATAGGAGAGAGTGAAATGGATAAGCTAGAAATTCAAAGAACCATCTTTGATGCAATTGAAATGGTCAATAATCTTCGAGAAGAGGATGGGCAGATACCAGTCTCTGAACAAACAGATCTTTATGGCAATAATGGAAATCTTGATTCCATGGGGCTTGTCTCATTTCTTATTGATATTGAGGAATCACTGCAAGATCGTGATATCCAGATCTCTTTGAGTGATGAAAGGGCCATGTCCCAAACGAAGAGTCCTTTTCGCAATGTTCAAACATTAACAGATTATATCGCCACCCTCGTTAATGAGACGAAGTGATGGCTGTGAAGAATATTCTTATAACTGGTTCAAGCCGTGGCTTAGGTAAGGAACTTGCTGAGCATTTTTTGCGTAACGATTATCAGGTGATCGGATGCTCTCGTTCGGCGAGTGAAATTGAGCATTCTAATTACCTCCACTATCAAATTGACGTCTCCTCACCAGATCAAGTTTCAAACTTGTTTTTTGATCTGCGCAAAAAAATCAAGCACTTGGATGCTGTGATTAATAATGCAGGAGTTGCCAGCATGAATGCATTTGCGCTAACGCCGGTTAAAACATTTCAAAAAATATTTGACGTTAATGTTCAGGGTACATTCTTATTTTGCCAGAAAGCCTTAGGCCTCTTAAAAAAATCCCCCCATCCTAGAATTATCAACATGACTACGGTGGCAGTACCGCTTCAGCTCGAAGGTGAGTCAATCTATGCTGCGAGTAAAAGTGCAGTTGAAACCTTAACACGCATTATTGCCAAAGAATTTGGATACTTCGGCATAACATGTAATGCAATAGGGCCGTCCCCGATAGAAACGAGCCTTATAAAAGGTGTGCCAAAAGAAAAAATTGACCAAATAGTGGGGCGACAAGCTATTCAAAAAATGGCTACGCCTGCTGATGTAATTAATCTAGTTGATTTTTATTTGAGTCCGGAGAGCTCAATGATTAGCGGGCAAGTCATCTATCTTGGAGGTATCTCCTGATGATTAATTTCTTCTTAGAAAAGATGAGGGAATCCCCAGCTCATGAGGCAGTCGTATCTAGTAAGTTTTCAGCAAGTTATGGAGAGCTTCTGGCGTTGACGGATAAGTTTACTGCTTGGCTAGGTAAAAAAAATATTCCAGAAGGTGCCGTGGTTTCATTTGATGGTGACTACTCCTCTTCATCGATAGCACTATTTTTAGCCTTGGCTAAAAATAAAAACATTGTGGTTCCTCTTTCTCAAGATTCACGCCGCCATTTTGTTGAATTTCGCGAAATAGCATTAACAGAATTTGATATTTCACTATCTGGAACTGAAGCCAGCCTCACAGTAACCAAAAGAGAGGCAGGGCATGAGTTATACAAGGCACTTAGAGAGAGCGATACCCCTGGACTCGTGCTTTTTTCATCGGGTTCGACTGGAAAAAGTAAAGCCATTGTTCAAGATCTAAATAAATTAATGGGGAAATTCAAGAGGCCTAGAAAGCCTCTGAGAATGCTGATTTTTCTGCAACTCGACCATATTGGAGGAGTGAACTCTTTATTGTATTCATTGGCCAATAAAGGCACGGTTATTGTGGCAGATGGTAGATCCCCAGAGAAAGTCTGTGAGGCTATTGAGACCTATAGGGGAGAGGTCTTACCCACGTCGCCAACATTTCTTAATTTACTTATTTTGTCAAAAGCGTATGAAAGTTATGACCTTTCATCTTTGAAGCTTGTCACCTATGGCACTGAGCCAATGCAAAAAAGCACGCTGGAAAGACTTGGGTCACTGCTCCCAGAAACACAAATTCAACAAACCTATGGTCTAAGTGAAGTGGGTATACTTCGATCAAAATCTCGCTCTTCAGATTCATTGTGGATGAAAGTTGGGGGGGAAGAGTTTGTTACCAAAATAGTCAACGGCACACTTTGGATAAAATCAGATTCTGCAATGCTTGGCTATCTTAATGCGCCGTCACCTTTTGATGATGAAGGGTTTTTAGATACAGGTGACATGGTTGAACAAGATGGTGAATGGCTCAGAATTCTTGGCAGAAAAAGTGAAATTATTAATGTGGGAGGCTTGAAGGTTTTCCCGGCTGAGGTCGAGAGCGTTTTACTCGAAATGGATAATGTTGAAGATGTGGTTGTCTTTGGGGAAGATAATCCGATAACGGGTAAAATGGTAGTTGCTAAATTTCAGCTCAGATCCACTGAGATGCCACGGGCATTAAAAGCCCGTATGCTTAACTTCTGCAAGGATAAATTACAGACCTACAAAATTCCTGGTAAAATCCTTTTGACTGAGGATGGTACCTACAATGAACGGTTTAAACGGATGAGGCGAGTAGACAAGGAAAGTCGCTAAGCATGCCATGCTCGACCTGGTTATTAATAAGGAATTGCTTATAGGATGTTTATGAAAGCTGCCATAAAATTTGTGCTTAATTTAATCAGCCAAATTCTGGTTCTTCCTTTTGCAGCTATTTGCACGCTGGAGCGAATTCTATTACCTGGGCATGTTGAGATCTTGTTTAACGCTTGCACCCATATAATGGCTGTACTTCCTGGTTTGCCGGGGTCGTTCCTGCGAAGAGCATTTTATACTTTAACGCTCGAAAGCTGCTCACCGCACTGCCATATTGGCTTTGGGTCAATATTCTCACACCGGTCAGCGCAAATTGAAAAGCATGTTTATATCGGCAATTATGCGCTAATCGGCTGCGTTAATATTGGAGAGCATTCATTGATTGGAAGCCGGGCAAGTATTTTAAATGGTGCGGTGCTGCATGAACTCGATGAAGATGGAAGGTGGACTCCATTTTCAGCTGATCGCTTATCGAGAGTAACGATTGGCAAAAATGTTTGGATAGGAGAAGGTGCCATGATCATGGCTGATATTGGAGAAGGAAGCATGATAGGAGCTGGCTCTGTTGTCACGTCAAGTATAAAACCACACATTCTCGTTACCGGTAACCCAGCTCGTTTTGTAAAAAAGCTTAATCAAACAGAGCAAACTCAGTCTAATTCAGATTAAATAGAGAGCCATAACGTGACACACCAAAGCTTTGTCGACTGGATGAAAGCACTGGGTATGCTATTGATTGTTGTAGGGCATGTTTACGGAGATCCTCTCCATATTTTTAATTCGGTTAGTCAGCCCATTTACACAAAGCAGTTGGGCGTTGCTTTTTTTGTTTTTATAACCGGCTGGAGTCTCGCGAATGAAACTAGAGACGGCTTCAGAGTTGTTTTCAATAGGCTATTTTCAGTTTATTTCTATGGCCTTCTGTTTGCTGTTTTGCTGAGTGGCTTTTATTTTATTACTGAGCATGATTTGAATGAAAGCAATTACCTGCCATTTATTGCTGGCGTAAATGTTTTCTTTAACTATTTTCCAGCAAATCCAACAACTTGGTATATAGGAACTTACCTACATTTGCTGCTTTTTTGGTTCTTTTTTATTCGAGGGAGAGAGATAGGTAAGCGACATCTATTGATTGCCTTTTTGGTTGAAAATGTTATTCGTTGCATGGTGCTTGCTTTGGATAAGAGTATGGTAGCCTATATGTTGTTTCCAAATTGGCTCACTATTTTTCTACTTGGTGGGTATCTCCATAAAAAACGTGATACGGCATGGAACCCCAAAATAGTATTGTTATTTGTGGCTTGGGCGCTAATTTTGGCTTGTTGGTCAAGTTCATTTAACTTGCTCTCTTTTGATAAAACATTTCCCTTCCGCAAACTATTTGTTGATAACGTATGGGCACTTCCTCTCCAATCACTTCTTATCTCCATTGTATATTTAGCAAACACGCTGCTGGTTTTTAAAATTGTAAGATCCTTGCCTCGGTTTCGACTGGTTTCCTTCTTTGCGCGCAATACTTTAATTATATTTATTGCACATATGCCGGTCATTTATATATTTTCTGACTATATTTACGCTCTTTTTGACTCAAGGTGGTTAAACAGGGTAGTTCTAATATTCATACTTTATGTTGGTATTGCGGTGGCTTCTGAATTTATTCAGAAATCTATAAACATTAAGTTTCTTTGCGAGAAATCATGGGATGTGCTCCAAAGAGCATCCCAAAAGATTCTGCCGAATAAGTGAATTGCTTTTATTATGAGCGACAGGCGTGCTCATATGGAATTGGCTAGAGGCTGAGAGAGCTACTCTCAAAGTCTGGGTTAATATAATTTAGCAGCTTATTTACAATCCGGTGGGGTGAGGTATACATGTGGGATCAAGGTGAACGAACTCATCTGCACCCACATCACTCATAATGCTTTGCCGATTATGGCCATCTATATCCATCGGTGCATCTGCTAGTTGTTTAACCTGGTTCATTGCTTCTAGTGCAGTTGGTTTTAGGTGAAGGTCTCCATTTGATGGGTCTATAAACATCTCAGAATTAGCATTAGTCATATTGTCTGAGCTGACATACTGTGCACCGCCTCTGGAACGGATTGAGTTATCCACAAGGTTATTTCTGATTTCTACCCCGGTAGATGCAAAACGTACTTGCATTGCATCATTTAGGTTACCGTTAGTCAGGATAGTGTTGTGGAGCACCTTGGTTTGAGGGGAGTCCCAAACAAGGATTGAGGCGTCAGAGCTACCAGTCCGAGAGCTGCTATATAAACCTGGTGAGTAATAGATCATATTATTACGAATAATGCCGCCGAAGTGATCGGGGTCGGCTCTATCGATCAATCCGAAAGCTATAGCTCGGTCGACATCTACAAAGCGATTACCTTCAGCAATGGTGCCTGAAGCGCCATTCCACATAAGAATTGCAGGATTCCAAAGATAATCTGCACTATCGGGTGTATGAAAGTTTTTGAACAGGTTGTTACGGATTACCCAGTTTTCACCGGCATGAACATCTACTCCATTCGTATAGCCAGTGCTGCTGCCACTGTGGTTAGTTGGTGCGTCAGGGTATTCCATTATTGTATATTCAACTCTGCCGTTATCTACACCATTACCATACCCAGATGGATTGGATTTTATAAACTGTTGGCCGGAGTTAAGCAGTTTTACATTGTAGATGAGAGGGGATTGAGCACCAAAATTAAAGATAATGGTGTGGTAGTAAACATCACGGATAGTGAGGTTAGCTATTGTAAGATTGTCGGCATCACTCCATATGCCATGTGGAACACTGCCATAATCGGCATTATCCATGCCATTGCCAATTAATATACTATCCTCGCAACTATCAGTTTGCCCAATGATAGTGACATTATTTCTACGTATATAAAGTGTACTGGATAGCACATATTCACCAGGTGCTAGTACTATGGTTGTGTTGGCAGTGAGGTTGCTTATAGCTGTTCGCAGTTGGCTTGCATTTGAAACGTTGACTGTGTTGCCCGTTGGCGCTGGTAGTGCTGGGGCTGCCAGACAAGGTGAACCCGGTGCCGCGTGTGCTCCCAACGGTGTCGCAAGAAGTAACACGCTGATTATCGTGCTCGTAAAACGTAGCGCGCGATAAGCTGAGGCGATAGAGCGTGAAACCCCTAACCGGCGATAGTTTGTTCTGAGCATGCTCCTTTCCTCTTTCTCGGCTGTATCTCTATACGATAAGCCAACGTGAGTAAGTTTTCCAGCTAATCGAGTTATTTTAAATGGAAACTGGGATAGGTTTCTCAAACTCAGTGAGTGCTATTACCCTTTGCATCCTGCATAGAGGGTTTGCTTCTTAGGCAGGTGCACCCTGATATTATGCATTTTAATTCCTAATATCCAATTTCAAACCTTGCCGCTTCTAGACATCTGTGCTGAGTGAGATTATTCTGTACCAGCAAATAATTATCATATAAACCTAAGCATTATCAAACACTAAATTGCGAAACTAAACATGCTAAAAATACTTAAATATTTCTATTGGGCCATGCTTGATAAAGGGGGGCGCTACGAATTGCTCCAGGCTCTGGTCAAGGATATTCCTGGAATGTACGGAAGAGAAATTCGGGCGAAATTCTATCGTAAGCATTTTGCAAGTGCTGGCGAGGGGTATGTGATACACCTGGATGCAAGAATTCGAAATATTCATAGGCTTCAATTACATGACCGTGCCCGTATAGGTGAGTCAGTGATGATTCAGGCTGCAGGAGAGGTAGAGATTGGCCGTGATGTGCTGCTTGGTCCGGGCGTCAAGATTTGGTCTGCAAATCATAAGTTTGATGACCCTACCACACCAATACAGGACCAAGGCTATGAGCACAAAAAAGTAGTAATCGGGGACGGATGCTGGATTGGAACAAACGCATTTATCATGCCCGGTGTGAATTTAGGTGAAGGCTGTATTGTGTCTGCCGGTGCTATTGTGAGTGCAAAGAAATACCCTCCTTATAAAGTAATAAGTGGAAACCCTGCACGGGTGATTGGATCCCGATCTATGCCCGAGGAAGAAAGTAAAGAAGATGCCGTTGCCGTATAATTATTTTTCGTGTCCTGAGTGCAGAGGGAAGGTTAAAGAGCTTAATTCAAGCTTATGTTGTTTAAACTGTAATAAAAATTACCCAATACGCCCCGGTGCTGTTGCTTTTTTAAATGATGCAAAAGAGGATGACCAAAGCGGTGATCAAGCATCATGGCAGAATTTAATAGAAGCATACGGGGTAAGCAGCACTGACCAAACAGCAATAGATCATTTTGTTGATGAAGGTAGGGCAGCACTTAAATTACTTCTCCCTGATTCCACGAATGCACATATTTTATACCTCAGTGCAGATGAAGGGGAAATAGCTTTCAGCTTGGCAGAAGGCTGCAAGCAAATCACGACGCTATCTTTTTCTGAACGTCAATTCAATATCCAAATAGCTAAAAATAAATTTCGTTCTGCACCTGATAATTTGGCGCATGTTTTATCTTTAAGTGGCAAAGCACTTCCTTTTGAGGATGATTCATTTGATGGGATTGTTTTAGATAAAGTACTTGGCTTTTTTTGTGATGATGGCGTCTCTTCTGGATGGAAATATTCGTTATCTGAACTTCGGCGTGTCCTTAAACCTAACGGTTGGGTGTTTCTAAGGTCAGAAAATCTGTTTAGCCGGTTAACGTTAACTGACCTTCTTTTGCTCCGTAAAAAGCCACCTGCTGCTTCTTTTCCAGCTTCTGAGTCTGAAACCGATGTGCCCAAACTTATACCGCTTAAAAGCAAGAAAGGGTATTGCGAATTACTGGATGGATTGGGATTAAACGCACAAACTGCATATGGTTTTGATCGGATCCACGACACGTTGGATCGCATGGTTAATTTATCAAGTGATGCGCAGATCAAGGGTTTTTTGAAAGAGGGTGTTGGTAAAATAAACTATTTTCCAAGTTGGTTGTACCAGTCAACTGTTCCAATATTGGGGCTGTTGTCATCTCGATCCCAAGTAGCAAGTAACTGGGTTGATGCAGTGATAGAGCAGGTGCTACAGAAAGTGAAGGTGCTCCCTGAGCAGGCTGCAATAACGAAAATAGAAATAAATCGAAAATGTAAATTTGTTATTTTTGTAGATTTATATGGCTCCCCCTACAAAAAGCTTATAGTCAAAGCGCCTTTGTCTAATCTTGCACGAAATCATCTTAGCCATAATTACAATGGTCTGGTTTATTTGCATGAGCAGCTTGAAACTACTAACAGAGCTGATCTAGTTAAACTTATTCCTGAGCCTGTGTGCAAAGGTGAAGTCTACAATACCCCTTACTATGTGGAATCTTGTTGTAAAGGAAGGCCCTGGATTTTTGATCAGGAGGGAAATAATAGAAAGAATATTATAAGCCAGGTGCTTCAAATATTTGATGTGTTCAGTAGATTTACAGGAAGCACCGTGAGCAATGCTCTTGCTGGTGAAAGGGGTTTTTCTGAAAAAGTGGCTTTTATTCGTGATGTGGTTGTTAGGCTTGCTCCAGAGTTAGTAGAAGGCTTTGATGCAATCAGTCTCCCGGTTACAAAATACTTTGAAGGTAGAGACGATACCGTTTATTTCTTTAAAAGTGATTTCTCTGTAAGTAATCTTCTGTTGGAAGAATCAAATATCAGTGGGATTATTGATATGGATTTTTGGGGAGTATCAAAGAATAAATTGATAGATTATGCGGATTTCTTATTATCTTATACTAGGAATCTCTATGACATTAGTCCTTCAGATGGTTTGAAAGCACTATATTGTTCTGACTTCTCTGTGTTTCCTCAAGAGCTTGAAATCGAAGAAGGGTTGAAATTCTTAGGTGGTGATGCAGAGGAGTTAAAAAATGCAGTAATAATTGCTTGGGTTAACACTGTTTTTGACGCCTTGCAATTTCAAAGAGTGCAGTTGAATAATCGCCAGGTGGGGGTGATCTTGCTTGAACCATTGTTAGAACTTTGCTCCTGCCATCAAGAATCATCATCCAACCCAGTCTAATTCAACATGAGCTTCATATAAGGGTGTGATCATCCCTGGTGTGGGCTGAGCACAAAAAGCTTTATTTTGAGATGACTCTAAGGCATCTGGGGTGCCATCTGTAAGAGAGGGAATTCTCTTTCTACAAGTTTAGGTATACGGGGCTATTTTTTTGACTGTTGTGATGATTGAGGAAGCATTCCAGAATTTTCTGACCGGGGTTTCAAAACATAGATGTTGTATGCACATGCTGCATAGAGAATTAACCAATAGAGAATGTCTGCCCGCATTCTATTGAGAAAGGTCATTACGATGACAAAGGTAAATAAGGCCGCTTGAATGGCTATTATTTTAAAATACTCGTCTACTTGATTAGACTTACGTAGCTCCTTTTTACATAGCTCAAGCATTCGATAGGTGGTATAGAGCATCATAATGAAAGCAAACAGGCCTGGGTAACCTGCTTCTGATAAGGCTTCAAACCAGCTTGAATGTACTGTTCTATTTTTACTGCTACCGGTATGTACGTCTTCAGAAATGTAATATGGCATATAGTGATTAAAACCAAGGTGTCCAGCCCCTAGCGGGTGATCTTTTGCCATTTCCCAGGCGGCTTTCCAGAACAGCGTTCTGGTTGCCCCGCTTTCTTGTTCCTCACTTATTTCGGTGTTTGCCATGGTATTGATACGCTCATAAAATGAGTCATCAACAATATATGCAGCCCCAGCTAAACCCGCAATTGTGATAAAAGCGGCCATGGTTTTTTGATGTTTTCGTTGGAATGAGGAAAAGTACATGTGAAACATGAAATAGCCAAGGCTTGCTGCAGCGCCAATAAAGGCGCCACGGCTATTGATCAGAACTAACCCGTTGGCAATAAAGATGCCAGAAATTACGGCGAGAGCTTTATGCCACCATTTCTTACCTGTCCAGAAATAATAAAGACAAAGAACTAAACAAGGGGCAATAGCAGCAGCAGTATCGTTAGCATTGGGGGCATCAACCATTCCTATCCCCTCAAGGCGGTCCCCCCGGTTTCTGCCGGTTTGAAAGGCAACAAAGCCTAGGTACCAAGCGCCATACATATATCCATACAGTATATAGTCTAGTTTGGTGTTGGTATCACAAAGCTTGTAAGCAATTGAGATGATCAATACCAGCTTAAGAAAAAAAATGGAGGCCTGATAGTGCGATTCAGGTGTAACAGCCTGAAAATATGCAATGGAGTATAGGAAGAGTACGGCATAAATCCATTTGAATACAGGATTCTGAAGTAGTTTATTGTGCTTTGTCTGCGCGTAATTAAGAAGTAGCACTCCCATCATTAGCATCACAACAAAAAAGGAGTAGCTGATATCTGGGACCATATATCCCCACCAGCGATTTTGCGGATAAAAAAAGTAAACCGCCTCATAGAGCGCAAAAGCATACGCAGGGTTACGGAACAGGCTGGCAAAAAAGCCTGTTCCGTAAGTTGCGATAAACATCAATACATTTAGCATCTTGTGTTTTTTGAGTGCTTGAATTCTGGTGCTGTTTTGCTAGTTGCTATGGTTTATCGCATTTTGCTTTTTACAGCCTGACTCAAGCGTTGAAGCTTTAGTGGACTGCGTCAGCTTGATTGCAAAGTTGCAAATATTGATTATTCCAACTTTGCTAAAAAAACCACGAATTGTTCTGCAATCCAGCGTTTGCCTGTGTCGGATAGATGTCCACCATCATTTGTGTTTTCAGGGGCTAAGGTTTCATAGCGTTTGCCATCAGCTGTAAATATATGGCGTTTTTTAGTATTTGCGGTAATTGATTCAAAGTAGGCTATGTCAAATATAGGATCTTTTCCTTCGTAGTTTTTTCGGAGTAAATCGTTATATTCACCACGTGTAACGTTGTCCATCTGTATCTGAGGAACCGTGCCTAGTAGCCCTTTTAGCTGGGTTTTAAAATCAGTTGGTATTGCTTTAAGTGGGAGAGTGAAATGGACGAATGTGGTTTTTGGATATTTTGTTTTTAATTTTTCTATGCGTTCTTTGTAGGTGTTAAATAGTTGATTGGGATCCACAGATACATTGGCATCGACATAGCAGTATTTAAGAGAGGCAATGTCGGCGAGGTTTCCTACGCCATTGTCTAATACATTTTCAAATGCTGCGATTTTAGTCTCTGGTTGACGATTTTTGCCTACGCGTGAGTGAAGAAATGACCCTGGTTTAAGGAGCGCATGGTCTTCGCTGTTTTCTATGTTTAGCTTTAGTGCTGGATGCTCCGCTATAAGTAGATTAAGTCCATCAACCATGTTGACGCCTACAGACTGATGGCCAAAATAGTAGCTTTTTTGTGTTAGCTTCGCTAGTTGAGCGTCTGATAAATCAGAAATCCTAGTGATATTATCGTTATTGGTGACAACTTCGACTTTATCACAGGCCGTAATTAAGGAGGCTGTTAAAAGTACGGTGGCTATTCGTTTTGTTAAGCTAATTGTGCTCATAAATGATTCCTGCTTATCTGTATGCAGAGTCTAGTAAAAGAAGATGTAGTAGTGATTCAATTATATCGTCATGATGCATTTTGGTAAGCCCTAAATGGCATCTACATAACCCAGTGATTATTACAGTATATATCATGCGCTATAGATGGTTTTTGGGCGCCTGAAATATGTGCAAACTAGGACTGATGTTTTGTGGGAAGGTTCACATGTGATCAAGCTCCTTTTTGGCGCTTGCCTTCATCTCTAGCAGATGGCTTGGGATATATGCTTGCTATTAAACCACGGTTGAGGTGTTCAGCAGGGTGAAAGTCGGGTAAATTAAGTAGAAAGAAAAAAGACCTCGATTTTCTTCAGTTGTTCCATCGCCTTGTGGTGTATGCAGGAGGGCTATGGTGGTCGTGCAATTGAATAACCATCGGGTTAATAATCAGGGGTTATTGGGTGTTGTGCTCTGTAATAGAGTATTTAAATTCATAGATAGATACGTCTTATATTCCAAAAAGCATAATATCCCTTTAAAATGTGCTGAAAATATTAGCATGTTTATATTTTAATGAACATTTTGCATATTGATTGAGAATCACTTTCCAACCTGTTGTATTGCTGAGTAAGTTACGCATAGCTTAATAAGCAATTTAAGTATTTTGTTTTGAAGTAGCGGAGAGGCAAGGCATAGCTAGTAGCTATGTAGCGAATAGGCTTTAGATCAAGGATAATCAAATGAATTATAAGAATAAAATGACTACCACTAACAAGTATATTGTTAGCTTATTTATTTCTGCAATCTCCATCATCACCCCTCTGACTGCTATCTCAGCTGTCGTAGGCGGGATTGATTTTGACGACACTGCTTTTCCAGATGTTATTTTATCAACGGATTATACCGGTGGCTTTATTGGAGCAAGTACTTTAGAAGGGGCCCTTTTAGGCCCAAATACAGGCTCAGCAATTGATTATGGTTATCATGACATGGTTCCAGGGCTAGATGGAGACTACAACAGTCTTTCGCCTCCATATCAGTATATAGAGCTGGGTTTTACCGATAACGCGGTAATAAATGGGCCTGGAAACGACGTTGCAGTTTTTCAACATGGCGCACCTAATGCTGTGCTGGTAGCGCTTGATCTCTACTCAATTCAAAATCCATATGATCCACTAAGCAAGGCAGTCATTGTCGAGACTTCATATACCGGGGCTGGCACAACTGTTGGCTATGTGAACCTGACTGACCTCGGTGTTGATGTTGGTGCCTCAGTGGATAGTATATTCATCTCTTCAGTTTTGGATGCTGATGGGAATGTTTGCTGGTATACCCCTGGATGCCCAGATTGGGGGGTTCCAGAAACTGCAGGAATGGGAGCTTTATATACCACACTAGATACCAGTTTTATTCAAATAGATGCCAGGATAGATAATGGCAATGATGATGCAGAAGAGGCAGTATCGGGAAATGTTCGCCTGGCAAGTAATGGTATTGACTTAGGTTCAAATAGTGGTGTTGGAAACCAAGCAGTTGGCTTGAGATTCAATAACTTAGAAATACCAGCCGGAGCAAACGTCACTAATGCTTATATCGAATTTACAGCCAGTGGGCTGATTACTACACCAACCTCATTAGTTATTAGCGGGGAATCAAGCGCTAATTCAACCCCATTTACAACGACAACTAATGACCTATCAATTCGACCTTTAGTTCCTGCATCTGTGCAGTGGAATGATATAGAATCTTGGAACGCACTGGGTGTAACGCACCAAACTCCAAATATTAATAGCGTTATACAGAATATTATTGACTTGCCCGACTGGAGTAATGGCAATTCAATGTCGATCATAATAAACGGAGAGGGAAATAGAATTGCTTTTTCTCATGAAGGCAATGCTAATGCCGCTGCATTACTGCACGTTGAATACCACCTAGGCCCACCGGTCAACAAAGCCCCTGTGGTCAATGCGGGGCTGGATCAAACCGTTGGCATAGCCAGCGTAGCCAGCCTGTCTGGAACCGTCTCGGATGATGGACTGCCAGAAGGCAGCGATGCGCTCCTGCTGGCCTCCATTCATTGGAGCCAGATCAGTGGCCCCGGTACCGCCACCTTTGGTGATGCCAGCCAAGCGGATACCACGGTAACCTTTGATGCCACCGGTGTTTATGAACTGGCATTGAGTGCGCATGACAGCGAGTTCATCACCAGCAGCAGCGTCTTTATCACCGTCACCGAGCCGGACAACCAGGCTCCGACGGTGCCGACTAATC
>Ga0316190_10000071_pt1 | contig 56988 bp, 60 predicted proteins | sample Eddworburrow2_MG_FD_204929 | JGI IMG/M metagenome (GOLD analysis project Ga0316190, IMG submission 204929) | Coastal sediment microbial communities from Maine, United States - Eddy worm burrow 2 | ecosystem: Environmental > Aquatic > Marine > Coastal > Sediment | place: USA: Maine | collected...
CCTGAACGTTTTCCTGTGCGTCATCCATCATGCTCTCCTGTGTATTTATGCCTGATTATCAGTCAAAAAAATCTGCGTTCATAAGAAAAGCCCCTCGGTGAGGGGCTTTTGCTTGTTGGGTTACGGTGCTGCGCACATAGATTACTTTGATGCGATATCTTCAAGTTGTTTGGCCTTGATGATCTGTCCATCCAGACCTGCTTCCTTGCCGTTGCCGCCGTAGGCCACGCTCATCAATGTGGAGTAGTACACGACCGGCATTTTGAAGTTGGTCTTGTACTTCTGGTTGATGTGGTCCTGGTAGACCTCGACATTCATCTGGCAAACCGGGCAGGGGGTGACGATCATGTCGGCACCGCCGTCATAGGCAGACTCGATAATGTCCTTGATCAGCGCCTGGCTCTTTTCAGGCTCGGAGAATGCCAGCGCACCACCACAACAGGATACCTTCTTGTCGTAGTTTTCAATCGGTTCGGCCCCCATGGTCTCGACCAGTTTGTCGAGGTACTTCGGGTTTTCATAGGACTCGCCGTCAATGCCGAAGGGGCGGTTAGTCTGGCAGCCGACGTAACCGGCGATCTTGAGTCCATCCAGTGGCTTGGTGACGTGCTTGCCCATTTCCTCGTAGCCAAAGTCCTCGATCAGGACCTCGACCATGTGACGGATTTTCTGGTTTCCCTCAACCTTGAGTCCGGCCGTTGCCAGTGCCTCGTTGGTTTCCGCCATCAACTTGTCATCGTCGTGCAGGCGTTCCTGGGTTTCCTTGGTGGCAAGCCAGCAGGCGGCGCAGGTGGCGACGATGTCCTGGTTGGGGTTCTCTTTCTCGGAAATCGCCATGTTGCGTGCGCTCAATGCCAGGCGCGGCAGTTCACCGCCACCGGCATAGCCGATGGAAGCGGAGCAGCAGTTCCAGTCCGGGATTTCGTTGAGTTCGATATCCAGCGTCTTGCACATGCTGTCGACCGACGTCATGTAGTTGGATGCGGAGGCTGCCTTCTGTGAGGAGCAACCGGGATAAAATGAATAGGATTTTTTAGCCATGATTTATTTCCTCACTTGCCTGCTACAGGAATGCGTGCAGCTTCAAGTTCTTCTGCCTTTTTCAGGATACTCTGCAGTCCCTTGGCATCCTTGCACTTGTGCCCGCCGATCAGTTCCATGGGGGTGAGACGCTTGGTCATTAACATGCCGAGGCCGATTTTCTGCATCTTCAGCGAGGTCTTGATGCCTTCGCCGATGCCGTTCATGAAATACAACGACAGCCCCAGCCGCAGTTCATTGACGCGACCGGTCTTGGTCAGGTTGTTCCAGAACAGCTGGGAGAACTTGTGGGTCGGCTGGTTCTTCGGCGCAATGCCGAGGCGCTTCGCGTAGTGTGCGAGGCCGTGCATGATGTGGGTGATCGGCAGTTCACGCGGGCAGCGCACAATGCAGTTGTAGCAGGAAGTGCACATCCACATGGAGGAGGACTGCAGTACTTCATCACGCTTGCCGGCGCGGATCATCATGAACAGTTCCTGCGGCGGATGATCCCAGTGCGGGCCCAGCGGGCAGGAGCCGGAACACACGCCACACTGCATGCACATCTTTACCCATTCGCCTTCCTCAACATTGTCCTCCACTTCGCGGAGAAAATTGTTGCGGTACTGTTCGACCATTTGTTGATTTGCATCAGTCATGATTTTCTCCTAGAACTTGAAGGGGCTCATACCGACCTTTTCAACGGCTTCGGCCATGTCATTAATGAGCTTTGGTGCCCGTTCAATGTCTGTAATAGCTACTTCGTAGGTTTCAACACGTTCTTTCTCGAGGCTTAGTGATTCCAGTGTGTCATCGATCTTGCTCATGCGGATATGGGCAATCTCGGATCCCTTCACAAAGTGACACTGGTAGTTCTCACCCTTCTGACAACCCATCAGGATGATGCCGTCATAACCGCTGTTGAGTGCATCGGTCACCCAGATAGTGTTGACCGAACCCAGGCAACGCACCGGTATGACACGCGCAAACGGCGAGTAGTGATTGCCGTTCTGGGCGGCCATGTCGAGCGCCGGGTAGGCATCGTTTTCACAGGCCAGTACCAGGATGCGCGGCTTTTCGTCGAACTCGTCCGGCATGTCGACGTTCTTCAACTGCTGGCCGACGGTGTCTACGGAATAGTTATCGAAGGAGATGACGCGTACCGGGCAGGCGCCCATGCAGGTGCCACAACGGCGACAGCGTGCCTCGTTGAACAGTGGATAACGTTCCTCGTCCTCGTCAATTGCACCGAACGGGCATTCCACTGTGCAGCGTTTACATTGCGTGCAGCCTTCCTTGCGGAAGAGCGGGAATGACAGGTCGCCGGAGCGCGGGTGTGCGGCGCGACCCAGCTTGGCATTTTCCAGCGCCTGGATGGCCTTGAGGGCTGCGCCGGTAGCATCTTCCTTGGCCTGTGCCATGTCCATCGGGCGGCGCACCGGGCCGGCGGAGTAGATGCCGGTACGGCGGGTTTCATACGGGAAGCAGATGAAGTGTGAATCGTTGAAGCCGTACTTCAGATGCGGCAGGTCCTTGCCCTGGCGATAGTCCAGGTTGAGGATGGACTCAACGGTTACTTCGTTGGCAACAACTTCTGCACCTTCTTCGGCCTCGTTATCGGTTGACTCAACCGCGTCGATATCCACACCGGAGTTCGGGATCTGGCCGGTGGCCAGCACCACCAGGTCGGCGTTCTCATTGACTTCCTGGTCCAGTATCAGGTCCTGAAACTTGACTGTCGGACCGCCAGTGCCCGCGGTCACTTCACTGACCTCACCCTTTGTGAAGGTAATGCCTTTCTGCTGGCCGCTGCGGTAGAAGTCCTCACCGCCGGCACCCGGGGTGCGCAGGTCAGAGTAGATAATGTTGGTATCAACGTTCGGGTTCTGGTCCTTGAAGTACATTGCCTGCTTGATTGAAGTCAGGCAGCAGTGACCGGAGCAGTAGGGCAGGTGCCCTTCTTTTGTAGAACGTTGGCCGGCACACTGCACGAACACAACGTTCTCGATTTCCTTGCCATCAGACGGGCGCTTGATGGGGCCGCCGTTGGCTTCCATGGCCAGTTTCTCCAGACCGGCCTGGTCGACCACGTCCGGGGTCTTGCCGTAACCGAGTTCCGGCAGCTGGTTGGCATCGTAGTTGCGTGCACCCGAGGCCATGATGATGGCGCCGAAGTTTTCCGTGGTGGTTGAGCCGGACTCGGTGGAAATATCCGCCGAGAAACGACCGGGTGCACCGCTGGTCTTGGTGATGGTGGAATTCAGGTGCACGGTAATGTTGCCGGCACCTTCCACCTTTGCAACCATCTCGGCCACACCGGTGTCTTCCGGGTCGGTGTAGGGCATGGATTCCGGGATGCGCTTGTATTCATCGCGGGCACTGCCACCCAAAACACCGCTCTTTTCAACGATCGTGACCGGGTAACCGGCTGCTGCTGCTTCAATTGCAGCGGTCATGCCGACGATACCGCCACCGGCTACCAGCAGATTGTTGTTGCTGGCTGTTTCCTCGCTGCCCGGTGGCAGGGTCATGTACTTGATTTCTGAACAGCCCATGCGCACGTAGTCGGCGGCCATTTCCTGTGTCGTCTCGCTGGACTCGTCGTCGTCCGGACGTACCCAGATAACGCCTTCGCGCAGATTGGCGCGGCTGATAGCCACGTTGTCGAAGCTGAAGGCCTCGGTCTTGGAGCGGCGCGAGCAGGCTGCGATCATGACCTTGTTGACACCCTCGTTATCGATGTCGTTCTGGATCATGGCCACGCCTTCGGCGTTGCACAGGAACTCGTGTTCGCGCACCAGGTTGGCCTTGCCTTCACGCTCGGCAATCGTTGCCAGTTGACCGCAGTCGAGGCGTTCTCCCAGACCACAGCCCTTGCAGATATAAGCGCCTACTTTGATTTCATCAGCCACTGTTTAACCCTCCGTTCCGGCAACCCGGTTAACCACCTGGATTGCACGCAATGCACTTGCCGTTGCGCTTTGTACCGCGCGGTTCACATCCAGTGCGTCGGATGAGCACCCGGCTGCAAAAATGCCGCCGTTGGCTTCGTCGGCTTCGATAAAGCCGTTATCGTTAATCGTTATATCAACCGGGAATGAATCCTTCGCCACGCTCGGTTCCATGCCGACGGCCAGTACAACCAGGTCATGCGGGTTGCTGTAGCGGTGGTAGCCTTCGGTATCTACGCCGTGCAGGATCGGGTTGCCGGTGTCCTTGTCTTCCGTAATGCTGGCAACCTTGGATTTCACAAAGGTGACATTCTCGTCAGCCTGTACCTTCTGGTAGAAGTCGTCGATGCGGTCGATGGCGCGAATGTCGATGTAATACACGCTGGCCTTGAAGTCGTCTTCGAACTTCTCGCGCAGGTAGGTCGTCTGTTTCAGTGTCGCCATGCAACAGATGCGCGAGCAGTGCTTCAGGTGATTGCGGTCACGCGAACCGGCGCACTGGATAAAGGCGACGTCTTTTGCTTCCTTGCCATCGGAGGGGCGCACGATCTTGCCACCGGTGGGGCCAAACGGGTCCAGCATGCGTTCGAACTCGACGCTGCTGACGACGTTGTCAAAACGGTCATGGCCGTACGGCTGGATCTTGTCGGCATCGTACGGTTGCCAGCCAGTAGCCCAGATGATGGCGCCGACGGTCAGCGTGGTCTCGGATTCCTGCATGTCGAGATCAATGGCGTCGTACTTGCAGGCTTCCTTCGCCTTGTCGGCGTCGGGTGTGCCAATGATGTTCGGGTCCAGTACATAACGCTGCGGGTAGGACATATTAAAAGGCAGGTAGGCACCCTTGCGCTTCTTCATGCCGTAGTCGTATTCACTGTCGAACTCGGCTTCCACAACCTTTTCGCACTCACCACAGGCGGTGCAGTTCTCGTTCACATAGCGCGGGCGGGTCTTCAGCGTAACGCTGTAGTTGCCGGATTCACCACTGACCGCAGAAACCTCAGTCATGGTGAGGATATTCAGGTTGCGGTTGGCCTTGGCACGGCGCAGGTTGATTTCCATGCCACAAGACGGGAAGCACAGCTTGGGAAAATACTTGTACAGCTGGCTGACTCGACCGCCAAGGGACGGGTTTTTTTCAACGAGTATGACCTGCTTGCCACACTCGGCAGCTTCAATAGCAGCAGTGACGCCGCTGATGCCGCCTCCGACCACCAGAATGGTCTGGTTGGTTGCGATAACGTCCGACATTGATAGCCTCCAAAGTTACGCCGTTCGGCGTAGATAACCTTATGAATTCATTATATTAATGCCCGGTATCCCTGACTGTTCAGGGGGCTGGCGAAGCCTGGCAAGTGTTGCTGGCCAGGAACAGGAGCCAACCCAACCGGGGCTCAAACAGGTCAGTAACGATACAACGTCTACCTTATATGTGCCATATACCCAGGGTGGTGAATCCTATCGAATTTTACGATGTCGAAATAGAATCTATATATAAGGCTATTGTTTGCTGGGAGGATCAATGGGGTCTGACCCCATTGATCCTCGATTGATCCTGTGTTCTCCGTCCCCGCTGTGGCAAGATTCATAAGCCAAGCCATTACCAAGGAGCTATCCGTGACCGTCCGTGCACTGAAACCGGAAGAATTCTTTATCGAGGAAGAACCCTATTACGAACCGGTTGGTGATGAAATGGTGGTATTCAAGGCCGCCTACAAGAACCAGTTACCGATACTACTCAAGGGCCCAACCGGTTGCGGCAAGACGCGCTTCATGGAGCACATGGCCTGGCGGCTGAAACTGCCGCTGATCACCGTCTCCTGCCACGATGACCTGACGGCCTCCGATCTCGTGGGTCGCTATCTCGTCACCGGTGGTGAAACCGTCTGGGTCGATGGTCCGCTGGCACGTGCCGTGCGCAACGGGGCGATCTGCTACCTCGACGAGATCGTCGAGGCCCGCAAGGACACCACCGTGGTCATCCACCCGCTGGCCGACGACCGGCGTGTACTACCCATGGAAAAACTCGGCGAAGTCATCGAGGCCGGTCCTGAATTCTGCATGGCGATCTCCTACAACCCCGGTTACCAGAGCGTGCTCAAAGACCTCAAGCAATCCACCCGCCAGCGTTTTGTCGCACTGGAGTTCGATTATCCCTCCGCACAACTCGAATCGAAAATCGTAGTCAACGAGACAGGTGTCGATGCCGGTGTGGCTGACCAGTTGGTCCAGTTCGCGCAGATGACCCGCAACCTCAAGGGCAGCGGCCTGGAAGAGGGTGCCAGTACCCGCCTGCTGGTACATGCCGCGAAACTCATTGCCGACGGTGTGAACCCGGTTGTAGCGTGTCGCAGTTGTATCGCAGAAGCGTTAACGGATGATGCGGAGATGTTGACGGCGGTACACGAACTGAGTGCGTCTGTGTTTTAGAAGCTGTTACGAACGCTCGAATAAGGTCGGGCAGAGGTTACGATACATTCATGAAAACAGCATTGATTATCTTGTTCGGCGCAATTGGTGCGGTCATCACCCTGTTAATTATCCTTGGTGCAATGTCCAGATCGGGAAAGCCGCCAGGATTGTTTCAAGGACACCTGTCAAAATGTGCGGACAAGCCCAACTGTGTGTGCAGTGAATACAATGATGATGCCAGCCATTACATCGAACCCATCGCTAATACGGATATCGCAGTACCTGCAGCCATCGCAGCTCTGAAAACGGTCATTGCGGATATGGGTGGCGCTGTTCAGACTGAACGAGTTGATTACCTCGCGGCGACTTTTTCATCACCCGTATTTGGCTTCGTAGACGACATGGAAATCAGGGTCGACGCGCATCAGGGCATGATCCATATGCGCTCGGCGTCCAGGGTCGGTCATGGTGATTTGGGTGTGAACAAGGTTCGTGTTGAGCAACTCAAGGAACTGTACAAGGAGCGGGTTGCGAACCCTGTTTTCCAGGTGCCGCCCCTAACGGACTGATCACGGCATTACCTCCACGCTTCAATAGGTGACAACCCGGTCCTTTGCGCGGATAACCCCCTGTAGATCTCCCAGCGGTTTGTCGAGAACGGCTTTGTTTATATAAAGCCCAGGGCATTCAACGCCTGATACTGGTTGCTGGCCGCGACATTGCCGCTTACGGCCAGGTGTGTCAAAAAGTCACCAACTTCAGCGGCACCCTTCTCCGAAGGATGACGCTTGCCGTGAAATACAATAAAACGCCTGATCCAGCCCACATAGCATTGTTCTGTGCGGATGCTATAGTGCCTGACGCGAATGGCGGCGATGACTTCATTGAGAAAGGGAGATGATGTTTTCATGGGTGCATCCCCGGCTCTAAAAGACTGTATAAAAATACAGTGCTCCACGTTCATCAAAAGAGCAAATATGTGCAGTATGCTGCTGCCTCCCGTATATCATCGTGAACACAAAAAATTGGATAAACGTGTGTCGTTGATATAGTGTTCTGAAAACGCGGGAAATTTTGAGAAGATGGATTATGAATATTGTTGATCACAGGCCAGGCTGGACGCGGAGTATATTGGAGCCTCCTGTATTTGAGTGCGGGAGATTACCGTCTACACACTGTTATGTTTTAAGGGAGAGTTGAGTGCCATTTACGCCTTTTCACATGGGGCCAGGAATACTGGTAAAGGCAATACTACAAGGCAGCTTTAGTTTAATGGTGTTTGGTTGGGCGCAAATCGTAATGGATATTCAGCCATTATTTGTTCTCATAACAGGTAATGGGCAGCTACATGGTTTTTCTCATACTTATATTGGCGCCACATTATTAGCAGTTTTCTCTGCACTGTCAGGTAAATATTTATCAGAAATTGGTTTGAAATTATTAGGAATTTCTAAGGAAGGAAATCCTGTAAAAATCAGGTGGTGGATTTCATTTTTAAGCGCATTCATAGGCACATATAGCCATGTGGCACTTGATAGCATAATGCATAGTGACGTAGAGCCATATTACCCATTGCCCAAAGAAAATGGGCTACTGGCGCTAATTAATGTGCATCAGTTACATCAGCTTTGCATTTACACTGCGATGGTCGGTGCAATAATTTATTATTCAGTTCAGTATGTGCGTAAAAAAACATAACAATGCGCTCGTTCGGACGTTCACTTCGCTGCGCTTCGTTCACGCCGCACAGCTTGGTCGTTAAGCATCATGATAACGAGGACTATCTAAGTGATTAAGGGTGAATGTTTTTGTGGCTCCGTTAAATACGAGATAGACGGCCCATTGAAGAATGCAAGATCATGTCATTGTTCTCGTTGTCGTAAAGCATTTAGTAGTGCCTCTTCCGCTTTTGCTGAAATTGGTGATTCGAGTAAATTTAAATGGACAGAGGGCGAAGATAAAGTCCAGCAATACGAATCACAAAAGGGCTGGGGTCTAGGATTTTGTAACGTTTGTGGATCAACTTTATGTGGCCTGTATCAAGGCAATGTCATGGGCGTCACGTTGGGGACGATAGATGGAAACCCCGGGGTCGAGATTGAAAGACATATATTTGTCGGCTCAAAAGCGCCCTGGGATCACATAGGCGGCCCGGCACAGCAATTTGAAGAATGGGGACAAGAAATCAATGAGGTCAGGCTCGATTGATTCAAGCCGAAGCTGAAAAGGGTTGCTGCATTTCACAGCTGTCATTCCTGGCAACGCAGCTTGGCTAAAATGTGGAAAATACGCTGACAGGGTTTGATCAGGAATATGAGCAATTACATGCCATGGAGCGAAAGAATTTTTGGGGTATCGGCATAGGATCGGTGTGTATTGGCGCGCTCCTTGCCGGTTTTTTTTTGGACTGGCATTGGTGAAATTATATATACAGGGGCCGGATCAGTTTTTCAGGCGGCAGATTCAGGTATGCTTCCCTGGAGCAGGCGAAGGATAACAGGAGGGTCAGGTTAATATGATTGTCGCTGCAATTGGCATCACTATTCTGGTGATTTCTGTCGTTGGAGCCATGCTGTGGGCCAGGCAGTCTGCGTCTGACCAGCCGCGAATGCTGTTTTTCCTGTTGTATTTCTGGGTGCTCGCGCTCGCTCAGTTGATTCTCGTTGCGATTGGATATGCGGTACTGAAGTAAAACAGTAAACAGTACCAGACCACAAATACCTTACAGCTACATATCACGAATCTGCTCATGCCGGAAGCAGCGCGTCACGTGGTCGTTAACCAGTCCCGCTGCCTGCATGTAGGCATAGCAAATGGTTGAACCAACGAACTTGAACCCGCGTGCCTTGAGCGCCTTGCTCATTGCATCCGACTGATCGGTGCTGGCAGGTAACTGCTTCAGGCTTCGCCAGCGGTTGTGCCGGGTGTGGCCATCAACGAACTGCCAGATGAAGGTGTCGAAAGAACCCTCCTGTGCCTGCAGTTCCAGAAACAAGCGTGCATTGTTGATCGTGGATTCAACCTTCAGCTTGTTACGAATGATGCCGGGGTTGCCCAGCAGCGTGTTGATCTTGCGCCGGGTATAGCGCGCGATACGTTCCGGCTCGAAATTATCGAATGCCTGGCGAAAGTTCTCGCGCTTGTTCAATACCGTTGACCAGCTCAGTCCGGCCTGGAAGGCATCCAGAACCAGGTATTCGAAATGCTTGCGATCATCATGGACCGGGACACCCCACTCGGAGTCATGGTACTCGACCATCAGCGGGTTTGACTCGATCTTGCCTGGCCATTGGCAGCGCGGGAGTGTGGGATCAAGCGACATGAGTGAATTATAGATAAAGGTGGCGGTGGGAATAAAATAAATCTCTCCGTCACTATTTTTCCTTTTGACTCGATGCCACAAACCGGGACCGGCTTGTGGGGGATAACCGATTCAGGGTTGAGATAGAGGGCTTGCTCCAGGCCCAGAAAGCACCAAATGAGGGGGTGGGGATCAAAAGTCACGAACCTGTCAGGGCCGGCGTACTATATCAATCGAGTCTGGCTCTCTTGATTCTGATTGATTCCCTGTCAGGGTTCAAATAATGTATACGGTTCCGCTTGCTGAACAGTGTTTCGTCTATGGAAACGATAAATAATATTGACCCGGTTACTGGTAGTCGGAAGGCGCGTTTTCCCAGGAATTTGTTTCTCTCCCTTTTTCTGCCGTTTGCCATCCTGGTGCTGGTGTTGGGTATGTCAATTGCTACGATGCGTACCGATGCCCATATCAAGAAGATTCTTGCTGATGACAGTGCCAGGCTCAATCTCGTCAGCGGGTTTCTCGGTGCAGAGATACTGAGCTCACTTAAACACCTGCGCTCGATTTCTACGGAATCCCTTACCCTGCAGGCACTGAGTTCAGGAAATCCGAAACACCGGCGTTTACTGGAGTCTTCTTTCCTGACGCTTGCAAGTCGAAATCCACAATACCATCAGATTCGCTGGATTGATGACTCCGGGGCAGAGGCTGTCAGGGTAATGAATAACCAGGGTGAGTCAAAGGTGGTGGCTTCGGAGGAGTTGCAAAACAAGTCCAGCCGTTATTATTTTAAAATCGCCAACGCACTGCTACCGGGAGAACTGTATGTCTCGCGTATCGATTTGAATGTTGAGCACGGGAAAATCGAAATTCCAACCAGGCCAATGCTCCGTATCGCCACGCCGGTAGTGGACAGTGAGCAGAAACGCCGTGGGATATTCGTCATTAATATCGAGATGAAGCACCTGTTCAATCTGCTACAGTCGCAGGGGGAGGCATACCTGGAAGCGAATTTTCTGCTGGTGAATCAGCAGGGAGTTGTATTGAATGGTGAGGTCGAGGCCTTCGAGGCAGCCCTCTCAGAGGAGGAAATCGCGAAATTCATCCTGCCTGATCCGGAAGTCCGGGAAAAGGTTTTGGCGAGTGAATCGGGGACGCTTGAATTGCCGGACGGGCTATGGACCTGGAAAAAGCTGTCTCCCGTTTCCACCTTCAACAAGTTGACGCGAGTTTTCCCCAAGTATCTGGTTGCCTTTGACCAGTTGATCACGGACGATTTTTCGCTGATATTGGTGTCGCATCGGCCCCTCAGTGCCTTGCTGAAAGTACGTACCGAGAATCGCTTACTGGTCTTCGTTGGAATTGCGTTTACGCTTTTCGTTTACGCACTTTCACTGTATTTCTATTTGAGTGGGAGTGTCCGTACGCGGGTTGCTGAAATAGAAGCCGCACAGGCAATGGCGCGCGCAGCAAGCATGACGCGTTTGAAAGAGCTTGAGGAACGCTTCCATCGTCTGGTTGACGCCAGTAGCATTGGCCAGCTGGTCGTGGACGCTGACGGTCGGATCGAGATCTCCAATCCCTCTGCAGAGAAACTTTTGGGTTATGAACGCGGTGAGCTTGAAGGCGTGCTGGTGGATGCATTGTTGCCGGACGGTATGCAAGAGAAGCACGCACAGTACCGCACGCAATATATGCGTAAGCCAGAGGCCCGGATGATGGGTACGGGACGTGAGCTGCAAGCCGTCAGGAAAGAAGGCTCAAAGATACCTGTAGAGGTTGGCCTGACCCCTTACACAGACCATGACAAGCAATTGATTCTGGTGAACCTTATCGACCTGTCTAATCGAATAAAATAACAGAAAAAATAAAAAGTTATAGATATTTTGATGTTGCAGGCGTAACAATAAATATACGTGGTCTTTCCACTTCTCACGAGGAGCAATTATGAAACTTGAATCCCTGGCCCTGCATTGCGGCTATGAGTCCGAGGCAACAACGAAGGCGGCTGCTGTACCCATCTATCAAACGACCTCCTACACCTTCGATGACACCCAGCATGGTGCAGACCTGTTTGACCTGAAGGTCCAGGGAAATATCTATACACGGATAATGAACCCCACCACCGCTGTACTTGAGCAACGGTTGGCCGCCATGGAGGGGGGGATCGCCGGACTGGCGGTGGCCTCGGGGATGGCAGCGATAACCTATGCCATCCAGTGTATTTGCGATGTTGGGTCCAACATAGTCAGCACCAGCCAGTTATACGGCGGCACCTACAACCTGTTTGCACACACCCTGCCAAGGCAGGGCATTGAAGCCCGTATGGTTTCAGCTGAAGACTTTGATGGATTCGAGCAGGCCATTGATGAAAACACCAGGGCGCTCTTTTGTGAGTCTATTGGCAACCCGGCTGGCAATATCGTTGATATCGCCAGGCTGGCAGAAATAGCCGGGCGACATGGTATTCCCCTGATGGTGGACAATACGGTTGCAACGCCTTATCTGTGCCGCCCGTTTGAACTGGGTGCAGATATCGTGATTCACTCCCTGACGAAATACATCGGCGGTCATGGTAATTCGATCGGCGGCATGATAATCGACTCCGGCACCTTTGACTGGGTGGCAAACAAGGAAAGGTTTCCCATGCTGAACGAGCCTGATCCTTCCTATCACGGGGTCGTTTATACGGAGGCACTCGGACCGGCGGCCTATATCGGGCGTTGCCGCGTGGTGCCGCTCAGAAATACGGGCGCCGCGCTCTCTCCAATGAATGCGTTTCTTATCCTGCAGGGACTGGAGACGCTGGGCATCAGGATGGAGCGGCATTGTGAAAATGCTGAGAAACTGGCCAGTTACCTCAGTAATCATGACAAGATCAATTGGGTTAACTATGCGGCGTTGCCAGACAGCCCCTATTACCAGACGTGCCAGAAGATTACCGGTGGCAAAGCCTCGGGTATTTTGAGTTTTGGCATCAAGGGTGGCATCGAGGCGGGTGGGCAGTTTATTGATGCCCTGCAGATGATATTGCGCCTGGTGAATATCGGCGACGCCAAGTCACTGGCCTGTCATCCGGCCTCGACCACTCACAGACAACTGAACGAGACCGAGCTGGCGACGGCCGGTGTCAGTGCCGATCTGGTGCGGATATCCGTCGGTATCGAGAATATCGATGACATTATTGACGATGTTAGTCAGGCGCTCGATCATGTCGGGTAGGTACAACAAGTAAACGAGCGATCAATAGGGTCAGTCTCGATTGAACTCCATTGATTCTCAGATTAAAACCCGGGTGATATAACAGATGAGAAATCCCAATATTACTCTGTTCGATTGTTTCGCTGTCCTGGCGATGTAGCTAATGACCGCAGGATCGAACATCGCCTGCGCGGATAAGGAACCGTTCACCTACGGTACCGGAAATTTGATGGTTGTCGTTGAGAGGGATAACAAGAGTATCCTCGTAACCGATGGGACCGACCTGGAGGTCATTAAAAGGATCGGCCTTAAGAAGACCACCCAGCCGCATGCCCCCGTCTTCTCACTTGACGGCCGTTACTATTATGTGATGGGCAGGAACGGTTACTATGCAAAGGTCGATCTGCTGGCGCAGGAGATAGTCGCGGAGCAGACCATAGGCACGGATTCAAGAGGCTCGGCCATCAGCATGAACGGCAATACATCTTCGCCGGTAACTACAGTCCCGGGAGCGCCGACATCCATGATGCATCCGTCTCCGATGGCGGCAGGTACCATATGCTCGCTGACCACAAGGGCGACCACTTGTGGATACTCGACGCGTACAAGGAAATCGCGAACGAAAGCACTGCCTACAAGGGCACCATCGGCACGGATCCGGTACCGCACGGCAGTGTATGCTGGGGCGAGGTATGTTTTGAGACCAATCGTGGCAAGGGTACGATGACCGCTTTCAATCCGGCCACAATGGAGCATAGCACACCTCTTTGTCTCTTCATGGGGCGGCAATAAAGTGGTGGTATACGACGGCTTCACCTACGAGAAGATAAAAGAGATCCCGGCCATCATGCCAACCTCCGCACTCAGCTCCAGGAGGGGTGCCGAGCATGGCGTATAATACCTTTCAGACTTTCCGGGGATCGGCTCTCAACCACTCGTGGATCAATAGGCGCGCTTATGGCATTAAAGCCGAAAATATATAAGTTCAGAATTACGCTTTCTGATATCGACCGGAATTATTATGACACGCTTAATTTGACGCTTGCTCAACACCCTTCTGAAACACTTGAGCGAATGATGGTGCGTGTCCTGGCCTTTTGTATTAATGCCCGGGAACAGCCGGCGTTTACGAAAGGGCTGTGCGCCGTGGACGAACCCGATATATGGGTTCGCACGCTGGATGATCAAATTACATTATGGATCGATGTCGGTGAGCCGGCTGTTGATAGAATAAAAAAAGCAGCACGACTTTCTCCGGTAGTTAAGGTTTATAGCTTTAACTCCAAAGCGGATGTTTGGTGGGATCAGGGGCGGGCAAAGTTCAATGAGCTGACGGTGTCTATCTTTCAGTTCCAGTGGGAACGCATACAAGCCCTGGCGGCACTGGTGCAGCGTACGATGGATCTTTCCATCACCATTACAGGTGATTCTGCCTACGTTGCCACTGAATCAGGGGAATGTGAGGTGTCCTGGGTGCCATTACAAGTTTCATGAATGTATATCGAAAAAGTAATTTATGACCGTCGAAGAGACAACCCTGCCTGATACCGAGGAGACCTGTGTAAGTATTGCTAGTAACTACCCGAGTGAGGCCAGGCGGTTGCGGCTTGTTCTGGGGATTACATCTGTTTTCCTGGGTATAGGACTGGTAGCGCCAATCATTACCCTGAAAAAATTTGTTTTAATTGAAAATACATTCTCTGTACTTGGTGGTGCCATAGAATTATTAAAAGAAGGCCAGATCTTCCTTTTTATTGTAATTGCTGGTTTCAGTATTGTGCTCCCGTTGCTGAAGATTGGCATTTTGAATAAGTTGCTTAGTGCTAAAGAGAAAAACACAGAGAATCTGGATAAATATTTACACTGGATGCATTTGTACGGTAAGTGGTCAATGTTGGATGTCTTCGTTGTCGCAGTGCTGGTGGTCGCCGTAAAGCTTGGGGCAATCGCCAGTGTGGAGATGCGGTTTGGGTTGTACGCGTTTGCAGTGGCGGTTGTTTTAACTATGTACGTAACTGCAAGGGTTGTAAGCTTAACGAATGGCTCAAGATGCAAGGCACAGAAAACACGCGCGCCTTAGCCGAATCGTTGGGCGGACGAGAAGATTAACCTCAATGGAATTAATGGGCCAGACTCGATTGATTTGTTGGTTTACTCACCTGATACCGTCACCGTAAGCCTGCGTCGGTGTCCGGCAGTGCGATGCTCCCACAGGTATACGCCCTGCCAGGTACCAAGGTCGCATTGTCCGTTACTGACTGGCAGAGTCAGGTCGGAGCCGGAAATTATCGTTCTGATGTGAGCTGGCATATCATCCGGACCTTCTGCCGTGTGTTCGAAGACCGGATCACCGTCAGTTACCAGTCGCGTCATGAAACGTTCCAGGTCGGTACGCACATCGGGGTCGGCATTCTCGCACAATACCAGTGAGGCACTGGTATGTTGCAGGAATACATGACACAGGCCGGTGCGTACCCCGGATAAATGCACCTGTTCCCGTATGGCGTCGGTGATTGACGTGGTACCACGCCCGTGTGTCGAGAAAGTCAGCTTGCCCTGGAAAACCATAACTGTTGCCACCTGCATGTCATTTTGAATTCACCCCTTGATTCAACCGCCCGGTACAGGGTCTTTTTTATTGAGGGTTTCGCATCATGCTCCGGCAATCACGGTCCTGTCGCGCCCGTCCTGCTTGGCCTGATAGAGGGCCTGGTCGGCACGGCCCAGCAGTGTCTCCGCACTGTCCTGTGGTGTGCAAGTAGCGGCCCCGGCCGAGCAGGTGAGCCGGATGTTGTTGTCCAGGTAGTCAATGCTCAGGGCACGAACAGTCTCCAGGATTCGCTCTCCCAGCGGTGCCAGATCAGCGGGTTCCACGTCCACCAGGATCACGGCAAACTCCTCACCACCGTAGCGGGCAATGAAATCCGAGCGCCGCGGGAACACGCGGACAATTGCGTTGGCCACGGTCTGTAACACCAGATCACCGGCCGGGTGCCCGTAGGTATCGTTAATCTGCTTGAATTTGTCCAGGTCAAGCATTATCAGGGCCATGGGCTGACCGGAGAGAAACGAGAAGTCGATCTGTTTGGCGAGCACCTCGTCAAAGGCGCCGCGGTTGTGCAGGCGGGTCAGGGCATCCAGGTTGACCTTTTCGCGCACTGCCACCAGGTCGGCGCGCAGGCTGTGGATCCGCTCCCCCATGGACTGCAGCTGTGCTTCATAGCGGGCCTGGCGATTCCGGGTCACCCGGGAGACCATTTCGACGGTCCTGGCAAGCTGGGCCTCTATCTCGTCCAGGGAGTTGCCCTGCACCGCAGTGCTCAGCGCAGCCAGCTCCCGGTTAACCATGTCATCTTTCGCACTATCGTCACTGATGGCGGAGCGCAGGCTACTGGTCAACTCACCGATCAGGCCGCGCATGCCTTCGGCACTGCCGTGCACGGCTGCCTGCTCATCGCGCCGGTGTCTGCGGAAGAATTGCTGCAGGTCCCCCAGATGACGCTGGTCCATCGGGATCGGTTTCGCCTTTTCCTGCCCCTGCTGTCCTTCTTCTCCCAGGGGGGCGGGTGTTCCGGTCAGGATGTGGCGTGCCCATGCCTCGCAACGGCGTTCCAGCTCGGCGGCATCCATGATCTCGATATCGAAGCCGCGACTGCCATAGGTGCGTAGTATGCCCGCTATGGTATCCAGAACCAGGTCCGCAAAGGCCTCCACTGCAGCTGTATCTGTGGTCTCCACATCCACCGCCGTCGTTATATTCCCGCCTGCACCGTGTTTATCTTTTGAAAACAAACTCATTTGTTCCCTTTTCCTCAGCTGTCTAATCCAGGGGGTGATAATGCAACGTCAACTCGTCGAGATAATTATTCACTGTATGCATCGGTGACGCAGGATATAGTGAAATGTCTATCTCTTGCCAGCCTTTATCGGGCGACCCAGGAGCTATTGCTGTAATTGAGCGCGGTGTGCGCTGAATTCACCGGCTGACAGGTATTGCAAGACTTCCTTGTCGTCCGTGTTGAGGATGAGGTCCAGTCCCTTGTCCGGATAGAGTAAATGTTTCTGCTGTGCATGAATCTGAAGTATCTCGGCGGGCGTGCCAAAACGGGCCTGCACGATTTCCTCATCCAGGTTGAAGCTTGGCAGGAAGGTTATGATTTTGACCGGCGCCCGGTAGGCAGCCGGGAGGTCATCAGGATGCAGGTGGTATCTGCGTGTGCCACCGTCCTGAAACGCACGTGCCCGCAAGGGTGAGAGTGCATCGGGGGCTATATCCAGTATCAGGACCAGCTTGCCCGTGATCGGGCCGGCTGAGTAGTGGCTGTAATAGGCCTCCAGGGAGCCGCTCTCATGCGGCGCCGCGATGATCGCCAGGTCCATGCCGTCATCGCCCAGTTGCTCGATGGCCTCTCCGAGCGTGGTCTTCCCAAGCGTGATGCCGAACACCCGTGTGTATCCACCCGGCAGACTATCAATCTGCCAGGGCAAACCGGTCACAGCCTCGTTGCTGTGTTGCTCGCCACTCTTGTAGTACGTCAGGCTGACCGCGACCAGGATGATAAACAGCAGTGCAAGTAAATATTTCATGTGCGTCTACCCGCTGCCTGTACTCTGCTAATGCGCTTAATCTGTGATTAAAGGGGTTGGCGACAAACGGCAGTTATTTTCATTTGTCATGGACCCCATTATGATACACGGTAGCGGTAAGCGTTAGCCAAAAAAGACAAGCAACCATGCGCTCTAAAGGAAAGATAACGTCCTGGAACGACGAGACGTATTTCGAAATAAATCCCCTTTTCCGGTGATTACCTGGAATGAATTTTATTACCACCCCCCTGCTCAGTCAGTGTTAACGGGTTGCATTGCACGGACATAGGCATCGCGCGAGGTGACGCGTTGTACATAGGCCTGTAACGCAGGGTAGGGCTCAAGCATGCCGGGTAGCCAGTTAAGTGTGCTACCGGTCATGATGTCGGCGCAGGAAAATGCTGCACCGAGTAAATAACCGTCGTGGTCGAGTTGCATGGCCAGCTTGCGCAATACGCGTCGATAGTACTTTTCTGCGAAGCTGACGATCTCGGCGACCCGGTGTTTCTCCGGCAGAATCATGGTGTGCAGCAGGATTTCGAATGCCGGTGGTTCCAGCGTACCGGGTACAAAAAACATCCATTGTTCATAGGCACGTCGCAGTACGTCGTCAAATGCCGGTGCCAAACCTTTTTCGGGAAAGCGGTCCGCCAGCCAGTGGCACATGGCGCCGGACTCGAACATCGTTTCACCATCGACGCGCATGGCCGGCACACTACCCAGTGGATGGACCGGGTTGCGTTCACCGCCGAACAGGTCGACCGGGCGTAAGGTGTAGGGGATATTCAGTTCCTCCAGTAGCCAGCGCGGCCGGAGGGAGCGGGTGTGGGGTGTGTAGTACAACTCGATTTCCATGGATTGCTCTCCTTTTTATCCTGTTACTTGTAAAATGCAAGTGACTATAAGTTAGTCTGGTTACTTGTTATTTACAAGTAACTAGATCAGTGTTATCCTAAGTACGTGAATAAACAGGATAAAATAGATAGATCCAGTGGCTCCTGCAGCCGCTCGAGGTGCCCGGTGTCCTGTGTGCTGGATCTGCTGGGGGATAAATGGACGTTGCTGCTGGTGCGTGATCTGCTGCTGGGCAAGGGGACCTATACCGAGTTCCAGCAATCGCCGGAGGGTATTCCGACCAATATTCTTGCTGAACGCCTGAAGCGATTGCAAGCCGCTGACATCATTGAAAAGCTGCCCTACCATGAACGCCCGCTACGTTACCGTTATCAACTGACCAACAAGGGCCGGGATCTGTACCCGGTGCTCTCCGCCATGATCGACTGGGGTAATCGTTATGTCGAAGGCACAATCAGTCGTGCAGAGATTGAGGCCCTGATTGCGGCCAAATAATACACATAAGAATCATAATATATTCTTGTGCTCTGGCCATGATATGGTTCATTATTTTCCAATTCTATACAAGCACATGAGGCGATAACAATGGAAGCAGTTGTTGATGGCAAGACGATCCAGTTGAGTGAGGCTGGCTGGCTGGAAAATCTGGATGAGTGGAGCGAGGCGCTGGCACAGCAGATTGCAAAAAACGAGAATATAGACGAACTCACCCAGGAGCACTGGGATGTGATTAACATGGCACGCGAGTACTTCACTGAAAATGGAAAGGTATGTGAGCCACGTGCATTCTCCAAGTTGATGAAGAAGGCGTATGGGAAGGACCGCAGTGATCAGAAGTATCTCTACTCACTGTTTCCTACCGGCCTGATTAAATGCGCCAACAAGGTTGCCGGTCTGCCGCGTCCCAAGGGTTGTAGTTGAGACTCTTCTACCTGTCTGGATCCCCGCGAAAGCGGGACAAAAGCGCGCAGCGCGTTGAACGCTCGAAGAGCGGCCCGCAGGGTGAGCGTAGATAATCATCCAGTGCTGATTAGTAATCCTCATGGTCCAACTTCCCACAGTCTCCGAAGCTGACACTCGTGATGCACTGATTGAAACGCCGTACGGCGATTATGCGCTGCTGGATTTTGGTGCCGGCCGCAAGCTGGAGCGCTGGGGAGATATCGTTGTCGAATACCCCGACCGTCTGGCCACCGGCGAGCCGGCTAGTGAACACTGGTTGGCGGACTGGGTGTATGTGGCAGAGTTGGGTGCGTACGCTCACTGGGAACCAACCCGCAGTGGCTTGTTGCGCGAGTGGGCGGTCACCATCGGTAACCAGCAGCTCATTTGTCGTCTCGATGACCGCGGCCGCGTCGGACTGCACGGGCGCGAGATGCTCTGCGCCGAGTGGGTGCGGCAGTGTATCGAGGGCTGCTATGACATCGATGATATCCGGGTGCTGAACCTGTTTGCCGGCAGCGGTTATGTTACGGCACAGGCAGTGCAGGCGGGTGCCTCGGTGGTGCACGTGGATGCCAGCGAGGCAATGCTCGCCTTGAGCCGTGCCAATGCCGGTGATGACCAGGTCGAGTATGTGCATGACGATGTCATGGACTATGTCGAGGATTTACTGCGTCGACAGCAACGTTTCGATGTCATTATTTTACCGGTTCCACCCGTTGGCCACGGCCCAAAGGGCCAGATGTGGGACCGCGAGGTGGACATGGCCAAGCTGGTAAAGTACCTGCCGCGCCTGGTCACGAAGCAGTGTCTTGGCGTTTGGCTGTCGACCGACAGTGGCGCTACCACCTGGAAGGCTGAAGGACTCGGGCAATTACTGCGCGAGGTGTTGCCCGGTTGCACCATTGAGCCCTTGCACCTGGGTGTGCAAACAAAAGACGGTCGCGTGCTCTCCGCCGGTGTGGCAGCACGCTGGCACGACGAGACCGAGTTCCTGCAAACCGGTGGTACACCACTGACGGCCGCGCAACTCGAAGAGCGTCTCGATATCCACATGATCTCGCTGGGTGCGGCCGAGGAGCCGGCGCGTGCGCTGGCCGAATTCCCGCGGGAACAACAGGACTTCGTACTGCACTGGGCCAGTATCGTGACGCGTACCAGTGCCGGTATGGCGCTGAATTTTGTCTCGCATGTCTGCCCGGCGCTGCGCCTGATGAATAACGACGGTGTCGAGGCCTGGTTGCTGGCCTGTATGGATATCTACGATACCCGGGGCTTGCATCCGGCGGTGACGGCCTTCCAGGACGTGGAGAATTTTGCGCGTGCCCACAAGGCGCGCACCACTGGTGTGGGCTTTGATGATGTCATCAACGTGCTGGAGATGTTCGTGCACGGCCTGAACGGACGTCGCCTGAAGATCGAGTGTGGCGAGCACGGCTACACGGATACCGAAACGATCTTCCTGCCTGCCAGTGTCAGCCGTTATCCGGTCCGCGAGGATAACTTCCAGCTGTACAAGGTGATGCTGGTGCACCAGTGGGCACAGACCTGGTTCGGTACCTGGCGTATTGAGTCACAGGAGGTGTTCGGCCGCTATGCCAGTCCCGAGGCGGCACTGGCCTGTTTTCATGCACTGGAAACGCTGCGGCTGGATGCACGCATCCGGGTGATGCTGCCCGGTGTGTATCGGCACATTGAACGTTTCCGTGCGGACAGCCAGATAGAAATGGATGCCGACTGGCTGGCTGCAGCGGAACGGCTGTCACAACCGAATGCGCGTGTTGAAGATACGCTGCTGTGGCTGCAGCGGCTGGCCGACAGTGCCGTACCCGTTAGCACAATCTACCAGGGGGTAATGCGCCCGGATGCAGTGGACAAGGTACGCGCCACGCGTATCGATGCCGACAAGCAGCGGTTTCGCCTCTACATGTTGAGACTTGCACAAGAGTTGCAGGAGACACAGGAAGATGAGGACGAGGCTGTCGAGGAGGAGGCTGTGACAGAAGACAATACCGAACGCCGCCTGCCGTTTGAAATGCGTGAGGTCGAGTCAAAGGGAAATCCGGACGGCTTCGCCTATGAAATAGAACTGGACGGCAAACCGATTGCACCACCGGATGATGTCAAGGGCACCATGGCATCCATCTTCCAGGACCTTGGTGAAATACCGGAAGAGTATTTATATGCGGCCGGTGACGGCGTCTATGTTGCAGAGGATGTTGGTGAACGCAGTGTCGAGGATGTTTGGAAAGGGACCTATCATGAAGAGGGCGCGTTTCTGTACAACGAGTGGGACTACGAGCGCCAGAATTACCGCAAGAACTGGACGGTCATGCGCGAACTGGATGTCAGTCCGCAGGATGACACCTTTGTCAGTGATACCCTGAACAAGTACCGCGGCCTGACCGGGCACCTGCGGCGTACCTTCGAGGCACTGCGCGGTGAAGACAAATTATTGAAGCAGCAGCCCTATGGCGACAACATCGATATCGATGCGCTGGTCGAGTCCTGGGCTGACACGACCATGGGTCTGGAGATGTCCGACCGCGTGTTTACCAAGAAACACAAGCTGGAACGTGATATTGCGGTGATGTTCATGGTGGATATGAGCGGCTCTACCAAGGGCTGGATCAATGATGCCGAGCGCGAGGCGCTGGTGCTGCTGTGCGAGTCGCTGGAAACACTGGGGGATCGCTATGCGATCTACGGCTTTTCCGGTATGACGCGCAAGCGTTGCGAGGTATACCGGGTGAAGCGTTTCGATGAACACTACGATGACACGGTGCGCGGTCGCATCAGCGCGATCAAGCCGAAGGACTACACGCGCATGGGTGTCACCATCCGCCACCTGGCGCACTTGCTGAACGCGGTGGAGGCGCGCACCAAATTGCTGATCACGCTGTCTGACGGCAAACCCGATGACTATGATACCTACCGTGGTGCCTATGGTATCGAGGACACCCGTCAGGCGCTGATCGAGGCCAGGCGTGAGGGTATCCATTCCTTTTGCATCACCATCGATACCGAGGCCAGGGATTACCTGCCGCATATGTACGGTGCCGCGAATTACACCGTGATTGACGAGGTGCGCAAGTTGCCGTTGAAGGTGTCGGATATTTATCGTCGGCTGACGACGTAACATCTGTCATGCAGCGAAAACGGGAGTTGCCGCCAGTAACAGGACGCTAATAATGATCCAGATGATGTGTTTCACGCTGACTCTACTTTTATCTGCCAGGTTATGCTGAGTAATATCAGGAGGGCTCGAGTTATGCCCCAATCCTTCTCCATTTTTCGGCGTTGATGGGCCCCTTAGCTACAGGCTGTCTTTTATCCTGTCTGCAACCCGGAAAGCGTTGGCATAGATGGTCCAGGTATATGGCACGCTGCCCCCGGTAGGCATGAAACTGCCATCGGTCACATAGAGGTTGTCTACATCATGGGCCCGGCAATCGGGATCCAGCACGGACCTGGCGGGGTCCTTGCCGAAGCGGCAGCCACCGGCGACCAGGTTCTGGGGCGGTGAGCCACTGATGTTCGAGCGGATATTCTGTGCACCCATTTTTTCCAGCACCCTGATGGCATGCTTGTTTATATAGTGGCCGACCTTCAAATCGTGTTCGTGATAGCCGATGCGGACCTTTGCGACCGGTGTCTGCCACTTGTCGCGCACAGTGCGATCCAGGTCGACAAAACAGTTATCCGTGGGCAGCCAGTCGCAGAAGATCTCGTAACGCAAATATTGTGATTCCGTGAACAGTGATTTCAGGTGTCTTTGCAAAGGGCGTCCCCACACCAGACGGTCATTATCATCCCATTTCTCTGACATGGCCTTGCTGATGGGATTGGGATGCCGCAACAGGAAATCTAGCGTACCGCCCTTGATGCGTCCGCCGAGGGACTTGTCGTTGATAAAATACCAGTCCTGCAAGCCGCGGTTAACGAAGGGACCGCGTGTCTTCATGGTCTGCGCCTCTGCGTCACTCATGCGGGCATAGTCAAAATCACCGCTACCCGAGCCACCGGCTGAAAACAGCAGATTTTTACCTACCTGATCGGAACGGTTTGCAAGTCCGTTGGCATGTTTGGGTCCCGTCGAACTTAACAGCAGGCGGCTGGTTTCGATGGCCTGGCAGGCAAGCACAAAGATTTTCGCATCAACATTCTGTACCTGGCCAGCCGCATCGAAGTATTCCGCCGTGACAACCTTCCCTTTGGCATCACTGGCCAGTGTATACACCTTCGAGTGTGGCCGGATTTCACAGCGGCCGGTGGCCACGGCCCGGTCCAGCAGGGCGGCGCGTGCACCGCCCTTGGCACCGGAAGAACAGCCGTAACTGCCACAATAGCCGGAATATTCACAGCTGCGGCGTATGCCCCTAGACTTGGTCAATATGGCGCGCGGGGTCGGCAGTGGATGCAGGCCCAGTTCCCGGCAGGCGTCACTGATATGGCTGGAAACAGGATGTTCCTGTGTCGGCGGATAAGGGAAGTCTGCTGTCGAGCGTGGCTCCGCCAGTGGATGATCCACGCAGCGCCCGGAGATGCCGACCTCGGTTTCTACCCGCGTGTACCAGGGCTCCAGGTCCTCATAATCGATCGGCCAGTCACTGATATTGGCGCCTGCAATCGGCCCGAATTCTGACAGTAGACGAAAATCCTCGGGCTTGAGCCGGTAGAAAAACCCGCTCATGAAGTTGGACGAACCGCCTACACAGTTGCCGTTCCAGAAATCCCATCCGGACTCCGATGTTGCTTCACCGACCCAGTCACCGGCACTGTCGAGGTCTTCGATGACGTGCTGTTCGTCACTCAGCTCCGGGGTATAGACGCTGCGCCGGCAGCAGGCCAGTTCATCCTTGTAGAAATCCGCTGCCTGCAGCCAGGGGCCTTTTTCCAGGACAACAACTGAATAACCTGCTTCAGCGAGTGTCAGCGCAACCGGGCCACCGCCGGCGCCGCTGCCAATCACACACACATCAAAGTCATATGACATTATCTTTTATACCACGCTGGTGTCAGGCCTTGCGCTGATAATGAACCGGCGTAGCCAGCTTGTACCAGGATTTGTCTTCAGGGGGGGTAGGGTAACCGGGCTGATGCTGCAGCCACTTCCAGCCGATGCCGTTTGGATTGCCGCCATATACCGGGTCTGCCAGCAGCGCTTCCAGCAAGTAGGTCAGCAGCAGTGACAGCCAGTTCCGGCCCGCCTGGCTCTGTTCGATCTTTCTCAACACGTCTTCACGCTGCTGTTCATCGAGCGCCGCGAAGCCTTGCTGGTACTGATCCTGTGTCAATTCGTTCAACCAGCCAACGCCGTTAAACACGAATTCCTGGTTCTCGCCATCGGTGGCCGGGTTTTGAATAGTATTGCGCAGGTAAACAGTGGCCTGGATGTCGCTGGCACCGGGCGTGTCCTTTGCTGCGGGAAACATGTGCTGCTGGACTTCAGCGATTGTTTTCCAGGGATCCTGGTTTAGCCAGGCGGGCGATGGCTGTGCCTCGGAACGGGTACTGGCCAGGATGGCTGCCGGATAACAGGCGGCCAGTGAGCCCAGCAGTGTTAACTGGCCGAGAAATTCGCGTCTGCTGATGCCTGATTCAGTCATGTTTGTTACCCCAGCGATCTAGAAATGCCTGAATCCGTTGTTCCGAATACCGCCCGTCCTGTAAAAATTCGGCGGTATCCTGTGAAAACAGGATGGTACCGCCACTGTCGGTGATATACATGTGAGGATACCCCAGTGTCCCGGGGAACGCAGAAAGAAACTCCGCGTTATCGTTCGTCGCATCGACATTCACTTTCAGCAGGACAAAGGTTTCATGCAGGCGGCGTCGCAATGACGGATGCTCGTCCAGAAACCGGTCCAGCACATGACACCAGCTGCACCACTCGCCACCCACTTCGATCAGTACTTTTCGATTGCTGTTCCGAGCCAGTTCCAGTGCTGCCTCGCCGTCGGCAAAGGGGTTACGCAGCGGGTCATAAGCGCGGCTATAGTCAGGTAACGACTGTGCAGCGTGTACCTGAAAAGTCAGTGCGAACAGGCAGACAAGGCAAATAAAAGATCTGGAACAGAACAATATCATCTTCAAGGAGTACCAGCTTCGTTTGACATTGGAAACTAACGCAAACACAAAGTTCCCGGCAAGCCCCGGTCTGGTTTAATAAATACGTATTACTACTGATAGCGATCCATATCTATTGAGAGTAAATTTGCGCCCTCAGTAATTCCAGTGTCGACTGTTGAGGGGGCATCTGGGGGGGGCAAACGTAGTTAACCAATCCGAGGAGTTTTATATGAATCAGGTGGCACAAAATTTACCGAATGTGGATAAGTGTGCTGTTGAAATTGTTGTCTATGTAAATAAAGACCTTGGGGATGAAGAGCGGAAATTTGTGGTGTCTGCACTGGAACAGACGGATGGGATTATCGGGGCGGAATTTTCCATGATGCGTCACCACCTTGTGCTGGCAAAATATGATAGGGGTGTGATGTCGTCGCAGGATGTATTGAAAAGCTTCAATTCATTAAAGCTGGATGCCAAGCTGATCGGTCCGATTTAATCGCTTTTGGGTGGGAAGCAGCTGTTGGTCGCTGTGCGGTGTAAACAATAAAGGCTGATTCTTTTGAATCAGCCTTTATACTAATTTTTCCAGGGGGTGTGAGTGAAAATTATCAGGGTAATGGTTTTACCGCTCTTGCTGGCAGTACACGGGCTGGCCGCGGGCGGAATTGACAGTGGTGCTGCTGCCTATAAACAGGGCGATTATGACACTGCACTGCGGGAGTGGCGACCGCTGGCCGAACGCGGCAATGCCGGGGCGCAGCTTAACCTGGGTTACATGTACGACAATGGCTACGGTGTCCCGCAGGATTACGCGGAGGCGATAAAGTGGTATCGCAAAGCGGCTGAACAGGGTAATGACCGTGCGCAGTACAACCTCGGCCTCATGTACGACATTGGCTACGGTGTCCCGCAGGATTTTGTGCGGGCGCATATGTGGTACGACATTGCTGGCGTGGACGTGGCAATCTATTATCGCGATTATGTGGCCAGGGAAATGACCCCGGAGCAAATCGCCGAGGCACAGAAGCTCGCCAGGGAATGGCTCGGAAAGCATCCTTAGCTGTAGTCGTTATACAAGAACGGATGCAATAAGTAACCGCACCATCTGCGGCCAGGCCTCATCGGTCTGGTTGTCCTGTGTTAAGGTGCTTCCGCGCTTTCCAGCAGTTCGGCAATCTGCGGGTAATCATTGCTGCGCGCATAATCGGCCGGTGACGAGCCACTACTGTCCATCGCGGTTGGCAGTGCGCCCTGCTTGAGCAGTAGGCGAACTATCTCTACGTGCCCCTTATTGGCAGCCTCGAACAGCGCTGTCCACCCCTCGTCATTGCTCAGCTCAATGTCGGTACCGTGCTCGAGGAGTGTAGCTACTGACTCTGTCATACCGCGTTCCGCAGCCCAGAGTAGTGCCGTTGCGCCATCCAGGTCCCGGGCATTGACCTGTGCACCTGCCGTTGGCAACGATTTGATGACGGCAACGTGTCCTGTGTATGCAGCCTTCATCAGGGCTGTCTCGCCATAGGGAGTACTCTGGTCGACTGCAGCACCCGCGTTAATCAGTAGTACGGTAATAGCAACGGTCCCGTTCCCGGCGGCCAGTATGAGGAGAGTATTACCGTCTTTATCCACCTCTTCCGGATCGGCGCCTGCTTCGAGCAGGACTTTTGTGACTTCGCTGTGGCCCGCACGCACGGCATTCGACAATACGCTCCAGCCAGCCCGCGTCTGGCCGGAATAGTTTGCGCCGCGTTGCAGCAACAGTTTGACCATCTCCAGTTGGCCGGCCCCCGCAGCACAGTACAAGGCCTTGCAGCCATTGCTGGTTTCGGCCTCGATATAGGCACCGTTATCCAGCAGGATCTCCACCACTCCCCTATGGCCTTCCTGTGCGGCGAACATCAAGGCGGTTTTGCCGATCGGTGAATGTGCATTCACCGAGGCTCCGGCAGACAACAGCTTGTTTACTTCCGCCGTTTCACCTGCTTCGGCCGCATCAATGAGTCTGCTGTCCAGAGTTGCTTCCACCCGGGAGGTGGCCCCCCAGTAGCAGTATCGATATCAGCACTAATAGAGATATTTTCATGTGTTTAGTCAGCCTCTTGACCACTCAGGGATACTTATGCGTCATCATCATTATCATCGTCCGGACGTTCGGGCAGTTCGTGGGCAATCCCATCGTGGCAGTCGATACAGGTCTCACCCTTTGCCAGGGCGCGTTCATGACGTTTGCGCGCGTAACGGTCCTGCTCACTGAGATCCATGGAGTTGAAATCATGGCAGTTCCTGCATTCCCGGGAATCGGTCGCGCGCATGGACGCCCATACACGCTCTGCCAGGTGCAATCGGCGTGCTTCGAACTTCTCACGTGTGTCTATGGTCCCCAGCGCCTTGTGATATAGCTCATTGCTTGCCTTTATCTTGCGCACAATCTTGTAAATCCATGGTCTGGGTACATGGCAGTCAGAGCAGGTGGCCTGAACACCCGAAGGGTTCTTGTAATGGATGGTCTCCTTGTAATCCAGATAGACATTGTCACGCATCTCGTGGCAGGAGATACAAAATGTCATGGTGTTGGTGGCCTCCATAGCCGTATTAAATCCACCCCAGAATATAACCCCGGCCACGACACCTGCCAACAGGACCGACCAGTAAGCCCGATTGCGTATCTTGGACCAAAGCGAAGCGCTCTTGTCATCATGCATAAGCATATTTCCCCCTTTCGGCTAACATCTTTTCTGGAAGTGTCATGTATTCATAGTAGCCGGCTGATTTTAAACGCATGTTTTATGGGTGAAGTTGATAGTGATCATCTGATGGGGAAAAAAAGAGGTGTGCGTGGGCTGTTTGATTGGGACTGATTCGTAATGCTGCGATGACGCATCAGGTGAACAGGGTTCAGTCTGAAGTCTGCCCCGGCCAGGGTGGGTCGAGCCGGGGCAGGTGTGTATGTTTTTTTATAGTATAGATGTATAAAGGAAAAGCAGGCTCAGCGTGATGGCAATACCGATGAGTCCCATCAGTATGGTGCTGGCATTATTTTTGCGCCAGCCCCGGACTATCCAGTAGCTCTCCAGGCCGATAAAGCCAGCTGCTCCACCGTAGGCCAGAAAGACTTCCTTGGGTTCAATGTTTGTGGACATAATGAACATAACATAAAAAACAAATGCTACGCCCATCGGTGTCAGCGAGAATATCCAGTCCTCTGCCTCGCATTTATCCCTGCTGGTTGTTAACAATTTGTTCAGCTTGCTTGTACTTGCCATTTATTTACTCCCTGAGTTTTAAAACGATGCTAATTCTAACAAGTGGGCGGGATGCTATATTTGACCCTGGTCAATAAATGACAAGGAACAGCAATTGCGAGTCACGGGGACATAACGCTGCAACGCATGGAAGTTCAGCGTTAATTAACTTCAATTGCTACACTATAGGCAGGCCACTCACTCGAGGACAAATATATCATGGACAAAGGCGTCATTAATATTGTTATTGTGATTCTGGTTGTTGTTTGCATCTGGATATACATTCTCTGGAAAAATTCCCGGAAAATGAATGAATCCATCATGCTGATTGCGCAACAACACAGTCTCGTCAGGAATGATGTGCGTGCACGTACACTATGCCGTGCCTTGCATATCCTCAATCCTGAACTCACGGCAGGCGTTGACTATCTTCTCAGGCAGGACAACCCGGAGCAGGCGCCGTATATTGCCGAATGGCTGACCAACGTACCCCGCCCTGGCAAGGAAGAAATCGATTCCGCCATAGTGGAAATCTCGGATATCCATCACGAGCATAAATATGCCGCCTTGAGGCGGGCGGAGTACCCGAGTGTAGAGGCGCAACTGGATGCTGCCTACCAGGCGCGCCAGGGGAACAATGCCGTCCAACTCGAAGTGGACGAGCAAATTCGCGCTGTGAAGGAGAAATATCCGAAGACGGATGAGGGTGTCTAGTTCAGCGATGTTGCTGAGCACAAAGCGGGAATACCTCGGCATCCGATGCCATGGTCTGGCATTGGCCGCTGGTGAAGGTCATCCGGTTCCGGTTCTCACTGGCAGTACGTTCATCCTGCTCCATGTCGAGTAGTTGCCGGGCCAGATTACAGCCCTGGATTTCTCCACACTGGTTTTCCTTGCCACAGACCCAACGGGCCAGTTCCTCACAGGGGGAATAACCCACTATCAGGGCACCTTCCCACTTCTCTGCTTCCGGGAGTGGCAGCGGGTGAGGTTCAAGGATGGCCTCGTTGGGAACCGTAACACCCTGATTAATAATCAGGATTGAATTGTCCTGCATTCGATGGGTCCCGTCCCACAGCGGTGTCGTGACTCCGTCCCGCGTAACCGTGGCACGGTTGGTCTCCGGGTCCACGGTTACCGTACCGCCATTCTGCATGCTGAAATTCGGGTCAGCAGGCAATACCGTGTGTGCCGACAGTACCAGCACCAGACATAATAAAAACCCTGTCGTGGACTTCATACTGCACTGCAACTGCTTGTGTCAACGGGTACGGTAACTGTAGTGGCAGGCAACGCATGCGCTGGTAATACGATGGTAGGCCTGTAGCGTCTCTTGCAGGTTGTCCTGCCGGGCAGCTTTTGCGAACAGGGTCGCCGCAGTGTGCAGTTCCCAACCGATTTTGCGCATTTCCTGTGGCATGTACCGCCCGGGCCGCATATCCTCGTCCTGGTACTTGCTCAGCAGGCTCCGGCCCATGCCGGTTTCTGCAACCTCTGCAGCAGAGCGTAGATTGTTTTCAGCCAGGTAACGGTTGATTTCGTTCATTACCGCAAGATGATCGAGCATGTCTTCATGCAGTATCTGGCGGGCCTTATCAGGCATTTCGACAAGGGTGCGAAAATCAGTGAACTGCTTCTCAAGTGCATCTTCGGTGTCGTCTGTGTCGTCTTTCTTTGATGCGCCGTGCACTGCAAATGTAATAGACAGGACAGCGAGCGCAGCCAGCCGGAAAAACTTTTTTCCCGAACCTGGAGTTGCTGATGGGGTTTGGACGTTGTTCATAATATTCCTTTTCCTGTGACCGGGCGTATTGCGGTACACCGTCTAAATGCCAGAATATATCACGAATGACGGGCGATCCGCCCGGCCAGCGTACCCTGCGCAAGTATCAGGTGATACTTACTTGATCCAGATCAATTGCGGGGGAATAACCGGCGCAGTCTGGTGTATATCAATCCGGTACAGGTACGAACATGATTGGGCGGGTACATTTGCTGAGCAGGCCCTCTTCCGTAATATCCAGTATGGCGCCGTATAACAGGCCATGTTTATGGCACCCTGAAACAATCAGGTCAATATCCAGACGGTCAGATTCTTTCACTATTGTTTTGATTGTTGCACCTTCGATCAGCAGCGCGGTGGCATCCATATCCCGATCCCGCAGGCATTGCGTGAGTTGCTGCAGAAACTCATGTTCACGGTGAAGCTCGGCAGCGACTTCCTTGCGCCATGTCTTGCTATCAATATTAAAGGGCGGTTGGCGCGAAGGTGGGACAATGTGAAGAATCCACACCTTGCTTGAGAAGGCGCTTGCCAATTCAAGGGTTCGCTCCATTATGGGTGATGCGATCGTTGTGGCCTCACAACTATCGATTGCCACTAGTATATTTTTCACGGGTAGATGCTCCTTTCGTAGGGAGTATATCACTCGTTTACCCCCCCGCCAGAGGATGACTTGATCTACATCAATGACGGATGAGTGGCTACTTACTATATAAGTACAGTGCCGGATTCCAGGGGTCTCCAAATTGCTCACTCATCGGGTAAAACGGAAAAAAGACCGGGATCATCGGCACAGGAACCCATTGATGACGGTGATAAAACACAACTGAACCCTGCACGTGATCCTTCCCGGCTATGTGAATACATTTGGTCAGGCGATGCTGCATCGTTATGGCGAACGTGTGCACAAAATTGCCATCGATGCCGATTTCACCTGCCCCAACCGTGATGGCAGCAAGGGCCGGGGTGGCTGTACTTTCTGCAATAATGTGTCGTTCAGTCCCAATGGACGACAGCCAGCGGGGATTATCGAGCAGATTGCCGTGGTCAGTATTAAAAAGGCCTACCCGGGGCATGCCCGGCGCATCATGTTCGGGGTGTGGTCCTACCTGCGCCAGTTCGTCTATACCAAGTTTGTCATCGTCACCGATGACGACATCAACGTGCGTAACTGGAGCGAGGTGATCTGGGCGATCAGCACCCGCATGGACCCTGTACGCGACAGCGTGCTGGTGGAAAACACATCCATCGATTATCTTGATTTTGCCAGTCCGGTCTCCGGGCTGGGCTCGAAGATGGGGTTTGACGCCAGCAACAAGTGGCCGGCGGAAACCAGCCGGCTGCGGAGCCGGCCCATCAGTATGTCGGATGAAGTGACACAGCGGGTTGACACCCTGTGGAACCAACTGGGTATTACTTGAGTCATTGATATTCCGGACAGGTACAAAATGGAAAACAGACTGGATACATTAGCACCGTTCGATCTCGATAATGTGGCCGACTATACGGCCTGGCGTGAACAAAAACTGGATGACTACCCGACCCGCATCGAACAACTGATTGTCGAGATCAATGATCCGCGCCGGTTGACAGGGGCGGAATTTGAGGCCCTCCATGAACGCTGTCGCAAGACCAATATGGCCATCTATGCCAGTCCTACGGGCAGCGACCCGGACAAGGCGATACCCAAATCACTGGGCAGGCAATTCGGGCTGACCGAACTGGACTGCAACATGGGTGCCGATGATGATGGCGTGACGTCCCTGAAGGTCGTGGAGGGCAAGTGGCGCAGTGGCTACATTCCCTATACCAACCGTCCCATCCACTGGCACACCGATGGCTATTACAATCTACCGGAGCGCCAGATACACGGGCTGCAGTTGCATTGTGTCTCGACAGCCGCAAGTGGCGGCGAAAATGCATTACTGGATCATGAAATCGCCTACATTCACCTGCGTGACAGAAATCCAGACTACATACGCACCCTGATGGCCGCAAATGTTATGACCATCCCGCCGAACAACGAAAACGATGAACAGCTGCGTCCGGCGCGCAGTGGCCCGGTATTCTCGGTACTGGAAGATGGCAGCTTGCACATGCGTTACACCGCGCGTACCCGCAGTATTGAATGGCTCCAGGACCCGGTTACCCTGGCTGCAGTCAATGCCCTGAATGATTTTCTGGATTCATCTTCACACTACATCTACCGCGCCACGCTGCAACCCGGTCAGGGACTGATCAGCAATAATGTGCTGCATGATCGTTCCGGGTTTGATGACGATGATGAGCACATAAGACAGCTTTACCGGCTGCGGTATTATCAGCGTATTACTGATACATAGTCTGAATATTTCGTATCGGCTGCTATCACTAAATTGAGCCGATCTGTGGGTTCGAGTTTGTAATCCAGCACGCCAAGACCCTGCAGGATGGTGATCTGATCGGCCTGCCACTGTGCATCTTCAGGCTGGGGCAGACGGACTGCGAGGAAACCCCAGGGAGTGCGGTTTTCATGGTTGCCGTCTGGCAAATGGCAGTTCTGGCAGGTGGGCGCCGCGGATTTTCAGGCAGCACACCAAGCTGCTTGTAGATCATTTGTGCTCCTCTTACTTTGGTCGGTTGGAGAAAGCCGTGATGCTACCGCAGCTTGCCCTCTTACCAACAGGTAGAGTTGCACTTATAAATTGAATTCACGATATTTGAATATACATTTCATCTGTAAATATAGTGTTAAGAACTGCGTTGAGATATAGCGCTATTTGTCAGATTAGACATCTACTAAGACACCTATACAGAAAGCGCACTGGAGGCGTTATCTGCTATGCTGCTTTCGTACGCTTATATAAGGATTGCCAGGGGGCTGCATGCCGATACTTCTGCGCTGCAGCTTGTTGTAAATAGACTGGGGTTAACGATCATGGCCAAACTGAATCAAGTCCTTGCTATGAGGACGACCAGAACAATTTTCATGGTGTTACTTCTGACCGGGCACGGACTGGCTTGCGCCGGCCTGGAAGAAGGTGCCGCTGCATATCGTCAGGCAGATTATGCCACCGCAGCCCGGGAGTTTCGTGCTCTCGCGGACGAGGGGAATGCTGATGCACAGAACGAACTGGCCCGCTTGTACCGGAAGGGGCAAGGTGTCCCGCAGGACTACACGGAAGCCGTGCACTTGTACAACATGGCGGCACAACAGGGGAATAGCACAGCACAGAATAATCTAGGCATGATGTACCGAAAGGGGCTAGGAGTTCGTCAGGACGACACTACAGCAAGAATGTGGTTCAGCTATGCTGCGAAACAAGGGAATAATTCGGCAAAATACAATATTGGCGTGATGTATAAAAATGGTCTAGGTGTACCGCAGGACTACACGGAAGCTGTGAAGTGGTACCGGATGGCAGCGGAACAGGGCGTTGCCAAGGCACAAAACAGTCTGGGCATGATGTACCATGAAGGACTGGGAGTACCGCAGGACAATGTTCAAGCGTACAAGTGGCTCTATATAGCAAACGCAAATGGCTATGAGTCTGATGTCGAATACCGGAATATGGTTGCCAGTAAGATGACTCCGGAACAGTTGACCAAAGCCAAAAATCTGGCTGGCGAATGGATGAAATGGCAACCATGAAAATACGTATGAATCAGCCACTTTGCCTCAGTTCGGCCATAATGTAACGAATTAATCAGGTCAGCGTTGGGTAATCAGTATAGCCTTTTTCATCACCCCCATAAAAAGTGTCCGGGTCCGGCGTATTCAATTCAGCGTCCGTTTTGAAGCGCTGCACCAGATCCGGGTTGGCCAGAAACAGCTGGCCAAATGACACCATGTCGGCATCATCTCTGGCAATGGTGGACTGGGCGCGTGCCTTGTCATAGCCGCAGTTAGCCATGTAGTAGCCATCGAAATTATCACGGATCTGTCGATAGTCCACACTGCTTTGACCGCCCATCATTTCACCTTCCACCACGTGCAGGTACCCCAGTCTCCTGTTACAGAGTGCTTTGGCGACAAAGTTGAAGGTCGCCTGTGGGGCAGAATCACGAATATCATTGAAAGAGTTTTCCGGGGAAATACGAACACCCACCCGTGAGGGTTCCCAAATCTCCAGTACGGCAGACAGGATTTCCATTAACAGACGGGTACGGTTCTCCAGCGAGCCTCCGTAGTTGTCATCACGTTGATTGCTGCCATCGCGCAGGAACTGATCCAGCAAATAACCGTTGGCGGAGTGGACCTCCACACCATCGAAGCCGGCTTCCATGGCACATTTTGCTGCCTGGCGATATTGATCCACAATACCCGGTATCTCGTCTGTGCGCAGCGCCCTGGGTTCAACAAAAGGTTTCATACCTTCGAAGGTAACAGCATCTCCTTCGGGTTTAATGGCAGAAGCGGATACCGGTTGCTGCTTGTCCGGCAACAGATCAGGGTGGGAGATACGACCGCAGTACCATAACTGCACAAACAGTCGACCACCTTTCGCATGGACTGCATCATTCACAGCGTGCCAGCCCTGTATCTGTTCTTCGCTATGAATCCCCGGTGTTGCCGGATAACCGATACCTTGCGGCGATACCTGCGTTGCTTCAGCGATGATCAATCCGGCGCTGGCGCGTTGTGCATAGTAGGTCGCATTCATGGTCTGGGGCACATTACCGGGCATGGCAGCCCGATTACGCGTTAGCGGTGCCATGATTATTCGGTTCGGTAGTGTCAGATCACCCAGGCTGATGGGCGAGAATAAATCTATGTTGGTCATTTCATCCCCTTTGATTCGCTGGTATTGCTCAGATATTCCACTTCCTCGTTGTTGTCGATGCATCGAACTCATGCAGTTTGCGTAACAGTTCATCACGGCTGGTATTCAGAATATGACTCCCCATTGGCAGGAACATGTCTTCTTCTTTTTCATGATATTTTATCATCTGGTTTTCAAGGTGTACCAGGCTCTCAAGCAAATGTTCCGAGTTCCTGGTCTTGATGATCCGCGCCATGTCCTGGATCAGGCGAACAATGCTGGAATATTCCTCCCGCAGGGCCGTGGTCGGACCTTGTAGTGTATGGGGTGCTGATTCATAAGCGGGATACAGCACCTCTTCCTCCAGGGTTATATGCCGCTTCAGGTGCGTCACGAGCTCTTTAAACAGTCGGCCAAGACCCGGTTAAGGACGGTAACAACCGTCGTGCTGTGCGCCCGGTCCGGTATGACGGCAAGGGGTAATGACAGCAGGCGCGGGAACAGCGGTACTTTATCAGGGGAATCAGTCATAGTTTGTATTGAATATGTGGTTTCCGAAATGGCCGGGCATGTTGTGTGCACAGGCATTGTGGTCACAGTCAGACCTTTTGACCTTGATTAAGATCAATAACCACAGAGTTTGTGGTCTTGCCACTCAGATCGGCCAAATTTCCCTGTGAAATAGCGTAGGTGGTCGTTCTTATTGATTGACAAGGTATTAGTAAATGCTAATATAACCATTAGCTGCATAACGTTGAAACAGGAGGTGTGCCATGTACATCGAGAGTCTGACGATAACTGCTTTTGTTGTGTTTGCGGCCGCTATGGCGGTGTTTGTAAAGAAGCGCTTCATCATGGGCTGCATCATAAAGACAGGCGGCGAAACCGCTATCGGCCGCGATGTAAAGCCGGGTGACGAAAAGTGAGCCTCGCTATCCAGACGGTGTCTCGCGCAGCTGCCGGGACGTTATCACCTGAATGTGCTGAAGATCTGCTGGCGAACGGTGGCCAACTGGTTGATGTCCGGTCACCGGCAGATTTCAGGCAGTATCGTCTTCCCGGGGCACTCAATTTCCCGATTGATTCACTGTGTTATGAACACCGGCAGCTGAACAGTCAACGTCCGGTGATTGTGTACGGTGCCAGTGAAGTCCGTAGTGCTCGCGCGGCACGGTTGCTGGCCGGTAAAGGTTTCTCGCGCATTTACCACCTTGCTGCTATCTGAGTCGATGACACGCCAGGCGGTATGAGTGTTGAGCAGTTCGAGACAATCTCGCTGACACAGGATCCGGGTATTGTGGGCGTTGCCGCGAAGTCACTGTTCAGGCGGTTGAGAAGACTCTGGCGGCGCTTCGTCCTGCGTTTCGATGACCGGGTCGTCATCATCCATCAGTATCTGGTGTGCGGGGCCTTCCAGGTCATCAAACTGACCACTGCGCACGGCCCATAAAAAAATCCAGATAATGATCCCGACCAGTACCAGTGACAGTGGAATCAGCAGATAGAGAATTTCCATAATCTTTACAGTTTGTTCCGCGTCAGTCGTAATGCGTTCAGTACAACCAGTAATGAGCTCGCCGACATCCCGATGGCTGCCATCCATGGGGCTACAAAACCCAGCGCCGCTGCCGGCAACGCAATCAGATTGTAACCCAGTGCCCAGGACAGATTCTGTTTGATAACCCCCAGTGTCTTGCGCGCCAGCAGGATACCGTTGGTCAATGCCCCCAGATTATTTGAAAGCAATACCATATCTGCACTGGCCTGGCTGATATGGGCGGCATCGCGCATGACGATGGAAACGTCGGCGGTTGCCAGTACCGGTGCATCGTTGATGCCATCGCCGACCATGGCGACTACCGCACCCTGTTGCTGCAATCCCTGTACCTGCTGCAGTTTGTCAGCCGGCGTCATATCAGCATACACTTCCTCGATACCGGCCACGCGGGCCAGTTGCTGTGCCGCTGCCATGTTATCACCACTCATTAGCACCACCTGTCTCCCGGTGTCTTGCAATGCCCTGATGACGGCGGGTGCTTCCGGCCGCAGGGTATCGTGCAGCAGGAATTGTGCATGCAGCTGTTGTGCATCGGCCAGCAACACCCGGGTGCCGTGTTCATTGTCAGCCGGAACCAGGTCGCTGGTGACATCCGTGTGAGTGGCAATGAATTCAGCATTACCGATAAACCACTGCCGGTTGTCGATGCGGGCACTGATGCCGGCGCCGGGAAAGTTTTTGTAGTCGCTGGCGGTAACGGGCTTGCTGCCGGCGGCGGCCGTGACAATGGCCTTGCCGGCGGGATGCTCCGACTGTTGCTCGAGTGTCGCCGCGATTGCCAGCACGGTGCGTTCATCCAGATGGGACAGGCACTGGATCCGGGTGATTTCCGGTATACCAAACGTCAGTGTGCCAGTCTTGTCGAAGATGATGTGGCTGCAACGCGCCAGTGTTTCCAGACTGTGGCTGCGGATGATCAGCAGACCGTGGCCGAGCATGGTCCCGGTTGCGGCACTGATTGCGGTGGGTGTCGCCAGCGACAATGCACAGGGACAGGTCACTACCAGTACCGAGACCAGGATCGGTAACCAGTTGTCTGGTGATTGATGCCACCAGTAGTAGCCGACGGCAGCGGCAACGACCAGTACTGTGCCGACAAACCAGGAAGCCACGCGGTCGGCAAGCAGGGTAATCGCGGGTTTCTCGCCCTGTGCCTGTTCCAGCAAGCGCACAATTTCTGCCAGTACGGTATCCAGTCCGACCTGCTCCACACGCAGATGCAACGGACTCTCGATATTGATGCTGCCACCGATGAGACGCGCACCCGCATCCTTGTTGATCGGTGTACTTTCGCCGCTCAGCAAGGCTTCGGAGACACTGGATGCACCAGTCAATACCGTGCCGTCTGCGGGTACGGTTTCACCCGGGCGTACGAGTACGGTATCGCCCGGTTGCAGTTCGGTCAGCGGGATGACGTCCTGCTGTTCACTGTCCCCGGTCGAGGTGATTCGGGTGGCCATGGGGGGCAGTGCCTGGCTGAGCTGTTCCATTGATTCTGCGCAGCGCTTGCGTGCCATGAGTTCGAAGTAGCGACTGCTCAGCAGGAAGAAAATAAACATCACGACCGAGTCGTAGTACACCTGGCCCTCACCGGTCCAGCTGGCATGCAGGCTGCCACCAAAGGCAACCAGGATGCCGAGCGCAACCGGTACATCCATGCCAACGCTGCGGTTACGCAGGTCACGCCAGGCGCCACGATAAAAAGGTGCCCCGGAGTACAACAGTACGGGTGTGGTCAGTAACAGGCCGATCCAGCGGAAGAAGCTCCTGAAACCTGCGTCCATGCCGGACCACTCACCGCCATACAAGGCGACCGATAACACCATCACCTGCATCCCCAGCACACCGGCAATGCCGATGCGCCGTATCTGGTTGCGCCGTTCACGCTCGAAGGCCTGTTGCTGCTGCTGCGGGTCGTAGGGGTGTGCGTTGTAGCCGATGTTGTGGATGGCCTGCAGGATGTCACTGAGTTTTATCCGGGTGTCATCCCAGCGGATGCGTGCGCGGTGGGTTGCATAGTTGACCTGTACGTCAAGCACGCCCGGCAGTTGTGCCAGGTGCCGTTCATTCAGCCACACGCAGGCCGCACAGGTAATGCCTTCCAGGATCAGTGCAGCTTCCCGCTGGTGCTCGCCGGCCGTGCGCACGAAGGTTTTCTGGATCTCGGGATGATCGTAGACCTGTGTCTGGCGGATAAAGTCCGGCAGCAGTTCCTGACCGGTGGGGGAAGGGGCGGTACGGTGCCGGTAGAAGCCGACATTGCCTGAGTCGATGATGGCCTGTGCCACGGCCTGGCAGCCGTAACAGCACATGGGTTCTTCGTGGCCGTTGATGGTCACTGTCAGATTCAGCCCGCGGGGCACCGGCAGGCTGCAATGAAAGCAGGCCGCAGCGGGGTTCGTTTCGGAGGTCCCGTTTGTCAGGGTGGATAGCGGTTCAGGGGAAGACACTTTTGCAATAACGACAGCTAGTTGGGTTGGCTGCTCCGGTGTTAGCCGATGTTGTGGTGCACATAGCATAGCGTACTGCCTGCCACATATTCTCCATCAGATTAGAATTTTACTATTAATTGATTTAGATCAACTCATGACAGAAATCATGAAAAGATAATACATAGCTACAGTTGCCTATAAACCTGCTTGACTCGTTAACCTTTAGGAATGAGACTTGCGAGCTTCTGGCCATCAGCAACATAAGCAAGGGGAGATCACCAATGGTGTTACAACACGTCTGGGGCTTGTTTACCAATCCAAAAAGTGAATGGGTAGCCATTCGCGACGATGAATGCACCATTGGCAAGTGCTATGCGATACACGTCATGATCCTCGCGGCCATTCCGGCCATTTCGGGGTTTATCGGAACTACCCAGTTCGGTTGGCAGATAGGTGCAGGTGATCCGGTCAAGCTGACACTGCAGAGCGCTGGATTGATTTCTATACTTTATTACCTCGCCATGCTGGTCGGGGTGTATTCACTCGGCTGGATGATCCACTGGATGGGCAGTACCTATGACGCAGATGTGCCACTGTCACAGTGTGTGGTGCTGGCAGCCTATACGGCCACTCCCCTGTTTCTTATTGGCCTGATGGAGCTTTACCCGGTGTTGTGGATCAACATGGTCCTCGGTATTCCGGCACTGGCCTACACGGTGTATCTGCTCTATACAGGCGTTCCTATCATGATGGGGATTTCCGAGGATCGCGGCTTCCTGTTTTCCAGTGCGGTGCTGGCCGTTGGCCTGGTGGCCTTTGTGGCCCTGCTGGCGGCAACCGCCATTCTCTGGGGTATGGGTCTGGAGCCTCAGTTCACGCGCTAGCTTGATAGCGCGTAAGAATGTTAGAATATTCTGAAAGTACGTTAAACAGTGACATAACCCACTGTTTTATAAGTAATTGAAAAGGGAGTGCAGCATGGCAGATCAGCAAACCTACAACTACAAGGTGGTCAGGCAATTTTCTATCATGACCATCGTCTGGGGTATCGTCGGCATGCTGGTCGGCGTGATTATCGCGGCCCAGCTGGCCTGGCCGGTACTGAACTTCGACATTCCCTGGCTGACCTTCGGTCGTCTGCGGCCGCTGCATACCAATGCCGTGGTTTTTGCCTTCGGCGGCTCGGCCCTGTTTGCGACGTCCTATTATGTAGTACAGCGTACCTGCCATGTGCGGCTGCTGAGTGACAAGCTGGCGGCGTTTACCTTCTGGGGTTGGCAGCTGGTGATTGTGCTGGCCGCGATTACCTTGCCGCTTGGTTTAACGCAGAGCAAGGAGTATGCCGAGCTGATCTGGCCGATTGATATCCTGATTACGCTGGTCTGGGTTTCCTATGCCATTGTGTTTTTTGGCACCATCATTAAGCGTCGTGTCCCGCACATCTACGTGGCCAACTGGTTTTACGGCGCCTTTATTCTCACCATTGCCATCTTGCATCTCTTCAACAGTGCCGCCGTGCCGACATCGTGGCAGCATTCCTATTCGGCCTATTCCGGGGTGCAGGATGCCATGGTGCAGTGGTGGTACGGACACAACGCGGTGGGTTTCTTCCTGACGGCCGGGTTCCTCGGCATGATGTACTACTTTGTACCGAAGCAGGCGAATCGTCCGGTCTACTCCTACCGTTTGTCGGTGGTGCATTTCTGGGCGCTTATCTTCACCTATATATGGGCCGGTCCGCATCACCTGCATTACACCGCTCTGCCGGACTGGACCCAGACGCTGGGTATGGTGATGTCGCTGATTCTGCTGGCGCCCTCCTGGGGTGGCATGATCAATGGCATCATGACGCTCTCCGGTGCCTGGGAGAAACTGCGTACCGACCCCGTGCTACGCCTGCTGATTGTTTCGATTTCGTTCTACGGCATGTCGACCTTCGAGGGGCCGATGATGTCCATCAAGACGGTGAATGCCCTGTCGCACTATACTGACTGGACCATTGGTCACGTGCATTCCGGTGCGCTGGGCTGGGTGGCGCTGGTCTCCATGGGCAGTCTGTACTACCTCATTCCACGCCTGTTTAATCGTGAGCTATACAGTCTGAAACTGGTTGAGGTGCACTTCTGGACTGCAACTATCGGTATCGTGCTCTACATCGCCTCCATGTGGGTGGCGGGGATCATGCAGGGCCTGATGTGGCGTGCAACCAATAGCGATGGGACCCTGACCTACAGTTTTGTCGAGTCGGTACAGGCCATGCATCCGTACTTCATTGTGCGTTTCCTGGGTGGGGCATTCTTCCTCCTGGGGACCCTGGTGATGGCATGGAATATCTGGAAGACCATCGCGGGCGCCAAACCGGCCACGGCCACTATCCCGGCCCCCGCGGCAGCACATTAAGGAGACAGGTTATGGCAGCGGGACACGAGAAGATCGAAACAAATATCGGCCTGATGATCATCCTGATCATTATCACCGTATCCATTGGCGGGCTGGTGCAGATCGTGCCATTGTTCTTCCAGCAATCCCTGACGGAACCGGTGGCCGGGCTGGAGCCCTATAGCCCACTGCGTCTGGCAGGGCGTGATGTGTATGTACGGGAAGGCTGCTACCTGTGTCACTCCCAGATGATTCGGCCATTCCGTGCCGAGACCGAGCGCTATGGCCATTACTCGGTCGCCGGTGAATTTGTCTATGACCGGCCGTTTCAATGGGGCTCGAAACGCACCGGTCCGGATCTGGCACGTGTTGGCGGACGCTACAGCGATGAATGGCACCGGGTGCACATGAACAATCCGCGCGATGTGGTGCCGGAGTCCATTATGCCGGGCTATCCCTGGCTGGAGAAAAACGCGGCTGATGCCAGCACGATTGAAAACAAGATGGAAGTGCTGCGCCTGCTGGGTGCGCCGTACAGTGATGAAGATATTGCCAATGCTCCACAGGCCCTGGAAGGCAAGACCGAGCTGGATGCCATGATTGCCTATCTGCAAGGTATGGGTCTAACTATCAAGACCCGGAGATGAGCGGATGGATTATTCCCTGATTCAATCGGTCTGGACCCTGGTGGTGCTGGTGCTGTTTGTCGGCATTGTCATCTGGGCCTGGAGCAGCAAACGCAAACAAGATTTTGATGAGGCGGCGAACATTCCTTTTAACGAGGATGACACGCCAACAGATAATACGTCCAAGGAGAATTCCCATGGCTGATTTCACCAGCAGCTTCTGGAACTGGTACATCATTATTCTAACAGTCTGCAGTATCCTGGCCTGTTTTCTCTTGATTCGCTGGTTGTCGGGTGCGATCAAGCCGGAGGATGAGGGCAAGGAGATGTCCCATGTATGGGACGGCGATCTGGTCGAGCTCAACAATCCCTTGCCGAGCTGGTGGCTGAAGATGTTCTACATCACGCTGTTCTTTGGCATTGGTTACCTCATTCTGTATCCGGGGCTGGGCACCTTTCAAGGCATGCTGGGTTGGTCGTCACTGGGACAGTACCAGCAGGAAGTGGATATTGCCGATGCGAAGTACGGTCCCCTGTTCAAGAAGTTCCAGGAAATGCCTATTGTTGCCGTGGCGGATGATCCGAATGCCCGTCGCATGGGCGAAAGGTTGTTTCTGAATTACTGTGCCACCTGCCACGGTTCGGATGCCCGTGGTGCGCGCGGTTTCCCGAACCTGCGTGACAACGACTGGCTGTATGGTGGTACGCCCGAGGTCATCGAACAGACCATCCTGGTTGGCCGTAACGGTGTGATGCCGGCCTGGAAGGATGCACTGGGTGGAGATGCCGGGGTCGCCGATGTAACGGAATATGTGTTTAGTCTCAGTGGACGCAATGTTGATCAGGCTGCTGCGGACCGGGGTGAGGAGAAGTTCCAGACACTGTGTGTCGCCTGCCACGGTGCCGACGGCACAGGCAACCAGGCACTCGGTGCACCGAACCTGACCGACAATATCTGGGTGCACGGTGGTTCCAGCACGCGGGTGATGGAAACCATTGCCATGGGACGTAACGGCGTGATGCCACCGCACCGGGATTTTCTCGGTGAAGACAAGGTGCATCTGCTGGCAGCCTATGTCTACAGCCTGTCCACCGGGCAGGAACAACTGGAAGAATAGTGCCGGTACACGGCCGATAGGCAGATTACGGTATGGCGGAGAAACAGGTACCCAGGACACAGAAGTGCATAGCGGTGCTGTGGCCGTCCTTCATGGTGGCGATCGTGGCCACCGGCCTGTTCTTTTCAGCTTTTGACCCGGATGATCTGTACCCATTCGGTGAGCAAACAGAGGTCAGCCGTCTGGGGATCTATTCCATCGGATTCCTGCTGTTCTGGCTGGTATCAGCCATCTCCGGCATTGGAACCCTGTACTTCGCAATTACCAACTGTATGAGACAAAACCCGGGTTCCCGGGGTTAGTAAGGCATCAGCATGACAAACCCTGATGCTACCGGGCCCGGTGCGGCCTCCCGGTCTGACGAGCAGGTCGCTCAGTCCCTCTACGCCGCGGCGGAGAAGATCTATCCGCGCCAGGTACACGGCCTGTTTGCACGACTGCGGGTGCTGGGTGTGCTTGGCTTGCTGGGTATCTACTACATCACCCCGTGGTTGCGCTGGGAAGGTCACCAGGCGTTGTTGCTGGACCTGCCAGCACGCAAGTTTCATATCTTTTTCATTACGCTCTGGCCGCAGGACTTTTTTTACCTGGCCGTGTTGCTGATTATTGCCGGCCTGGTGTTGTTCTTTGTAACAGCACTGGCCGGGCGCGTGTGGTGTGGTTATGCCTGCCCGCAGACTGTGTGGACCGAGGCCTTTTTGTGGATCGAGCGCAAGGTGGAGGGTAATCGCATGCAGCAACAAAAGCTGGATGCCCTGCCAATGAGTGCCCGCAAGTTCCGTATCAAGGCCACCAAGCATTTTCTGTGGCTGGCCTTTTCTGCCTGGACCGGGTTTACCTTTGTGGGATATTTCTCGCCTATTACCGAGCTGGGCCGCAATCTGCTGGCTTTTAATATCGGGCCGTGGGAAACCTTCTGGATTATTTTCTACGGTTTCGCTACCTATGGCAATGCCGGCTTTATGCGTGAGCAGGTGTGCAAGTACATGTGCCCCTATGCGCGTTTCCAGAGCGCCATGTTCGACAAGGATACCCTGGTTGTTTCCTATATCCCCAATCGTGGCGAACCGCGCGGTTCGCGCAAGCGTAGTGTGGATCCGGTCACCGCAGGACTGGGTGACTGCATTGATTGCACCCTGTGTGTGCAGGTGTGTCCAACGGGTATTGATATTCGTGATGGCCTGCAGTATGAGTGCATCGCCTGCTCGGCCTGCATCGATGCCTGTGATGATGTTATGGACAAGATGGGGTACGAGAAGGGTCTTATCAAGTACACCACCGAACATGCCATGCAGGGCGGCAAGACGCACATTCTGCGCCCACGTATCTTTATCTACGCGGTGATTCTGTTGTCCATCATGGTCGCTTTTGCCTGGTCTTTCAGTCAGCGTGTTTCGCTGGGGCTGGACGTTATTCGTGATCGTAATACCCTCTATCGAGAAACCAGTGACGGACTGATCGAGAATGTTTACATCCTGAAGATTCTCAATATGGACGATGCGGAGCATCAGTATGAGCTGAGTGTTTCGGGTATTCCGGGATTGACCCTGCACAAGGATATGGCGGTTATTCAGGTAGCCTCCGGGGGCATTATGGAATTGCCGGTGCGCTTGCGTGCCGAGGAAGGCGACCTTGAGGCGCGTAGCAGTGATGTGGTTTTTGAGCTGGTTGCACAGGATGATGCTGCGCTGATCGCCAGGGAGGATGCCCGGTTCCTGGGCCCGAATTAATCTGCTGATATTTTTTACTTCTTCTTTCGCCTGTTTGGCGAGGTACTTTCTCTTGCTTGCCCAAGAGTTTATGTACTTTTCTTTGCGTCGCCAAAGAAAAGTACCAAAAGAAAGGCGAACCCGGAGGCTGGCCCGCTACGCGGGTTCCCTGTGCTTCTCGCGAAGCCCGGCGCTCGCGCAACTCGCTACGCTCAAACAGGGCGCGAGCGTGATCCGGACTTCACTGCGATGCTCGGCTGCGCCAGACGGGAGGTGAACTTCAAAACCACCACCCCAGACCCGTCTGCACTCACCGAGTACCGCAGACAGTCAGGGATCAGGGGCGCAGCTGTTCGAGCGTAGCGAGTTCTGCGCACCCCCTGATTGTCGAGGAACGCAGGGTATCGGCGTGAGCCGATGAGTGCACCGGGTGCCCTTCTCTTTGGGCGCTTTCTCTTGGGCAAGCATGAGAAAGTGCCTCGCTCCGCAGGGCGAAACCTGCACTTACAACATAGTGAAAATATGAATACACACAAACCAAAAAGACCCTGGTACCGCGAACCCTGGGTATGGCTAATGATCGCCCTGCCCATGACTGCCGTCATCGGCGGCATGATTACCATCTACCTGGCAGTCACAACCAGCGATGGACTCGTCGTTGACGATTACTACAAACGCGGCAAGACCATTAACAAGGATCTTGCCCGTGACGATGCGGCGGCACGCTACCAGCTCAGGGCTTCTATAGAGCTTGATTTGCAGGATAATCGCATGCAGTTGCAACTGGAGAGTGCGAACGCAGTGCTGCCGAAGGTACTGACGTTTTCCCTGTTGCACCCCACACAGCCAGGACATGATCAGGTGATCAGCCTGCTGCATGCCGGTGACGGTTTCTATTATGGTGCTATCGACGAGGTAGCCCGCGGCAACTGGTACCTGCAACTGGAAGCCGATGACTGGCGACTGTCGGGTGATATGCAGGTACCACTAACGGACATAGTCGTATTGTTACCGCTGGATGCGGACGGGTGACTGGCATATGAATATTGAATCCATCACCGCGGCATTCCTGGTCGGCCTGCTTGGCGGTACTCATTGTGTCGGGATGTGCGGCGGCATCGTGGGTGCGCTGAGTTCCGGCTTGTCCCTGGATGTGCAGACCTCGCGCCATCGTCTTGTCATGGCGCAGCTGGCCTATAATGCCGGGCGCATCAGCAGTTACACGGTTGCCGGTTTGTTGCTGGGGCTGTTTGGGCAGCAGCTGGGTGATTCGGGTGTGCTGGAAGGCTTCCCGGTTGGTCGCATCGTGGCGGGCGTCATCATGATCCTGTTTGGCATCTATCTGGCAGGCTGGTGGCACTCGCTATTGTTCCTGGAGCAGGCCGGGGCGCGGCTGTGGAAATATATTGAACCACTGGGGCGCCGCTTTATCCCGGTTCGCAACGCCGGTCAGGCTTACCTGCTGGGGCTGGTATGGGGCTGGCTACCCTGTGGCATGGTCTACGCGGTGCTGGCACTGGCGCTGTCGAGTGGTTCTGCGTCTGGCGGCGGCACCATCATGCTGGCATTTGGGTTGGGTACCCTGCCCGTAATGCTCACCATGGGGCTGGCGTTTAACACCCTCAGGCGATTCGTGCAGGATCCGCGCATTAGGATGGTCGCCGGACTCCTGGTGATCCTTATGGGAGTCATGATGCTGCTTGCGAATCCGGCCGGACATGGGCATCATTCCCACCCCCATTAACCCGCATATCTTACGGGAATTGACGGAAATTGAGCCGGATGGCTAATATAAGAAACACAATATATAGTGTTTAACTGTTATGAAGAATTTACCTTGAAACTCCTTTCTAAAGGCTCGATGCAAATAAATAACCTATTGAAAAATATAGGTAAATATGTCGATTTAAAATAAACTTGACAGGTCGCTTGTGGCTGAATATTCTCTGTGGCCATAACACAAGATATAGTATTTTCAAGATTTACCGATTATCTGCCGGGGCGCCCCTGTCAAGGGGTTAGGGCGGCAGACAAAAGCAGTATTTCTGAGAAGAAAGCAAGAACCAAGGGGAGGATAATGAACACATGACCACAACCGCTCATCTCAAAGCCGTACCCACAAGCGTCGCTGATATTCCACTGCAGGCGGCATCACAGGATATATGGGAAACGAAGTACCGCTTGCAGACCAAAGATGGTACACCGGTCGATGAAACCGTCGACTCGACCTACCAGCGTGTGGCCCGTGCGCTGGCCGATGTTGAAGCCACACCGGAACTTCGCGAACTCTGGCACCAGGAATTTTTATGGGCCTTGCGCCATGGCGCCATCCCGGCCGGACGTATCACATCCAATGCCGGTGCGCAGCAACACAAGCCGGCGACCTCGACCATTAATTGTACGGTTTCCGGCACGGTGCAGGATTCCATGAATAACATCCTCGACAAGGTGCATGAAGCCGGTCTGACACTGAAGGCCGGTTGCGGTATCGGCTATGAGTTCTCCACGCTGCGCCCCAAGGGTGCCTATGTCTCCGGTGCCGGTGCCTACACCTCCGGTCCGCTGTCGTTCATGGATATCTACGACAAGATGTGTTTTACCGTGTCCTCGGCCGGTGGCCGGCGTGGTGCACAGATGGCGACCTTTGATATTGGCCACCCGGATGTGATGGATTTTATTCGTGCCAAGCGTGAAGACGGCCGCCTGCGCCAGTTCAACCTGTCGCTGCTGATCACCACCGGGTTCATGGATGCAGTCCGGAACAAGGAAGACTGGTCTCTGGCTTTTCCAATCAACCGCAAGGAACTCGATGAGTTTGTTGATCTGCACGACCCGAAAGAGGTCGTGTGGCGTGACTGGCCCCACAAGGGCGATTATGTTGCCAACAGTGCCGGACTGGTCGCGTGCAAGATCTACAAGACGATACCTGCGCAGCGCCTGTGGGACCTGATCATGAGTTCTACTTACGATTTTGCTGAACCGGGCTTCATTCTCATCGACAAGGTCAACGAGATGAACAACAACTGGTTCTGTGAAAACATCCGTGCCACCAACCCCTGTGGCGAGCAGCCGCTGCCGCCGTACGGCTCCTGTCTGCTGGGTTCGGTCAACCTGACCAAGTTTGTGCGCAACCCGTTTACCGAACAGGCCGAGTTTGACTGGGAGGAATTCCGCAAGGTGGTTGCCATTTTTACCCGTATGCTGGACAACGTGGTCGAGATCAACGGGCTACCGCTGGAAGGTCAGCGCGAGGCGATTATGCATAAACGTCGTCACGGCATGGGCTTCCTGGGGCTGGGGTCCACGGCCACCATGTTGCGCATGAAATACGGTGAAGCGGACTCACTGGAATTTACCGAACGTGTCAGCCGCGAACTGGCCGTTACCGGCTGGCAGGTTGCGCTCGAGCTGGCGAAGGAGAAGGGCCCGGCACCGGTCATGGAGGAGGACTTCGAAGTGACTGAAGAGATGCTGCGCAAGCGTCCCGAGATGCGTCGCGATGGCTATCTGCCGGGTGATTCCGTGAAGGGCAAGGTGTTGCACGCCAAGTACAGCCGTTACATGCAGCGTATTGCTGAAGTCGCTCCCGAGTTAACGAAACAACTGGTGGAAAGTGGTGCCCGATTTACCCATCACAGCTCGATTGCACCCACCGGTACCATCTCCCTGTCGCTGGCCAATAATGCCAGTAACGGTATTGAGCCGAGTTTTGCGCACCACTATTTTCGTAATGTGATACGGGAAGGCCGCAAGACCAAGGAAAAGGTGGATGTATTTTCGTTTGAGTTGCTCGCCTACAGGGAGCTGGTCAACCCTGATGCCACGGCCAGCATGGACGGTGATGGTCATACGCTGCCGGATTACTTTATCGCGGCGGATCATGTGACGCCAAAACAGCATGTCGATATCCAGGCGGCGGCGCAGAAATGGATAGACTCATCTATCTCCAAGACGGCCAATGTACCCACCGATTACCCGTTTGACGACTTCAAGGATATCTACCGCTATGCCTACGAACAGGGCCTGAAGGGCTGTACCACTTTCCGTTTTAATCCGGAGGCCTTCCAGGGCGTGCTGGTGAAAGGCGAGGACCTGGAGAATACCGTGTATGACTTTACGCTGGATGATGGCTCCACGGTCAGCCTCAAGGGCAATGAAGAAATCGAATACGACGGTGAGACGCACACGGCTGCAAATCTTTACGATGCCCTGAAAGAAGGCTATTACGGCAAGTTCTGAACAGGCTGCCAGACACGAATACGCAGGAGAAACTCATGGCGATACGGATTGACAGGAAAATTGTAGCTTACAAGGTAGGTGGCACAGGAGCAGCGGATGATGCGGCTGCAAAGGTTGCTCCGGCACCCGCGGACGTTGTGCCTGAACCAGAAGACAACGTGGTGCAGCTGCATGAAAAACTGAAGCGCCCGGAGATGCTGATCGGTTCGACCTACAAGGTCAAGACACCCCTGTCCGAGCATGCCCTGTATGTCACCATCAATGACATTATTCTTAATATGGGGACCGAGCACGAATTGCGTCGCCCGTTTGAGATATTTATCAACTCCAAGAACATGGATCACTTTCAGTGGATCGTGGCATTAACGCGGATTATTTCAGCCGTGTTCAGGAAGGGCGGGGATGTGACCTTTCTGGTAGAAGAGTTGCGCTCGGTGTTTGACCCGCGTGGTGGTTATTTCAAAAAAGGTGGCAAGTACATGCCCTCCCTGGTTGCCGAAATCGGTGACGCGATTGAATGCCATATGCGCATGATCGGACTGCTGAAAGATGATGGTCTGGATGAGCACCAGAAGAAGCTGGTGGCCGAGAAACGGGCTCAGTTCGAGGCTGCATCAGGTGCTGTGTCTAACTGTGAACCCTCTGATTTTCCAGAAGGTTCCCAGCTCTGTATCAAGTGTCATACCAAGGCTGCAATTCAGATGGATGGCTGCCTGACCTGCCTGAATTGTGGTGAATCAAAGTGTGGCTAGTACTCCGACAAGGTTGTATTGATGAGTTCAGCGTTACTGTGGTGTTTCGCAACAAGGCACAGCACGCAGGCAATGGCCATAGTCCTTGTCAAGTGCTGTAACGCCGTGGCGGAACACCACAGTAACGCCCGCAGGGTTGGCCTGTCAGCGCCCATGGCGGCGTTACGCCTCTTGCAAAGGACGACGGCCATTCGCTGCGAGGCGTGCCTTGCCCTGAGCGCTGACAGACCAACTGAATCCATCAATACAACCTTCTCGGAGTACTGGTACCTTCGTCCGATTGCCGGGCGCTGACTGTTTGACTATAACTATACACAAGACCTGTCATCAGTCAGTGTCGATTGCCGTATACCAATAATAGTCTGACAAAGTCGTCTCACTTTGACGCAAGGAGGCAGGATGTTTCTGCAACAAAAACCAATTCCGGGTTACTGGTACAGTAATTTTTCTGGTGAGTTGATCCAGGTCCGGGCGATTGTTTACCTCGCAGGCAAGCGTAGCCACATTGTTCTTGAAGACATCAGTGGCAAACGTAAGTCTATCAATCTCGATAGCTGGCTAGGTATGGACCTGGTGCTGCACTCGCCAGTCAAGGCAGATTTGCCGGACGAGGCTGCCCACGATTCCTGAATATTAATCGCGAATGCGATCCGCTCCTACACCAATTGATACACCTGCAGGAGCGCTTCGCAAGCGCGATTCGTAAATTAACCGCCTGCATTAAATCGTTTCTAACCCATCAATCACAGCTTTAACGAGTTTTTTGTTCTGGTTGTCAAAATAATGGCTGGCACCTTCGAGCCGAATTTGTGCCGATCCCGGGGGCATGTCATCCAGTAAAGATTCCAGTTCTTTAGCCTGCCGTTGTACAGCCGGGTAGTCCTCACTGCCAATTATGTTCAGCAAATGCACCTGAATTTTTCCCGAATGGAAACGGCTTGCGCATCGGTTGCTGGTAATTGTTGTTCCCTTTCCAGATCAGCAGCCCGGTTGGTACCGGTCACCAGCAGGGTGGTCGAAATAATCAGAATTCCTGTCGCAACAGGCAGAAAAGAAAGGATATTATTCAGCTTCACAGGTATGGTACGGCTATCCGGTTATTCAGGGCCAGGCGGACGGGTAGTATATCGCAAGGGGGCGATCGATCCGCTCCGGGTAGCAAACATCTGTAACGGGCTGCAAATAAATACGCTATGTATCTTGAGCATTTCAATCTGACAGAACGGCCGTTTTCCATAACGCCTGACCCGCGTTTTCTGTACATGAGCATGCGTCATCGTGAGGCGCTGGCTCATTTGCTCTATGGTCTGGGTGACGGTGGTGGTTTTGTGCAGTTGACCGGTGAGGTGGGAACCGGTAAGACGACTATCTGTCGCTGTCTACTGGAGCAGATACCGGAGAACGTTGACCTTGCGGTGGTGCTGAACCCCAAGGTGACAGCCATTGAACTGATTGCCACGGTATGCGATGAACTGAGTATTGGTTACGACGCGAGTGACATGAGTATCAAGTCGCTGACCGATGTGCTCAACCGCTACTTGCTGGATGCCTATGCACGCGGCCGGCACACGGTGTTGATCATTGATGAGGCACAGAACCTGAGTGCGGATGTGCTGGAACAGGTGCGTTTGCTGACGAACCTGGAGACGGCGACCCAGAAGTTGTTGCAGATTATACTGATCGGGCAGCCGGAACTGCGTACCTTGCTGGCGCGTGAAGATATGCGACAGCTCGCTCAGCGTGTCACTGCACGCTATCACCTTGAACCGATCAGCCGGGAAGAGACGGGTGCTTACATCAGGCACCGCTTGCAGATCTGTGGCTCCACCCAGACGGTGTTTAACAAACGTGCAGTTGACAAGATACAGCAGCTGTCGGACGGTATACCACGATTAATCAATGTGTTGTGTGATCGATCCATGCTGGGTGCCTTTGTTGAGGGCCGGACCCAGGTGGATGTAAAGGTGGTTAAAAAGGCCGCCAGTGAGGTGCTGGCCGAAAACAATGATGGACGGGAGCACCATGGCCGGCTGCCGTTTGTGTTGGGTCTCCTGTCGATACTACTGATTATTGGTCTGGCTGCAGGGTACCAGTCCTGGAAGCGCTCTGAGGTTGCTGCAGTGGCGGTGGATACTCCTGCCAGTGTGCCTGCTGCAGATGACACGGGTGCAGCGGTCGCTGCCATGGACCTGCAGCAATCTGTAGAAGAGCTTGCAGACGCGGTTGCTGATGAGCCGGAACTCCCGTCTCTGGCAAGCCTGTTGACAGCAGCCGACAGTTCTTATTATCGATCTTCCTGGACAGAATTGTTTGCCCTCTGGTCTGTGGTTCTACCGGAGAGCGTCACAGTGGATTATTGTGACTTTGCCAGGCAGTATGGCTTGCTGTGCCTGGAGGAGCAGGGTAACTGGACTACCCTGCGCCAGTTTGACCGACCTGCGATTCTGACGCTGGTTGCTGCCGATGGTGAACGAGTAGCGGTGTTGCTGCAGCACCTGGATGACTCGGTTGCGGAAGTCATCATCGACAATGAACTGTACCGGCTCACGCCCGATCAGGTAGAGAAAAGCTGGTATGGTGATTTTACTCTGTTATTACAGGCTCCACCCGGTGGTCGCATGTTTCTCAGGACCGGTGACCGTGGTCCGGTGGTCTCCTGGATACGCAGTCAGCTTGAGCTCGCGCAGGGTGTAATAATTCCGGCAGCAGATCCGCTGGGTTTTGATTATGCACTGCAACGGGAAATTATGGCATTTCAGCGTGATCATGGTCTGTCTGCGGATGGCGTTGTTGGCAAGTACACCCTGATTCATTTAAATAGCGCGTCCGGTCGTGAAGGAGTGCCGCGTCTGTCGGAAAACTAGTTCACTATGTCCTATATTCTCGATGCACTGAAAAAGGCCGATCATGAGCGCACACTGGGTGATGTGCCTGACCTGGAAACGGCCCACTGGGGTATACGACGCAGACGGCGAACAATTCGCTGGGTCTGGGTCGTGGCGGCGCTGCTCGTAGTCAATGGAGCGTTGCTGGCTGTACTGCTGGGACACAATGATGACACCGGGAGGCAACAGCAAGGTGCAGCCCCCGGGATTGCCGAGGAACTGCCAGTGAGTCCGGTTCCGAAGACAGAAACAGCAGCCATACAACCGTCGCGTAAAATCAAGAAACCTAGAGAGCCGGTATATGTGCCGCCTGTAGTACGAAGACCGGCCTCCAGCGTACAGCAGGCCCCGGCGCCGGCTGTCACGGCACCGTCATCCTATTATGCTCCGCAACCGGTAACCACCACGGTTGCGCCTGCAGACTCATCCGCGGTGCCGTACTGGGGTGATTTGCCTTTGGAGTTTCGCAGCAGTCTTACCCTGCCGCATATTGATGTCCATGTTTATGACGATGACCCGGCGCGTCGTTTTATCCTGGTTGACTTGCAGAAGTACCGTGAAGGTGAAACGCTGGAGAGCGGCGCGGTGATCGAAGAGATTAATGAAACCAGTATCCAGCTCAACTATCAGGGTACCCGTTTTGTGGTCGATAATTAACGCTGAACTCATCAATATAACCTTGTCGGAGTACCAGCCTTGCCGTCACGAATTTCTTCTGCTGTGGCATCGCGAATAGCCTGTATTTCCACCTCAAATATCAGTGACTGGCCTGCAAGTGGATGATTGCCATCCAGGCTGACAATACCATTTTCTATGCGGGTGACTGCAAAAGTGATTTCATTGCCGTCTTCATCATTGCCTGTGATGATGCTACCCACTTCAATAGTGTCTTCCGGGGGCAGTTCAGCAAGCGGTACTTCGTGTAACAGATCAACGTTTCGCTTTCCAAAGGCGTCTGCAGATAATAATCTGACCGTTACAATGTCACCGATGCAATGTGATTCCAGTTCGCGTTCCAGCTTCGGGAACAGTACGCCGGCCCCGTGCAGATAAGTCACCGGCTTTTCACTCGCCTCCCGCACCACAACACCCTCGGAATTGGTGAGGGAATATTGCATGGTGATGACTTTATTTACGCCAATTGTTTTCGCTTTGTCCATGAAGTTTCTTCGCAGGCTATTCGTTGATAGTCTTGTGTATTATACGTATGTGGATAATACGGGCGAACTTTCAGATATATAAACTGCTTCCGGTTCAGTTTGATAATGGTGGTTAAAAAAACTGGCACTCAGCCTGATTTGTTCCGACATCCATTGTTATCAGTTTGGAAGGGTACTTATGTTTACTAAAATCCAGGATCTGCTGAAGAAATACACGCGCACAGCGCAGAAGCAACCGCTTGACCGTGAGCAGGCACTACAGACGGCTACGGTCGCGTTGCTGATGGAAGTGGCGCGTGCCGATCACATTATTGAGGACGAGGAACGTCAGGCGGTCCAGCGGATTATCGAACGTTACTACTCTGTGTCGGCCGAGCGGGCGCGGGAGATTGCAAATGCTGCAGAAAGCCATGTTAATGACATGACATCACTGTATCCAGTGACACGCCTGATTACCAGTGAATGCAGTCTTGAGGAAAGAATTGTAATTGTCAGGCTGTTGTGGGAAGTGACCTTTTCTGACGGTCATGTAGATAAACATGAGGAGCATCTTGTCCGCAAGGTGGCAGACTTGTTGTACGTGCCACACCATCAGTTCATAAGAACCAGGCTGCAGGAGAGTGGTGGGTAGTAGCAGGGAAACTAAAAATCTTTGTAGTAATCGAAAAGAAAATAAAACGGGGCCGCTTGTGGGCCCCGTTTTAGGTGATTCAGACCATTTCCTTCAGGCCCTTCAATGGCAGTACCTTGACCACATTGCGTGCGGGTTTTGCCTTGAACATCATTTCTTCACCTGTGAACGGGTTAGTACCCTTGCGTGCCCGGGTGGCTGGTTTACGAATGACTTTAACCTTCATCAGGCCGGGTACTGTGTAAAAACCAGGTCTGCCCCTGCCCTTGAGTTCACGCTTGATCAGTGTTGCAAGTGAATCAAAGACAGCACCGACTTCCTTGCGGGTCAGGCCGGTATCCTCAGAGATGTAGTTTAATGTTTCAGACTTTGTCGCTGGTTTTAATGCAACCTTTGCGGTTGTCTTCTTTTTGGTGGTCGCTTTCTTTTTTACAGCCATTCGTTGTCGCTCCTCTTCAGGTAATGGAATAAACAGCACGCGTAAGATAGCACAATAAAAAAAATGTTAAAGCGTTTTTAATTTCACAAAATACCTTGTACCGTAGTATATCAGCGCTATCCGGCAGGTCTGGACGAAGAGCAATACGGCAGCTTTGCAATGTTGTGTATGCGTGACCTGCCTGGTGATTGTGGCTGGCCCTGGTCGTTCCATGCCGATGGCATGAGGCCCGTCTGTTTTAACATCAGTGATGATCCGGCCTGTTCTCCGGTCTGGTTCAGGCGCATCGCAATACCGTTGCTCCACGGTAAATCTGGACCAGGATACTCTTGGTTATTTGCGGTGTAGATATCGCAACCATATGAAATGTATATGTAATTTGTTATTAGTGTGGCGCGAGGCATGATAGCGTCCAGCATTTTTCAAATGCGGCCGATAGCCTGTTGAAGGTGTTATTAGCTGCCTTCCCATCCTGCATGATTCAGTTGTTCCTGCGCTGTCAAAGATGTTGCTTTGCGTTTTTTCTAGCAGCGTCAGATCTCTAAATTTCAAGCTATTTTAGCCGATAAGCAGTGTGCGGCAGGTGCCGCACCGGAACCCCGTAAGCGGGGTAATAGCAAAATATCACTACTTTCTAGGCCAGGTGGATATGCGTGCAGCAAAAAAAGTAACGGTAGACCAAAAGATTCTGCAGGAACTGGTACCCCTGAATGCGCTGTCACCGGCACGATTCAACAAATTGTCGGAAAAAATTGTAGTCGAAGAAGTACTGGCGGGCCGTAAGCTGTTCCGCAAGGGAGACAGGGACAATCAGTCAATCTATCTGCTGGAGGGCAAGATCAAGCTGATTGACGGTTTCAGGAAGGTCACCGGCGAAGTCGAGGCTGGTACGGATATTAGCCGCTACCCTATCGCCAACCAGCAACCCCGATCTCTGTCGGCCCGGGCCGTTAAAAAGGTCATCATTGCAAAGGTCGACTCCAGCCTGCTCGATGTCTTTTTGACCTGTGACCAGTCCAGTACAGCTGAAGTTGTTGAAATCGGCGCAGAACCGAGTCAAGACTGGATGACACGCATCCTGCAGTCTGAAGCATTTATCAAGATACCTCCGGCGATGATCCAGAATCTGCTTATCAAGATGGAGACCTTGCCGGTGAAGTCGGGCGATGTTGTCATTCGTCAGGGAGACAGCGGTGATTATTTCTATACCCTTCATGAAGGTCGTTGTACGGTAACTTGTAAAGACTCTCCCGATGGTGAAGAGCGATTCCTGGCTGAACTGAGTGATGGGGATTCCTTTGGTGAGGACGCCCTGGTGTCCGACGCAAAGCGTAACGCCACTGTGTCAATGCTGACTGACGGCTTGTTGATGCGGCTGGCGAAGAAAGACTTCGTCGAGTTGTTGAAAAACCAGCTGGTCAAGCGCGTGAGCTACGAACAGGCAGCAGCCATGGTTGATGACGGTGCTGTCTGGATGGATGTCAGAACGCCGGATGAATATGGATATGGTGCATTTGAGGACAGCGTTAACATTCCGCTGTCCTGCCTGCGGGATGAATTGTCAAAACTGGTTTTTAACACAAAATATATAATTTGTTGCGATACCGGGCGACGCAGTGAGTCGGCCGGTTTTCTGTTGAGCCACAAGGGCTTTGATGTGTCTGTGCTGGAGGGAGGCATCCCGGACCGGTTGGACAATGCTGTTGAACCCGTAGTACAGGGAGAGATGGCAGATTTACCAGGCGATGTTGCAGCGGTTATTGATTTTGATGAAGGCAGGTACATGCCTGACAGCAAGGATGTGACCACGGATCAAAAGGCGGGTGAGATCGAGGCGGCTCTGGATGAGTTGCGTACCGAGAACGAGGCGTTAACCGCGCAACTCCAGTCACATTGCAGCGCTGAAGAACGTATGAGCGAGCAGCTGGATAAGCTGTTGGCCGACAAGCAGG
>Ga0316190_10000072_pt1 | contig 56493 bp, 41 predicted proteins | sample Eddworburrow2_MG_FD_204929 | JGI IMG/M metagenome (GOLD analysis project Ga0316190, IMG submission 204929) | Coastal sediment microbial communities from Maine, United States - Eddy worm burrow 2 | ecosystem: Environmental > Aquatic > Marine > Coastal > Sediment | place: USA: Maine | collected...
CCGAACATTTTGACGTTTATTTTTATGAGGAAGAGCGACAAGCCGCGCTAGACGCCGCGGAAGTTGCAGAACGTTCTTACGCTTACCTGAGCAAAACCATCGACTACAAATTTAAAGAAAAAATCCCGCTGCTTTTATATGCGTCTCATAATGATTTCCAGCAAACAAACGCGATTCAGAGTTACGTTGGCGAAGGCACACAGGGCGTTACAGAGTCATTGAAAGGCCGAATGATACTGCCGATTACCGGCTCGTATGGTCAATTTATTCATGTCTTGACGCACGAGATGGTTCACGCGTTTCAGTTTGACATAATGCTCAGTGATGCTGCCTCAGATGTGATTCGGCAGTTTAATCCGCCGCTTTGGTTTATTGAAGGAATGGCGGAATATCTTTCTGTTGGCATGGACAACATAACGCGAATGTGGATGAGGGACGCGGTGCTCAACAATACTTTGCTGGATATTCCGGATATGACCTATGTGTTCGATATTCGCGTCTACAGAATGGGGCAGGCAATTTGGTATTATGTCGGCGAACGTTATGGCAAGGAAGTGGTGGGTAGAATTTTTAAGACCGCCAGGGCCACTGGTGATATTGCGCGGGCATTTAAGGCGCACACCGGTCTTGGATTGAAAGAACTTTCTGAAAGATGGCAGAAAGATGCGCGCGCAAAGTATCTTCCCCGGGAAGTTGTATTGCAGCAGCCGGAGGAAGTTGCCAGACCTCTGATCGATCGTTGTAAGGAATGTGACACCCGCTTGAATATTGTTCCGGCTATTTCACCTGACGGCAAACAAATAGCATATATCGGAGATAAAAACTTTACCCTCAATATGTTTTTACGTGAACTTGAGGTGAATGAAGACAGCTCAGGCTACAAGAAAACCAAACTGAGAAAAATTGTGCAAAGCGGTTCCAGCCAAAGCTATGAATCGCTTCGTTATTTTACAACATCGATGAACTGGTCGCCGGATGGTCGACTGTTCTCGTTTGTGGCAAAAGCCGGGCAAACCGATGCAATATATATTGTAGACGCAGGGCAAAATGAAGTTGTACAGAAACTCACTTTTAACAGTCTTACCGGCATGGCGGCTCCCAGCTGGTCGCCCAATGGCGATAAAATGGTGTTTTCCGGAACACAAGGCGGCATTTCAGATTTATACGTCGTGGATGCGAGCGGTGAAAATCTGCAACGTTTGACTGATAATCGATTTGCTCATTTGCATCCGCAATGGTCGCCGGATGGCCGCTATATCGCATTTACCACGGATCGCGGCCCCAATACAAAAATTGACAGCCTGATTTTTGGCGAGTATAATATAGCGACGTTAGAAGTCGAAACTGGCGAGATTAAACTGATAACTGAAGTCGGCGGAAATCACATCAATCCTGTTTGGACTAAGGAAGGCGATGAACTGTTTTTTATCTCTGATATGAACGGCATTCCCAATATCTATAATGTCGATTTGAACTCTGGGGAACTATTTCAAATCACAAATCTGATCACCGGAGTATCCGGTATTATCACTGAAAGCCCGGCCATCACATTGGCTCGTGACACTGGTCGGTTGGCGTTTAGCGTTTTCATTGACGCAGGCTGGTATATTTACACGCTTGACGAGTATAAGAAGACAAAAGTTGAATCTCCTGCGGCAATTGCTGTTTTGGAAGAGCTGGAAAATCCCAACTTGAAATATCGTGAATACACCAAGCCGGATAGCGCGGAATTTCTCGTTTCCGGGTATAAAACCAAGCTAACAGCGGATATATTGGCAGGCACTACCGGTTTTGGCACAAACAATGGTTATTCCGGGCAGGCAGCTTTTCTTTTTAGCGATATGCTGGGAGATAAAAATCTCCTGGTGCAGGCAATGATTAATGGCGATCCGTTTGAGTCAACGATTGTCGCGACATTTTATAATCAAAAACATCGCCTGAATTGGGCGCTTTCTGCATTCCAGTTTCGCAATGAATTTGGCTTCTCTACCGAGACAGATTTCGGGTATGTCACCAGCATGTATAGAGGCGCAGGAGCAGGAGCCTCGCTCCCCCTGAATCCTTTTTTTCGTATTGAGTTAAATGCCGATCTTTATCATGTTTCAGGAGATGTCGCACTGTTAGGCGAAGGTAGCACTTTTTCATCAAATTCGTTATACACGTCGCTGGGTGGCGCCTTGGTGTACGATTCGGCGAGGTGGGGTCTTGCGGCGCCTTATTCGGGCAGTCGCACCAAAGTAAGTATGCGACAAAATATTGGAGATTTTAACTATAGACTCTATGTAGCTGATTTCAGAAATTACCTGCCAGTCCGATTTCTTGTCAGTGATCCTATTCCACGTATTTCAATCGCGCTAAAAACTACTGCGGTTATTATGCAAGGCAGGGATGCCCGAAGTTTTAGCTTAGGCGGACCAGACTATTTTAGAGGACAGGATTATGGTTTTCTATTTGGGGAAAAAGCTGTTTTGCAAAATATGGAATTAAGATTTCCATTATTGCCCTTTCTATCAATTCAGTACGACTTTCTAACCGGCCTGCTATTTTTCGATGCGGTAAATGTTTGGGATGAGACAAATGTTTTGAATGAAGGGTTATCTGATTTCAATTTTAACAAAACGTTAACTGCGTATGGGTATGGCTTGCGGTTTAACCTTGGCGGTTTGATGGTTTTACGTTGGGATTTCCCACTTAAGCGCGAGAAAGGCGCTCCGAACTTCTTTTTCTCGATTAATGTTGATTACTAACAACCTGATTGTTTTGGTATAGGCGCTGAATCAGCGCTCCACATAAGTCTTTATTTGTTTGACAGTTATATTTATAGCCCCCGGCGTAATGCCGGGGTTTTTTATTTATGAGAAAACCTGGTTTGGAGAATCCGCTGAATTCAAAATCAAAAGTTGATTCGAGATGACAGTTTGAGACATTGCAGCGCGCTCTAAAAACCTGCCTGAAGCGAGACCCATTACAAATTCATAAATAATTTAATCTGAAGAGGTTTCGGAAGTTCGTGCGCTGCAAGGAAAACAATGACTGGCGTAGGCGTTTTTCATGGAAAGTATAGCTTGACTAAGGAATAGATGATTGTTAAGTTTTGCGACCATTTACCTGAACATAAGCCATTAAGTCCAAAACGATTTATCCAAAGGCAGTGTATGAGAGCGCAAGTTCTGGTTTTAAATGCCAGTTATGAACCAATCCACATTTGTGACACGCACCGAGCCATTATTCTAATCGTAAAAGGTGTAGCGCGCAGCGAACAGGATACTCAGCATGTTATGCGTTCACCTTCTATTGCCTTTCCCATTCCGGCAGTAATTCGTTTAATTCACTATATTCAGATTCCATACCGGGAAAGAAGTTATTCCAAGGGGCATATTTTTCTCCGTGACAATCATACTTGTCAATATTGCGGGATAACCGATGTTTCACAAAAGCTTACACTGGATCATATCTTACCCCAATCAAGAGGCGGAAGAAACGTTTGGGAAAATCTGGTTACTTCCTGTAAAAAGTGCAATTGCAAGAAGGGTGACAGAACTCCGAAGGAAGCCAATATGCAAATGATAAATAAGCCCAAACCTTTAACCAGTTTTTTCTATCTGCATCTTGTGCGATCCAAAGCGCGCAATAATCGGCACTGGCGAAAATATCTGTTCTACGACTCTTAGACAAGCCGGTTTTAGCTGTAATAAGTTTTTGCGGAATTCTTCCGCAGTTCACTGGACTTTCCGCATTTCCCACAAAACAAAACGCCTTTAAATGTGTCATATAAGATCTTGTTAATTATACGTTAATAGTATCTTTTTGTCTCTGGCGCGGACATTGCATTAGCATGACCGAAATATGTCACTATTTATAAATCAGAAATATGTCACTATTTATAAATCATAGGAGTCAGAACATGAAAGACATTGCTGTAATGTTTTTCACCCTCATCGTCTTAATAGCCTTGGAAACTGTTCCACTGGCGGCGCAACCCCACCTCACCTCAACGGGGTTGAACCTTGGCCTGGGTTTTTGGAACATGGGCAATGAGGCCGGTTCATTTTCTTATCGGAGGAAAGGGGAGCGAGAATATTTCAAAACGCCGGGTGGCGGGTTTCGAGTTTCCTTTACTTCAAGGACAAGTGAAAAGTGGACGTTTGAACTAGAACTCAGCGCTTTTTGGCAAGCCGAGGGAGAAAGTTTTACATCGGATGCAGGCGAAGAAAGTGAAAAAGTGGATAGAAAAGTTGTTATTCCACTTTTGTTTGGCGCGCAATGGGATTTGCTTGACCTGAACAGTCGTAGTAAAATACGGCCATATTTAACGGGCGGCGGCGGCCCCTACTGGATTGCTGATATCAAATCCGTTGATGAATTCGACGAGCCTGTTGATGAAATTGAGGGCGCTTTGAAACTAGGCGCCTACCTGGGCGGGGGCGTAACTTTTTTGCCACTGAGAAATTTCGGGCTAAATTTTAACGTCCGCTATCATTTTGTCAATTTTGACATTCAAAATGATGTCAGCGGAATAGAGTTCGGAGTTGGCCTCAATATTATGTGGGGCAATTTTTCATCAGTGAATTAGGTGGCCTCCGCTTATGCAATTGTTGCTCAACTCTATTTTCATTGAGTCTGATCTGCATGTTCTATATCTTGCAGCTTTGATGCGCAGTCAGGCGTTTACTATGGAAGGAATTTGGATGAACCGCGACTTTAAAAATACGTTTCTCCTCTTAGTCGTAATGATGACCATTCCTGCAGTTAGCTTCGCGCAAGGCATTACCAGAGCCAGCGGTTTTGGGTTTAAAGGCGGTTTTTGGAAAACAGCTAAATCTGAAACGCTTTTTCGTTTTGATAATTCGAAAATAGAACTGAGCGGAGTTGGAGCCTGGCTATACCATTTTTCCAGGGTCGGCCCTGAGTGGTTTTATGAGCTGCACATCGGCGCTTTTGCAAGCATTGTCAGCAATGAAATCGAAGATGAGCAAGGCCAGGAAACGATTAGTGAAGCCGATATTACCACAATCATACCATTCCTCGCCGGCGTTCGCTATGATGTTTTGTCGGCGCGTAACTACGGCGGTTTACAGCCCTATTTGTCAGGTGGAGTCGGTCCGTATTGGATTACAGATGTCGAGGCGCCATCTATTAACAGCGATAAAGCTGATGTCATTGATTCAAGGGTTAAACTCGGCGCTTATCTGGGCGGAGGCGTTAACCTGGCATTTACGAACTGGTTGGCTCTCAATTTTGATCTGAAACGCCATTTTGTCGGCTTCCAACCCCAAAATGATGTGAGCGGCCTTAATTTGGGTGTTGGTTTGAGTTTTATGTGGGGCCAGGAGCGTGAAACCATTCGGGTCATTAGTGTGCAAACCATCAGCAATGATATCTATCCCGCTTATCACCAGTTCTACACCCATTTTCCAATTGCGATAGTCACAGTCAAGAACATGACCCGAGGTAATATTGAAGTAAACGTGCGGAGCAATATCCGTTCATTTTCCGAGCGGACAAAAGAATCGGGCTTTATAAGGTTGCGAGCCAGAGAAACAAAAGATATTCCCGTTACGGTCATCTTTGGAGCACGAATTCGCAATCTGGAAAAACGGGAAGCAGCAATTCTTGATTTGCAGGTCGACGCGCGCGCAGGAAAGAAAGTAACCCGCAAAATCAGCAGCCCTTTAATGATTCATCGACTCAATTCGTGGAATGGGGAAGTTGACAAGCTCATCTTTTTTGTCAAATCCGATGACGAAACAATACTTTCTTTTAGCCGCGAGATACTGTCTGCAATGAATGTCAACCATGAGAATTCCACCAGGAATGTCGATGTTGCAAAGGGATTGTTTGACGCAGTGCAAAAAAAAGGAGTTCGTTACTACAGCGATCCTTTGATACCCTTTTATCAAGATGACAGGGTGCAACTTGCAACTGAAACACTTCGTCTGGGTTCCGGAGATTGTGACGATCTGGTCGTGCTCTACGCTTCCTTGCTGGAAAGTGTTGGAATAAATACCGCCTTTGTTGAAGTGAAAGATCCTGAAAAAACGCTGGCGCATTTGTATTTGATGTTTGACACTGGTTTGTCGCCGGAACAATCGCTACAGATAAGCACAAACCACAAGCGGTTTATTATGCGCCAGAATCTTGCTGGAAAACAAACAACCTGGATTCCAATAGAAGCCACGCAACTCCCAAATGGTTTTCAGGAAGCGTGGGATGTTGGCGCCCTTTCATATCTTCAGGATGGGAAATTACGTGGTGGTTTAGAAGCAGGATGGGTGCAAATTTTTGATGTGGAATAAGGAGTAAATGATGATTTATCAAATATTGACAATTTGTTTAACAATGACAACAATCACCATTTTCGCGCCAATTACAGCTAAATTGACCCATACTTCCGGGGAAGTTATGCTGCGTCGCGGGGTTGATGAAGGGTGGCAAAATGCGTCTTCAGGCGTAATCCTTTATGAAATAGATTCTATTCTTACAGGCGAGGCAGGCTCCGTGACATTGCAATTAAACAGTGGCGCTATATTCAAGCTTGGCGCAAATGCCATTCTGGATATTTCTGAACTTCGCAAGCTCAGTGAACAGGAGATGTTTATCGCTATTATGGGCAAAAAGATCGATAACATTTCTCCGAGGAAGAGCAAGACTAAATTAAAAATTGGCCGGATTCATGTTGTGCATGGTGAATATGTCTCAGGTAAAACGGATAGCATAAAATTAAACCAAACACCCTGGAAGCGAGAGCGAAATGGCGCCATAGCTCTTCTTGAGCACCAACTTGTCACAAATGCAATTGTTAAACTAAATTCAACCATTCAAAAATATCAGGAAGCTGACGACTGTGGCGAACTTTATTTTCGTCTGGGCGCCGCGTTTGAGAATTTGAAGAAAACCGGACAAGCAATTGAGGCGTATCAGGCTTCCACAAGTTCGGATGCGCACAAAGATTGCAACCCTGTGTGGGTGCGGCAAGCCCGCGCCGGTTTAAGCAGGCTCAGGTGATTCTGCCTGAGGCGATGAGAAAATTTTTGTTCAGAATTTCAAGGTTTGAGGAAAATAAAATGAAAAATATAGATCAAGTAGTGCGAAAAATCAGGAACTCGGATGCCAATGCATTTCAACAGCTCTTTGATTTTTACCATGAGGACATCTTTCGTTTCCTGCGTTTTAAACTGAACGACTCTGATACAGCTGAAGATATTATGCAAGATGTATTTGTTAAGGTTTGGGAAAAACGTCATACGCTCAGAGATAATGTTTCGATTAAATCGTTTTTGTTTACGATTGCCAATCGATCAGCGCTCAATCACATTCGTCACAGTAAGATTGTGATGAAGTTTCAGGCGGAACACCAATACAATAGCCCTGCAAGTGAATCGCCTTATCTCGAGTTTGAAAGAACAGAAACGCATCGACTCATTGTGCATGCGATTGCAGATTTGCCCGAAAAACCGCGCACCGCGTTTCTCATGAGTCGATTTCAGGATTTAACCTACAATGAGGTCGCGCAAAAACTACACATCAGTGTGAAAACAGTTGAGTGTCATATTGGCAAGGCCCTTCGCTTGTTGCGGGAATCTTTACGCTTGGCGGCATAACGAAATTTGCATTTGAAATACAGTCTTTCTATCAAAATGGAACCGCCATTTTGAGGGGAAATTAACCGGAACGTATTGGGAACTCCGGGAAGTGAGTAAGCGTAGGGTAAACGAACTCAGTTTATACTGATTCCTTCCTCCTCTGAGCCGCCTGCAATGGCGGCTTTTATTTTGCTGTCACCTCAGCCAATAAAGTCCGTTTTGATTATGACGATACTGTAACTGTCATTAATTAACACATCTTATTTTTTTAAAGTGTTGCAGGCACCTCAATTTACTGCTTGATCAAGTAGACAGACAAAAGAAAATATCAAAGATCATTTTCTGCGTGCTTGTTGAATTGATTTATTTCGTTTCAACAAAGAATTTTCTTTTTATAGGCAGAAGCCGTGAAAATAGCTTTAAGCTGAAAGAATAGACGTTTGTTTTAAGATGGATTAGAGGCAATTAGTAGGTGGGGTTTATTTTTTGGGGTCTGGTGGTGTCCAATGAATTGAGTATTTGTATTTAGCAAAAACAGGCGCATTTGTCGTATCTTTAATAGGCGGCTGGCGCGATACAAAAGGGTGAAAATGCAAATTAAATTTAATGTTCGAGATCTGAAGTTAAAGAAAATTCAAGAGAGACTTGATTATGATTTTTATTTGCAAAGAAAAGTTTATGAAGTGATTGCAGAAAAAGCGCTAAGCGCATTGTGGAAGAAAAAGTAACCTTGACTTTTTGAGGTTTTTGTTTTTTATTATGCACGCATAATCGGGGCCGTAGCTCAGTTTGGGAGAGCGCATGAATGGCATTCATGAGGTCGTGGGTTCGATCCCCATCGGCTCCACAAAAAAAGCGTTAATAAGCACTTGGTTTTAGACTTCCCACCGAAATATAACTACATAGATTTTTCCCGCAGTTGTTTTCACAGGTAAAGCCTTCAAAGATTTTTTCGGAATCAGATTCGTTTTGAACTTGAAATTTTTTTACATTTCCACATGCCTCGCATGTTATAATTAATTTTTTCACATCAACTTCGTACATTAAACTCTCCAGATTTTGTTGGCTTAACTTGACTTTTAAAGTAGCGTAACGTGAGAAATTTTAGGCGCGTTTAGTTTTAATTTTGAATAAATTGTGTCTAATATTTCATATCGGAAAATAAAACCATTAACTAAACAGGATAATTTGTCTCTGTAATTTACGATTTTTTGTTAGAAGGTAAAATTATGTTTTGGTTTTAATTTACTGGCGGCATTTGATTTTTTGTATGGTAAGTACAAACATTGATATTGAAAAGGGCAATAGTTGTGGTTTTTATTTTTGTGAGATACGAACTTGTTGAGGTGTTGTCTTAGGTGAGTCGCGCTGTGAAAGTGGGTTTGAAAGAAAGTTGAACGCTGGTGGATCTTTTTGTTTGCGTTTTAGTTTTATATTCTGTTTTGCATGAACGATGCAGTTTTGTGTCAGGGAAGTAAGTAGAATGAAGAGCTTTGAAAGCAATTTGATTATGCGACATGTAATGTGGGGTTTCCTTTTGATTTTTTGGGGTTGTGGAGAAAGGAAGAGTGAAACGATGGAGCCTAATCATCCTGCGTATGAGAGTATCTTCAACCAAATGCCCACTGATTCATTATTAGGGATAAAACCGTTCAGTATTCAGATAGGTGCCTGGTCTGATTCAAGGAGTGTGGCTGAAGCTCTCAGCAAGTTGAGTAAAGGCGGCTTTCAGCCTTATGTAATCCGGCATCCCAATATTGTGGGTAAATTTATCTACCGGGTGCGGGTTGGGCCTTTTCTTTCGAAAAGTGCAGCTGGAATTGCTATGAAACGCGTTCAGCTTCTTGGTTTTTCGAATATCTTTATTAAAAATCATTTGTCAGAAATTAAAGCTACCGCGCAAGAATCTGCTCAAAGCTCTGAATCGACAACCATCGAAAATTTCAAACAACTTACATATTCCGCTGACTGTGGCTCGCTTGCATGGTCGCCATCGGGGCGGGAGATCGCCTTCGTGCGTGAAAAAGAGCAAGTTTTGGGTATTTATTCAATCGGCACCGGCGGCGGCTCGGTGTCACGGATTGCTGAGCCAGCAAAAGGCATTCTCCTTACAAGTCTGTTTGCGTGGTCTGATGATGGGAAAAAGGTCGCTTTTGTTGGCGAAAAATATAACCGTAACTTCGAATGGAGTCAGGTTCTTTTTGTTGTGGGGAGAAATGGGATAAACCCGCAAGAGACCCTTGTCCTTTCTGAAGAATCTTTGTGCTTTTCTGCAATTCGCTGGTCGCCTGATGGTAATTACATTGCAGTTGATCTGATGAATCGCGACGCTGCGAGTAGAAAAAGAAGAGCCGCCCTCGTTTTAAAGAGCGACAGAAAGGTCTCTTATGATAGATTTTTTTTGCATGAGCCACTTGGCTCGTCCATGGGCGTCGGTTGGAAGGATGACGTTAACTTTATTTTTTTGCAGGAAATCGATTCGGATTTTTTTAACGGAGATACGAGAACCTACAGGTTTATCTCTCTTAACCTGGCCACCACAAGCAAAAAAGAAGAATCCATTATTTATACCGAAAATGAATATGTTCAGGTGGAATTATTGCGGAATAGCAATGCGGTCGCCATGCTTGAGCGTAGTCCGTCGTCCATATTCTTGTCATTTTTTTTATTTGATGGCAAGCAACGGCATTCATTGCTAGAGGGAATGTTAGAGGAAACAGCTATTGTTCCCTTTGTAAAATCGAGGCATGAGAGTGTCTGTTTTCTGTTTGACGATGGTCTATGGATTAATACAATTGAAGGCAGGAAAGCGGTTGTAAAAGTTCCGTCGGGAATGAGCCATATCACAGTGTCTCCGTCGGGGAATTCTATCTGTTTCAGTATGAATAAGGATGTTTTCCTGGCGGCATTGCCATAAAAGAGTGGATCTGCTGTTTGTTGAACTGGTTTTGACGTTTTGAACATGTCAATGCTACGCTGTTGGACACCCTGTTTTCATTTTACGATTGCTGCCGCGCGTTGAAAATTTAACCCGGATTAAGGGAAGACTCGTTGGCGTTAAGTTAGATTTTCGGAATTTGAGATCCAGTCGTAAGAAGCAATATTCGCGTCCAATAGTGATAAAATTTGAAAAAACAGTGTGATCGTATTTTTTAGAAGAATTTGTGAAGCTTCATTTGTTGGTTGCTGTTGCATTTAATTATTATGCATTTTATCTTATGCGCCCTTTTGTAAGCTCACTTTCAGTTCAGGTTTTATGCGATTTTTTTCCAACATTCACTCCGTTACACTGGCTCTGCTGGGATGTGCGGGCATTTTGACTTTTTATTGCCTGAATAGCTCTTCGAAACCAGTTAAAATTCTGCAACCTCAAATTTCCAAATATGAGGTCTTGCAAAAAGCAAAATCCCTCTATCAAAAATCAAATTTAGCCGACATTAAGATGCGTCGCACGCAGAAAGTATCAATAGATGATGATCTTTTTGTTTATGCCCAGCAACATTTTAATCTGCCGGACTTAAAACGTTTTTTTCCCGTTGCAATTTGGGAAATCGAGTGGTCGGGAATAATCCAGAGTAAAAAAGAAGGAGCTCGTCCAGCCAAATTATCAATTAAATTTGACTTTAACGGCAACCTTGTTGGCTTTCATTTACAAAATCCAGCGGCCGACAGGTTATATAGCCTGAAAGATGAAGAGGCCACAGAGCTTGCATTGAAATATCTGACTCAACAGTTTGTTGACACAACCGGATTGTCCATAACCGATAAGGTTTTTCGGCAAAACGATCAAAGCTTGCTCGAATATAAGTTTACATTTAGCAAGGGTTCCCCACTGTCAGGAGACCTTGTAGAGAATTACGAAGTTGATGTGGTTGGGAACCGTGTCTTGCGTTATCAGGCCGGTCTTTTTGTTGATGAACTCGACAATGAAAATTCAAATTATCATAACCAGGAAGTTGGCTCAAAGATGTTGAGCCTGTTGTTGTGGTTGTTGACCGGCGTGCTGGGTGTCTATTATTTATTCAAAAAATTACGCCATGATGAACTAGAGTTCAAAAGGGGGCGTCAAATAGGCGTCTTCGCCTTTATTGTCACCTGGACTTTAATAGCGCTTAGAGATTGGCATGATTGGCAGCAAGCTCTTTTAGGCGGCGGCTTGGTTGGTGTTTTTACAGGCATTGGAATTATGCTCGCCTATAGTGTGGCCGACTCGTTGAATCGAGAAGCTCAACCTTCCCAATATGCTTTATTAGATGTCTTGTGGAGAGGCTTTTTACGTGTGCGGGAGCTTGGGGAAAGCTTTTTAAAAGCCCTCTTCATTGCCGGGATTTCTTTGGCGGGAGTTGGATTGTTGACTAGTCTGGCTTCAAGTTTTGGGGTTGGTTACATCGAGTTTAACGCCAAAGCCTATGAAGTGTTCTATTCTCGTGAAAAAATAATCGCCATGGTTCTTTCCAACCTGACGACCTCACTTGCAATCACTTTGATGCTTTTCTCTTTACTGGCCGCTGAACTCGGCAAGCGTATTCAAAATTCCAAAATGCTGATAATGACTTTTGCGTTTTTGCTTAACCTCGCCAACATCAGGCTTTTTGATTTTCAGCCTGCAGCCGGGGCGTTTTTATTATTTATGCCAATTTCTGTATTTTGGGTCTATTCGACTTTAAAGCAAAACGTAATTACAATATTTATAGCTGTTTTTATTTGGCGCCAAGCATGTCTATTGCTGCTGTTGCCCAATGTTGACGACGTATTTTTGAGTTTTCCCGGCTTGGTTTTTTGCTTGTTTATAATAGCGATCCTCGTTGTCGGCATTCTTCTCTCCCGAAGTCAAAGAAGTGTGAAGGAATTTGCCGACTATGTGCCGTCCTATGTCAGCAGAATTGCTGAGCGGGAAAGGCAATTAAAAGAGTTGGAAATCGCTCGCGGCGTTCAAACGCGTTTTTTACCGCAATCCATTCCACAATTTTCGTCACTTGATATTGCCTGCATTTGTAAGCCGGCAATGGAAGTAGGCGGTGATTACTATGATTTCATGCTAAACGGTAACAATTCACTCGGTGTGATAATAGGGGACGTTTCCGGGAAAGGAGTTTCGGCGGCTTTTTATATGACAATGGTCAAGGGTATCATAAAAACGCTAAGCAAATCGATTACAAACCCTGTGGGTTTGCTTTCCGAAATGAACTGTATTTTTTATGAAAATGTACCTAAAGACGTTTTTGTCAGTGTCATTTATGGTGAATTTGATCTTGAGAATAATCTTTTGCGGTTTGCCAGAGCCGGACATAACCCGTTGCTTTATTTTCAGAGCAAAGATGCGCAAATAAAATTGATTTTACCGAAAGGGATGGCCATTGGACTTGAAAAGGGGCCGCTTTTTAAACGCACTATTGAGGAAGTTCAAGTTCCCTTTTCAGAAAATGATATCTTCGTTTTTTTTACCGACGGCATTTCAGAGACTGTTAGTAAGAGTGGAGAGGAATTTGGCGACAGGCGGCTGAGTGAAGTGATTCGGAATTGTTCAGGGCAAACATCGGCTGAGTTGACGGCTTCCATAGTCAGAGAAGTTGCTTTGTTTTCTAATTCTGCTAAACAACATGACGATTTAACCATGGTTGTCGTGAAGATCGGAGATTTGAAGAGTCAGGAAAAATTGAATTCTGAACCAGACAAAAAACTTGCATCTTCTAATCTCAATTGATATATTTAAAATTCAAATAAACTGGATAAAATTAAAGAATACGTATAGGGTTTGAGATCGTGCGCGCTTGTATGCAACCAACTTTGTCTTTGTCGGCAGGTTTTTTAAAGGTAAAACACCTGCTAATTTCAAACCGAAACATTTTATAAATGCACCTCCTGATGGTGCATTTTTTGTTTGTGCTCGTTCAATCTTAGTTTAATATGTTCGATATTTGCCTGGAGGTTTCATTGTGAAAGACAATTTAACGGTTCTTGTGGATTTGCAAAAGGTAGATCAAGAGTTACAGCAGCTTGAAGCGTTGAAAGGCGACTTGCCGCAACAACTTGAAAAAATCATTCAAAAAATGAGCGCGCTTACTGAAATATATGGACAGAAGAAGGTGGAATTATCAGAGGCGCTAAAAAACAAAGCAATATCAGAGGTTGATCTAGAGAGTTTTCAACAAAAACTAACGAAATACAAAGAGCAACTCTATGCAGTAACATCAAATCGCGAATACGATGCGATCACGTTAGAAATTGAATCGGTTAATGAAAAAATGTCCGGGACTGAAGATGTGATTCTGGAATTGATTGAAAAGGAAGAGACGTTAGTTGAAGAAATAAAAAATATCGAGCCTGAGTTAGAGGCTTTAGCTGAAGCTATTTCTCAAAAAGAAAAAGAGTTGGCCACGAAGATAAAAGCTACAGAAGTCGAATGCAAAAATTTTGAATTAAAGCGGGTGGAGCTTTGCGGTAAAGTAATACGTTCTGTCCTTTATCAGTATGAACGCATTCGCAAAGGACTTGGCAATAACGTCGTTTCACAAGTTATTAATGGCGCATGCGAAGGGTGCCGTTCGAACATTCCGCCACAAAAGCAAATGGAAGTTAGAATGATGAATCAGCTGATTCTTTGCGAACATTGTGGTCGAATTATGGTCTCCAGGCCTGTTGGAGAACCTGTGATAGATTAGTTTTAAAAATAACGTTGAAATAAAGCCGCGGTAGTTTAGGCAGGTCTTGCCCTCTCTGCGGTTTTTTTATTGAAATAGAATAAAATCCAAAGCAGCTCAGGCGATTGCGCTTCGAATATTCGAGGTGAGGAAAGTCCGAACACCAAAGGGCGGGACGCTCCGTAACACGAAGGAGAGGCGACTCTCGGAAAGTGTCACAGAAAATACACAGCCGATGGCTCCGGTTTCCGGAATACAGGCAAAGGTGCAATGGTGAGGTAAGAGCTCACCTTTTCGGCAGTGATGTCGGAAGTATAGATAAACCCCGTCCGGTGCAAAACCAAATAGGTTTCGTCTGCCCCATTTGGGGCGGCAGGTTGCCCTTCCTGTAGCGGTATTGCCGCTGGCGAAATGGGTAGGTTGCTTGACCGGGTCAGCAATGGCTCGGCTAGATAAATGATCGCCTCCCCCGCATTGGGGAAGACAGAATTCGGCTTATCGGGCTGCTTTGGATATATTTTTCAGGAGATTTGATGGAGCAAACCTGGCAACTTGTTGAAAATAATGATTTAGACCGGATTAATGAATACGCCGCAGAGTTGAATTCTTCCCCTGTTTTGGCCAAACTTCTCCTGAGCCGGGGTGTCACAGATATTGAAGCCGCTCGCCTTTACTTTTTGCCAAAACTTGAACGCCTGCACGATCCAAACTTAATGCTTGATATGGATATCGCTGTTGAGAGAGTGGAAAAGGCGTTGCTAAATAAAGAAAAAATTTTAATCTACGGCGACTATGATGTTGACGGCACAACCGCTACCGCCATGATGGTGCGTTTTTTTCGTAAACTTCACCATCCTGTCGACTTCTACATTCCAGATAGAATGGTCGATGGATACGGGCTTTCGAAACAAAGTATTGGACGCGCGATTGAAAAAAACATATCATTGCTTATCACCGTTGATTGTGGTGTGACCGCCGTAGATGAAATTGCTTATGCCAGGGAAAGTGGCATTGATGTCATTGTTTGTGATCACCATCAACATGATCCGATTTTGCCAAAAGCCAACGCAATCCTCAACCCGAAGCGTGAAGGATGTAACTACCCTTTTAAGGATCTCGCCGGGGTTGGCGTTGCATTTAAACTGCTTCAGGCCATGCAAAGGAAGCTAAACCTGGATGAGTCGGTTCTATTTGATTTACTCTACTTTGTGGCGCTTGGCTCTGCCGCAGACATTGTTCCGCTTGTTGATGAGAATCGAATTTTTGTTAAGCATGGCTTGCATGATCTGACTCAGGCTCAGAAAAATCTCGGATTAAAAGCGTTAATGGAAAGAACCCGGCTGCATGGTCGGCAAATTGGAACGGGTCAGGTTGTATTCGTCATTGCGCCGCGTATCAATGCTGTTGGCAGGCTTGGCGACGCGAGCCGCGCCGTGGAACTTTTCCTTACGGATGATGAAGGAACCGCTGAGAAAATTGCGGAGGTGCTTGAGGAGGAAAATCGGCTCAGGAGGCAAATCGATGAGACCACGCTGGCTGAAGCGACAGAGTTTATTGAAGAAAATTATGACGCTGAAAAGGAATCGCTTTTTGTCTTGAACAGCGACAAGTGGCACCCTGGAATTATCGGGATTGTCGCTTCGCGGATTGTTGAACGTTACTTCCGTCCAACCGTGATGATTGCAACCGAAAATGGCCAGGGGCGCGGTTCAGCGCGCAGTATTCCGGGCTTTGATATCTATGGAGTATTAAAGCAATGTGAAGACCTGATGTTGAGTTTTGGCGGTCATAAGTATGCCGCCGGATTGAGTATTGAGGTTGAGAAAATTCCAGAGTTGCGCCAGAGACTTGCCAGTTTGGCGGCCGACTCCCTTACTGAAGAAATGCTGGCGCCGAAATTATCCATCGATGCAGAGTTGCGTTTTAAGAATATGGATAATAACTTCCTGAAGTTAATTCAAAGGATGGAGCCGTTTGGGCCGCGAAATACCCGTCCAACCTTTGTGACCTACGGACTTCAGATTGTCGGTAGTCCGGACATCGTTGGGAAAAATCATTTGCGATTTAAGGTGCGGCAAGACGGCAAGGTTATGAATTGCATTGGCTTTAATCTCGGAGATAAGTTATACAGAGTTACATCCGGAGACGACATAGATATGGTGTACGTCATCGATGAAAATGAATATATGGGCAGAAAGGCGATTCAATTACGAGTCAAGGACATTAGATAATTTCTAACTCAAATGAAACAATTCCAAAGCGAACTCAATAAAAAATCAGACGAATATAAAAATCGGCATCGCGCAATGTTGGCAAAATTGACAGCGTTGAATGTACGGTTAAAAGAGATTGCGCAAACCGACCCGAAAGCTCTTGAAAAAATGCGCAAGCGCGAAAAATACCCGGTGCGTGAGAAAATAAAGGCTGTTGTTGACCCCGGAACTGAAGTTCTTGAAATTGGGGCATTGGCGGCGTTTGATATGTACCATGATATTCCGGGAGGCTACCCGGCGGCGGGAACGGTCATTGTTGTGGCAACGGTGCACGGCAGAAAAGTTGTAATCATGGCAAATGATCCGTTGGTTAAATCAGGTGCCTGGGTTGAAACAACGTGTAAAAAAAATCTGCGCGCCCAGGAAATTGCTATGGAAAACCGGCTGCCAATTATTTATATGGTAGACTCGGCTGGCGTCAATCTGGAACGACAGGCAGAAATTTTTCCCGATAAATACCACTTTGGCCGCATCTTTCGCAACAATGCAAAAATGGCGGCAATGGGGATTCCCCAAATATCATGTGTTTTTGGTTTTTGTGTTGCCGGAGGAGCTTATTTACCTGGAATGAGCAGCGATCTTGCAATGGTTACAAAGAACTCCAGTATGTTCCTCGCAGGACCTTTTCTGGTGCAATCTGCATTGGGTCAGGTTGTTGATTTACAGACACTTGGCGGGGCGCAAATGCATAATGAGATCAGCGGCGTGGCGGATTATCAATTCCAAAAGGAAGATGACGCATTACAATGGATTCGCGATCAAATCGCCGCTATTGGCTCGCAGCCTGCTTCAAGATTTAATCGCATTGAGCCACAAAAGCCAAAATATAATCCGGAAGAACTGCTGGGCATTTTGCCACACGACGCTTCCGGAACGTATGAGATGCGTGAAGTGATTGCGCGTATGGTAGACGACAGCCGATTTGAGGAATTTAAACCGCATTTTGGCAAAACCATTGTGGCCTGTTTTGCTCGTATGGGCGGGTTCATGGTTGGCATTGTTGCAAACCAGGGCAAGACGGTTCAACGCCCGATGCCGCCCGACATTCATGGCCGACCGCAACCGCCGCAAGTTCAAATCGGCAATGTTATTTACAGTGACTCGGCAAACAAAGCGGCGCACTTCATTATGCTTTGTAACGAACGGCTGATCCCATTAATATTTTTACATGATGTCACCGGTTTTATGGTTGGAAAGATGGCGGAGAACAACGGCATTATTAAAGATGGTTCGGAAATGGTTAATGTGCAGGCCAATTCTGTCGTGCCAAAATTTACAGTCATCATTCGAAACAGTTTTGGAGCCGGCAACTATGCAATGGCCGGAAAATCGTATGATCCGCGATTGATTTTTGCCTGGCCAACGGCGCGTCTCGCTGTCATGGATGGCGGCATTGCGGCTGACACAGTTCTTCTCACCAAAAGAGATCTCGATGAAGAAGAACGAAATAAATACAGAAAACAACTGGTTGAAAAATATGAAAATGAAACGTCGCCATACTTTTCAGCCGCTCGCCTGGTAACCGACGGAATTATCGATCCACGAAAGACCCGCGATAACATCATTTGTGGTTTGGAAATGGCGGAAAATAATCCTGAAATCCCAGAATATAAAACAGGTGTTTTAAGAATGTAAAATGAAGCGGTCTGATTTTAAAATGAATAAGCCTGCGTTTGGGGCAGGTAATTTTTACTTACAAAAAACATAGATATTTGGCGCAACAGACAATGAAAAGTAAAATTAAAATAGCAAATGGACAAGGCTTTTGGGGCGACAGCATTGACGCCCCCATGCGTCTGATGAAAGATGGCGAAATTGATTATTTGACATTGGACTACCTTGCGGAAGTTACCATGTCCATCATGCAACGACAAAAACAAAAGGATCCCGGGCGCGGATATGCTGTTGACTTTGTGCAATTGATGAAAGATGCATTCCCCTATATTCTTGACAAAAACATAAAAGTCATCGCCAATGCGGGTGGGGTTAACCCGACCGCCTGTCGCGAGGCTATTTTTGCGGTGGCGCGTGAATTAGGGCTGTCCGGCCTGAAAATTGGCATTGTTGAAGGCGATGATATCCTTAATCAGATTCCGGACTTTATGCAAAACGGCGTTGACTTTAAAAATCTGGACTCAGGTGAGCCGCTTGGCGAATTTCAACGCAAAGTGCTCTCTGCAAATGTTTATCTAAGCGCATTTCCGATTGCCGAGGCGTTGGACAAAGGGGCGCAAATTATTATAACCGGCAGGGGAACCGATCCAGGGCTGGTTCTGGCGCCAATGATTTATGAATTTGGTTGGAATGCAAATGAACTGGATAAACTTGCAGCCGGAACCGTAGCAGGCCACATTCTTGAATGCGGCGCCCAGGCAACTGGCGGCAATTTCACTCGTTGGTGGGAAGTGCCTGACTACGCCGGCATCGGATACCCGATTGCTGAAACGCAATCAGATGGTTCATTTGTCGTAACAAAGCCCGAAGGAAGCGGCGGCATGGTGACCGTGGACACGGTTGCCGAACAAATTGTTTACGAAATGGGAGATCCGGTTAATTATATTTCACCCGATGTCTGCGTTGATTTTACAACTATTCAGTTGCAGCAGGAAGGTAAAGACAGGGTGCGCGTTTCGGGCGTGAAGGGCGCGTCGACAACCGATAGCTACAAAGTCTCCATGAGCTACCTCAACGGCTTCAAGGCTTCAGGCACGCTAACCGTCAGCGGGCCGGATGCTTACGAAAAAGCCGTGAAATGTTCAGAGGTTGTATGGGAAAGGTTGCGTCGGGCAGGTTATACTTTTGATGAAACGAATAGTGAATATCTTGGTGTGAATTCATGTCACGGCGACATTTCGCCAATTCCGAAACAAATTAACGAAGTGGTGTTGCGACTTTCAGCGCGCGACATGGATAAAGCAAAAATTACCCGTTTTGGGAAAGAGATTGCGCCGTTAATTACCAACGGTCCTCCCGGCGTAACAGGTTTTGCCGGCGGTCGACCCAAACCTCAGGAGATCGTTGCCTATTGGCCGGCGTTAATTGACAAAAACCTGGTTAAGACAAAGGTAACGGTTGAGGAGGTCTAAAAAATGAAACGTGTTCGACTTAAAGATATTGCGCATGCTCGGTCCGGTGATAAGGGTGACAGCGCCAACGTTGGATTGCTTGCAAATAATTCAGAGATATATGAAATTCTCAGAAAAGAAGTTACATCTGAACGTGTCAAAAAACATTTTGCGGGTCTGGCGCTCGGAGAGGTTGAACGATTTGAAATGCCAAACCTGTTATGTCTGAATTTTATTCTGCACAACTCCCTTGGCGGCGGCGGTAGTGAAACGCTGCGTAATGATGCGCAGGGCAAAACTTATGGTCAGGCAATCTTACTGATGGAAATTGATATTCCTGAGAAGATTGAGACTTGATCAACTGTTCGAACTAAACAATATTAGAAGGCGGAGCTTTTCTTTGTCGTGTTCATTGGAAATCAAAACGCCAATCATGCACGAATAGAATAGCCTTGTGTTTTTTATTGAATAGGAAGCTTTAATGGACAAGAATACTGAAAAAATGATGATAAACCCGCCGTTTGAGAAAAGCGACAAAAATCTGAGCGTTATCCTGGCCGCCGGGCATGGAAAAAGAATCAAATCCACCACCTCCAAAATGTTGCATAAAATTTGGGGCGAACCAACAGTTAGTTGTGTTGTAAACGCCGCCGCCAGCGGCCTTGCCAGCCCGAATCAGATTGTTGTTGTTGGCATTAAAGCGGAAGAAGTTGCCGCCGGAGTGGGCAAGACGCCCAACCGAATTTTTGCCATGCAGTCAGAACAACATGGAACCGGACATGCAGTTCAAGTTGCCTTGGAACAGATTCCCGGTGGTGGGTATAGCGGCGATATCTACATTTTTCCTGGAGATATGGGATTGTTGCAGGCTGAAGATATTCAGGCTTTTCAAAGAGCCTTCAGCAGCAGCGACAGCGACATGATGGTTCTGACCGGCATTTATCGCGGTGAAGCGCAAGGCAACTATTACGGTCGTATCATACGCGTGCCAGTATCGGACGTTCATGGCGACTCTGCTGGCGAAGATGCAAACAAGGTGATTGAAATTAAGGAACATAAAGATATTTTGAAGCTTGGCGACAACCAATCCTACCAGGTGAGTTACCAGGGAAAAACGTATGCGTTTTCTAAACAAGCTTTGCTGGACATTCGTGAATTTAATAGTGGCGTCTTTGCCTTTAAAGCAGAGAAACTATTCAAATACATCAATGCGTTGAACACGGATAACGCGCAAGGCGAGCTATATATCACGGATCTGATTAGTATTTTTAATCAAAGCGGTTTGGCGGTCAACGCTGAAGCTGCGTTGAATGACAACTCAACGCTCGGCTTCAATACGAAGAGTGTTTTACAGGAAATGAACGAAATTGCGCTCGGACGTGTCTATGATCGGCTTAAAGATATTATTCTGATTGAAGATCCGAAAGATTTTTTTCTGTCGGATGATATGGTTTCACAGATCATTGCGCTGGATAAAAACGAAGCGCCCATCGATATGTCGCTTGGCAAAGGGGCTCGAATTGGCGCGGGCGCTAAAGTCTCAAAAGGCCTGCAGATGGGACGCGCAGCGCAAATAAACGGCAATGTTACAGTTGGTAAAAACTGTTGTATTGGAGATGAGGTTGTGGTGAAAGGCGCTGAAAAAAAACCTTCAATACTTGGCGACAATGTAATTGTTGACGGCAAGTCATATCTCACAGGTTGCATTGTTGAGGCAGGAATGATTGTGGAGCATTGCGTGCTTGTGAATAAAAGAATCAAACGGCGTGTGAATTCTGACGGCGTGGCGAAACCCATACGCTTCGTAATGGAAAATCCAGACGGAACGGATGTGATTGAAGAACTAAAGTAGCAAAATATTATGCAATTTGAACATTTGAAGTACAATGTCGAGAACTATATCGCAGTTATTACGCTCGACAGACCGCCGGTAAATGCATTGAACAGAACGCTGGTCTCTGAATTAGCTTCGGTTAGCGATCTTGTCGAGCAAGACATTGCAGCGGGAAAAACGCGTGTCGCAATAATTACCGCTTCAGGAAAACTTTTCTCGGCTGGCGCTGATCTGAAAGAACGCCTTGGAATGCAGGAGTCGGATGTGGCGCCTGTTGTGAAAAATATTGGCGCGGCAATTAATAAGCTGGCGAATATATCAGCGCCGACTATTGCGGCGTTGCAGGGAAGCGCGCTTGGCGGCGGCTTTGAAGTTGCGCTGGCGGCGGATATTCGCATTATGGCCAGCGGCATACAGGTCGGTTTAAGAGAGACAGCTTTGGCAATCATACCAGGCGCAGGCGGAACCCAACGTTTGACTCGCATCGCCGGCCCGGCCAATGCCATATTATGGGTTACATCTGCTCGCCTTTTTACAGCGGAGGAGGCGTTGCAACATCGGGTTGCAAACCTTGTCGTTCCTGCAAATGAGCTGATGCAACAAGCCATGCAACTTGCCAACCAGATTGCCGGCAATGGCCCGCTGGCCGTCAGGCAGGCGAAAAAGGCAATTCTACAAGGAATGGATCTGCCGTTGGCGCAAGGTCTGGAGTTGGAGTTTGAATGTTACCAAAATATTATTCCAACTGAAGATCGACGCGAAGGATTAAAATCTTTTCAGGAAAAACGTCAGCCTGACTACAAAGGGCAATGAAAGAGACGATGTCAATTCCTGTCTTTATAAACTGGTCGAAATCAAATCGATATCTTAATACACATTTTTTCCATTAGGGCAAAAAAGAGGAAAATCAATGTCTTATACTGAATTCACTGAAGAACAATTAATGCTCAAAGAGATGGTTCGCAACTTTGCCAAAAATGAGCTTGAACCAGTCGCCGCCGAGATTGATGAAACGTGTGAATATCCACTTGAAAATGTGAAAAAAATGGCTGAGCTTGGCTTGCTCGGCATTCCATTTCCGGAAAAATATGGCGGCGCTGCAATGGAAACCATCAGCCTCGCTCTTGCAATTGAAGAAATTGCAAAAGGTTGCGCATCCACTTGTTTGTCGGTTGCGGCTCACATATCACTATGCGCCACGCCAATCTATTTATTTGGCACAGAAGAACAAAAACAGAAATACCTGAAGCCGCTTGCAACAGGGAAGTCGCTCGGTAGCTTTTGCCTGTCTGAACCTGGCTCAGGCTCTGATTCAGGCGCGGCAAAGACAATCGCCGAGCTTGATGGCGACCACTATGTGTTGAACGGCAGCAAATTGTGGGTGACCAACGCCGGAGTCGCCGACTATTTCATCGTGTTCGCAAAAACCAAACTTGATGTTGGCGTCAAGGGCTTGTCAACCTTTATAGTGGAAAAGCGTTTTGACGGTTTTCATATTGGTAAAAAAGAAAACAAGCTGGGTGTCCGCGCCTCTGACACGCGCCCGATTTCCATCGAAAATTGTCGTGTGCCAAAAGAAAACCTTCTTGGCGAGCTCAATAATGGTTTTCCGCAAGCCATGAAGACGCTTGACGGCGGACGAATTGGCATTGGCTCAATGGCAGTTGGAATTGCCCAGGCCGCAATGGAAAAAGCAGTTGCCTATTCAAAAGAAAGGCAGGCTTTCGGCAAAACTATTTCCGACTTCCAGGGCATTAAATGGATGTTGGCGGATATGGCCACTGAAATTCACGCGGCGCGTTTGATGATTCACCATGCAGCCCATTTGCGCGATATGGGAAAACCATATACAAATGAGGCCGCAATGGGTAAACTTTTTGCCTCGGAGACGGCGATGCGGGCAACTAAAAATGCCATTCAGATTTTTGGCGGCAACGGTTACACGCGAGATTATCCTGTGGAACGCTATTGGCGTGATGCAAAATTAACCACCATTGGCGAAGGCACTTCAGAGGTTTTACGTCTGGTCATTTCCCGTGAACTGCTCAAGGCAACATTATGATCAAATTTGGCGATTTTGAGTTATATAGCGCAAGCGACGGTCTTTTCAAGCTTGACGGCGGCGCAATGTTTGGCGTTGTGCCCAAGGCGCTGTGGAACAAAACCAACCCCGCCAATGAGATGAATCGAATCCAGCTTGGCCTGCATTGTTTGCTGATAAAGTCAGGCGCGGAATTGATCTTGGTTGACACTGGCGTCGGCGGTGGGTACGATGAAAAGTTTCTCAATATTTTTGAAATTGATCAATCTGCGGGCAATCTTATCCAAAATTTACAAAATTTTGGTTTCGAACCGGAAGACATTACCAAAGTAATATTAACGCATCTACACTTCGACCATGCCGGCGGCAATTGCACTGAATCTGCAAGCGGCGAACGGATTGCAACATTTCCAAACGCCACTTATTATTTTCAGAGTGGTGAGCTTGAGTATGCAAAAAGTCCGGATCCACGCAGCAGCGCCAGCTATATGGCAAGAAATTGGCGTCCTCTTGAAAAAAATGGACAGCTCCAATTGCTGCATGGCGATGAAGAAATATGCCCCGGTGTGTCGGTTGCCGTAACCGGCGGGCATACTGAATTTCATCAAATAGTCAAAATAAAAAGCCAGGGCAAAACCGCATGTTTTTTGGCGGATTTAGCGCCGACGAATTCGCACATAAAAACGCCTTACGTCATGGGCTATGATCTCTTTCCAAAGGTCACCATGGAGCAAAAGGAACGCGTGTTAAAACAAGCGCTGCAAGAAAACTGGTTGCTGTTATTTGAGCACGCCCCGTTTACAAAAGCGGCGCACCTCAATGAAGAAGAAGGCAAATTGAAACTTAAAAAAGTCGATTTTTAACTCGGAGTTCTGTGATGAACAATTCAAAAACCGTTGTAATTGTAAGCGCTTGCAGAACGCCCATTGGCGCATTGCAAGGCGCATTGAGTTCACTTTCGGCTCCTGAGCTTGGCAGTGTTGTCATAAAAGAAGCCATAAACCGCGTAAAGATAGAACCGGAGGACGTGACAGAAGTCATTATGGGGCAGGTATTGACCGCTGGCGTTGGACAAGCCCCGGCGCGTCAGGCGGCGTTGGGCGCAGGTCTTCCCAATACGACGCCCTGCACAACGATCAATAAAATGTGCGGCTCTGGCTTGAAGGCAGTTATGCAAGGCGCGCAAGCTATTCTTGCGGGCGACGCCGAGATTATTGTTGCCGGCGGCATGGAAAGCATGACGAATGCGCCTTATCTTTTGCCCCGCGCGCGGCAGGGTTATCGCCTGGGGCACAGTGAATTGATCGATAGCATGATTTGTGATGGTCTTTGGGATGCATATAATGATTTTCACATGGGCAACGCGGCTGAGCTTTGCGCCTCCGCATTTGGCATTACCCGGGAAGCGCAAGATGAGTTTGCAGTCGCCTCTTATCAAAAAGCATTGTCTGCGCAGGAAAAGGGCGCCTTTGATGACGAAATTGTCCCGGTTGATATTCCGCAGCGCAAAGGCGGCGTAATCACCTTTGCCACCGATGAAGAGCCTGCGAGGGGAAACTTTGCCAAAATGCCGATTTTGTCTCCTGCCTTTAAGAAAGATGGCACAATCACCGCCGCCAACGCCTCTACCATAAACGATGGCGCGTCGGCAGTTGTTTTGATGTCGAAAGCGGAAGCAGAACGCCGCAACATTGAGCCGATGGCTACAATTACAGCGCAAGCTTCAGCCGCAAAAGCGCCGGAATGGTTTACAACTGCTCCGGCCGACGCAATTCAAAAAATCCTTAAAAAATGCAGTTTAACCGTCAACGACATTGATCTTTTTGAACTCAATGAAGCCTTCTCTGTCGTGAACTTATCAGTCGCCATGGAAACCGGACTGGACACTGAAAAAATGAACGTGCATGGCGGAGCTGTCGCGCTTGGACACCCGATAGGAGCCAGCGGGGCAAGAATATTAACCACGCTGCTTTACGCAATGAGAAAATATGACAAAAAACGTGGCCTGGCTACCCTTTGCATCGGCGGCGGCGAAGCCTCGGCTGTTATCGTAGAGCGATAGTTTGCCAACTGAGTCGCAGCGCGTTTTGAATAAAAAGAAAGCAGACGATAACTCCATTTGTCCGCTTTCAACTGTCAAAAGGATGTGAAAATGTCCCTCTTGTGTAAGTTTGTCTTTTAAAGGAAAGCATTTATGGAAATAAATAAAGTTGCTGTGATAGGTGCCGGAACCATGGGTAATGGCATTGCGCATGTCTTTGCAACCAGCGGCTTAAACGTACGTTTGGTCGACACGCAACACGATTTTCTCGAAAAAGCATTGAGCGTCATCCGGGCAAATTTGGCCAGACAAATTAAAAAAGGCAAAATTTCTGAAAAAGCAGCGGAAGACGCCTTGGGTAGAATCGCAACTGACGCCGACCTCAATGTTGTGGGAGATTGTGAACTTGTCATCGAAGCCGCGACTGAAAAAGGTGAAATTAAGAAAGAGATTTTCAAAAAACTTGATGAAATATGTTCGCCAGAATCGATTTTGGCCTCAAATACCTCTTCGATTTCAATCACCGAAATTGCCGCTGCGACCAATCGACCCGACAAGGTGGTGGGAATGCATTTTTTTAATCCAGTCCCGATGATGAATTTAGTTGAAGTAATCAAAGGTTTGGCCACCAGCGATGCAGTATTTGACTCGGTGATCGCCTTAAGTGTGCAACTGGGCAAGACTCCGGTCGCTGTAAATGACTATCCGGGTTTTGTCTCAAATCGTGTGTTAATGCCAATGATCAACGAAGCGATTTATTGCGTAATGGAAGGGGTCGCCAAACCGGAAGCGGTTGACGCTGTTATGAAATTAGGCATGGCGCATCCCATGGGGCCAATTGCCCTGGCTGATTTTATCGGGCTTGATGTTTGCCTGAATATAATGACCGTGTTGCACGACAATCTCGGCGATGATAAATATCGTCCTTGTCCATTGCTGCGCAAAATGGTTGCAGCCAACCGTCTTGGCAGGAAATCGGGACATGGCTTTTACGATTACTCGAAATAGATGCAAATGTTTGCAAGAGAGAATTTATCCAAGTGAAAAATAGGGAATAACAATGGAATTTAATCTGTCAGATGAACAAAAACTGATTCAGCAAACTGCCCGCGAGTTTGCGCAAAATGAAATTGCCAAAGACGCTGCTGAAAGAGACCAAAAGGAAGTGTTTCCCGAACGTCATGTCAGGAAAATGGGTGAACTTGGTTTTATGGGCATGATGGTTTCTCCGGAATACGGCGGCGGCGGCCTTGATGCAATCAGCTATACGCTTGTTATTGAAGAATTATCTCGCGCAGATGCATCTGTCGGCGTTATTTGTTCCGTAAACAATTCTTTAGTTTGCTACGGACTGGAAAAGTTTGCTTCAAAGCAAGTAAAAGAAAAATATTTGCGTCCACTTGCCGAAGGCGAGAAACTCGGCGCATTTTGTCTTTCTGAACCTGGTTCAGGGTCAGATGCTTCAGGGATGACAACAACCGTTGATCGTGATGGCGACCATTACATCATCAACGGCGCAAAAAATTGGGTTACCAATGGACAAAGCGCTGACTTTTATTTGGTTATGGCTCATACAGATCGTTCCGCTGGCTATAAAGGCATTAGCGCGTTCATCGTTGATAAAAAATCACCTGGTCTCCATGTCGGACACAAAGAGAAGAAGCTTGGCATTCGGAGTTCGGACACTGCTACAATTACTTTTGACGGTTGTCGGGTTCCCGCAGAAAATTTGGTGGGAACAGAGGGACAAGGGTTCAAAATTGCAATGCAAACCCTTGACGGCGGACGAATTGGAATCGCCGCCCAGGCGCTTGGAATTGCACAGGCTTCATTGGATGCCGCCGTGGCCTACGCAAAAGAACGCGAACAATTTGGTCAACCCATTGCAAGTTTTCAGGGTATCGAATTTAAACTGGCTGATATGGAATTGAAAATCAGCGCCGCCAGGCTGCTTGTTCATCAGGCCGCATGGCGCAAAGATCAAAAAATAGCCTTTTCGGTCGATGCGGCAAAGGCCAAGCTTTTTGCTTCCGAAACCGCTGTTTACGTAAGCGCTGAGGCTGTGCAAGTTTTTGGCGGAGCCGGATATTTGAAAGATTATCCGGTTGAACGTTATATGCGCGACTCAAAAATAACAGAAATTTACGAAGGAACTTCTGAGATTCAACGCATTGTCATCGGTCGGAGTCTGACAAAATAGAATCAGATGCAATAAAGCATGTCCGCCTCTGCATCTCTATGTGTTTTTAAGGCTACAGAAAGGAATATTCGAGTCCGAAACGGTTCGGTTCGTCTTTGAAATTTAGCTCCAAAAATAGAACGTATCTTGGTGTCAAAAACTTTTCTCATTTGCGCTTATTGCTGTTGTATTCTTCATATTTTTGGTTATATATCAATGACTCTGTTGATTAAGTCCATTTTTGAGAATTTCAGCAACGTAGATATTGAAGTTAGGTGCTGTGATTTGTTCAAAAAGCTATTAAATCAACAGACTCATCAATGTCTGATTCTTTTAACATAATATCAGGAGGGTGTATAAATGTCCGGCTTTCTTGAAAACGGAAAAATTTGGTTTAGTGGGAAATTTGTCGATTGGAAAGACGCCAATATACATGTTATGTCGCATGTTTTGCATTATGGCTCGGCAGTATTTGAAGGGCTGCGCTGCTACAATACAGCAAAAGGGCCTGGAATTTTTCGGTTGAAAGACCACACTCGCCGTCTTTTTGATTCCGCAAAAATTTATCGGTTGCCGATGCGATTTTCCCAGGAAGAAGTGAATAACGCTTGTGTCGAAATTATTAAAATCAACGGTTTAAGCGAGGCGTACCTCCGTCCGTTGGTCTTTCGTGGATATGGTAGTTTGGGTGTCTTTCCGGGCGACACCCCGGTTGAAGTTGTCGTCGCCGCCATGTCATGGGGCAAGTACCTCGGCGATGAAGCGATCAATGTCGGTGTTGATGTTCGCGTGTCCTCCTGGACTAGGATACGGGCGAATACATTTCCATCAATGGCTAAGTCAGGAGCCAATTATATGAATTCACAGCTTGTCGTGACAGAGGCGAAAATGGATGGGTATGTCGAAGGAATCACCCTTGACGCAAACGGTTATGTAAGTGAAGGCAGCGGCGAAAATGTTTTTGTCGTGCGCGACGAAAAGCTTTACACACCGCATTTAGCCTCATCTATTTTACCTGGCATTACCAGAGATTGTGTTATTAAGCTATCGCGAAATTTTGGTTATGAAGTTATTGAAACCGCAATTCCACGGGAAATGTTGTATATTGCTGACGAAGTTTTTTTCACCGGAAGCGCCGCAGAAATTAGTCCGATAAAAAGTATTGATAAAATTAAAATCGGAGCAGGAAAAAGAGGTCCGATTACCGAAAAACTACAGAAACAATTTTTCGGAATTCTTGCAGGCGAAGTCGAAGATACTTTTGGTTGGCTGACTTTTGTTAAATAGGAATGGTGAAAGTTTTAAGGAATGCTAAATAATCGTCGACAGGCTCGGGAACTTGCCTTGCGGGCGTTTTATGCTCACGAATTATCCGGGAACGAGCTTGATGATGTTGTTGATGAGATGATCAAGAACGGCGACCACGATGAAATGACCAGGACGTTTGCCGAACGTCTGTTGCGGGCAAGCGTTCTAAATAAACAAAAACTTGAAGAGCTGATAACAAAGCAGGCTCACAATTGGGATTTTTCCCGGATTGCTATTTTAGATAAGTTAGTGATGCGGATCTGCGTTTGTGAGTTTATCTATTTCGAAGACATTCCGCCCAAAGTTTCCATTGACGAAGCGATAGAAATTTCAAAAAAATATAGCACTGAAAAAAGTAATCTCTTCATTAATGGTATCCTTGACGGCATTTTGAATTACCTGATGAATAAAGATCTTATTAAGAAGACCGGACGGGGATTGGGATGATTTCATTTTTCCGTTCGGTTGATCGACAGACAGACAAATAAAGGCGTCCCAATGTTATCAAAATTTATAGAAAAGTTGTTTGGCAGCAAGCATGGTCGCGATTTAAAGCGAATTCAGCCAGTGGTTGAAGAAATAAATGTTTCCTTTGATCAATTTGAATCGTTGACGGATGATGAGTTGCGAGCCAAAACGGATGAATTCAAGTCTAAAATCTCCGAGGCCTGCAAAGAAGTTCGCGCAGAGCTTGATGCGCTCAATGAACAACTCCGCACTGGCGTTTATGAAGCAAATGGTTCGACCGGGGGAGAGGCGGAACCTGATGAAAGTGGATCTGATATAGACCAACTGCGTGAAAGAGTCAAAAAGTTGGAAGAAGAAGAATACGAAGTGATTCGTGACACGCTGGACGAATTGCTTCCCGAAGCTTTTGCCGTTGTCAAGCAGGCGTGTAAACGCTTGTGCGATAAAAAATGGAAAGTCTGCGATCAAGACGTTGAATGGAATATGGTGCCTTATGATGTGCAGTTAATTGGCGCCATTGTGCTGCATGAAGGTAAAATTGCTGAAATGGCAACCGGCGAAGGAAAAACCCTGGTTGCCACCATGCCACTTTATCTCAACGCCTTGCCCGGTCGCGGTGTTCACCTGATTACAGTGAACGACTATCTTGCCCGGCGTGATTGCGAATGGATGGGCGAAATCTATAAGTTCCTTGGCCTCAGCGTTGATTATATCGCCAACAGCATGGAACCGCCGCGGCGCCGTGACGCCTACGGCTCAGACATAACCTATGGCACGAACAACGAATTTGGCTTTGATTATCTGCGTGATAATATGGCGGATCGCCTCGAGTATAAAGTTCAGCGTTCGCACTACTATTCTATCGTTGATGAAGTAGATTCTGTGCTTGTGGACGAGGCGCGAACGCCGTTGATCATTTCAGGTCCGGTTGAACACTCGACTCACCAATATGATGAAATGCGTCCGCGGGTTGAACAACTCATCAGAAAACAAACGCAATTAGTTAACCGCATTGTCGCCGAAGCTGAAAAATTGTATGAAGACCCGAAAAAGGAATATGAAGCGGGAATAAAGTTGCTTCAGGCGTCTCGTGGAGCTCCAAAAAACAAACGTCTTATCAAAATAATGCACGAAGTCGGCATAAAAAAACTTATTCGACGAGTTGAGAGCGATTATATACGCGACAAGAAGATCAGTGAGATCGATGAAGAGTTATATTTTGCAATTGATGAAAAAGCCCATACAATCGATATGACTGAACTTGGCCGCGACGCCCTGTCGCCCAATGATCCGGAGATGTTTGTCTTGCCGGATCTTTCCGAAAAACTGCATGTCATTGAGAATGATGAAGACATGAGCGATGAAGATCGGATGCTCCAAAAAACTGAGTTGCAACAAGAATACTCGATGAAAAGCGAGCAGTTGCACAATATCTCTCAACTCCTCCGCGCCTACTCACTCTTTGAAAAAGATGTGGAATATGTGGTGCAGGAAGCTAAGGTCATGATTGTGGATGAGTTTACCGGTCGTTTAATGCCGGGTCGCCGTTACAGCGACGGGTTGCATCAGGCTCTTGAAGCAAAGGAAGGCGTCAAAATTGAACGGGAGACCCAGACGCTTGCAACCATAACGCTGCAAAACTACTTCAGACTTTATAACAAACTCGCCGGAATGACAGGAACTGCTGAAACCGAAGCCGGTGAGTTTTGGGAAATCTATAAACTGGACGTGGCTGTTATTCCAACCAACCTGCCTATTAAACGCAACGACAAGGAAGATCACATCTATCGCACCAAGCGTGAAAAATACAAGGCCATTATTGATGAAATTGTTGCTGCAAATGAACGCAAGCAACCCGTTTTGGTTGGAACCGTTTCAGTGGAAGTTTCAGAAACGCTCGGACGAATGTTGAAGCGTCGAGGTGTTAAGCACAACGTTTTAAATGCAAAACAACATCAACGCGAGGCGGAAATTGTCGCCAATGCCGGTCAACCGGGCGCTGTGACAATTGCCACAAACATGGCTGGCCGCGGAACAGACATTAAGTTGGGAGCCGACGTGGCGGAAAAGGCGGGCGGACTTCACATCATCGGCACAGAACGCCATGAATCACGACGTATTGACCGTCAGTTGCGAGGGCGTAGCGGCAGGCAGGGAGATCCGGGTTCCAGTCTTTTCTATCTTTCGCTCGAAGACGATTTGATGCGACTATTTCAATCAGACAGGGTTGCGGGAATTATGGATCGATTGGGTGTTGAAGAAGGCGAAGTCATCACGCATGCAATGATCACCAAATCGATTGAGCGAGCTCAAAAGCGCGTAGAAGGGCACAACTTTGATATTCGTAAGCATTTACTTGAATACGATGATGTGATGAACCAGCAGCGTGAGGTAATTTACAGTCGTCGCGCGCATGCGCTAAAAGGTGAAAACCTCAAGCTTGAAATTCTGGAAATGATGGGTGATTATCTTGAAAAAGAGATCCGGAAATATACTGCGGAAGATAGTCACGCTGAAGATTGGGATTGGATCGGTTTGCAGAATGAATTCAGGAAAACATTGTTGACAGAACTGCCAGTCCGTCCTGAAGAAGCGTCCAAGTTAAGTCAGGGCGACTTGTTTGAAAAAATATTTGAGGCTGCAAAACAACACTATGAGTTTCGAGAGAAAACGCTCTCTGAGCAGTGGATGCGCGAGCTTGAACGCGGTGCCATGCTATACGTTATCGATACCCGCTGGCGTGAACATTTGTATGAGATGGATCAAATGAAGGAAGGTATTGGCTTGCGGGCATACGGTCAGAAGAATCCTCTGATTGAGTACAAGTCGGAAGGTTTTCGTATGTTTGCCGAAATGTTGGAGATGATTAACGAGCAAGTGTTGGGTTTTGTTTTCAGAACACAGCCGGTGCAAAAAGAAACGATGATGCAACGTCGACGCTCCAGCCCTGCAAATATGCAAACGATTCATGACTCCTCTCAAGGCATGGGATATACGAATGTTCCCAAGGATAATTCTATGGCGGACGCAGCCCGGCAATCGCGGGGAGAAAAGCCAAAACCAGTGGTTGTCGAATCCAGAGTTGGGCGAAATGATCCATGCCCGTGCGGCAGCGGAAAGAAGTACAAAAAATGTCATGCTTTACAGCAATAACTTGCATTTGCAGGAGATTATCTTACATTAAATCTCAAGTTTGAGGGAAATTTGAGGATAAATAGTTAAGGGCAAATGTATGAATGAAAGAGTAGTTGAAATCCTTATTTATATCATGAGTGAGATTCGCAATAATCAGAGCGCTTCGAAGAAACTTGATCTCTTATCAAGAAACCTGATTCAAAAAGGGTACTCTGAAGGCGAGATCAGTTCAGCATTTACATGGCTTCTGGATAAATTGAATTACGAAACAGAAGAATTGGTTGAACGCTCCGAACCAACCCTCAGCTCTTCTATTCGACATTTGCACGAAATTGAAAAGTCAGTTATCTCTGTTCCTGCGCAGGGGTATATCATACAGCTTCGCGAATTAGGCATCATTGATGAAATTGATGTCGAACAGTTGCTTGAACGCGCTATGACGCTTGGACACACAAAGGTCTCGGTTGATGAGATTAAGGCCATTGTGGCAGGTATGTTGTTTGTAGTGGAGCCCGGTTTGGATGGCGCTCATTTCTTTTTTGACCACACTACGGTTATTAACTGATCATAACCTAACCCCCGATACTCAAAACATGGCTAAGTCTCTCGTTATTGTTGAATCAAATGCAAAAATAAAAACCATAAGCAAATTTCTGGGCAAAGATTATGAAGTCTGCTCATCGGTTGGCCATGTCAAAGATTTACCCAAGCAACGTCTCGGTGTAGATGTTGACGCACAATTTGAACCAGAATACATTACCATTCGCGGCAAGGGGAAATTGCTTACACAAATCAGAAAATCAGCCCTGACAGTCGACAATATTTTTATAGCGACTGATCCTGATCGTGAAGGTGAAGCCATTGCCCATCACCTTGCTGAAGAAATAAAAGTTAAAAATGCAAAAATTCACCGGGTCATGTTTAATGAGATTACTGAGAAAGCTGTAAAAAATGCTTTAGCGAATCCCACTAAAATTGATGAAAATAAAGTCTCCGCACAAAAAGCCCGTCGTGTAGTTGACCGACTTGTCGGTTATCAGGTAAGCCCCATACTTTGGCGCACGGTTTATCGCGGGTTAAGCGCCGGGCGCGTGCAATCGGTCGCTCTGCGTCTGATTTGTGACCGCGAGGATGAAATTGAAGCTTTTGAGTCGACTGAATATTGGTCGGTCACCGCTGAAGTGCAGGGAGAACGGACAAGTCCTTTTCTTGCAAGGTTGGTCAAGATTGACGACAGAACCATCGAATTGAGCAATCAGGGGATTACCGATGAAGTTTGCAGTGATATCAAAAAGCAGGAATTTAAAGTTGCTGATATAAAGAAAAAGAAAGTCACCAGGAATCCCGGACCACCCTTTACCACAAGCACCATGCAACAGGCAGTTGCCGGAAGACTTGGTTATACATCCAAGAGAATCATGATGATCGCTCAAAAGCTCTATGAGGGCATTGAGCTCGGAGAAGAAGGCAGCGTTGGTCTAATCACATATATGCGTACAGACTCAACGCGAATATCTGATGAAGCCTTGCAAGCGGCGCGAGAATATATCATGGTTAGCTACGGCTCGGATTATCTGCCAGCCAAAGCCCGTCGGTTCAAAGTGAAAGCGGGCGCTCAGGATGCGCATGAGGCGATACGACCTACTTCATTGAAATATGAGCCGAAAAAAGTAAGAAGGTACCTCTCCGCAGAGCAATTCAAACTGTATGAAATAATTTGGAACCGTTTCGTCGCTTCACAAATGGAAGCTGCTGAACTGGCTCAAACCGCCATTGAAATAAAGGCCGGGCCTCAATTCCTGTTTCGCACTTCGGGAAGCGTTGTTACTTTTCGCGGTTTTATGCAGGTTTATGAAGAAGAAAAAGAGGATAAAACCCAAGAGCAGGACATGAAAGTTCCAACTGACATTAAAGTCGGCGAAATCCTCAAGCTGCTTAAACTTGATCCGCAGCAGCATTTTACCAAGCCGCCCGCTCGATTTTCCGAAAGCAGCCTTATCAAAGAGTTGGATAGACTGAGTATTGGCCGACCAAGCACCTACGCAACTATTATCAGCACCGTTCTGGCCAGAAAGTACGTGGAAAAAGAGCAACGACAATTAAAGCCGGTAGAGCTCGGAAGAACGGTCAACAGAATCCTCGTGCAAAATTTTGGCAGTCTGTTTAATGTTCAATTTACAGCCAATATGGAGGCTGATTTGGACGAGATCGAAACTGGGAAAAAGGATTTTGTTGATGTGGCGAAGAAGTTTTACGCACCCTTCCTGGAAGCCCTTGAAACCGCAAATTCCCGTAAATCCGAGATTAAGGATTCTTTACAGGAACAGACCACTGAAAAATGTGGGGAGTGTGGTAAGGAGTTGATTATACGCTGGGGGAGAAACGGGAAATTTATGGCATGTTCAGGCTACCCGGACTGCAAGTATACCAAGCCTCTGGAGGCGCCTGAACTGGTTGAAGAGCAATGTGATAATTGTGGACAGGCAATGCAGGTTAAGCACGGACGTTTCGGGCGATTTTTGGCATGTTCCGGTTATCCTGAATGCAAAGGCACCAAACCATTGTCAGTTGGGGTTGATTGTCCACAGGAAGATTGCTCAGGGTTTCTTGTCGAAAAGACCTCGAAACGAGGGAAAGTCTTTTATGGATGCGGCAACTATCCAAAATGTAAATTTGCAACATGGAACCAACCTGTAAATAAAGAATGTCCGACTTGTGACAGTAAATATCTGGAGCTACGTTCAAATCAGTCGCGAGGGGAGTTTTATTATTGCCCGTCGTGCAAATCTCAAATTGCCAAGGAAGAAAAGGAAACCTATCGTGAGGGCGCCTACGGTTAGCTTGATTCAGCAACATTTTGACAAGTTTCTCAATTTCCTTTCCATTGAGCGCAACGCTTCTGAGTCGACGCTAAAGTCCTACAAGACCGACCTGCTAAACTTCATTTCATACCTTAATACATCAAACTACGATGTCGTTGATAGAAAAGCGATTCGCGCCTATCTTGCACATTTGGGCAATAAAGGTCAGAAAGCCACCTCAATTAATAGAAAACTCACTTGTTTTCGATCATTTTTTAAATATCTAATTTCAATGGATTTAATCGAAATAAATCCGGGAGCCAGCGCTTTCTTTCTAAAACAGGAGAAGCGTTTGCCGCAATTCTTTTCACTCGATAACATCATGAAGGCACTTGCCGCGATAGACGATACTTCTTTTACCGGAGCGCGCGACAAGGCGGTTTTAGATACAATTTATTCTCTCGGTTTGCGCCGCAGCGAATTGGTCAAACTCAATCTGGGCGACATTGATTTTTTTAATTTATCAGTAAAAGTTCTTGGCAAAGGCGGCAGAGAGAGGATGATGCCTTTTGGAAAAGCCTTGCGCTCAACCTTGAACGGCTATATGACTTTGCGCAATCATCTCTTGTCAGGATTAGGAGTAACAACCGAGGCGTTTTTTTTGAATGAAAAGGGCGGCAGAATATCAGGCGAGAAGGTATACGCCTGTGTTAAAAAACACCTGGGTCGGACATCAGATCAGGGCAAAGCCTACCCACACATGTTGCGCCATTCATTTGCCACTCACCTTCTTGACGAAGGAGCTGATTTACCCAGCGTTCAGGAAATGCTGGGCCATAAAAGTTTATCCACAACCCAAGTCTATACTCATGTAACAAAGGAGAGATTAAAAAAAATCTATGCACAGGCTCACCCAAAGGCAGAATTGTCTTTAAAAAAATCAATTAAGTTATAATTTGTATCCAAAAGGAGTATTTGCTATGCGTACAAATATCACTGCCCGTCATTTCAAAGCGTCAGATAAGTTGAAAGATTTTGCCGAGAAAAAAGTGTTAAAGCTTAATAAATACTATGATGGGATTATCGATTGTGAAATCCTCCTTGAGTCCGAAAGGCATGAACGTATTGCAGACATTTCCCTGAATGTCTATAGCCAAAAGTTGCAGGCTGTTGAAAAGTCAGAGGAATTTGAAAAAAGTATTGAGCTGTGTGTTGATAAACTGGAACGTCAGTTAAAAAAATATAAAGAAAAGCTCAAGGCGCATAGTCCCGTTGAGATAGAGAGTGAAGAATAAGGGTAGGGATGAAAAATCTTACTGTAGAACAATTTTTTGAAGAAAATAAGGAGCGCCTGAAACTGACATCAACTGCCGGTCGCGGCAGCTTTAAACGACTGATCGTTGAGTCAAACCTGCATCGTCCAGGTTTGGCTCTGACCGGTTTTGTTGATGTTTTTACATTTCAACGGGTGCAGATTATTGGAAATACCGAAAATAAGTATTTGATAAAATTATCAGATGAGGAGAGAGTAAAGTCAATAGTAAATTTTTTCTCATTTGAAATACCTTGTGTTATTGTTACGGAGAACAATAAACCGCCTGCCGAGTTCTTGAGCGAGGCCAAGAAACATAAAATTTCCATTTTTCAAACCCCGTTTACAACAACTCAATTGATGCATTTGTTGAGTGAATATCTAGATGATCGGTTTGCCCCAAACATTACCATTCATGGCTCACTTGTTGATGTTTATGGCGTTGGTGTAATGTTTACTGGCCGCAGCGGCATTGGTAAAAGTGAAATTGCGCTGGATTTGGTTGAGCGGGGTCATCGACTGGTGAGTGATGATGTTGTAAATATTGCCCGAATGGCGCAAGGCGTTTTGATCGGTTCGGCAAGTGAAATGCTTCAGCATCACATGGAAATCAGGGGTGTGGGAATTGTCGATGTGCAGAGCATTTTTGGAATTCGCGCCATCAGAATGCAAAAGAGGCTGGAGGTGGAAGTGCAGTTGGAAGAATGGGATCAAAGTGAAAATTATGAGCGAACGGGCATCGAGGAAGGCATTACGACCATTCTGGGTGTTGAAATACCGCTGGTCAAACTGCCAATTTTTCCGGGAAAAAACGTGACTGTTATTGCCGAAGTGGTTGCGCTTCAACAGCTTCTGAAAATAAATGGAATTAATCCGGCAAAAAGGTTTAATGATCGTTTAATCAATAAAATGCAGGATAAATCGCGCTCTTTTAAACCGTACCTTTATAAGGACTATGAGTAAAAAGATAGCATGTCTGGTGGTTAGTCATGGCGATATTGCGTCACGTTTTGTCGCTGCCAGCGCAAAAATTGCAGGGAAATGTGACGATGTCCACTACTTGGCGGAAAAGGATTATTCACCATCAAAGTTACGTGAGGAATTGATGACAATGCTGCATTCCGAGCTATCCAGTGATGGCCTTTTTATTTTTGTCAGTTTAAAAGGCGGCAGCTATTGGAATTGCGCAATGCGTTTGGCCAAAGAATTTCCGGGTAAAGTAACAGTATTTTCCGGTTTGAATTTGTCGATGCTCCTGTCATTTATTACCAAAAAACATAAGTATTCATTTGTCGAGCTGGCGGAGGTCATAATATCTGACGCCATACGCGGCATAACAAAATCTTAAAGGCTATCATGGCATTGGAAGTTGTAAGAATCGATGATCGATTGGTTCATGGCCAGGTGGTTGTTGGGTGGTGTCCTGAAGTGCAACCTGATCGTTTGATTATTTGTGATGATCTCGTTGCTGGCTGCGAATGGGAACGTGAAATTTATAAAGAAGCCGCGATGGATTATTCAATATCCGTGTGTAGTGTTAGCGGCGCCGCTCACGTCATAAAACAATATGAGCAGGAAAAATTATTTTTGATTGTAGCTTCACCTGTCGTGATTGTGCAACTGATAAAAAGAGGCATTCCAATAACCAGCGTGGTGGTTGGCGGGATGCACTATGATGATGGCAAACGGAAAATCGCCAACTTCATTTATGTTAATGACGCTGATTTAGAAGCATTTTCCTTCCTGGATGGACAAAATGTGCATATAGAGGGAAGGGACATGCCGGGCTGTAAACCCATTGACATTATTGAACAGTTGCGTATTGCATAAGCCTTGTCAAGTTGTCAATCGCCCTGCTTATCGATGAAGGGCGATTGACAAGAGGATTTCCATTGCTGTTGTTATGTTCATGGCGCACGGTATTTTAAAAACTCTGTTGTTATGGATTGGTATAGCTCTGTAATCCAAGGTCTTTCGTTGTCCACCATAGAAGAAATTAGCGACTTTCTTGGATCAGAAGGTGAAATTATTACCTCCGTGTTTTCAGTGCCAACTTTGTTTACCAATGCGAACAGCTCCTCAATGGCTCTATCTCCCATTGCAAGACACCCGACAGATATTTCCTTTCCATGAATGAATATATTCGACCCGGAATGTAAGCGGCCTTCATTCTTGGCATGGTATAAATCAAACTGATTTGGATAATTAATCTTCATCGATAAATGGTAACTGCTATTTGGATTTAGTCCGATTATTTTGTATACGCCCTCAGGGACTTGTTTGTCTCCTTCCATCAATTTTGGACCGGAAATACCACTAGCAGCCCGAATACGGTAATTTTTTATTTTCTTAAATCTTTTTTTGCTTGAGACCCATAGTTCAAGTCGCTTTTCATCTTTAATAGCCAAGAACTTAACTTCTTTAGGTGGGTATGAAACACCGACATCGTCAAAATAGGGCTTTAGCCTTTCTTCTGCTTTATCTCCATATTTTTCTATGACCGACGTAACAGTTTCTTTCCCAGCCATCCTTTGATAGATCGGAACCCAAAAAGCTCGGCCATATGTATAAAAGAGCATTAGGAGCATAATCCATATTACCGCAATGCTTACTTGTTTAGCTTTGGTGATTCTCATTACTTTTTATGAACCTAATCTTGTTAATCCGTGGCTGATAACGAGGCTCGTACAGAATTTTTTTCTTAATACTTTCCCGGTTTGAATGCTTTTGGAATTTTTGTCTATTCAAAAACGCTTCCTTATTAATATTTCTGAGTACAAAAAAAATGTGCGAAACTTGCGTGTATAACTATCCGACTAATTCTTTCAATTCGTCTGTCAGGGATTGAACAACTTTAAAGCCCCCCTGCCAGAAACTTTTTTGGGAGAAATCAAGGCCAACCGCTTGAAGTTGCTTCTCCGGCCAATCAGAATCTCCGCCTGCCAGCAAACCGCGATACTTGGGGACAAATGCCTCCTTTTCTTGCTCGTATTGGTTAAAGAGACCGAGAACCAGCAAGGCGCCAAAGGTATAGGCATAACAATAAAAACGGCTGTGGATAAAGTGGGGGATTACTGACCAGAACCATTTTTCTTCATCGAGAAACGCAACCGTATCTCCGTACATCATATCGCGTTGTTTCAGCCAAAGCTGGCAAAGGTCATCCGCGCTCAGACGACGTTTTGCGCCTTCAAGGTGCGCTTCTATCTCGAAACGAGTATACATGGTTTGTCGGGAAATTGTGCCGAAGAAATCTTCAAGTTTCGATGCGATGATCTGAATGCGGCCATCTCGGTCGTTTTCTTCTGCCAGCAATTTGCGCGTGAGCAGCATTTCGGCAAAGATCGAAGCAGTTTCAGCCAGCACAAGAGGTGGATGAAAAGTGAGCAGTGTTTCCTTTTCGCAAGCCAGCGCGCTGTGCAACGCATGACCGAATTCATGCGCCATCGTATAAACGCTGTCAAGATTGTCCACATAGTTCATCAATACAAACGGGTGGGTTGCAGGCCCGAGACTATAGCAAAATGCGCCGGATCGTTTGCCCGGCCTGACTTCCGCGTCGAACCAATTTTCATCAAACGCCCTCTGTGCAATATCGCCGAATTCCGGTGAAAAACGGCTGAGGCTGTCAACGACCAGCGATTTCCCTTCATCAAATGGCACAATACGGTTGGACTTGTTAACAGGCGCATGTAAGTCGCTGCCTTTTAGTTTTGGCAGGCCGAGTATTTTTGCTTTCAACTTGAAATAATCACGGGCGAGCGAGAAGTGTTTTTCAGTAACCTCCATCATGGTTTCAACCACTTGCGAAGAGACTTTATTGCTGAGATGGCTTGGTTGAATTGGACTTTTATAGCCGCGCATTTCAACTTCTGTTGCATGATCTTTGATCAGGTTGCCAAATATATTGGTGAACACCAGAGCGTTTTCACCATATTTTGCATCATGCGCTTTTTTGGCGCGCAAACGAACTTCGGGGTTCGGGTGTCTTGCAAATTCGCGCAGCTCGCTCGAAGTGAGGTTTTTGGTTTCGCCATCACGTTCAAAAGACCATTCAAAGGCCGCCGTAAATTCATCAAAAAGATTTACAAATGCGGTTTTTCCCGAAAGGTTTTTGCGGTTTATGATTTGTTCTTCCTGCTCAGATAACATATAAGGGCTAAATACACGAAGCGATTCAATATAGTGCTTGAAATGATCAAGTTCGCCGGAGGCTAAAATTTTCGCCATTTTCTCTTCTGGGATTTGTTGAATTTCCAGGGAAAAGAACAGCGTTTCGTTGTTGATGCGCGATAGCGCGTCTTGGGCTTTGGCAACCAACGCTTTGTTTTCGTCGGAAAGACCGTCGGCGTAAAATTTTAAATTTGCCAATGAGTAGGGCGCGTAAGCCGCTTGAAAAAGCGCTTCGTAACTGGATAAGGCTGATGACAAAAAGCTGGCGTCACAAGCATCGGCGTTTATTTTTCCATAATATTGTTTTTTGAAATTGTGCGCGTTGTCGAGCAAGGCGACCATTTCATCACCGGTTTCAGCCATTTTATTGACAGGGGGGTAGAGTGGGCTTAAGTCCCAGACAACACCTTTTGCTTTTTCCATTCGTTCTCCGTTGTATATGAAAGTAAAGGTTCGTCCGTGATAATAGTCTGTGCAGGAAAATATCGTGAACTCATATCCTATGAGTTTGCAGAATTATTGAATTAAAAAATATAATGACCATTCGCAAGAATCATTCGAACGAAATTGATACAGTAAACTATCGACAACGTTTTTAATGAACCGAAGTTTTTTTCACCCCGGAAAATGCAGACTCACTAAATTTAGGCTTGTCGCGGGCGGTTCATGTTTTGAATGCTCCAGAGGCCATTGGCATCATGACAGTAAATTTTGTTGAGTGAAGATCTTTTGTCAATAAAACCGACAAGTCGACAATATTAGCTGGTTTGACCTGATGATATGGCAGAGTCTGACCGTTAATTGGTTGCTATTTTGTTTTAAGTTTTTGTTAATTAAGGATTTATATGTTCATTGGCTCGGTTTGGCATGATTTGTGAATAAGGCTTTAAATCAAAATGAATATATATCGGAGGATAATGTAATGTTGAAAATATGGTTTTATGAGAACAATCGTTTTTCAAATTCAGATTCGTGGCCTATATTGGCTGCGGTCGCAGTGGCTTTGATTCTGTCGGCCTTGATAATTTTTATTCTGCCTGAATTGATTGCCTATCTTGTTGCAACAATACTTTTTTGGGGAGGCGTAACCGTGGCGATTATGGCTTGGAATGTTGGGAAAGCTGAAAAACGAAACCGGCGTTGGTCAACAATCCGGGAAACCTGGTAAATTGACTTGTCTCAAACAATTATGAGGAATCTTTTGTGATGATGTTTGATAAATTAACGCTTAAAGCGCAGGAGGCTGTTAGTCAGGCGCAACAGTTTGCCAGTGAACGGGAGCAGCAGGAGATAGAGGTCGAGCATCTGCTTTACACACTGCTTTCTGAGCTAGAAGGCGTGCCGGTTGCCATTCTTAAAAAGCTTGGCGCCAATCAAGGTCGGCTAATGGAAAGCCTCGAAACGGTGTTGCAAAAAATCCCACGGGTTACCGGTTCAGGAGTGTCAGGCAACATCTATGTTTCAAAGCGGTCAAATGCCATTTTCAATGCGGCGTTGAAGGAAATGAAGCAACTCAAGGATGAGTTTGTTAGCACAGAGCATCTTTTTATTGCAATCGCCGATGAAAAAGATGGCGCCTCCGCAAAAATTCTGAATGAATTTGACGTAACCAAAGATAATATCTACAAAATTTTGAAAGATATTCGCGGCAGTCAACGCGTGACCGATCAAAATCCCGAGCAAAAGTATCAGGTGCTTGAGCGCTATGGGCGGGATCTGACGCAACTGGCTCGGCGCGGCAAACTCGATCCGGTGATAGGTCGGGACGATGAGATTCGTCGTTGTGTGCAAGTGCTTTCACGCAGAACCAAAAATAATCCTGTTCTCATTGGCGAGCCGGGTGTCGGCAAAACGGCAATTGTTGAGGGAATCGCGCAACGCATTGCAAATGGCGATATTTCCGAGTCTCTAAAAAATAAGCGTCTTATCGAGCTCCAAATGAGTTCCCTGATTGCGGGCGCCAAATATCGCGGCGAGTTTGAGGATCGGCTAAAAGCTGTGTTAAAAGAGATTGAACAGGCGGAAGGCGGGGTCATTCTATTTATCGACGAGCTGCACACAATGGTCGGCGCGGGCGCTGCGGAAGGCGCTGTTGACGCCGCGAACATGTTAAAACCGATGCTTGCCCGTGGTGAATTACGCTTGATCGGCGCGACTACACTTGACGAATATCGCAAATATCTTGAAAAGGATAAAGCGCTCGAACGCCGGTTCCAGCAAGTTCTGGTTGAAGAACCATCTGTTGAGGACACAATTTCAATTCTTCGCGGCCTGAAAGAACGGTATGAACTGCATCACGGCGTGCGTATTGCAGATAGTTCGATCGTCTCTGCGACACTGCTTTCACATCGCTATATATCAGAACGTTTTCTGCCTGACAAGGCGATCGATCTGATTGATGAAGCTGCGGCAAAGCTACGGACTGAAATTGATTCGATGCCCGAAGAGATCGATGAAGCCGATCGGAAAATCAAGCAGCTTGAGATAGAGCAAGTTGCCCTTAAAAAAGAACGCGACGCTGAATCTATTGTGCGTCTGGACACGTTGCGGAAAACACTATCTGAGTTGAAAGGGAATGTGTCTGAATTGAAAGGGAGATGGCAGATAGAGAAAAGCGCCATTGCCGATATTCGAGCGGTGAAGGAAAAGCTGGAAAAGAGCCGGCAGGCTGCTGAGAAGGCCGAACGAGAAGGGGATTTAGATAAGGCAGCAGAATTAAAATATGGCAAAATCGGCGAGCTTAATAAGAAAATGAAATTGTTAAATGACAATCTCGCGCAATTGCATTTGCAAGGCAGCTTATTGAAGGAAGAGGTTACCGAAGATGATATTGCTGATATTGTCTCGCGTTGGACCGGCATTCCGGTTTCTAAAATGATGGAAGGCGAGCGCGCAAAAATTCTAAATATTGATCAAAGGTTGCGCAAACGTGTGGTTGGCCAGGAGGAGGCGATTGAGGCCATTTCTTCGGCTGTTCAACGCTCCAGAGCGGGATTAAGTGAAGAGACCAGACCGGTGGGCTCATTTATATTTCTCGGGTCGACGGGTGTTGGCAAAACCGAGCTTGCGCGCGCTTTGGCCGAATTTATGTTTGACGATGAAAACGCCATGATCCGCATCGATATGTCAGAGTATATGGAGCCGTTTAATGTGTCGCGTTTGGTTGGGGCGCCCCCTGGTTATGTCGGTTATGAGGAAGGCGGACAATTGACAGAAGCCGTGCGCAGGAAACCTTACAGCGTTGTGTTGTTAGATGAAATCGAAAAAGCCCATCCAGAGGTTTTTAATCTATTGCTGCAAGCCTTGGAGGATGGACGTTTGACCGACAGCCGGGGACATGTGGTGAGTTTTAAAAATTCTATCATTATTATGACCTCAAATCTCGGCGCAGATGTAATTCAGGAAAAATTTCAAAATCTCACAGAAGAAAACGGCGATCAAATTTATGAGGAGGCGCGATCACAAGTCCTGCAAATCATGCAAAAAACCATGCGCCCGGAATTTTTGAACCGCATAGATGAAATCCTCGTATTTCATCCGCTGTCAAGGGAAAATATTGCTGAAATTGTCGACCGACAATTCACTGTGCTGGTTCGGCGAGTCCTACAAAGACAAGGCATGGATGCTGAGTTAGCCGCCGCCGCCCGCGATGAAATTGCAAAACGCGGCTACGATCCAGTTTATGGAGCAAGGCCGTTGAAGAGAATTTTGCGCCGGGAAATTATCAATGCTTTTTCAAAGAAGATACTGGCTGGCGAGATGACTCGCGGCGACAAGGTTAGCATAGACTACAGTGACGGGGAGTTGGCATTCAGCAAAACCAGCCTGGAGAAAAAATGTTAATTTTGATTGCAAAATATCTCTTGAAATTGGCGAATCTTGTTGCGAGATAAAGCCCATTGCAAAAAGAGAAAAATTCGTGTTCGTTAGTGTTAACTTATGGCTAATAACGATGCTTTTACAGAATTCCTTGCTTAATACCTTCCCGTTTTGAATGCTTTTTGAATTATTGTCTATTCAAAAAAGGCTTCCTTATTAATATTTCTGAGCTTAAAAAGATTGAGAGAAACTTATTTTATTAATTACTCTCTCTCTCAGGCGGAACACTTTCCTGGAAAAACGAAACAAATAAGCGCAATTGAAGCGCAAAAAGTAATTATCGCTTTACGATTTTACCTCCTTTTTGTACCCACTGGTTCGCTCTGATTGTACCGTGTGGTGCATTTTCCTTCAGCAGGTGATGTATGTGGGAAGTGAATTGATATGTTTTTGATTGTAAGTCCTAAAGAAACAAACGATTGTTAGATTTAGTCAAAGTTTGGCATTTCTTTTGCATAGAAGCCGTGGCATAATTAAGGTTAATCAGATGCTATTTGATAAAATAATAAAAATAACATTTTTGTTGTTCCTGCTTGTAAGTTCACCCGTGACCGCGCAAAACCGCAATGATGCGGAACAGTGGTTGCAGCGGCTCGACAGTAAAATTGAGAACGTCGTTGAACTGGCGCGTTCCTATGATGTCGGTAATAGAAATAATCAACAAATTAGCGAGGGAATAGAGCGAGCGCGGCGAATGCGTGATCAAGTGGAAGGTCACATGCGGCAAATGAAGTGGCGTATGGCGCTGGAAAAAGCAAAGAGCGCAATGGCGGGGCTGGAGCAAACTGAAAAGTTGATTGTGGCTTCTGCCGTTCCGGGAACACTTTTACGAATCCGAAATGAGTTGGAGGAGCTGCTACAGAATGCTGAAAGCTCGCTGACAGACTGTAGCAGTCGCGACGTTCTCCGTGTGCTGGACACGGCAAAAAAATATAAAAATGAAGGTGAGCGCGCGGAATCTTCCAGGCATGTTGAAAAAGCAATTGATCGCTACCATGTCGGCATTGAGCTTCTGCGAAACATGAAATCGCGAGTTGGCGATATGGGCAGACTGGATAATGAGAAACGAAAATTCCAGCAGATTTTGGAAAGAGCCCGTGAGGCCGTTGCGACCAATAGCAATGATCGTTTATCTGAAATTTATCGCAACGCCGTGCAGTTGGCTGAAAAATCTCATGAGGCGGAACAAAACGGCAACTGCGATCTTGCGCAAAAATTTTTGAATCAAAGCTCATTACTTCTTTTGCGCGCCCTGGATATAGCCCGACCGAAATCTCCTCAGAAGTCTGACCAAATCGAATCTTTTTATCATCGTCTTCAAGAACGTATGGAAACAATTCGAAAAGTGGTCATGCAATCTGATAACCGGGGTGCAAAGGAGTTATTTAAACGCGCTCAGGGTTTTATGGCCGAGGTGGAGCAGGCAGCCGAAGAGAAGAAAAACGACAAGGCGGAATGGAAGCTGAAAATGGCCGAAAATATGCTGAATCGTTCGCACGCATTAGCTGGCGGCCAACCTGTTCAAAGACAATTTGACGGGCGAATTGCTGAGGAAATCGAGAATGTTAAAGACGATATAAATGCTATATCTTCTAAATTTGGTGGTGATATCTCTGAGGATGCAAAAGTTTTGATTCGAATGGCCAAACTCACCGCACAAAATGCCGAGAAAGCGCTTTCCAAAGGGTTGCATCGGGTTGCTCTGGAAGCTGTTTTGGCTGCGCAGAGCTTTTTGACGCGCGCCGAAAGAGTTCTCGAAAAAACCGACAGACAAGGTGTGTCTTCCAAGCAGATTTTGTCAAAACTTGAACAGTTAGACGCTGCTATTTCTGAGGCTGAACAAAGGATTACTGAATCTGCGGCGCAGTTGAGTTTGCAATTGTTGCAAAGCGCTATGGAAATCCGTGAATTCGCCGATGATTCTTTTAAAAAAGGTAATTATATCGCCGCGAATGAAGCGATACAGGTTTCATTTGACCTGCTGAGGAAAAGTTTAAAAAATTATCCCCGCAGGCCATAAAGGAGGTGGTGACGGTAGCGTGTGAAATTAAAAAGAGTGCGGTTTTGGGAAAGGAACCAGGTTGGCGCGCTGGAAAAGTTTGCTGAAGCGGCAAGATTGCAATCGTTAACGCCCCCTTGCGGAGGCAACATTGAGTTTAGTGTAGTAAAATAAAATGAGTGTTAATTTGAATTTCTTCTAAGAATGGAGTATGTGAAATGCGAAAGTTTAAAACTGGAACTATTATTTTACTTTGGGTCTTATGTCTGGGAATTGTTTCCGGTTCTTTTGCCCAAGATTTTGACGCTGTGATCACACCGCAGGACGCGGAGATTGAAACCGGGGCTGCGCAACAGTTTGAAGCATTTGTTTTTTCAATTAACGACAGTGCGGTTCAACCAATATCTGCCGACCAAATTGAATGGAGTATCATTGGGCGCCCCCACAACATGAAAGGTGGCTCTGATTCCCTTGCAACAATTAGCCCTGATGGTTTTTTTGTTGCTGGAAACCATACCGGTTTGACAAAGGTTCGGGTTCAGATCACCAAGGGCGGGCGCGTAATTGAAAAAATTACTCATATTCGTGTTGGCGAATCGCGTAAACATTTTTTTGATGTCAAGGTTGTTCCGCAAAGGAGCATTCTTCCATCGGGCAAAGAACAGCAATTTCGCGTTGTGGTCAAGCGCGAAGATATTGTAGTTCCTCCAAAGTTTGTACATTGGGAAGTGTCTTCAAACAGACTGGGCAAGATAGATGAAAATGGTTTGTTTAAAGCAGGCGACCGGCCAGGCAGAGGGCAGGTTGTCGCCTCTGTTGAAGTGGATGGTTTGAGATTAAGCGCGAATGCGGATGTAATTGTCAGCCCTGAGGCGACCGGTTTTATTGCAGGTAAAATAACCAATAGCACCGATTTGACTGCAATAACAGACGCCAGAGTAAGAGCTGTTCGACTCGGATCGATTCATTGGGTGCAGAAAGCAAACAGCGATAGCGCCGGCAACTATTTTCTGACTGGTTTGCTTCCCGGAGCATATGTTATTACTGCAACAGCCGCTGATTTTGTCGGTGAATTTTACAATGACACCAGAAACTACCTTGAAGCCACACCATTGAGCATTGCACAAAATGATACGGTCGAAGGCATTGATTTTGGTTTAGCAGAAGGTGGTAAAATCACAGGCGTTGTATTTGGCGGCGATGGCTCAACGCCACTTCCGCGCGCTTATGTCACCGCAACTCTTGTTGTTAATGAAAGAATGGTAGAATATGCGCGCTCCAATGAGGACGGCTCTTATGTGATCAATGGACTGCCGACCGGCTCTTATCATCTTGCAGCCAATGCCAACGGCTATCGAGGCGAATATTACGATGACACCATCGAGAAATCAGCAGCCCAACTTGTTGCCGTTAATGAAACAGTGACAACATCTGGCATTGACTTTGATCTGGCAATGTCGGGAGCCATTCAGGGCGTTGTTACAAGTTCCCTGGATCAGTCGCCGCTGCGAGGCGCTTATGTTGTGCTATACGGAACATCCAAGCGTAACGAGCATGCTCAGCGACCTCTTCTTGAAACCAGAACCAATGAAAATGGAAAGTACTTGTTGCAGGCTCGACCCGGCTCATATATCATTTATGCCATCGCCAATAATTTCAACGGCGAATTTTATGACGGTAAATTTGACCGCGCTTCAGCCGATACAGTGGTTGTTGCAGGGGATGTCCACACCACAAACATTGATTTTAGCCTGTCGCCAAGCAGCAGTATTGCCGGAAATGTAACAGATGAAAGAACCGGAGCGCCGATTGCCGGAGCAGTTGTCGAGGCTTTTCGTGAAAAAAGGCTGGTAGGTCGTGACCTTACCGACGCTGGTTTTAGGGCGCGCACAGATTCCCTCGGCAACTATTTAATCAAAAGTATTCCAGTGGGCGCATATATGATTAAAGCGTTCACCGAGAATTATTTGCCTGAATTTTATGATGGAAAATCAGACAAAGCTGACGCTGATGTTATCACAGTTGGCGAATCACAACAAATAGAGAATATTAATTTTACTTTAGGCGGTGGCGGCGGCTTCTCCGGTTTTGTAAAAACAGAAAAAGACTCTCTGCCGATTCCACGAGCTATGGTTCGAGCATTTTATGGTAATACCGGCCGAAATATTGTCGCCTATACCGATGGTGACGGGAAGTTTGAGTTCGGCGGTCTGCTCTCCGGAAAATACTATATAAGGACAATTGCCAAAGGTTATTTCAGCGAGTTATATGATGACGCGAACGACCGCTCAGATGCAACTGTTGTGGAAGTCGTTGCGCCGAATGTTACGCCAGACATCAACTTTTACTTGAAAGAACATCGCGACAAAGATGGAACAATCGTTGGTCGTGTTTACGCAGAAGCTGACACAACGCCAGTGCGCGGAGCCATGATCGTAGCGGTTTCACCGAGTCGTCGTCGACCACACATCACCTTTACTGGCGAAGATGGCAGTTATCGCCTGACCAACCTGAGCAAAGGACAGTATTATGTGTTTGCCTGGGCCGAAGATTTCGTAGGTGAGTTTTTTGACGATGTTGAGCGCTTCCGTGACGCTACGCCGGTAATCGTGCAAGAAAATCAAATATCGACAGCCAGCTTTGGTCTTATGGCTGCCACACAACGAGGCTTGTATGCGATTCGTGGGAAAATTGATAGAAAATCTGACAGGCAACCGGTTGCAGGTGTTCTTGTGCATGCAAGAATTGATGGACAGGTGGATGTCAATGGTGTCACTGACTCTCAAGGCAACTATTATATTACAGGTTTGGCAGCGGGGCAATATACAATTGAGGCAAGCGGCGCTGGCTATGAAGACGCATACTATGGCGGCGCCAGCGAGGTGTCATCAATCGTCGTTTCTGTAGGCGATGGCCAGGATGCAAGTAGCGTCAACCTTCAGATGTCGATTGATAACATCACCACTGTTTCAGGCTCGGCTGATAATGCGCCGAAATCCTTCAGTCTCGAACAAAACTATCCCAACCCGTTCAACCCTGCGACGAATATCAGCTATACAATAGCTGAAAACGGAGAGGTGAACCTGCGGATTTTTAATTTACTAGGTCAGGAAGTTCGCACACTTGTTAGTAAGGTTCAACCGGTAGGTTCATACACGGTAAAATGGAATGGAAAAGACATGGCTGGTCGGCAAGTAGCCACTGGAATTTATATTTTCCGACTAAAAGCCGGAGATAATTTCCAGGCCACTGGCAGAATGCTCTTATTGAAATAGACTTCTGAGCGATAATTAGAACTGTCGGCGCTATTGCAAGGTCGACAGTTCTAATTTATTTATTTTATGAATGTTATAAAATCTTCAAACAGGAAAAGTGATGCATTTACCCACGTTATGTTCGGAAAAACTCGCCACAGTTTTGCATCGTTCTGTCCACACATCGATCTCCTGATAAAATGATCCGGCCTTCCTTGCTTTCCAAACAAATTTTAAAAAGATGCCTTTTCCTTTTCCTTTCCATTTTCATTTTTCCCAACTCGGTGTTGCCTGAAAACATTGAAACGGATTCAACAGAAAATGTCGATGTTTGGAATAATGAGACAGCTTATCAAATCGGATTGCTTCGTTTGCAACGTTGGGCAAAATCTCTGCCCCAAAATGTAAATCAACCCTTCTTGACCAGTGAAGTTGTGAAGTTGTTGAAAGAGGCGGAAACATTTGCGAGAGCTGGTGATTTTTTCAGCGCAAACCTTTGGCTTGAATCTATCTGGGGTTTGATTGAGGCAATTGACATGAAAGATACGTCAGAATTGTCTTTCTCGTATGATAAAAGTGAGCCTTCTGAAGGTTTAGAGCCGATAGTAACAAATGAAACTCAGGCGTTTGTGACCAACTGGGGCGTTCAAAGCGGCGTCGACTTGTGGCGCTTTAAAGTCAACTTTCCATTGGCCATTGAAGATGTTGCGGATCTTGGTTCGACTCAAATCACGGAAAGCAATACAAGCGTCGGATTAAATCCCTTTTCAAGCGTCCGTGTGGAGTTAAACTGGAAGCCGGACAAACAAATAAGTTTACAAAATAATGGGTTTTTAAAGTATAGCCTCGATTACTTTTCCGGGGATTTGACCACACGGTTCGAGCAGCGTTTTAGGCGCCGTTCACGCTGGAAAATTGAAAATCGATTTGAAGCGGCTGCCTTTCAAAGTGGGGTGGATATACAATATTGGCAGAACCGTTCTAAAGTCTCGATAATGCCGAGGCTTGGCTTCATATCTTTCTCTTTAAGTGATGAAGCAACGGTGCGTAAATATACAAAAACTGCTGACAATTCAACAACTTATCTCGACTTTTTCAACAACATGTTTGAGGCACGCATGCAGTTTCATTACGGTTATAGCAGTCTCATCAGTTTGGGTTTCCGTAATGAGATCCGTTTATATCCTGATTACAATCCATACAACTACAGCCAAAATCGGTTTTCAATTCGATGGGCGCGCGCAACTTTGCGCGGTCTGTCAATAGCGCTCGACAATGAAATCAGGCGTCGAAATTACGGTAACCTGACCGCTGTAAATCAAAAGGATGAAACGGCTCAGATTCAATTTCTGCAAGATTTTTGGGGGTTAAACATCGGCCTCAATGTGGAATTGCCTTTTACCGTGAAAGCAGGGTTACGCCTGCGAGGAAATCTGGACAAGCGTTTGTATGAATTAATCAATACATCCAGTTTACCAGACTATACTTTTTTTGAAGTGGAGCCTCAGTTTTATTTAAAGTTTTTATCCGGCTTCAGAGTCGGCGCTGGTATGCGATATGAGCGGGAATTGTATCAGGATTTGAATGAAATTTTTCTTGCCTCCGGTTCTCAGGATGTCACACAAAAGATTAACCAATTTGACGCCTATTTTGCCTTGGGACCATTGCTGAGAATTGAATTTACTCGGCTTAATTCGATTATTCTGACACTCGAACAAACCTATGTTCAGAAGCGATATAATGACAACGCCTCATTTTATACAGATCGCAATATATACAACCTCCTTCTTTTTTTGACCTGGGATATTGATTCGAAATGGCAATTAAATTTGCTCGCTAACTTTGATGATGATCGAAGTATAAAAGAACGTTCCGGAGAATCTCAAAATACACTGACGGGGCTGGAATTGCACTATCGTTTTTAAGCTGCAAAGACCCTTCTTAGGGTTCAGGTCAAAATAATATTACCAGGAAAATCTTGAATTATGAGTTCAGATGGAGTGGAAGGTGGCAAGTTTATTTCGATCAAATGCCTTAGCTCTAAAATTAAATGTTGCGTCTCCAACACAAATCGATTATATTTAAAATTCGAAAAAACTCATGTTGAGTATGGAATACTTTTAATTTGGTCTGCCCGGTCTGTTCACATTTAACGCCCTACCTTTTCGTTTGCCGGAGATTCGTTTGATAAAGGCTGTTTTGTTTGATTTTGATGGTGTTCTGGTCAATAGCATGTCGTACCATGTGAAGGCTTGGCAAGCGATATTTTCAGATTTTGGAGCTTCAGTGTCAGCAAAAGAAATTCTCTTATTAGAGGGCGCTCGAACCATTGAAGTGGCCGAGGTTCTGCGAAATAAATATGCCCCTCAGCTACACAATGACTCGCTTGCGGTTCTGGTTCAGGAAAAACAAAAAACCTACCGTCAAATAGCCGATGTGCGAGTCGATGACTGCATCTTGCCATTAATTGCAAAATTGAACGAACATGGTTTAAAGATCGGCATTGTGACCGGCTCTCCGCTACGGAATGTTGAGCATACATTGTCGTCCGATTTACTTCCTTTGTTTCACGCAATTGTCACTGCGGATGATGTGGAAATAGGCAAGCCAAACCCCGACTGCTACCTCAAAGCTGCGGCAAAGTTGAAAATGGAACCTGAGCATTGTTTGGTCGTTGAAAATGCACCTTTAGGAATTACAGCCGCTTGTAACGCTGGCATGAAAGTTGTTGCTTTAACTTCAACTTTACCAGCGCAATATTTAGGCGCTGCAGCAAAAATCTTCTCAAACTTGAATGATTTTTTGAATAACATCGAACTCACCCTTTCACCACAGACTATTCCAGGATAAATACCACAATGTGTTTTGTAGACAATGGAGCGTGTCGTTTTTTAAGAAAAACACTGGGATGGTTTCTACTCTCCACCTTGTTTTTTGGGTCAGTCAACTGTTCAAAAGACAAAATTGTTCAGAGCAACCTCGGCGTTGAGCCAAAGATTTCAAGCTTTATCTTCCCTGCTGTTCTATATAATCTTTCTTCTGCCGAAAAGCTGGTTGCGATAACAGTAAATGATCCGCAAGGCCTGTCAAATATTGAGATGGTAACCTTTGAGATTTCGAAAAAAGGTGAAGGCCCGATTCTTCTTGATGGAATATTGCTTGACGAAGGCAAGGATGGTGACATCATTGCGAATGATGGCGTTTTTTCATTCTTGCTGCGCAGCGGATTTTCATCGGGAGAAACTGGCCAGTTCGAAATGTCAGTCACAGCGACTGACTATGATGGAAATGATTCGGAGACCGAAACAGTGCTCATAACAATTGTCGATGGCGGCGAGCCGATACCTCCGAGAATTCTAACAGTTAATGCGCCTTTGTCAGTGGCGGTTGACTCCTCCAGCAGTATCATCATCACAGCGCTGGTAACAGATAGCGATGGGTTGTCAGATGTCAACTCTGTGACTGCGGCATTTTATCCGTCCGGATTTTCTGAACCCACTTTCATACACCAATTATTTGATCATGGAGAAATCCCGGATTTTCTGGCGAATGACGGGCTTTTTACAACCACTTTTGATTCCGACACCACAATTACGAAATTATTTGACTATTTCGTTCGTGTTCAGGCGAAGGATTTGAGTGGAAACGCCAGTCAGCCGGTTGTGGCCGTTATTCGCGGACGAGAAGCAATAACTGGCGGGCCAAAAATTTTGAGCGTAAATTACCCGCCAATGATTAATGGCCTCTCTGTTGCGGATGTTTTGTTCGAGGCCGAAGTTAGCGATCCCAATGGCCTTACAAATGTAAGTGATGTTTCCATGCGGCTATTTGACGCCAATAATGTTGAACTGCCAATAAGTCCCGCTGCATTGCTGGACGACGGCGCTGGCGGCGACAGAGCAGCAGGCGATGGTGTTTTCAGCGCCACTGTTGCTTTTTCCGAAAGCGGTTCAACGGCAATTGAATATAATTTGCGTTTTTCTGCTGTAGATAATGAAGGGAATGTCGCGTCGAATGTTGATAGATTATTTGTAATCGGGTTTTCTGATGCGCCATATATCACCAATGTTCAGGCGCCTGCAGAAGTAGTGATTGATCCAGTGCAGGATCAAATATTTTTAATTTCCGTTGATGCTCGCGACCCGCAAGGCCTTGCGGATATTTCATCTGTGCTGTTCCGCAGCTTTCTTCCAAATGGCAATGAAGCGCAGAGCAGCCCGTTTACGCTTTTTGACGACGGCTTTAAAAATGGGAATGATCGCGCCGACGCAGTTGCAGGAGATGGTATTTATAGTCGTCCAATTTTTCTCCTGCGTAATCAGCAATTAAAGGGCGAATTCAGATTTGAATTTGTCGCTATTGACTCGGATGGGAATATGAGTCAAATATTAAAGCACATTATGCAAGTGGAATAGGTTTTTTAGATATGATAAAAGTTTTCCAAATCGTTGCTGCGTTCATGTGCTGCCTCTGCATGTGTTCCGTTGCGCAATCTCAGATTCTTTCCAAGGAAAGTTTTGTATTGGATCCAAATTTAAGACAGGATGAACCCATTCCGGGTTTGATTAGCAATAGTATAACAGATATTACTTTTTTGAATGGCGTCATGTGGTTGGGCGCTGGACGGGGTTTGTCGAAGACAAGCGATTCAGGTTTGACCTTTGAGTCATTTAACAGACAGCATGGCATTGGCAGAGGTGGTGTTTCCGCCATTGCGCAACGAGATGATATTATTTGGGTTGCAACCGGTTTTGACTCAGTGAATTCGATTGGAAATTTTCAAACGGGCGGCGGTTTGGCATATTCAAATAATTTCGGATTAAACTGGAATTTTGTTCCTCAGCCTGGTCCGACGCCTATATCCAATATCACCTTTGATATCGCGCTTCGCGATGATGAAGTTTGGACGGCAAGTTTTGGCGGCGGCCTGAAAAAGTCGACTGATTTAGGTCAAACCTGGGAAACTGTTGCGCCGGACTCATTCATTTTTAATCCCAATTCGCGTCTGAACCATCGCGTTTTTTCAGTGATTAATACGGACGGCGTTCTATGGGTTGGCACAGCAAAAGGGATCAACCGTTCATCGGACGGCGGCGCCAACTGGACTAATTTTTCGCATGATTCAACACGTTTTAATCAGACAATATCGGGTAACTTTGTCGTTTGTCTGGCTCGACAACAATTTGGCAATCAAGATAATATATGGGCGGGAACGCGTCCAACAACCGTCGAGTCGGGAGATGACACAGAGTTTTTGGGCGTGTCATTTAGCGGCGATCAGGGATTTACCTGGAAAACAACCCTTTCCGGTGAAACGGTTCACAATATCAATTTTGATGGCGCTATTGTTTATGCAGCTTCGAACAATGGGCTCTGGAAGTCGAGTGATTTTGGCGAAACCTGGTTTTTATTCCCACCTGCGACAAGCGCAGACGGAGCAAGAAGGATTCTAAGCAATAAGGTGTTTGATGTCTATGCCTCGCCGGATCAAAAACTGTGGCTTGGCACAGGCAATGGCTTGGCGTTTACCGACAATAATGGAGCGTCATGGAAAATTGTACAGTCATTTCCACCGACAGGCCGTGATGGTGAGGCGCGGACTTATGCTTATCCAAATCCGTTTTCACCCAATGCACATAACGTCTTGAATGGGGATGGTTTTGTTCGGTTTCAATATAACACATTGAATGACACGAAAATAACCCTGAAAATTTATGATTTCGCCTTGAAATACGTAACCACAGTTGTGGAAAATGAATCGCGAATCGGGAATTCCGACTTGTACGAAATTTGGAATGGACGTGATAAACAGGGAAGAATAGTCCATAATGGTGTTTATTTTTATCGCCTGGAACTTGAAGGTGACGGAGAGTTCTGGGATAAACTGATCGTTTTAAAATAGTTAGGTGCAACTTTGATTCATTTACGAAGAAAACAAAGCAAATTTTGGCCATTTTTAGGGCTGCTGATTCTATGTTCGATAGGTTTGGGTGTCAACGGCTTAAGCGCTCAGGCTGGTCGGGCGGGTTCCTTTCTAAGAATGGGCATGGGGGCGCGGGCAAAAGCAATGGGCGGCGCATATTCTGCCGTTGCGCGGGGCGTTGAGTCGAATTTTTATAATCCTGCAGGCTTGCCTCGGCTCGAAAAGAAAGAAATTCTTCTGTCCTATCGGTTTTTATCCTTAGACAGGCAATTTTCTGCGCTTGGCATCGCAATGCCTGTGCGTCCAAAAGTTTCATCAAGTGGCAAAAGCGCTATCAATGGTGGCATTTCTCTGGCATGGATTCGAGCGGGTGTTGACGATATCGAGGGTCGAACTTCAGACGGTGTGAAATTTAATAATGATTTGTCTAATTCGGAGAATGCCTTTATTTTTTCATTTGGGCTTTTGCCTGTTTCAAATTTATCAGTAGGACTTACTGTAAAAGTTTTATGGAATCGCTTCCCGGACTTGGGAGTTGAGAATAAGACAGTATCAGCGAAAGGGGTTGGTTTTGACTTTGGCTT
>Ga0316190_10000073_pt1 | contig 56489 bp, 58 predicted proteins | sample Eddworburrow2_MG_FD_204929 | JGI IMG/M metagenome (GOLD analysis project Ga0316190, IMG submission 204929) | Coastal sediment microbial communities from Maine, United States - Eddy worm burrow 2 | ecosystem: Environmental > Aquatic > Marine > Coastal > Sediment | place: USA: Maine | collected...
GCACTCTGAGCCGGTTTCTCTATTGGTGCAGAAACGGCCTCGACGGGCTTCGCTGCTGCAGGCTTTGTCTCCACTTGTTTAATAGGTTTAGGCTCTGCTTTAGGCTTTGGCGCTGCTTTTGGCGCTGGCTTAGGTGCAGGTGCTTTGGCGGGCTTTGGTTCAACTGCTACAGGTGGTTTTACTTCTGAGTTAGCTGAAGAATCTTGAGTGACTCTTTTGGTCTCTATCTGGCGCAGTTGTGGTGCATCAGAAGATGGTTGTTGAGTGCTTTTCTTTGGTGCGGCTGCCTTTTTTGCCTCTGCTGGTGCTTCTTTATTTTGCGGCTTAGGCTTACTTGGGGATATTGCAGCAGCCTTTTCTGTAGGGTTGCCTTCTTTTTCTGGCTTAGGTTTGTTTGTCTGAGTTGTTGCCACTGGCTCTGCTGCCTGTGGTTTTACCTCGTCTTTTTTGAACTCTTTAGGCTTAGCAGGTGCTGGCGTGCTATTGCTAGGCGCTGTTGCAGTTGCCTTAGTTGGGACCTTTGATTCAGTTGTCACTGTTACAGCAGCATCTGAAACACTCTTTTCCTGAGGTATATTAGGTTTTGGTGGCTCTGATGATCTTTCAGCATTTTCTGGTCTTGGTGCGGCAGAAGTATCGCGATTTGCAGGGCGACGAGACCTTGAGCGGCGGCGAGGAGATGGTTTTGCCGTATCTTGCTCATCACTGCTTTGCTGCGTCACAGAAGGTGAGGATGAAGAATCCTGCGCTGTTTCTGCAAGAGTGGCTTTCTCAAGTTCACTATTTGGAATAAAAACGGCTTCTGTATTGCTGTTTTGCTCAGTTTCATTTTCATTTGATGGGCGACGCCGACGGCCACCGCGGCGTCCCCGTCTGCTCCCGGTGCGCTGGGTTTTTGGTTGATCTGCCTGTTGCTCACCTGATACTGGGGGGGTGTTCTCAGTGGTTGTTTGTTGTGCCTTGATGTCTTCGCCTTTCTTCTCTGGTTGAGATGGCTTATTGGTGGCTGTGCTAGGGCGTTTATTGGTTTGGTTTGCAGTATCGTCAGGCCGTCTGGATCTGCCTCGGTTGGAAGATCTGCGTCCATCAGTGTTTTGACGTCCCCGGTTGCCTCGGTTGTCCTGTTTTGGTTTTGTGACAGGGGCTTTTTCTGGCGCAGTGGTGTTTTCTACTGCATCGTCAGGGCGTGCAGATTCGGCTACTTTTGTGAAGACACCGAAAATCTTTTTGAGAATTCCTGGTTCTTTATCTTTAGTACTGGTGCAGCTTTCTTCGTCGGCTCGTTGTGGCACTGGCTGGGTTGGAGTAATGCGTCTTACAGCAGGCTGTTCACTTTTAATGTTGCTTGGTTTGACAAAATCAGGGGCTGTTTTTTCAACCTCTGTTGCCATTTGATAACTGGCTGTATCAGCATCTGGATCGGGGAGCTCATGGGTACGAACACGCTCTATGTTGTAGTGAGGTGTCTTAAGCTCTGTGTTTGGAACCAGTACAACATGCACTGATTGACGCTGTTCTATGCCATGAATGGCTTCACGCTTTTCATTGAGCAGAAAGGTGGCAACATCAACCGGTAGTTGAGCAACGACTCGCCCAGTGTTTTCCTTCATTGTCTGCTCTTCGATGATGCGCAGAATAGATAGCGCCAGAGATTCAACACCACGAATAAAGCCGTGTCCATCACAGCGTGGGCAGACATGCTGGCTGGTGGACTCGCCCAGTGAGGGGCGCAGGCGCTGGCGGGACATCTCCAATAATCCAAAGCGGGATATTCGACCGATTTGAACGCGGGCGCGATCCTGCTTCATAGCCTCTTTTAGACGATTTTCTACTTCCCGTTGGTTACGAGCTGGTGTCATATCAATGAAGTCGATGACAAATAGCCCGCCGAGGTCACGCAGACGAAGCTGACGGCCAATCTCTTCGGCAGCTTCGAGGTTGGTGTTGAAAGCCGTCTCTTCAATATCAGCCCCTTTGGTTGCGCGTGCAGAGTTAATGTCAATTGAGGTTAGAGCCTCAGTGTGATCAATTACAATAGCGCCACCGGAAGGCAGGCGAACTTCACGTTGGAAGGCTGATTCAATCTGGCTCTCAATCTGATAGCGAGTGAACAGCGGGACTTCGTCGTCATATTTGCGTATCTTGCGCAGATAGTTAGGCATGACATGCTTGATGAAATCACAGGCTTCGTCATAAGTATCGGGATTATCGATGACGATTTCGCCGATATCTGCCCTGAGGTGATCTCGAATGGATCGGATAATAACATTGCTTTCCTGGTAGATCAGGAAGGGGGCTTTTTGCTCTCTGGCTGAGGTTTCTATGGCTGTCCATAGGTGGTTGAGATAGTCCAGATCCCACTGTAGTTCTTCCTCATTTTTGCCTAATCCAGCAGTCCGGACGATGAGTCCCATATTTTCTGGGACAGTCAGCTTGCTCATGGCGTCCCGAAGTTCACTGCGGTCACTGCCTTCAATGCGGCGGGATACACCACCTGCGCGGGGGTTGTTAGGCATTAAAACCAGATAGCGCCCAGCCAGGGAGATGAAGGTTGTTAGAGCAGCACCTTTGTTGCCTCGCTCCTCTTTTTCAACCTGGATGATGATTTCCTGCCCTTCCTTAATAGCATCTCTGATGCTCGGGCGGCCTCCAGATTTGAGGGCTTCTTCAGAAAAATAGGTGCGGGCAATCTCTTTTAATGGAAGGAATCCGTGGCGTTCAGATCCGTACTCTACAAAAGCCGCTTCCAGACTGGGTTCAACCCGGGTGACTTTGCCCTTGTATATGTTAGCTTTTTTCTGTTCCCGGCCGGGGATTTCGATATCAAGGTTGAAGAGTTTTTGACCATCCACGATGGCAACGCGCAACTCTTCAGGCTGAGTTGCGTTAATCAGCATTCTTTTCATATTGTTTGTATCTCTCGGCGCGTCGCTCTGCGCATGCTGCCGTGGATTTTTTAGACTGTACCGAAGCTTTTGCTTTATATTCAGCGGCTTCGTTGACATACCGGGGGTGAACTTATTAAATCTATCCCAGCTTATGCTGAATGAGGCATAATTCTCCGACTTTTAATCAGGAATGGTACAGTTACCGATCCAGGGCGCAGGCAAAGCGTGCGCAATAATTTTTTAATACTCCCTCATAAAAGCGAGGGCAGCTCGTTGTTTAGTGCACATCCAAAAACCTATACTAGACAGCTTGTTGCTACATATTTAGGAGCCACTTCTTCAGTCTCTCTGCGCGGTTCATAGCGCATAATTCTACGGTTGTTTGCCGTATAGAGCTGGCGTGTGCTCTGGTTTAGGTTATGCATTTTGATGCTCGTTCCATTCAAAACGGGCATCTTGTAACAGGTTCATTTTTAGGGAGGGTTTACCAAGTTTTATGAATAAACACATCTCACCATCGATCAACTATAGCAGTCTTGCTGGAATGCGGCAATTAAAGAAGAAACTGGTATCATTACAAAATGTTAGATAATCAGAGTAAAGCGTCTGCTGTTGCCTTCGTTGAGGTGGATAGTGGGTATGAAGGGCAACGCATTGATAATTTTTTGCTTTGTCGCCTGAAAGGGGTTCCACGTAGTTATATTTACCGCATTTTGCGCCGTGGAGAAGTGAGGGTGAATAAAGGACGGGTTCGTGCAAGTTATCGTTTACAGGAGGGTGATGTAGTACGAGTTCCTCCTGTGCGTGTTGCTGAGCAGCCGCAGCCTGCAAGGCCACATGAGCGAGTTTTACAGCAGCTTCGAGAGGCAGTGCTGATTGAAGATAAGAGGTTGTTAGCACTGAACAAACCCGCTGGAATTGCTGTCCATGGTGGTAGTGGTTTGAACTATGGTGTTATTGAGGCGATGCGTGTGCTTAGGCCTGAAGAGCGCCAGCTGGAGTTGGTGCATCGGTTGGATAGAGAAACATCGGGTTGTCTGCTAATTGCCCGCAAGCGCAGTGCATTACGTGCTCTGCATGAGCTGCTGCGAAACAACAAAATGGATAAACGCTATATTGCTTTATTAGCAGGCTGTTGGGAAAAACAACGTGCTGATGTGGATGCACCATTATTGAAAAATACCCTTCAGGGGGGTGAGCGCGTTGTGCGTGTTAATAGTGAAGGCAAATCGGCATTGACAAGATTTCGGGTATTGGAACGGTTTTCGAATGCTACCTTGGTTGAGGCTAAACCCGTAACCGGACGCACTCATCAAATTAGGGTTCATGCTGCTCATTTGGGTCACCCAATACTTGGGGATGAGAAGTATGGTGAGTCCAAGACAAATAAGCAGTTTCGCGAGTTGGGGTTGAAACGACTGTTTTTGCATGCGGAGTCGCTGCGTTTTAAATGGCCAGATGAGAAGCAGGAGCAGTGCATAAAGGCTCCACTTGAATCCAGCCTGGAAACGTTATTGAAGAAGTTAAGATTGGATCATTAGAATGCAGAGAGCTTATGAGCTGCTAGTCTTTGACTGGGATGGTACTTTGATGGACTCTGAGTCGCGTATTGTGAGTTGTATGCGAGCTGCCATTACCGATCTTGGACTTGAGCTGCCAGATGATAGCAGCATCAGTAATATCATTGGTCTGGGGCTAAAAGAAGCCATTTGCATGCTGATTCCAGGTGCAGATGAAGTCTTGATAAAAAAGGTGACAGGCCGTTATCGCCACCATTTTTTGTACGAGAATACTACGCCCACTCCGTTATTTACTGGAGCCAAAGAGCTACTGCACACGCTCAAATCAGAAGGCTATCTGCTAGCAGTGGCTACAGGAAAAGGGCGTCCGGGTTTGGATAGGGTATTAAGTTATTCGGGGCTGGATCAGGTTTTTCATGCTACTCGATGTGCTGATGAGGCCTTCTCCAAGCCGCACCCAGATATGCTGCTGCAAATCCTGGATGAATTAGGTGTCAATGCTACAGATGCGCTGATGATTGGCGATACTGAATACGATATGCAAATGGCAAATAATGCTGGCACTGCTGCGCTGGCAGTGAGTTATGGGGTTCATTCTGTGGAACGATTGCTTCAGCATGAACCGTTGGATTGCTTGGATGCCATCTCAGAAGTCTCAAATTGGCTGTCAAACAGGCCTTTATAAAACACTAAGAAACCATTTTTTAGGATATAGATTTAAATTATGAGTGACATTCAACAGGATCAAGAGCAACAGCCATCGGCATCTCAAACAGGTGGTGTAGCGCCAGGAAAGTGGGAGCGGGAACAGTTGGAAAAGTTGGTGGGCTCCACTTTGAATGAGCATCGCCGTACCCGAAGATGGGGGATCTTCTTCAAATTTTTAACATTTGCCTACTTGTTTACATTATTGGTGATTATGTTTCCAAGCAAATTCTCATCACCTCCTATGAAGACTAATGGGCATACTGCCTTGATTGAAGTAAAGGGTGTTATTGCAGCGGGTGAGCCTGCAGGCGCTGACAGCGTAATTACAGGATTGCGAGCAGCTTTTGAAGATGCAAACACGAAAGGCGTGATACTCCGTATCAACAGTCCGGGTGGTAGCCCCGTGCAGTCAGCGTATATCAATGATGAAATTGTGCGTCTAAAGGAGAAGCACAAAGAGATTCCTGTATACGCGGTGATTGTGGATGTTTGTGCCTCTGGTGGTTATTACATAGCAGCGGCAGCTGATGAGATCTATGCAGATAAAGGAAGTATCGTTGGCTCCATTGGGGTTCTGATGAACGGGTTTGGCTTTGAAGAGACGATGTCGAGGCTGGGTGTAGAGCGGCGTCTTCTGACTGCTGGAGAACACAAAGGCATCATGGATCCCTTTTCTCCGGTAAAAGAGGGTGAGCAAGAGCACATTCAAAGCATGCTGGATCAATTGCACCAGCAGTTTATTGATGTGGTAAAACAAGGGCGAGGCGACCGCTTAAAAAATAATGAAAAGCTATTTAGTGGTCTGTTTTGGAGTGGTGAAGAGAGTGTAAAACTTGGGCTTGTTGATGGCTTGGGAAGCAGCAGTTATGTGGCTCGTGAAATTATTGGTGCGGAAGAGTTGGTTGATTTCACACCTGCGGAAGACCTGTTTGAGAAGCTGGCTCAGCGCGTTGGCGCAGGTATGGCTGGCACCTTGGCTCGCATATCCGGGCTAGGCTGGGAACCGCAGTTGCGTTGAGAATAAGTTGGGGTCTGGCTGGTCAGGGAACCTGAATGCCTTCATTCTGGAGCATGCTGACCAGTCGGATCAATGGCAGACCAATTAGGGTGTTTGGGTCATCGCCCTCCAGTCGCTCAAAAAGTGCAATGCCCAGTCCTTCTGATTTAAAGCTTCCCGCACAGTTATAGGGTTCTTCCTGATCCAGATACCGCTCAATTTGATTGCGTCCCAGATTACGGAAATGAACGTGGAAGGTTTCACATGTGATCTGCTGCTGACCATTGGATGTATTCAGCAGGCAGAGGCCGGTATAAAAGGTGACGCGCTTTCCGGAGGCTGCCATTAATTGAACAATGGCATTCTCTCTATTACCCGGTTTACCCAAAATCTGCTGATTAATGCATGCAACCTGATCAGAGCCAATGATCAATGCGTTTGGGTGATGAACTCCAACAGCTTCTGCCTTCTCAAAAGCCAGTCTTGATACCAGTTCAGTTGGTGTTTCATTTGGCAGTGATTGCTCATCAATATCTGGAGCCGATACAGTAAAGCTAATACCAAGCCTGTTCAGTAAGTTGCGTCTGAAAGGTGAAGTTGAACCTAAGACTATTTGGGGGGCGTTGGTGCCGTTTTCTTTTTCAGAGTGGAGTGCATTCATAGTTAAGTGAATTGTAGGTTGGCTTCTCTATTGAAATATAAAACAAATCTAGTGGGATTATATGGGGGTTCAACAAATAGGCAAAATCAATCTGAGAGTGCTTTTTAGAAAAACATATAAATTTTGTCTAAATAACAATTTTAATTAAAACAAGAAGATAGTAAAGGCGGGTTATTTTTCTCGCTTGACAAATAAAGTGCATTCCCATAGAAAGGCAGCCCGTGACCGTGTCTGCTGATTTTGGCGGGCGAAAGTGACTTGAGGAGAATAATATATGCCCGTTTCTGAGCTGATGATAGCTGGCGTGCAACTCATGCTTGTTGGCATGGGGATTGTCTTTGCCTTTCTGATGGTTCTTGTCGTGACCATGAGCGGGATGTCCCGTTTGGCAATATCGCTCGAGGGCGAGCAGCCAGCTGCTGGTGCTGCAGCAAAGCTATCGGGCAAAACTGATGAGGAGTTAGTCTCCGTTATCAGTGCTGCGATTAAGCGCTACCGCGATACCCATTGATCTCTTCTTAACCAAATTTTTCCATTTCAATAGCGATTCCCCATATGACAGAGAATAAACTTGGAATTACCGACGTCGTACTTCGCGACGCCCATCAGTCCCTGTTTGCAACCCGCATGCGAGTTGAAGACATGTTGCCAATTGCTGCCAAGCTGGATCAGGTAGGCTTTTGGTCCCTTGAGACCTGGGGTGGTGCTACATTTGATTCCTGCATCCGTTACCTGGGAGAAGATCCATGGGAGCGTTTGCGTCTGCTAAAAGCAGCTATGCCAAATACACCTCAGCAGATGTTGCTGCGTGGGCAGAATATGTTGGGTTATCGCCACTATGCTGATGATGTGGTTGAGAGGTTTGTAGAGCGAGCAGCAGAAACTGGTATGGATGTGTTCCGTATCTTTGATGCCATGAATGACCTGCGTAACCTTGAGACTGCTGTGAAGGCCGCGCTTAAGACTGGAAAGCATGCTCAGGGCACCATGTCTTACACTATCAGCCCAGTACATACCATGGAAACCTGGGTTGATCTGGGTAAGCAGATCGAGGATATGGGGTGTCACTCTATCTGTATTAAAGATATGGCTGGCCTACTTAAGCCTTATGTGGCTTTTGAACTGGTCAGTCGCCTGAAAGAGGCCTGCAATATTCCTATCGCCATGCAGAGCCATGCTACTACTGGCATGAGCACTGCTACTGCGGTAAAGGCTGCTGAGGCAGGTATCGATATGGTGGATACCTCCATATCATCCATGAGTATGACTTATGGCCACTCTGCCACTGAGTCGGTAGTGGCTATCATGCAGGATACAGATCGTGATACTGGTCTGGATATTATTCTACTGGAAGAAATTGCTGCTTATTTTCGTGAAGTGCGTAAGAAGTATGCCAAATTTGAGGGAAGCCTGAAGGGTGTGGACTCCCGAATCTTGGTGGCTCAAGTGCCTGGCGGCATGCTGACTAACATGGAGAATCAGCTACGCGAGCAGGGTGCTGCCGATAAGCTTGATGCAGTGCTGGAAGAGATTCCCAAGGTACGTAAGGATCTGGGCTATATTCCATTGGTGACTCCAACCTCACAGATTGTGGGTACCCAGGCTGTATTGAATGTGCTGACTGGTGAGCGTTACAAAACTATCACCAAGGAGACCTCCGGTATCCTGCGTGGTGAGTACGGTGTAACACCTGCGCCGATGAATCCTGAGATTCAGGCCATGGTGCTGAAAGATGGTGAAGAGGCTATCACCTGCCGCCCAGCTGATCTATTACAACCAGAATTACAGAAATTACAGGATGAGCTGATACAGCTTGCTGATGAGAAAGGCTTTAAACTGGCGGATAATGTAATTGATGATGTGATCACTTATGCGCAGTTCCCCCAGATTGGCCTCAAATTCCTTGAGAATCGTGGTAACCCGGATGCCTTTGAGCCAGTGCCTGGTACTGAGCCAGAGCCTGTAGCTGCACCAGCTGCTGCACCTGCAGCTGGCGGTGCTGAGGCCTACCATGTGGTTGTTAACGGCAAAGGCTATGATGTCACTGTAGCACCTGGTGGTGCTGTGCAGTCAATACAGCCTGCAGCAGCTCCGACTGCTGCACCTACTGCAGCCCCAGCCGCTCCTGCAGGAGCAGGTGAACCAGTTTCTTCTCCTCTGGCAGGAAATATCTGGAAGATTCAGGTGAGTGAAGGGCAGGCTGTTGAAGCCGGTGAAGTGGTTATCATCCTTGAAGCGATGAAAATGGAGACCGAGGTGCGTGCGATTTCCGCCGGTACTGTATCTTCCATCTGCGTTAAAGAAGGAGATGCCGTTAAGGTTGGTGATACTCTGATCGAACTGACATAGAGCTCGTTATGGATCTCAATTTTGCATCGTTGTGGTACTCCACCGGGATTGCCAACTTCACCGCAGGCCAACTCATCATGATGTTGGTGGGGTGTCTGCTGATCTACCTGGCAATTGCTAAGGGATTTGAACCTTTGCTTTTGTTACCTATCGGCTTTGGTTCTGTGCTGGCCAATATCCCCGCGGCTGGCCTGGCTGAGAGCGCGGTGGATCAGCTGCTGCACTCGGGCAATGCTAATCATCTGGCTATGCTGGCACAATCACTCAGCGCACCGATTGATCAGGTGGCTGAGGCGTGGAAGAGTGCCGGGGCAGAGGCGCATGCTGCTGGAAAAATGATTGCAACAGATCTCGGATATGAGCCAGGGATGCTGTACCGTTTCTATACGGTTGCTGTTGCCAGTGGTGTTGCGCCGCTGCTGATTTTCATGGGTGTGGGTGCCTTGACCGATTTTGGTGCTCTTATCGCCCGCCCATCAACCCTATTACTGGGTGCGGCAGCTCAGTTCGGGATCTTTGCAACCCTGCTGGGTGCGTTAGCCCTTAATTGGGTGCCAGGGTTTGATTTTACTCTTGCAGATGCTTCAGCCATCGCCATCATCGGTGGTGCGGATGGCCCGACGGCTATCTTCCTGGCCTCACGCCTAGCACCTGACCTGCTGGGAGCCATTGCTGTGGCAGCATACTCCTATATGGCTCTGGTGCCGATCATCCAACCACCTATTATGAAGGCGTTGACCAGTGAGTCTGAGCGTAGTGTGGTGATGGAGCAGTTGAGGCCGGTTAGCAAGCTTGAGAAGATCCTGTTTCCATTTAGCGTGCTTCTGCTCTGTATCCTATTTCTGCCTTCTGCGGCCCCACTGATTGGCATGTTGATGTTTGGCAACCTGCTACGTGAGTCGGGAGTGGTAGAGCGTCTGAGTAATGCTGCCCAGAATGAGATCATCAACATTGTGACTATCTTCCTGGGCCTCTCTGTGGGATCCAAGCTCTCTGCAGATAAATTTCTGACAGTTGAGACCCTGGGTATTCTGGCCTTGGGCGCACTGGCATTCTGCATTGGTACCGCTACGGGTGTGATGATGGGTAAGGCAATGCACAAGTTTACCGGTGGGAAGGTTAATCCCTTGATTGGTGCTGCAGGTGTTTCGGCCGTCCCTATGGCTGCGCGAGTGGTGAACAAGGTTGGCCTGGAGAGCAATCACCATAACTTTTTGCTGATGCATGCAATGGGGCCGAATGTGGCAGGTGTGATTGGTTCTGCGGTGGCAGCAGGTGTGCTACTGGCTATTGTTGGTGGGCAGTAAAGGTTAGTATTCTTTTTAAGCTAACCTCGCGAACCTGCTTGATTTTTTTGACACTTTTGTCGTTGCGTAATATCATCCCGCGCTTATGTCGTCACGCTTGCCTGATTTTGTAGATCCATGGCGTATGGTTGACCAGAGAAGAGTCTTCTCTGGTCATGCAGCTATTGCTGATTTGCCTCGTTTGGCAAAGGTCGTTTTGGGTGTCGAAGGCGATATTGAGCTGCAGTTGGAGTTTGAAAGGGATCGAGAGAGGCGCGCTTGTATCAACGGCTTTGTTAAAGCAGTCCTGTTGCTGGAGTGCCAGCGCTGCCTTAAACCAATGTCGGTTCCAGTTGAATCTCAGCTGAATATTGCGCTGGTCAGAAGCACTGAAGAAGCAGAACGACTACCGGAACATTATGACCCGTTGCTCCTTGATGAGCCGCGTATCCGATTATTGGATATTGTGGAGGAGGAGCTGCTGTTATCGCTGCCACAAGTTTCACGACATGAAACAGGCGAATGCTGCCCTGATATGCATCGGGAGGCTGAACAAACGATGATAGAGCGGGAAGAGTCAAGCGAACGAATCAATCCGTTTGCGATATTGGCTGAACTGAAACAGAAATGATTTTTATATTTTATTAGGAGTTAGTACCATGGCCGTTCAAAAAAGCAGAAAGACCCCATCTAAGCGTGGAATGCGTCGTTCACACGATGCGCTTACAGCTAAAACACTGTCTGTAGATCCCACTTCTGGCGAAACCCATTTGCGTCACCATGTTACAGCGGATGGTTTTTACCGTGGTCGTAAGGTTATTGAAGTAGCAGGCGAATAACATCACTCTGTGTGTGAGTTTGCTTTGAATTGCCTCCCATTACCACCCTGTTACACTTGGTTTTTTTATAGATGACAGGACGGATAACCATCTCGCTTGATGCGATGGGGGGGGACTTTGGTGCCGAGGTTGTTGTTCCTGCTGCACTGAATTTCATTGCCTATGACCCTGATGTGGATCTTATCCTCGTTGGGCGTGAAGACGTCATTAGACAGCACTTAAAAGGTGCTGAGACAGGCAGTCGACTGCGTATACAGCATGCTTCGGAAGAGGTTGCAATGGATGATTCTCCATCCAAGGTATTACGCACCAAAAAAGACTCTTCTATGCGGGTAGCCATTAATCTGGTTAAAGAGGGTGTGGCCGATGCCTGTGTGAGTGCTGGCAATACAGGCGCACTTATGGCCACAGCTCGTTTTGTGCTTAAAATGCTGCCTCATGTGGATAGGCCCGCTATTATTGCATCAGTGCCATCTATTTCAGGTCATACTTGGATGTTGGACTTGGGTGCCAATGTAGATTGCAATGCAGAACACCTGTTTCAGTTTGCTGTGATGGGGAGTGAATTAGTTTCTGCCGTTGAAAATATTGAAGCTCCTCGCGTGGCCCTGCTCAATATTGGACACGAAGAGATTAAAGGTAATGAGCAAGTAAAAATTGCACATGAGAAACTGGAAAATAGCTCTTTAAACTATATTGGATATGTTGAAGGGGACACAGTGTACAAAGAAGGTGCTGACGTAGTTGTCACCGATGGCTTTGTTGGCAATGTATCTTTAAAAAGCTGTGAAGGTGTCGCTACGATGATCGCTCACTATCTGAAGCGATCATTTAATCGAAATGTTCTTACAAAGATTGTAGGATTGATTACATTGCCTATTCTTAAAAACTTTCGCCGCTTTGTAGACCCGCGACGCTATAATGGCGCAAGCTTGATTGGGTTGCGCGGCATTGTTGTTAAGAGTCATGGTGGTGCGGATCAATTAGCCTTTGAAAATGCCATTCAATTCGCTAAAAAAGAGGTTGCGGGTGATGTATCTCAACGCATTGCCTCACGGGTTGAAGAGCAGTTGAATGCAATGGCGCCTAAGTGAAGTATGCGCGCATAACAGGTACGGGTGGCTTTCTCCCAGAGAAGGTGCTGAGCAACCATGATTTGGAAGAGATGGTTGATACCTCTGATGAATGGATTGTAGATCGTACAGGTATACGCAAACGCCATATTGCAGCAGATGATGAAACTACATGTGATTTAGCTGAGCAGGCTGCACGCCGTGCAATGAGCGCAGCGGGTAAAGAGGCTCATGACATTGACTTGGTGATCGTCGCTACAACGACGCCCGACCAGGTTTTTCCCAGTACTGCTTGCCTTTTACAGCAACGATTAGGTATTCATGGTTGCGCTGCATTTGATGTACAGGCTGTGTGTACCGGTTTTGTCTATGCACTGGGTATCGCCGATAAATTTGTTCGCACAGGTAGTGCTCGTTGCGCACTGATTGTTGGTGCAGAGACATTATCTCGCATTGTTGATTGGACTGATCGCGATACTTGTGTGCTGTTTGGTGATGGTGCGGGTGCTGTAATAGTAGAGGCTAGTAGTGAACCTGGAATTATATCCAGCCACCTACATGCTGATGGGAAATATGGGAGTTTGTTGCAGGTTCCAGCAGGCGTATCCAGTGGCTTGGCGCAACTTGCAGACACTGGCGCATTTATAGAGATGCGCGGTAATGAAGTCTTTAAAATGGCAGTTACAACGCTCGGTCGAATTGTTGATGAAACGCTTGACCACAATGGAATGAATAAATCTGATATTGACTGGTTGATCCCGCACCAGGCAAACATCAGAATCATTAAGGCAACAGCTAGAAAGTTACGTATGCCAATGGATCATGTGGTTGTCACCGTGGATGAGCATGGAAATACATCTGCTGCCTCAGTTCCATTAGCATTGGATGAAGCTGTACGGAGTGGTCGTATTAAGCGTGGTGAAACCTTACTGATGGAGGCCTTTGGTGGAGGATTTACCTGGGGCTCTGTACTGCTGAAGTATTAAAAATATGTCTATAAAATTTAGTATCGTTTTCCCTGGCCAAGGTTCTCAGTCTGTCACTATGCTGGCTGATTTGGCTAGTGCCTTTCCTGTAGTCTCAGAGACCTTCCAAGAGGCTTCTGATGCCCTTAGCTTTGATCTGTGGAAAATGACACAGGTAGGTCCTGCTGAAGAGCTTAATCTCACGCATAACACCCAACCTGCCATGCTTGCAGCTGGTATTGCTGTTTGGCGGGTATGGTCTGAGCAAGGTGATTTGCAACCTGCACTTATGGCGGGGCACAGTCTGGGCGAATACTCTGCATTGGTTGCTTCAGGTTCATTAGGCTTTTCAGATACAGTAAAACTAGTAGCAGAACGGGGACGATTGATGCAGGAGGCTGTGCCGGAAGGTGTTGGAGCCATGGCTGCAATCCTGGGGCTCGATGACGATAAAGTACGTGCGCTATGTGCTGAGGCTGCTGAGACTGAAGTTGTAGAAGCTGTTAATTTTAACTCTCCTGGCCAGGTTGTAGTAGCAGGAAATAAGAGTGCAGTTGATCGTATGACAGTTTTAGCTAAGGCCGCTGGTGCTAAACGCGCTTTACCGTTGCCTGTAAGCGTTCCATCACATTGTGCCTTAATGAAGCCTGCTGCTGAAAAGCTAGCTGCTTACCTGAAAGAAGTAGATATAACAGCACCATCCATCCCCGTTATACACAACGTCACTGTTGCTGAAGCTATAAACCCTGACGAAATTCGAAAGCTGCTAGCACAGCAACTATATAGTCCTGTCCGTTGGGTTGAGACTATTCAGGCAATGGCTGGAAATGAAAGCCAATATATCATTGAGGCAGGGCCTGGTAAGGTGTTGGCTGGTCTGTGTAAAAGAATTGATCGTGCAATAAATGGGCTGGCAGTATTTGATCCTGCTAGTCTGGAAAAAGCCATGGAGACAATTAATGCTTAATAATGAAATTGCTTTCGTGACAGGGGCCAGCCGTGGCATTGGGCGAGCGATTGCTGAAGGCCTGGGAAAAGAAGGGGCAACTGTAATTGGTACAGCAACTACTCAATCAGGTGTTGATGCAATAAGTGAGCGCCTTGCTGCTGCTGGAATAGCAGGTACGGGGTTGCAGCTAAATGTTACAGATCAGGCATCTATTGATGAGGCAATGCAGTTCATCAAAGATAACTATGCAGCACCAACTGTTCTTGTTAATAATGCAGGTATCACGCAGGATAATCTGCTGATGCGCATGAAAGAAGATGAGTGGCAATCTATTATTGATACGAATCTGACCTCTGTTTATCGTCTTTCAAAAGCTTGTTTGCGTGGCATGATGAAGGCTAGAGGCGGGCGGATAATTAATATTGCATCTGTTGTTGGTTCGACAGGTAATCCAGGCCAAGCCAATTACTGTGCGTCCAAGGCAGGAATGATCGGTTTCACAAAATCTTTGGCACGTGAAGTGGGTGCTCGCGGTATTACTGTGAATACTGTTTCTCCTGGTTTTATTGATACAGATATGACCAAGGAACTACCAGAAGCGCAGCGTGATGCTTTGCTGACTGGAATACCACTGGCGCGCTTAGGGGCACCAGAAGAGATCGCAAATGCAGTGGTATTTTTAGCTTCACCAAATGCTTCATATATCACCGGAGAAACGATTCACGTAAACGGTGGAATGTATATGGGATAGTTTTCTAAGGCAAAACATAACCCATAACATTAAGTGATTGCCTTATCTTTATGTAATTTAAGTGGTTTTATAAAAACGCAAGAAAAGATGCCAAAAGCATGTTGTGCTTTTATCTTTTCGAGTTTGTTACTAAAATAGCCCAGCGGTACAGTTGGGTCGTCCCATTCATCCAGAGGAATGAAAGAATATGAGTACTATCGAAGAACGAGTTAGAGAAACTGTTGTTGAGCAATTGGGCGTCAAAGAAGAAGAAGTAACCCTGGATGCCTCATTTGTTGATGACCTGGGTGCAGACTCTCTTGATACAGTAGAGCTGGTAATGGCTCTTGAAGAGACGTTTGAAACTGAGATTCCTGATGAAGATGCAGAGAAGATTACTACTGTTCAGCAGGCTATTGATTACGTCACCAAGCATTCAAGTTAATCATTAGCTTTTGCTCCATTGCTGGAATAGGGTATCAGAAATTACCAAACGTCGGTGTAAGCTGATTTTCTGAACCGAGTTGTGTGGCTTGTTTTTCTGTGTGCACTCAAATTAAGTTAAGTGACAGATAAACAGGCCACAGGATTTTCTAGATTTATAGTTATAGTTGCTTATTGAAAGTGAGCAATTAGACTAAAAAGCTGGGACTGGAGCAGGTTAGGCAAATTAATCTATATCTAATATGGATTATATTAAGCCAACAGAATGTGTTATGAATTTAATTCTGAAACAAGAGAGGGCATTACATGTCTGACAGAAGGGTTGTTGTAACGGGATTAGGCATGATTGCGCCCGTTGGTCTCAGCGTGGAAACGTCCTGGAAGAATGTCCTCGCTGGTAAGAGTGGCATACAGCCAATTACTCACCTTGATATAGAACCGTTTAGCACCCACTTTGGCGGTCCAATTTACGATTTTGATATCACTGACTACATCACAAAGAAAGAAGCCCGAAAGATGGATAAGTTTATCCATTATGGTATTGCGGCTGGATGTCAGGCTATCAAAGATGCTGGGTTGGAAGTTACCGAAGAGAATGCACATCGCATTGGTGTTGCTGTAGGCTCTGGTATTGGTGGCATTACTGGTATTGAGAATAGCTACGGTGATTACCTAAAAGGTGGGCCGCGCAAAATCTCACCATTTTTTGTTCCGAGCAATATCATCAATATGGTAGCAGGCAATCTTTCCATTATGTATGGATTGAAAGGCCCAAATTACTCTATCGTGTCAGCTTGTAGTACAGGCTCTCACAACATTGCTGAAGCAGCGCGCATGATTCGTCATGGCAGTGTTGATGCGATGGTTGCAGGTGGAGCTGAGATGGCTACTTCACCTACCGGATTAGGTGGCTTTGCCGCAGCTCGTGCGCTGTCTACACGTAATGATGATCCTCAAGGTGCTAGCCGCCCGTGGGATAGAGACCGTGATGGTTTTGTGCTCAGTGATGGTGCTGGAGTTGTTGTACTGGAAGAGCTTGAGTGCGCTAAAAAGCGTGGTGCCCCAATCTATGCTGAACTTATTGGTGTTGGTATGAACTCTGATGCATACCATATGACATCACCTTCACCAAACGGAGAAGGTGCAGGCCAGTGTATGACATTAGCTCTACAGGATGCTGGTATTAATCCTGAAGATGTTGATTACATTAATGCCCATGGTACATCTACTCCAGCTGGCGATGTTGCGGAGACTCAAGCGGTTAAAGCTGCCTTTGGTGATCATGCCTACAAGTTATGTGTTAGCTCTACAAAATCAATGACTGGGCACATGCTGGGGGCTGCCGGCGGTGCTGAAGCCGTATTTACCATTCTTGCGCTAAAGGATCAGGTTGTTCCGCCTACGATTAACCTGGAAAACCAAGATCCAGAATGTGATCTGGATTTTGTACCAAATACAGCTAGAGAGATGAAGATGGATGTTGCTATATCCAACTCTTTTGGCTTTGGCGGCACAAATGGCACACTGGCCTTCCGTCGTTATACTGGTTAGAGTTGGTTAGTTATTTTATGCTATAAAAAACGCCCTGCTTGCAGGGCGTTTTTTATTTCAAGGATTAAATTTGCTCATTAATGGTAAACAAACAGATCAGGTTTCCGTACTAGATCGTGGCATCCAGTACGGTGATGGCCTGTTTGAAACAATTGCAGTAATAGATGGGCACTGTTGTTTATGGGAGAGGCATTTTCAGCGTTTGTGCCAGGGGTGTGAACGGCTTGGTATAACAGTGCCTGATGCCGCAGAGCTATTTGCTGAAGCAGAAGCCGCTATCAAGGGTCATCCAAAAGGTGTACTCAAAATAATAGTGACTCGCGGAGCTGGGGGGCGCGGTTATCGCCCGTCTGCTAATACGTCAGCCAGCAGAATCGTCTATTATTCGCCTTGGCCTGATTATCCGGAAGATTACTGGAAAAACGGTGTTTCACTGCGTATTTGCTCAACTTGCTTGGGCATTAATCCAGCGCTTGCACAGCTTAAACATCTGAATCGACTTGAACAGGTGCTTGCACGCTTGGAATGGGATGATTTATCCATTTTTGAAGGCATAATGCTTGATAGTGACGGGCGTGTTGTTGAAGGAACAATGAGTAATCTTTTTTTAATTAAAAATAACATTCTAATAACCCCCGATCTTAGTCGATGTGGTATCGCAGGTGTCATGCGAGGGTTGATAATTGAACTTGCTGCTACACTAAATATCCCTGTGACAATAAAAGATGTGGGCGTGGATGAGTTGAAAGCTGCTGATGCAATATTTATTTCCAATTCATTAATCGGAATTTTACCTGCCAAAGAGCTTGCCAATCAGCGCTATAGTCTTGATCCTATTTTTCCTGCATTGATCAAAGCAGTTGATGAACATACAGGCGGCTGTAGCTAAAAATGTTACATCGTGTAGTTGGGATACTGATCATTTCTGTGAGTCTACTGACTGCCTGGATAGCAATGGATTTTCGCCATTTTGCAGATTCACCGCTTGAACTCCCAGAGGATGGTATTCAGTATATTCTTAAGCCAGGTGGTTCGGTCACCACATTGGCAACTGATTTAAAGGCTTTAGGTGTACTTGAAAACAGACTCTACATACGATTGCTTGCACGCTGGGAAGGTCAGGCGAGTCAGCTCAAAGCAGGGGAATACCTCTTTACTGTAGGCATGTCGCCACGCAGTGTTTTGAATCTAATTGTTGCAGGCAAGGTTGTTAACCATACATTGACACTGGTGGAAGGTTGGACGTTCCGTCAAATGATGGAGGCAGTAAACCAAAATGATGTATTAACACACACCTTGAATGACCTAACAGATGAAGAGATTATGCAGCGAATAGGTCATGCGGGTGAGCACCCTGAGGGGCGTTTCTTTCCTGATACCTATCACTTTCCTCGGGGAACAACAGATATATCATTTCTACAGCGTGCCTATAATGCAATGGACCGCTTTCTGCAATTTGAGTGGGAGAGACGTGATATAGGGTTACCCCTAAAAACCCCTTACGATGCTATGATTTTAGCCTCAATTGTGGAACGTGAAACGGGGGTTCCACTGGAGCGACCAGAAATTGCAGGGGTATTTATTCGAAGGCTACAGAAAAGAATGAGATTGCAGACAGATCCAACTGTAATCTATGGGATGGGTGATGCCTTTGATGGCAATCTTCGACGGCGTGATCTAAAAACCAAAACGCCCTACAACACCTATACCAATTATGGTTTACCGCCAACACCCATTGCTATGCCCGGGGCTGATGCCATAATGGCTGCTCTACACCCAGCGCCTGGTTCGAGTCTCTATTTTGTTGCTCGAGGAGATGGTAGCCATCAATTTTCAGAGACATTGGAAATACATAATAAAGCAGTGCGTAAATATCAATTAAAGAAATCGCATTAAATGAATGAAATAAAAGGTAAATTTATCACTGTTGAAGGGGGGGAGGGTGCCGGTAAAAGCACCAACCTTGATGTGATAAAACAGTTGTTGGAAGCTGCTGGCCACCAGGTTTTGTTTACCCGTGAACCCGGTGGTACCCCGCTGGGTGAAGAGGTTCGAAACCTATTGCTTGGGCACAAGCATGATGGCATGGCTTATGAGACTGAATTACTACTGATGTTTGGTGCCCGTGCAGAGCATCTCAATCGCAAAATAATACCTGCACTGGAAGCAGGTACCTGGGTATTGTGTGACCGCTTTACAGATGCCACATATGCTTATCAAGGTGGTGGTCGTGGCATTGATCCAGAGCGTATTCAGGTTCTTGAACAGTGGGTACAACAAGATTTGCGACCTGATCTCACGTTGGTTTTGGATCTCCCAATTGAGATAGGGTTAGAGCGAGCGGGAAAGCGTTCCGCCCCTGACCGATTCGAAAGTGAGGCTCATAACTTTTTTCAGAATGTTAGAGCAAGTTATCTGGATATTGCCAAAAATGACCAAAAACGGGTAAAAGTGATAGATGCCTCTTTGCCGCTCACGCAGGTTCAGTCTCAGATTAAAACAGTGATGGAAGCTTTTTTGAGTTCCTGCGCATGAAAGTGACCACGGGCTTACCATTTTATCCATGGCAGCAAGCCACCTGGCAGCGCTTACACGCAGCGCACAAAGCTGGGCGGTTGCCTCATGCACTGCTGTTCACTGGTGCTGCAGGCCTGGGAAAAAGTCAGTTTGCTACAGCCTTTGCTCGGTCACTGCTATGCAGTGCATTGAGTGACACAGGAGAGCCTTGTGGGAAGTGTCGTGGCTGCCACCTGTGTCAGGTTGGCAATCATCCGGATTATAAGCGTATTGAGCCAGAGGAAGCCGGTAAAGCGATCAAAATCGACACTATTAGGGCCTTTGTCGAAAAAGGCGTGCTGACGGCACAGGCTGAGGGCTATAAGGTTGTTGTGATTGAGCCAGCTGATGCCATGAATACCGCAGCAGCTAATAGCCTGCTTAAAACCCTGGAAGAGCCAGTACCCTGGACGATTATAATTTTGGTGACCAGTTCTCCGGGGCGCCTACCCGCTACGGTTCGAAGCCGTTGCCAGCGTATTACCTTTCCTGTTCCTGCTCGAAAAGAGGCAGCAGCATGGCTGGAAAGCCAGATAGAACAGGGGGATCCTGATCTGTTTTTGGCGATGGGCGGCGGTGCTCCACTGCTAGCTAAATCACTTGCAGAGCCTAAATTGCTTCAAGAAAGATCGCAGATGGTCGATGAATTTCAAGCTGCGTTAAGTGGAAAACAGGATCCCGTAGCCATTGCAGAACGCTGGGACAAGCTTGAGCTTCCTCGCGTTCTGAATTGGATGAATGGCTGGTTAATTGACATGTTGCGGCTTAAATTTGGAGAGCATCCGCCATCACTTTATAACCCTGATCAAATACAGAGTTTGCAGTCGATGGCACAAGTACTAGACTTTAAAGTACTCTATGGCATGTTGGATCGGGTTTATGAAGCTAATCGAACCCTGGGTTCACAGCTGAATAGCCTCATGACATTAGAGAGTATCTTGCTGGCTTGGGCCAATAGCAAAAAAACAACACAACGAGTTTAAGAGCAACAGATGAATTTACCAAATATGCCAGGTGGTGGACGTCAAGGCATCCTCTCTCTCACGATAAAGGATAAAAACGCCCTCTATGCTGCCTACATGCAGTTCGTACAAAATGGTGGTCTTTTTATCCCTACCAACAAGAAATATAAGGTTGGGGATGAAGTGTTTATGCTACTCACACTGATGGAAGAGACGGAGCGTATACCGGTAGCAGGAAAGATTATCTGGGTCACCCCCATGGGAGCTGAAGGTAATAGGGCTGCTGGGATCGGTGTTCAGTTTAGTGACCAGGATAAAGGCGTCGCTCGAAATAAAATTGAAGGCTATCTTGGTGGCGCACTAAAGTCAGATCGCCCGACACATACTATGTAACTGCCCGTTTCGGGCTCTTTTAATTAAATTAATAGATTATGCTGGTAGATTCCCACTGCCATTTGGATAGACTTGACCTCTCTCCATACGATGGCGATTTTCCCACTTTCCTCAATACAACCCATGAAGCAGGGGTAGGGCATATGCTCTGTGTCTCTATCGACATGGAGAGCTATCCCAAAATGCTGTCGCTGGTTGAAGGTTATGATCAGATCTCTATCTCTGCAGGCGTTCATCCTAATGAAGAAGATCGACATGAGCCTGAGCCAGATGAGTTGGTCAAGCTGGCAGCACATCCCAAAAATGTTGCAATAGGTGAAACGGGGCTTGATTATTTTCGCAGCAGTGGTGAGTTGGATTGGCAGCGTAAACGCTTCCGCACACACATTGCTGCTGCAAAAGCCTGCAATAAGCCACTCATCATCCATAGCCGGGGTGCCCGTGAAGATAGTATCCAGATTATGCAGGAGGAGGGTGCGCGTGATGTTGGTGGTGTAATGCACTGTTTCACTGAAGATTGGGATATGGCAAAACAGGCACTGGATCTCGGTTTCTATATCTCTTTCTCTGGCATCATCACATTCAAAAGTGCCGCTGAGTTGCGAGAGGTTGCAAAGAAGGTTCCGCTGGATCGGATTCTGATTGAGACTGATGCGCCCTATCTTGCGCCTGTCCCTCATCGAGGGAAACCAAACTACCCGGGCTATGTTAGCTATGTAGCTGAATGTATCGCAGAAAATAGAGGTATGGATCTGGAAGAGTTTACTCAAGCTACCTGGAATAATTTTTTTCAGCTATTTCCAGGAACTGAATAAAAAACAATCTGTCAGATGAAACTGATTTCAACTGATTAAAGCCATCAGGTATGATGCAAATAAAAAATGGTTTTAAGTGGTACTCAATTTTATAAAAGACCTGGTGCAGGTCATAACTCATCCATCAATTAGGGTAACTTATGAAAATAAAATACGGCATTGCTATCGCACTACTTGGACTTAGTGCAGCAACAGTTGCAGATGACATTAAACTGGATACAGATCAGCAAAAAGTCAGCTATGTGCTGGGTTATCAGGCTGGTGCCCAGATGAAGCAACAAAATATGAATGTTGATTTTGATACTTTGGCCAAGGCTATCAAAGATGGGTTAGATGGGCATGCTCCACGCCTTAATGGCGAACAGGCAGCGGCTGTAATGCAGAAATTTCAAGCAGAGCAGAAAGCGCAGCAGGCAAAAGCGGGTGAAGACAATGCCAAGGCAGGAGTTGCATTTTTGGCTGAGAATAAAAGCAAGCCAGGTGTGATAACGCTGGAGAATGGCTTGCAGTACAAGGTTGTTAAAGAGGGAGCAGGTAGCAAACCAAAAGCAACCGATAGCGTAAGTGTTCATTATCGCGGCACTTTAATCAGTGGAAAAGAGTTTGATAGCTCATACAGTCGTGGTGAGCCAACCAGCTTTCCTGTCAATCGAGTCATCCCAGGTTGGACTCAGATTCTTCAGCTGATGAAAGAAGGCGCTAAATGGCAGGTCTTCATTCCATCTGAGCTAGCTTATGGTGCACGTGGTGCAGGTGGTGATATCGGCCCTGATTCCACACTGATATTTGATATTGAGCTGCTTAAAGTCAACTAAATTACCGTTATGGCCGGGGTTAGCAGATGTTAACCCCAGCCTTTTTGTCTCTGAATATCCTTCCCATCTGATTTTTCCCCCGCATCTAAAAATATACCTGCTATAGTTGCAGTCAATTAGTGTGATCTGGGACAATTGACCGGATCTTATTCTTATAATAATTGGAGGCGGAAATGACTGAATTCTCAGCGGATTACCTGAAGGCACTTGAGGTTGGGCGCCCACCTAACGTGGTTAAGCTGTTTCCCCACTCTAAGGCTTTGCTGGTTAGCGGGAAAGTAGTTGATCGTGCCATGCTGGCAAAAGGTGGTGCGCTAACGATTGCAGCCAATGGACGAAACAGTTTTGCTGTTCACGGGGCGCTGAGAGCTGCACAAAAGGCTAATGCTGCCATCATTGTTGAGATTGCAAAATCTGAAGGTGGTGCCAATGCCTATTGCCCCGTTAGCCTTTGGAATATGGCTCGCCAGGTTGATGCCTATTGCAATGAAAAAGGCATTACCATTCCAGTTGCCATTCATGCCGATCACTACGTTATTAAAGGTGATGCTGATATCGAAGCAGCACAATCAGAAATACCTTCCATATTTGATGCGGGCATCACTTCTGTAGCTATCGATGCCTCTCATCTGCCTGATGCAGACAATCTTAATGCCAGTATTAAATTGAATTCACTATTTCCAGCCTGGGCAGGCTATGAAACTGAAGTTGGTGAAATCAAAGGCAAGCATGGTATGTCAACTCCAGAGGAGGCGCTGTTCTTAATTCAAGGCCTGAATGCACATGGCATTCATCCTGATTGGATTGCGCTTAATAACGGTACCTCACACGGTCTTGAGGCCAGTGACGCTGGCATCCAGGTTGAGTTAACAGCAGAGATTCATGATGTACTGAAGCCTTACAAGGTTTCCGGCGCACAGCATGGCACCTCAGGCAATAGCTCTGATCGCCTACGTGCTATTGCAGCACAAACCCAAACCACCAAGGCCAATGTTGCTACTGCGCTACAGATGATCTCCTGGGGCGTGGAGGTGAATGATTATGGTAATGCCATCCTTGATGAGAATGAGCAGTTCATCAAGATTGAGGGCGAAGGTGTAGAAGAGGCTGTCTGGGCAGAAATGGTTGCTTATGCTGACTCAAAAGGATGGAAGAAAGGTGACTATAAAAAGCTTAACCTCCCTTTTGAAAATCGCCTGCTGAGCCAGCCTGCTGAGATTCGTGAGCGGATGGTGCAACGGGTAGAGGATTTTGTCTATACCCTGCTGGTTGATGTCTTTAATGCCAAAGATACTGCACCGCTTGCAATTGATACGATCCTAAAAGCCAACTCTTATGATATCGGCCCAAAAGGCACAGTGATTGAAGATCCTGCTGAATGGACAGCAGAGAAGATCACAGAGAAAGGCGCTGCTATCGACTCAGATAAAGGCCCAGAAGGTGATTGGGACGACTAATAACTGGTAAGAGATGCTGGTGTAGTTGTACCGCATCAGATAGGAGATAGCCCGCACTGCAAATGCTTTAGCGGGCTATTTTATGAAAGGCGATATTGGTTTTCTCAAGCTTATACTGTAATGGTAAAATCCGCGTACTTTGAGTACATAAGATAACTTATGCAATACAGAAAAAACTCAATAAAACCAACTCCTGAGATACCTCCAAATGCCTGAGTTGGTTGTTCTCTGGACAGATGCACTCATCTTCCTGCTTATTGCCCTGATGTTGCTGTTTGGCCGTCTGGCTGCCAGCAGAGAGCATCTGCGTACACCCTGGCGCTCAGTGGGCCGAAGCCGGATGGGTATGGGGGCTTTGGTTGTTTTAAGTGTCTATATTCTGATTGGGATATTAGATTCAGTACACTATAAACCGCTGCTGCCGAAAACTGCGCAGACGGCTCAGGTCACTCATTCCAATGAGATACTAAGCCTGCTTGATTATCTGGTAACACCACTTAGAGAGCAGCAGGAAAAAACCTACTCATCCCCATTGGCCACCCACCTTTATACCAAAGAGAATATTGAACAAGCAGATGGCCTGATGCTGCGAGATTATCCCCGGTTGAAGTATGGTGGAGCGCATCTGCAAAACCCGGAACAAGAGTGGGCTTCAGATGTGGCCTGGACGATTATTATCGGAATACAGGAAGCCGTGCTGGCCTGGCTCTCGATAGTTGGCATTGTAATAATTTGGCTTGCGCATCGATCTGGCCGTACATTCTTTCAGCAGTGCCAACAGGTTATTTTCAGCAAGACCGATATACCCTGGCGTACTATTTTTATCGTGCTGGGCATTACCCTATTAACAGCATTTGTAGCAGGTAATCTAAGCGTTAAGTATCACCTGCTGGGGACGGATAAAGTAGGAGAGGATGTCTTTTATCAGGCACTGAAAAGCGTTCGTACAGGCTTGGTAATCGGTACCCTGACAACGCTTATCATGCTACCAGCCGCTATCATGATGGGGATTATGGCAGGCTATTTCCGTGGCTGGGTGGATGATGTTATCCAGTATATCTACACGACATTAAGCTCCATCCCCGGTGTTTTATTAATCGCAGCGGCTATTCTGATGCTGCATGTCTACATGAATAAGCACAGTGGCGACTTCAGCAGTCTGGTGGAGCGTGCTGATCTACGGTTGCTGTTTCTCTGCATTATCCTGGGGGTGACCAGTTGGACTGGATTGTGCCGCATGCTGCGTGGCGAAGCGCTTAAACTACGCGAGCTGGATTATGTGCAGGCTGCCCAGGCTTTTGGAGTGCGCCATTTTGTCATTATCACACGACATATCCTGCCCAATGTATTGCATATCGTCATGATCTCCGTGGTGCTGGACTTCAGTGGACTGGTGCTGGCAGAGGCGGTGCTCTCTTACGTTAATATTGGGGTCGACCCGACCATGAACTCCTGGGGCAATATGATCAACAGCGCACGGTTGGAGATGGCGCGGGAACCTGTAGTCTGGTGGTCACTGGCAGCTGCGTTGATCTTTATGTTTACCCTGGTATTGGCGGCCAATCTCTTTTCTGATGTGGTGCGGGATGCCTTCGATCCACGTCTTCGGGGTGGCAGATAATGTCTGATGCACTCTTACGCATAAAGAACCTGAAAACCTGGCTTGGGAATGGTACTGCTCCAGCACGAGCAGTAGATGGCATCGACCTGGAGATAAAGAAAGAGGAAACCTTTGTCCTGCTGGGCGAATCAGGCTGTGGCAAATCAATGACAGCATTATCAATTATGCGATTGCTGCCACCCGTCGGTCAGATAGTGGATGGCTCGATTCATTTGGGCGAGACCAATCTGCTGGAGCTGCCTGAGAATCTGATGCGTCGTGAACGTGGTGGACGCATGGGGATGATCTTTCAGGAGCCCATGACCTCCCTGAACCCGGTGTTGACGGTGGGTGATCAGATTGCTGAGGCAGTGCGCATCCATGATACCAGCCAGGAGCAGAGCCTCAAACAACGGGTGGTTGAGCTGCTGAAGGCTGTCGGAATACCTGACCCTGAGCAGCGCTTTGGTGAGTATCCACATCAACTTTCAGGTGGCATGAAACAACGGGTAATGATCGCCATAGCCCTGGCTGGGCGTCCACAACTGTTGATTGCAGATGAGCCCACCACCGCGCTGGATGTCACCATTCAGGCTCAGGTGCTGGCGCTTATGAAACAGTTGCAGCAAGAGACCGGCATGGCCATCCTGCTGATCACCCATGATCTTGGTGTCGTAGCTGAGGTGGCTGATCGGGTGGCGGTGATGTATGCCGGGCAGATTGTTGAAACCGCACCCTGTAAAGAATTCTTCCAGTCACCCAGGCATCCCTACAGTCGGAAACTGTTTCAATCCATACCGGGTCGGGAGAAACGCACCGAGCGGCTGGCTGTCATCAAAGGCACTGTACCACCACTGGATCAGGAATTTGTCGGCTGCCGTTTTGCTGATCGTTGTGATGATGTTATGGCGATATGCCGACAGCAGCCTCCGCAATGGGATCAATATGCAGAAGAGCAAGGGGTTAGATGCCATCTACAAGCGGATGCAGAGTTGGTTACCAATCAAACAGACGCTCTGTGCAATGATATCGCTACCGCAGCTCGGAGTGATACTCATAATCCCCTGCTGTCTGTTAATGATTTAAAGGTTCACTTCCCGATTCACAAAGGTCTCTTTAGGCGTGTTGCTGGCCATGTGCGTGCAGTAGATGGCGTATCGCTAGAGATCCCCGTAGGTCGTACGCTTGCGGTTGTGGGGGAGTCCGGTTGTGGCAAAACCACCGTGGGCAAGGCTATTTTACAATTAATAAAGCCTACGGATGGCCAGGTTCAGTTTGACAATCATGAGCTGACCCAACTGCGTGGCGAGGCACTACGCCGTAAGCGCGCTGATCTGCAAATCATCTTCCAGGATCCGATGGCCTCCATGAACCCCCGTATGCTGGTTCATAACATCATAGAAGAGGGGATGCTAGCACAGGGCATTGGCGGCAGTGTAATGGAGCGTCGTGAGCGTGTGCAGGATCTGTTAAAGCAGGTAGGCCTTCCGGCAACTGCTGCTGATCGTTATCCACATGAGTTCTCAGGTGGACAGCGACAACGTATCTGCGTAGCGCGAGCACTGGCGGTGGAGCCTCGTTTGATTGTCTGTGATGAGCCAACCAGTGCACTGGATGTCTCTGTTCAGGCTCAAATCCTGAATCTGTTGCAGGCACTACAGCAACGGCTGGGGCTATCCTATCTCTTCATTACTCACGATATCTCAGTTGTCGCCTATCTGGCGCATGAGGTTGCAGTGATGTATCTGGGTAGAATTGTAGAGCGGGGCACAGTGGCTGAGGTGCTTGATGATCCACAACACCCCTATACACAGGCACTGTTGTCAGCTGTTCCTGTAGCTGAACCGGGTGGAAAGCGAAAAGCGATCCACCTGGAAGGCGATATGCCATCGCCTGCCAATCCACCAGCAGGCTGTCACTTTCATCCACGTTGTCCTCAGGCAATGGAAAAGTGTCAAGAAGCTTACCCAAAGGCCGTTTCACTCAGCGAGACAAGATCTGTCAGCTGTGTGCTGTTAGATAAGTAAAGTTGTATGTTATGTCTGAAGCAGTCCAATTAAAAATCAATTTCACTAAAATTGCCCCCTTGCTAATACTATTGGCTGCAATGAGCCTGTGGCCGAGTGTCATTGTTGACTCCTACTTTGTAGCAGTTCCCATCGCATCATTTGTAGTTTTGTTGGCTTTAATGGTGACCTACAAGAAAGCCAATGAGATTGTGTTTGAGCTGTTTCCCAGAGTAGCTTTTCTCTATGCCATATTGGCTTCACTTGCTGTTACCCTGTTAAGTGCATCACTTCTGCTCATCTCTTCTGAAGCTGTGCATATTGATAACACACTCAATGGTGTCAGCATGTTGCGTATTTCGTTGATTATTGGCGCACCGATAGGTGTTATGACATGGGTGCCACTATCAAAACGCATTGGCTATAAAAACATCTTTATGCTGAAGAGTTTTTTGATCTCATTTGCACTGGTTGCTGCAACCATTACATCTCAGATTAATCGCGGGTTTGATGAGGGTGAGCAGAAAACAGTGGTGCGTGGAGTTATTGAGAAAAAAGAGAACAGTGGTGGGTTCACCACCTACCTCACACAGCAGAAACCATCCAATTATATTTATATTCCATATGATGAAACGATAGAGCGACTTGTTGCTCCAACAAGTGTATGGGATACGATGTACAAAAATGCAACTGTAAGCCTAACGGCTAAAGTGGGCTATTTTGGCTATGACTACGTTACACAATTTAATGACCGCACATTGTAAAATTTAACTTATTTAACACATGACCGTCACCACAAACCAACTTAAATTACTTGCCGCGCTGCTTTGGTACTCCGGTGGAGTTGTCCTGTTTTTTAAAGGACGCAGCCTACTTATGGAGGCTGATACGCTGGTTCCAGATAGCCAATGGTTTTGGCTGGCAATAGTGATTGGTATATTGATTGGGTCGTTGAAGATTATCTTTATTTTCAGAAAAGTCTGTCGAAAAAACCTGATACGGATTTATGCTTTATCGCAACCAAAAATATGGCAGTTCTACCGGACAGGGTTCTATATTTTTCTAACCTGCATGGTTCTATTGGGATCATCACTCTCACATGCGGCGCAGGGTAATTTCCCTTTTCTGATTGGTATGGCAATATTGGATTTTTCACTTTCTGTAGCACTGCTTGGCAGCAGTTATGTCTTTTGGACTTGCAAGCAACCTGTTGCTCAGCAAACATAAATAAGCACTATGAAAATTATTCGTTTTATTGATGAATTCAAAAATGAACATCTTGGTACAAATTACCAAGATGGCACAGCAGAGCTACTGGATGGCAATCTGTATGAAGAGCTAACACCAACAGGCAAACAAATAGCAGTTCGGTCGCTACTGGCACCGATTGAACCATCCAATATTTTCTGTATCGGTTTGAACTACCGTGCACATGCGATGGAGACAGGAAAGGAGCTACCACGCTATCCGGTGATTTTTATGAAGCCCACAACAGCAGTCACAGATCCTGATTCTGCTATTGCACTGCCCAAGTGTTGCGTGCGTGGGCCAGAGGTAGATTTTGAAGCTGAGCTTGCAGTAGTCATAGGCCGGACAGCCAAGAACGTGTCAGAAGAGGATGCCTTAAATTATGTGCTTGGCTATACAGCTGCCAATGATATCTCTGCCCGTAAATGGCAAAAGCATGCAGGCGGTGGACAATGGATACGGGGCAAGAGCTTTGATGGCTTTTGTCCGCTGGGGCCAGTGCTTGTAACAGCTGATGAGATTAGCAATCCTCAGCAACTAAATATTAGTACAGTGCTCAATGGCCAGACCATGCAGCAAAGTAATACAGCAGATATGATCTTCTCTGTCGCACAGCTGATCAGCTTTTTGAGCCAGGACACCACACTGCTACCCGGTACAGTCATCTTAACGGGGACGCCATCCGGTGTTGGAGTTGCACGTAAACCCCCGCTATTTCTTGCTGATGGTGATCAAGTCTCAATTGAGATTGAGCGCATTGGCCAATTAAACAACTCAATAACTTGTTAGGTATAAATCGATGTCCGAGTCTTTAATGTTTCCTGAAAATCCCGTAATCCGTCTGTATGACCCACTGGGTGATCTGTTAGGCGCTGGTAATGGTGTCTTTACCTACACCTATGATGACGCCGCTAAACTTTCTGGCCATGCCTGCCCAACTGTTGCCGGAGGCTTTCTCTTGGTTAAGCGCGCCCTGGAAGAGTTATGGGGTGATGAGATGCCACAACGAGGTGATATCAAAGTCACTGTATATGGCCCGCAAGATGAAGGAACAAATGGCCCAATTAGTCAGGTGTTCACACTGTTAACCGGTGCCGCCGCCGCAAATGGCTTTCATGGTTTGGGTGGACAATTTGCACGTGATGGCCTGCTTCAATTTCAACCAACAGGTAGCCCAGGCTTTCGATTTGAACGTATCTCAACGGGTGACAGTGTCACTTTAATCTATGACCCAAGTGGTATCCCTGCTGCGCCCACAATGGGTGAAGACCTTGGCCGTATCCTCAATGGTTTTGCAGATGAAAATATAGCTAAACGTTTTCGTGATGCCTGGCGAGATCGGGTATTAGATATCCTGGCTGATGAAGGAAAATCAACCGTTCATAAAATTGGCTAATCCAGCTGCATTGATTAAACCTGATGTGGTGGGTGCTGATGTTTTTTTGGATGTCTTAGCTGTGGAAAAGTGAAGTAGGAGAGGGTAGAGGTTTTCTGTCTTTGCTCAACTGTATAGTGCTGTGATTGCTTTTTTATGTATGAGGCTCTTGTTCAGTAAACTGTTGTGCAATTGAGTTAAAGGTTTCATGTATTTCCATGAAGGCGTCTGTCATATCGGGATCGAAGTGAGTGCCCCGGCCCTGTGAAATTATCTCTATAGCTTTTTCGTGGGGCATCGGGTCCTTATAAACGCGCCTGCTGATTAAAGCATCATATACATCGGCAATAGCCATAAGTCGCCCGGGAATGGGTATCTCTTCGCCTTTAAGTCCTTGTGGATAGCCGGAGCCATCCCATTTTTCCTGGTGAGAATGGATGATCTGTTTGGCAAAGAAAAGAAAAGGATTTGGGCCCAGGTCATCTTCGATAGCCTGTATGGTTTGATAGCCATACACAGTGTGAAGTTTCATCTCCTCAAACTCCTCTGTTGTAAGCTTGCCCGGTTTTAATAGAATTCGATCAGGAACCCCAACTTTTCCAATGTCATGCAGAGGAGCCATCTTAAATAATTTATCGATGGTGTCATCAGATAAAAATTGTTTGAATTTTGGATGACGACGTAAGTATTTACCAAGTGCTTTAATGTAGTGCTGAGTACGCAGGATGTGGCTCCCGGTTTCTGGATCCCTGGTCTCTGCCAACGATGCCAGCCCTCGAATTGTTACATTCTGAGCATGAACAAGTGCCTCTGTCTGTTGCTGAACCTTTTTCTCTTCCTCCCAATATTTGAGAAATGTTAAGAGAGAAAAGTTTACGAATTGTGTGAGTATGGTTAATGTTGGTAATGCAATAATGCCCCAATGAAGAAGCATCCATTTTGCCCCATACCACATGCCAGCACTGATGGTTGCAAGGAGGATGAGGCTCCATCCGGCTCTGGAATAGGCCAACAGAATGGTGGATACAATTCCCCAGCCAAGAATAGAAAGGAATTCAAAAGTGATTGCAGAGAAGGGGCGTGATAAAAATGCTTTGTTTAGTATGTTATTTATAACGGTTGCTTGAATTTCTACTCCTGGAAATTCAGCATCCAGTGGTGTAACGCGTAGGTCATTTAACCCGGAAGCTGAAGTGCCAATGAGTACGATTCTATTATTGATCTTCTCTTTGGGTACTTTGTTATTGAGTATGTCTATAGCTGAAATGTATTCGAATGTACGGCTTTTTCCCTGATAATTAATTAAGAGGTTGCCATAGGCATCAGTGGGAATCTCTATGCCATTTATGCGTAGAGATTCAATGCCTGTTGAATTTGTATTAATGAGCACTTGTTGCTTATCAAAAGCCTGCATTAGGGTAGAGAGTGACAGGCTTGGGTAGACCTCTCCCTTATGCCGCATTAAAAGTGGTGATCTTCTTATTACACCGTCAATATCTGGTAGGGCATTTAGGAAGCCACTTGATTGTGAAGCCTGTGCAAGCGTTTTTATATTACATACGATACCCTGACTATCGAAGAGAAGCTTTTCTTTAGGGACTGAATCACCAGTGCCTACAAAAATTACATTTTGAGGGTGTATTAAACATGGCTCTTTGTTATTGCCATTCTGATCAATCAGTAGTTTATAACCAAGAGAATATGTTCCCTTTGCCAGTGTTTTTGCAAGTAAAACATCATTATCTTTAAATTCATCTGGTAATCCGTGATATTGAAAGCCAATGTTTAGCTCTTGCATCATGGATGATTGCAGTAGTCGTGGTGATGTCTGATCTGCCTCTGCAAAAATAATATCAAGCCCAACACTTGAGGCTCCAAGCTCCTGGATTTTATTTAGCAGGGAGGCTACACGGTATCGAGGCCAAGGCCATTGGCCCAACTGGTTTAGGCTTTTCTCATCCAGGTCTACGATAATAGGTGAAGTTAAGTCATTTTTTTGCAGCGTGCTTCTTAATAAAGTGTCATAGGTTTTATTTTCAAGAAAAATAAGAAAGGTGGGTTTATAGATATACAGACAGGCAAAGAGAATGGAGATGACAATCCCTGTGGTTAAAACATGTAGACGTTCTTTCATCAATTTAATCTGTTATTGATAGGACATGAAAAACTCTACCTTACTGTAACCTCCACTCGTCTATTGCGTCGCTTCGATACATTATCTGCTGTCTTTATTAAAGGGTTACCTTCGCCATGTGAGGTAACCTCAATAAAGGCTGGAGCAATCCCTTTGGTTTTAATGAGTGCCGCGACGGCTACTGCTCGCTGTGTTGAGAGCTTTAGATTGTATGCCTTTGATCCTTTGGTATCCGTATGGCCCACTACGCTGATATCGCTGGAGTCACGCTCTTGAATGGCAGTGAAAATATCAGGTACCAGCTTTTTTGACTGCTTGGTTAGATCGGTGGAGTCAGATTTAAAATAGAGAATAAACCGCGTGGGAGGCAAGGGCTGAGCTAAGAGGGCGGCGCCAAAAATTTTCTCTATCTTCTGCTCATCAATCTTACTTGGAGCTTGAGGTGCGGTTGAAGCATCTTGAACCACTATTCCTTGTCCGGCTTCTGAGAGGGTTTGAGAGCCTGCAGAATTAGAGACTACAACTTGCCCAACTGATCCATCAGAATCTGGCATTAAAATAATCAGATTCTTTTCACTAGCGCAGCCAAATAGAGTGAGTGCTAATAAAAAACAAACCAGGATATGCAAAGGCTTTAACATATGTATCTTCCTTAAATAAGCTATAGAGAAAGGCATGCAACCGAGTAATAGGCAATGTTGATGTTATTTGTGGAGCAGCGGATTAACTGCCATCAACCTTCACCAGAAATTTTGTACCTCTAACGCCAATAGTGGATGTAGGCGTCTCAAAGCGGACAGATTCGGGGGAAAGCTTAGTGATCTGGCCTGATATGTAGGTGACGATACCCCGCGCCATCCGGGTTAGGATAGAAAGCTCGCCCTTTGCAGGTGCAAATTTAAACTCGTCGATTGCAATCTTGGTATTCGAACCGAGAGAGATCAAGGTGTCATCTCTAAGAACGACTCCCATACTGCTTCCACTCTCTGTTAAGAGAATGTCATTTTGGAAAAGCTTGAGTCCTTTCGTTGCAGTAATATTGCTGCCATCCCTGACCACGTAAGCACTTCCCTGAGTATTTTTGACACTACCGATAACGGTTTTATCAGCAAAAGCAGGAGTTGTTGAGAGGAGGGCAGTAAGCAAAATGGCAAATAGAGTTGGAGTAAATTTCATACCATTATCCTAATGTTTGTTTAAGAAACAGAGGGTTAGGTGCTAACTGCTGCCAGACTAGCAGAAGCTGTGCAAAAGCGTCAATAGATGGCTGAAGACCATAAGATGCAATAACTATAGCGTATTGCGCCGAATTTAAAGCTTAATAGCAGACTCAAAGCTAGGTTATTGCTACCCACTTTCCCTTCTTGCTACCCACTTGAGGATCTGGCGTGCAATCGGAGCGGGCACCCAGTGTGGGCCATCAAACTCAAGGTAGGTTACGTCATAACCAGCTTCTTTTAAACGCGGCACGATATAGCGTCTTGAACCCATAACGTGATACACATTATCTTGTGTCCCGTGCGCTACAAAAATTTGTGGCTGACCCGTGGGGGGCGCTGGTGGTTCAAGTTGCCCAGGCGCAGCGGCTACCAAATGGGTGAAAAGATCACCGTTCGTGCGTCCAAGTGCCAGTGCGTACGATGCGCCGTCTGACAAGCCACCAAGAGCAATTCTCTGTGGATCGATAGCGACACGCTCGAAGGTGTGTTGCAGTGCAGCATCGATGAACAGTACGTCAGGTCCAAAAGGGCTGTCGATGCCATCCCAGGTATTGTGGCGTGCATCGAGTGCAAGAATTACAACGCCAAGCTCTTCTGCCAATGGAAACATGTAGCGAAAGGAGTCAGAACGTCCACCACCACCATGCAACCATACCAGCAGCGGCATTGATTGGGGACTTGAAATGCGTGGAATGTAAAGTGTGCCATCGCGCCAGATCACGCTACGATTCACCAGTCGCAGGCCACCAAGGCCAAGTGCATGTTCACCCGGTTCAATCGCAATCGTTGGTGAAAGTGGCCGCGCCTGTAGATGAGTGACTTCGGAGCCGGTGGGTTGGCAACCGTACACTATCGCACTCAATAAAACAGCTAGGATTACTCTTATCATAAGTTCATGAAAGATAAATACACTATGCCCGTTGGTAGTGAAATTCTATCTGATGTTATAGGCATAAAAAACAGGATGCAAAAGCCGGTTGAACATTATGGCGGCTTAATTTTGTGTGGGTTCTAGCCTATGACCACGAGCTTTGATTGTGTGGCAGTCGTCCTGAATCATCAATGACCTTAACTTGATGTGGTGGCTTATCTGACCATTTCCAAAAGGTGATATTTTTCCCATTAGATGGGGCGTTAATTGCAAACGATGGAACAATGATACCTGCAACGCCATCCTCAATAAGTTTTTTCGCAATTGCCCAACTGGGAGGCGTTTTGCCTGTGCAGGCAAGTAGCTCCCAGCCGCATGCCAGATCATCGAGCGCTATTCCTAATTGTTTACGTTCTGTACTGTCTGTCAGATCGACAATATCCTCGCAATCAACCTCATAAGCACAAATTGTTTTTGGCTGAGGTCTATGTGAAAACCCCTGATTATGTTCTGCAAGTACACCGCCTTCTGTTAAAGAGGTGTAGAAAGCCTCAACTCCTTTTGGATTAAATCGCCCCCCAAATCTTTTTGCGCCCTCCCCAGAATGTGGGGAGTCTGAAAACATGGGCTCTAAGGCTCTATAAACCAGCCCTTGGAAACGCGCCATCAGGCATAGCCGCCCTGTGCAATACGATCAACATGCTCCAAAACACTGTTGGCAAGCCCCTGTTTAACCAGGGTTTCAGCTGTGAGATCGCCAAAACTAGGCAATGGCTCAGAACGATACCAGGCATAGGCCTGAAATACCGAACCACACCATGGGGTGACCCTGTTGATGATGAATAGCATTTCACGCAATCGCTCCTGAGATTTATTAGAGTGAGCGCGTTTACTTTTGCTTATGGCATCAACAGAAAGGCCAGAGATGGAAGCCAGTGTTTTAACAGTGGTTCCAAAGGTATTGGCTAGGTTTCGTGGGTTAATAAACCCATCATCTTCGATAAGTTCTTGGGTAAGATTGCTCATATTGCCTCATCAATCGCCTACATATACGGTTAAAGTATAGGGCAACACCTGTTATGTTACAAATCAGACTAACAAATAAGATAAAGAAATTGGTTAATCGTAAACAATAAAGCCCTGCATTTGCAGGGCTTTGGGTAGGCTTTTTATAACTAAATTAATCGATATTAATTATCAATCGAGACTGACCCCATCCCTGTAATAGATAAATAAATTATTAGTAGATCAGCAAAGGAGATCCACATGAAATATTTATTATTAATTCTGTCACTGTCACCATTATTAATATCGACTTCATTCGCTGCAGAAAAAAGAGATTTAATTTGTCATAGTGGCCCAGGAATGTTTGCTAAGTACAGACAGACCAATAAGAATCAAAACATAACAATTCATTTCAAGCGACAAAATGTTTCTCATGCGAAAAGAAAAGTGGGGCCAGGGTACTGTGCGTTTCGACAAGGAGGCATTGGTTCACATGTGTCTAATAAACTATATATGGCGAAAAAGAATGCACGAAATACTCTGTTAGGGCTGCACATTTCGCCTACCACAGTTATTGTAGATTATATGGCGATGAGTCACAGTTATTGTAGATTATATAGCGATGAGTCAAGGTGCAGGAATTAATCCGCAAATTAAAGTAATGATGGAACTAATGCATAGACATAAAAGGTTCATCAGTAAAGACTGAATATAAAAAGATTGGTGGAATAATTGGATGGGCATGGGTGGTTAAATCTGTGGACTGGAACAATACGTTAAAAAAATCAACACATTAAAGGCTATAAGAATCTCGTCAACACCACGTTGGACTTTGAGTGCAGCGAACCTCTCATTACCATCATTGGCAACAACGGCACTGGCAAATCCAATCTGATAGAGGCGCTACTTCATTTTTTGTCGGCCTCTATTACAGCGAGCCTCCATAATTCGGTTTCCATATTCGGTATGAGTTGCAACTATGCGCTTAGATAAATTTATTTGTAAAAGTACCGAATTAAGCCGAAGCGAAGCAAGGCGGTTAATTCATTCAGGTGCGATTACGGTGAATGCTGGGGTGGTGTTGGCTGAGGCGTTTCAGGTGCATGAAAATAATGATGTCATGCTCGATGGCCAAAAACTTATCGCCCGAGACTCTCGTTATTTAATGTTGCATAAGCCAGCGGGAACCGTCTGCTCAAATATAGATGAAGTCTATCCATCGATATTTAACTTAATCGATATTGAGTATGTGGGTAATTTGCATGTGGTCGGGCGGTTGGATGCAAATACAACGGGGCTGGTGTTGATGACGGACGATGGTCGTTGGTCATTCGACATTATTCGCCCAGATCAGCAATGTGAGAAAGTGTATCGCGTGGGTCTACGTGACCCTATCTCAAATGATGCTGTGATGAGGTTTAGTGTGGGCATTCAATTGCAGGGTGAAGATCAATTAACTTTGCCTGCCAAGCTGGAGGTTCTAAATCAGCGACAAGTCTTGCTCACCATTACTGAGGGTAAATTTCACCAGGTTAAACGCATGTTTACGGCCATTGGCAATCGGGTTCAGTCTCTACATCGAGAAAAAATAGGTGATGTGAGTTTAGATCTAGAATTAGGCCAATGGCGTTATTTGACGGCAGATGAAGTTGGTTCTTTCCAAAAATAGCAATATTGCTCTAGATGTTGCTAAAAGCCCTCACTTGATGCCAATAAAATTACCATCATTAAATTGCATAACGACATCAAAAGCCCACAGCGTTGTATTTTAGGTGCTAGCCAATACAATCAAGTTTATGGTGAAAACGCGCCCGATTTAGAATTGCCGATTCCAAAACTGCTTCAGTACGGCTTCAAAAATAGCCGCTTGTTACGGTACGATCATGTTGGGGTTCCTTCGTCACCCCGACCTACAATCAAAAGTGAATCTTATGCCCTCAACCCTCTACTACATCCATGACCCCATGTGCAGCTGGTGCTGGGGGCAGCGACCCCTTTGGGATGAGCTGAGGAGTCGGCTGCCTGATGGCGTGGTGGTTGAGTATGTTGCCGGTGGTTTGGCCTCTGATTCAGGTGCCCCGATGCCAATGGTGCTGCAACGGGCGATTCAGGGTTATTGGCGTGAGATTTCTGAGAAGCTGGGCACGGAATTCAACTTCGATTTCTGGACAAAAAACACGCCACGTCGATCCACCTACATCGCCTGTCGTGCGGTGATTGCAGCTAAGAACCAAGGCGCTGAAATTGAGATGATTGATGCCATTCAACGCGCCTATTACCTGCGCGCTATGAATCCATCAGATAGTGATGTTTTGATTATGCTGGCAGCGGAGTTATCGCTGGATGTCGATCTGTTCAGTAGGGAGTTGGAGTCACCCGCAACGCATCAAGCACTACAGCGGCAGATTGCTTTGGCTCGGGAGCTTACACAACAGGGGTTTCCATCCATGGTACTGGAGCATGAGGGGGCTCGTCACTCGCTTGTGCGTGAGTACCAAGATTGTGGGCGTGTGTTGGATGAATTGATAAGCACGATAAACCGATGAAAAAATCAAAGGCATTTATTGGATTGAGCAACCCCAAAAACATGGGCGCGAGTTCGATTCCCGCCGCCGCAACCACTTTATTCAGAACAATAAAAAAACCCACAAAGCTGATTGGCTGTGCAGGTTTTTTGGGTCTTTGTAAGACCTTTTTTGGTGGAGGCGGCGGGAATCGAACCCGCGTCCGCAAGCTCTCCGCCGTTGGCTCTACATGCTTATCCCAGTCTTTAAGTTTAGCCGGACACTACCCGACGGGCAGGGAAGATGTACGGCGATTCCGGTAAGTGTTTAGCAGATCAGCCCCAGACAAGCGTCAATGCGATCTTGTGAGATGTGACGCCTGATCGTCTCTGAGGTACCCCGAAGGGCATGAGACTCTGGACGCACAAGAACGGCTCCAGTCAGACGGCCTCTACTGGTTATTAAGCAGCGAGCGCGTAGTTGTCGTCGTTGGCAACTATAGTTTGATAGACTTTTTTACGAGGATGTCTATATCCTCGGCATGCACCTCAGGTTTTGTAACCCACGTCGAAGCCATGTCGCCCCCGAAGTAGTAGTAGGACAGTCTAGAGCTGTTCGAGTTCAGCAGCAAGGCTTTTATTAGCCGTGTTTGAGTATGCGTTGTTTATCTCGCTGCCAGTCGCGATTCTTTTCGGTTGCACGTTTGTCATGCTGTTTTTTGCCTTTGGCGAGCCCAATTTCCAGCTTTGCGCGGCCTTTGCTCCAGTACATGGCGGTAGGCACTAGGGTATAGCCTTTTCGCTCGACCAGTCCGATGAGTTTGCTTAGTTCACGACGGTGCAGTAGAAGCTTGCGTGTCCGGGTTGCAGTTGGATGGGTATGGGCTGCAGTGGTGAGCATAGGGGATATGTGGCACCCCACCAGAAAGGCTTCTGCATTCTGTATTATGACGTAGCTCTCTTTTATTTGGATGCGCCCTTCACGCATGCTTTTTACTTCCCATCCTTCAAGGGCAATACCCGCTTCATAACGCTCTTCAATAAAATACTCATGTTGTGCTTTTTTATTGAGGGCGATGGTTGAGCCGCCGGTTGTGCCTTTTTTATTCGATTTCTTTGCCATAGGTTTATTGTAAGCGAGTGAGCCGGGCATAGGGTAGTGATAGTTGCTTTCTTGTTCTATTTTGTCTTTTCACCGAGAATACACCTCTTGAGCTGGAGCCAGACTATGGCTTCTGAAGCAAATTATAAAAATAGAACAATGTTGAGGAATATTCCGGAATGACAGAGCGCACCTCCATTCATGGCCATTGGTCATCCCGTATGGCGTTTATTTTAGCGGCAACAGGTTCTGCTGTTGGGTTGGGTAATATCTGGAAATTCCCCTATATTGCGGGCGAGAATGGTGGTGGTGCTTTTGTTTTGGTCTACCTATTATGCGTGCTCTTTATAGGTATTCCGATCATGATGGCTGAGGTGCTGATTGGTCGAAGAGGGCGTCAAAGTCCGATTAATACAATGCGTACCTTGGCGCATGAAGAAAACCAGCATGGCATCTGGCAGATGATTGGTTGGTCAGGGATGGTTGCGGGGCTTTTAATTATCTCGTTTTATAGTGTGATTGCTGGGTGGGCTGTGGCTTATGTCTTTCGTACAGCATCAGGTGCTTTTACAGGAGTAACAGCTGATGGAACAGCTAGTATTTTTGCCAGCTTGGTCTCTGACCCTGAACGGCTTTTAGCTTGGCACACGGTGTTTATGGCCATGACAATTGTTGTGGTTTCCCGTGGGGTGCGCTCTGGGTTGGAAAAAGCAGTGCGAATTCTGATGCCGATGCTATTTCTTTTACTACTGCTATTGGTGGGGTATGCCATGAATAGCGGTAAGTTTGCAGAAGGGCTGGCTTTTTTGTTTACCCCTGATTTTAGTGCGATGACGGCGGGTGGTGTATTGACAGCTATGGGACATGCTTTTTTTACCCTGAGCCTTGGGATGGGCGCTATTATGGTTTATGGCTCTTATCTGCCTAAGGATGTCTCAATTGCCAAGACCTCAGTAGTAGTGGCTATCATGGATACGGTGGTGGCTTTATTAGCAGGTATGGCTATTTTTCCGCTAGTCTTTGCCAATGGCTTGGAGCCAGCTGCCGGGCCTGGGCTTATATTCAAAACCTTGCCACTGGCTTTTGGTCATATGCCAGGTGGAACCCTGTTTGGGACGCTCTTCTTTCTATTGTTAACCTTTGCTGCATGGACTTCTGCAATATCACTCATTGAACCTGCTGTCGCCTGGTTGGTTGAAAACAGGGGAATAGATCGAGCCAAGGCCTCTACAGCGGTTGGTTTAACCGCTTGGTTGCTTGGCATTGTAACCATTATGTCATTTAACGATTGGGCCTTTGAGTTTACCTTTGCGGGTGAAACCAAAGGTAGTGGGTTATTTGATGTGCTTGATATTCTGACAGCCAATATTATGTTGCCATTAGGCGGTCTTGCGATGGCAATATTTGCTGGCTGGTATATGTCGGAACGCTCTACGATGGATGAGCTGAATTTAGGTGACGGACTAGTCTATCGGGGATGGCGCTTTTTGGTACGCTTTGTTGCGCCTTTTGCCGTTATCGTAGTATTTCTGCAGTTACTTGGTGTTATTAAGGTTTAATGAGATGACGGTTATTCACAAAAGCGCCCTGGTGCCGTATTCAACAGCCCAGATGTATGGTGTGATCAATGACATCGAGTCTTACCCAGACTATCTGCCGTGGTGCCACTCATCACGCGTAATTTCAGAAACTGATAAAGAACAGGTTGGTGAATTGGAGGTGGCGCGGGCAGGGATTCGTCAGAAATTTACAACCTGTAATCGTCTTCATCCAACTCATAAAATTGAGATTCGTCTAAAAGATGGGCCTTTTTCTAAGCTTGAAGGATCCTGGAAGATAACAGAGCTACGCCCTGATGCCTGCAAGGTTGAATTGATACTGGAGTTTGAGTTTGCAGGTAAATTGATCAACTCTGCCTTTGGCAGGGTATTTGGGCAGATTGCCACGACACTGGTAGATGCCTTTTGTAAGCGCTTGCATGATGTCTATGGCGGCAAGAAAGGATCAGTATGACAAGCACCATCATTGAGGTGGCGTATGCCAAACCAGATAGCCAAATGATTATTGAGGTGTCTGGTGCAGCTCATATGACGGTACAGCAGGCTATAGAGGTATCTGGGATTTTGCAGCAATTTCCTGAGATTGATTTAACAATCAATAAGGTGGGAGTATTTGGAAAACTGACACAGTTGGACAGCGAGTTGGCAGCAGGTGACCGGGTCGAGATCTACCGCCCATTGATTGCAGACCCTAAAGAGGCTCGTCGGCAACGAGCCAAGGGCGCTTCAAAAGATCGCTAATCGTCGTCTGCGACGAGGCCGATTTTTTCTAATGTGCGACTAAAAAAACCTTTCTCTTGTGCTTCATAGTCAGGCACTTGAACCACAACCTCTTTTTCACTCTTCAGTGTGTTTGATGTTGGAGCTGGTCTGAAGTCACCTTCTACTTTAGTGAGTTTATCATCTTTAAAATGGAGGGATACGCGCTCTTGAACGGCTGCCTCGCTACCTTTTTTCATTGAGTAGTAGTAATCCCAGCGGTCTTGATGGAATACATCAACCAGAATAGGTGTACCCATGATGTATTGAACCTGTCGCCTGGCCATACCGGGGCGCAGCTTATTAATCATCTCTTGTGTAACGATATTGCCCTGCTGAATGTCTTGCCGGTACATTAATGGCATGCCATTGAAAATACTGGGGATGGCATCTCCCACAACTGTACCCCAGCTTTTTACTGTATCAACAGTTCCGCAGCCAGCGGTTAAGAGACTTGCGCTTATTGCGCAACAAATGAGAAGCTTTTGCATGCGGCCAAAATCACTTTAATTACAATAACTGGGCACGAATCATACCGTATGGGGGTTAGAAAAGACATGATGAGTGGAGAAGATATTCGCAATGCGGGTCTAAAAGTAACACTGCCCAGAGTCAAGATTCTGGGGGTTTTAGAGCAACTGGAACGAGGGCATGTGAGTGCTGAGGATGTCTATAAACTGCTACTGGATGCAGGTGAAGAGATTGGGTTGGCAACTATTTATCGTGTTTTGACTCAGTTTGAAGCAGCAGGCCTGGTAACTCGCCACCATTTTGAGGGCGGGCAATCAGTCTTTGAGCTGGATAGAGGTGAACATCATGACCATATTGTCTGTATCAGGTGTGGCCGGGTTGAGGAGTTTTTTGATCAGACAATTGAGGATCGGCAGCAGGAGATAGCTATAGATAAGGGGTTTTCAGTTGAAGCACATGCGCTGACTATTTATGGATATTGTAAAGATCCAGCATGCAAGGCTCCTTAATCCAGTGATTTGGAAACCATCTCTTGGGCGTGGGCAAGGGTTTGCTCTGTGATTTCCATCCCGCCGAGCATCCGTGCAATTTCCTGAATTCGATTATCTTCATGCAGGGCCTGCACTGTGGTGTGGGTGCTTTTTTTATCACTCTGTTTGCTGATTTGCAGGTGGTGATGACCTTGGGCTGCCACCTGTGGCAGATGTGTTACGCAGAGCACTTGCCGTGTCTCTCCCAGTTGGCGCAATAATTTACCTACAATCTCAGCAATACTGCCACCTATACCGGTATCAACTTCATCAAAGATGAGTGTGGGGATTTGTCCGCACTGTAGGGTGGCTACCTGAATAGCAAGACTAACTCGTGATAGTTCACCACCTGAAGCAACCTTGGATAAGGGTTGCAATGTTTGACCAGGGTTGGTGCTGATTAGATATTCAATTTGATCAAGGCCGCTACGGGTGGCTCGGTCCTCCGGTAGCGTATCTATTGCCATCTTAAAAACACTTTGCGGCATACCTAATGAATGCAGTAGCTCTGTAATGGTTTTTTCTAGTTTTTTAGCTGCTTTGTGGCGACTATTTGATAGTTTATGGGCTGATTGCAGGTAGTTTGTATATGAGATCGTGAGCTGTTTTTCTAGTTCTACCAGATGAACCTCTGCGTGCTCTAGCTCGCTGAGTTCAGCTTGAAGGGTGTTAAGTTTTTCTGGCAACTCCTGTGGGTGAACACGGTATTTTCTTGCCAGGTCATGTATCTCCTGTAGCCTTTTTTCAAGCTGTTCCAGATGGGCTGGATCCAATTCAAGGTTGTCACTGTAGTGCCGCAGTTCTGCTGTAGCTTCCTCTATTTGGATTAATGCACTGGCTAATAGCTCCTGACTGGAGGTGAGCCGGTTATCTAAGGGTAGAAGCTCTGTCAACTCTCCAGATAGATGAGCCAGTATCTCTTGCACCGAGCCGTCTCTATCGTAGAGCCTGCTCAGAGCCTGCGTAGTGATCTCTTGCAGTTTGCCAATATTGCTTAAGCGAATGTGTTCACTATCGAGCTTTGCAATTTCACCTTCATGCAGTTGCAAGGTTTCAAGCTCGTTAGCCTGATAGCGCAGTAAATCCAGCCGGGCTGTTCGATCTTCTGAGGCTGTTTGTAGTTGCTTAAGTTTTTCCTGGCATGTATGCCAAGCCTGAAAATGCTCATCTGTTTGATTAATGAGAGACAAATGTCCAGCATAGGCATCCAGTAGATCACGTTGGCAGTTACGCTTTAACAGCGATTGATGGGCATGTTGACCGTGGATGTCTACCAGTAGCTCGCCTAGGCTTTGTAGAAGCTGGATAGGTATAGGTGTGCCGTTTATAAAAGCTCGTGAGCGGCCATCGCGAATAAGTATGCGGCGGAGGATGCATTCATCGCCTGCATCCAAGGCTTGTTCCTCAAGCCAGTGCTGAACAGCAGGATTGGATGTGACCTCAAATATTACCGTAATTTCTGCACGATCACTGCCAGTGCGGATCATGCTGTTATCAGCCCGGTTGCCTAATCCCAAGCCCAGAGCATCAATTAGGATGGATTTTCCTGCACCCGTCTCGCCAGTGAGGGAGGTCATGCCCGAATTAAACTCTAGTTCAAGTGAGCTTACGACTGCTAAGTCCTTGATGTGTATATTTATGAGCATATGGCTTAGGATTGTGCCTATGGCATTTAGTTACTGAAATGAGAAGTATCTTAGCAACAAAATGAGATGGACAGAAAAAAGGCTTAATAAAACTGAAGTCTGGACGTTATCTGTAATAGGGGAAAATGGTATTGTATTAGGATATCTACAATCCGTGGTTTGAGGTTAGTCCATTATTGAGCAATATGGGTATTTGATTTGGTATGGGAATACTTGATGATTTAAAAAAAGAGGCCGACCGGCTCCAAGATGAGCAAGATACTGATCTCGGAAAAGAGGCGCTTCAAGAAAAGCTATATCATGAGAAAGCCAAGCCGTTAATGAAGCGGATAGCGGCGTATCTGTGTGAGATGACCGAGCAATTAAAAGTTGTGAAGCTTCCTGTTCCGGTTGCTTACGATGTTCCTGGAATAGGTTTAATTAAGGAGCTGCACCAGGATAACTACCGTGTCTATTTGGATAGCAGGGAAACCCCGCACAAGATTGCCTTTCAATTTGCCTGCACCAGTGGGTCTGTCAACAAATATACGGTTACACCTACGACTGCTGCGGATGAAGCGCGGCAGTTCATGAATAAGCAGCAGATTCACTACTCAGAATGGGGTGTCAGAGATAATCAGGATAAGCTGATGGGTGCGCATTTTGAGTGCCAGATGCAAATCCAAGTGAAGCTGGTATTCACTGTGGATATGGAAAATGAGCGGCTTGTTGTGACATCAATAAATCGCCATGGGCTGACAATTAAACACTCTAATTTTGGCTTTGATAGTGTTGACGATAAATGGATGGATGAGTTGGGTCACTATATTTTGAGAAAAACAGAACAATTAGGGGTCTTGGATATTTCAGAAAGTACTCGCCAGGAGATTCAGCAGAAGGTCAAGGAAGAGCAACTCAGACGAGAAGCCGAGTTGGGTGCTAAGCATAAAGAGAGCCAGTCGGAAGGCAAGGAGGAGAAAGAGAAAACTGGCAAGCTAGATAAAGTATTTAAAACATTAAATAAGCCATTGTTTACAAAAAAATAATCAGTTTTTAACCGGATGCTCGCTCCAGCCAAGTTTATGGCGCAACAGGTTAAAGTGGTCATGTCCGGAAGGATGGATCAATTGGATAGTGTGTTCATATTTACCGATATGAATTTGGTCTTCAGATGATGAAACCAGGCTGCTATCACCATCACAGGTAATCCGAACGTTCTTTGGATCCGTTCTCCCGCAAATCACGATATCAATCTTACAATCCCCGCTGACAACGATGGGCCTGTTACTGAGGGTATGGGGGCAGATTGGAACCAATACGAGGGCGTTTAAGGCGGGGTCAAGTAGTGGGCCACCTCCAGACAGGGCATAGGCTGTCGATCCAGTTGGTGTGGCGATAATTAATCCGTCGGCTCTTTGGGTTTCTACAAAACGCCCATCTACATAAGTCTCAAATTCAATCATTCTGGCCACATTCCACTTGTGGATAACGACATCATTAAAGGCTGTGCAGCTTGTCCCTGGCTCGCCAGGTTTTCCTACCTCAGCTTGTAGCAAGAAGCGCTTCTCTTCCTCATAATCTCCATCAAGAATCTGCGCAAGTGTCTGATGCATGTTGTCTGGAGAAATATCGGTTAAAAAACCAAGTCGGCCAAGATTAATGCCTAGCAACGGAATATCAAGATCAGCCATGCTGCGAGCCGCATGAAGCAGTGTGCCATCACCACCAATGACAATAATCAAGTCACTATTTTTTGCAATCTCATCTGGTGTGGCGGAGCCAAATTCCCAATTTTCAAGTTCACTTGCGATGCTACTTTCAAGAAGGATTTTGTGATTTCTCTTATTAAGGAACCCACCCAGCTTGTGTAGCGCTGTTCTGACACCAGCCGCGTGATGTCTTGCGATAAGACCAATAGTGTGGAATTTTTTGTTCATTTTGAATATCGCTAAACTGGATTTAATCAATGTATACATGGTTTTTAATTAAATGAACAGCACTTTAAGTATGTGTAAATTGAGTGATTTAGTTGCTTGACCTCGTTCATGCTGAAACCGATAATCTCTCGCTTGGCACTTAAAAATATAAGCGCTAATAACGTTTAGAGTTGTCCTTAAGTGATAATTTGAATTAGGCAAATATTTTAGATCGTATTGGGGTTTGGAGTGGGGCTAAAAAAGAGGCTTGAAAAGGACTCGGTCGGAGAACGTGCCCAATTCTTTTTAAAGGTTTTAATTGAACGCTATATTGCTGAAGGCCAGCCCGTTGGTTCTCGCACTTTAGCGAGTGATGCGGGCCTTGATCTTAGTCCTGCCACCATTCGCAATGTTATGGCGGATCTGGAGGATATGGGGCTAGTTGCTTCTCCGCATACTTCAGCAGGCAGAATCCCTACCGTTTCTGGTTATCGGCTTTTTGTAGATTCACTATTAACAGTTAAACCTTTGGCCAAGCTGGAGATAGGCCAACTTAAGCAGCAGCTTAATCTTAAGCAGGAGCCCTCCCTGCTGATAGAATCTGCATCTCAATTGTTATCAGGCTTTACACGCATGGCTGGCGTGGTGATGCTGCCGCGCAGAGAGCGTATTACCCTTCATCATATAGAGTTTTTGCCGCTCTCCAATAATCGTGTTTTGACCATTTTGGTTACTCAAAAAGATGAAGTGCATAACCGCATTATAACTACTAAAAAAGCCTATACTCGCATGGAGTTAGAGCAGGCTGCTCAAGTACTTAATCAAGCATTTTCTGGCCAAACTTTAGACGCAATGCGAAAAAAGTTATTCCAAGATATTCAGAAAACCAGGGCAGATCTTGATCGTACAATGGCTAGAGCTGTTGAGATGGCTGGTCAGGTATTTCAATCAGAGGAGCCGAGTGGAAGTGATTGCCTGATTTCAGGGCAGACTAATCTCATGGGTTTTGATGATTTATCAGATATGGCCAGTCTACGGCACCTATTCGATGCCTTTGCAGAAAAACATGAAATTCTTCATCTATTGGATCAGTGCATGCAGGCTGACGGTGTGCAGATTTTTATAGGGGAAGAGTCAGGTTATCAGCATCTTGATAATTGCAGTGTAGTGACAGCACCTTATGAAGTGGATAATGAGGTGGCTGGTGTCTTGGGCGTCATTGGCCCAACCCGGATGGCTTATGATCGGGTCATCCCAATCGTAGATGTTACTGCAAAATTACTTGGTGCGGCCTTGAAACATCAGCAACCGCCCCCAAATTAAGAGCGACTTTCAAATACAAGCTGGCCTCGGCTCTATATATTTAGGGTGTTGGGCCAATGTAACTTTGTGAAAAACAGAGATATTTTGTCTCTAAGGAAATACGGTATGACAACAAAACAGGAAGCGGAACAAGACACTCCCGCTACTGATATCAAAGAGGAACAGGCTTCTGAAGTAGAGGAGCCAACTTCGGAGAGCCCAGTGGAAGCTGAGGCTGATGAAGCCGAAGTGGAAGCAGAGAGTGAAGAGGAGATTGAGGCAGCGCCAGATGAGAATGATTTAGCTGCCCAGCTTGATGAGGCGCTTAAAAAGGCAGATACAAATTGGGATTTGGCAGTACGTGCCAAGGCCGAGTTGGAAAACCTGCGTAAGCGGCATGACCGAGACCTTTCCAATGCGCACAAATATGCATTGGAACGTTTCGTAAATGAGCTTCTGCCAGTGCGTGATAGCCTGGAGCTGGGGTTAAATGCCGCTCAGCATGATAATGCTGACATTGCCAAACTACGCGAAGGTACTGAGCTGACACTGAATCTTTTTACCTCAGTAATGGAAAAATTCAATATTGCAGTGATTGATCCTGAAGGAGAGCCTTTTAATCCTGAGCTGCATCAGGCCATGGCTATGCAGCCAGTAGAAGATGTAGAGCCTAATACTGTTGTTACAGTGGTGCAAAAAGGTTATAGCCTCAATGAAAGGCTTGTAAGACCAGCAATGGTCATTGTTTCTCAAGCAGCAACAACAAATAATGTTGATGAGCAGGCTTGAAAAATAGATTAATTGCCCCATCTGTAAAACTAAGCTGAAACAGCATAACTTAAATATTACATACGACATTCGTACTGGAGACCGGAAATAATGGGTAAGATCATTGGAATTGACTTGGGCACCACCAACTCCTGCGTAGCAGTGATGGAAGGTGATAGCGCTAAGGTTATAGAGAACAGCGAAGGTGATCGCACGACGCCCTCCATTATTGCTTATAGCAATGATGGTGAAGTGCTTGTTGGGCAGGCTGCCAAAAGGCAGGCTGTAACCAACCCTAAAAACACCCTGTTTGCGATCAAACGTTTGATCGGGCGTCGGTTTGAAGATGATGTCGTTCAGCGCGATATTAAGATGGTGCCGTATAACATCGTCAAGGCTGACAATGGTGATGCCTGGGTGGAAGCCAATGACAAGAAAATGGCTGCTCCAGAAATTTCTGCAAAAGTCTTGCAGAAGATGAAAAAGACTGCCGAGGATTATCTGGGTGAAGAGGTAACTGAAGCCGTTGTTACCGTTCCTGCCTATTTCAATGATTCTCAGCGCCAAGCCACCAAAGATGCTGGCCGTATTGCAGGCCTGGATGTAAAGCGCATTATCAATGAGCCAACTGCAGCAGCTCTTGCCTATGGTATGGATAAGCAGCGTGGCGATCAGAAGCTGGCTGTATTTGATCTGGGTGGCGGAACCTTTGATATCTCAATCATTGAAATCGCAGAGATTGATGGTGAGCACCAGTTCGAAGTGCTTTCAACCAATGGTGACACCTTCCTGGGTGGTGAAGATTTTGATATGCGTATCATTGAGCACCTGGTAGATGAATTTAAAAAAGACCAAGGCTTTGATCTGCACAACGATCCTTTAGCACTACAGCGCCTAAAAGAGGGTGCAGAGAAGGCTAAAATTGAGCTTTCCTCTGGCCAGCAGACAGATATCAACCTGCCATACATCACAGCTGATGCAAATGGTCCAAAGCATCTCAACATCAAACTAACACGCGCAAAGCTGGAATCTCTGGTTGATGAGTTGGTAGATCGCACTATTGCGCCTTGTCGCACCGCATTACAGGATGCCGGATTGGATGCCTCTGAGATTGATGAGGTGATTCTGGTCGGTGGGCAAAGTCGTATGCCTAAAGTCCAGGAGGTTGTTAAAAAGCTCTTTGGAAAAGAGCCTCGCAAAGATGTAAACCCCGATGAGGCAGTCGCCATTGGCGCTTCAATCCAAGGTGGTGTGTTGGGTGGTGAAGTTAAAGATGTATTGTTATTGGATGTAACGCCACTCTCTCTTGGTATTGAGACCATGGGCGGTGTTATGACCAAGCTCATTGAGAAGAATACCACTATCCCTACCAATGCCAGCCAGACCTTCTCAACTGCAGATGATAATCAGACAGCCGTTACCGTGCATGTCCTGCAGGGTGAACGTAATCAGGCTTCAGGTAATAAATCTTTAGGCCGATTTGATCTGTCTGATATCCCACCTGCACAGCGCGGCGTTCCTCAGATCGAGGTGGCTTTTGATATTGATGCCAACGGTATCTTGCATGTATCAGCAAAAGATAAGGCGACTGGTAAAGAGCAATCAATAACCATTAAAGCCTCATCAGGCCTCAGTGATGATGAAGTTGATCGTATGGTGAAGGATGCGGAAGCACACGCTGAGGAAGATAAAATCTTCCAAGAGCTGATTGGTGCCCGCAACCAGGCTGACGGCATGATTCATGCCGCGAAAAAGTCCATGGAAGAGCTGGGTGATAAGCTTGAAGCAGAAGAAAAATCCAGCATTGAAGCCGCTATCGCTGATCTTGAAGAGGCGCTAAAAGGTGAAAACAAGGATGACATCGAAGCTAAAACCAAGACCCTGACTGAAGCCTCCAGCAAAATGGCTGAGCGCCTCTATGCGCAAGAGGGGGCAGAAGCCGGAGCTGCACCTGAAGCTGATGCTACAGATGCAGGACAGGGCAAAGATGATGATGTTGTCGATGCTGAGTTTGAAGAAGTTAAAGACGACAAAAAGTAACAATGGGTAACATGCATCTAACCTAGTTTAGGTGTGGTGGTACTCATGGCCAGAGTTTAGGTAGCTGATTTACAGCTTTCCTGAGCTCTGGCTTTTTGGCTGTTATCTGTGTGCCAAGCAATAACGGGAACTTAAATTTAGGTTATGGAAGGAAATGCACTGCTTTATTTTTCATGCCTTAAAACCAGTCACTAGAAGCTGAATACATGTCAAAACGCGATTATTACGAAGTCCTGGGTGTCAGTAGAAATGCCAGTGAAGCTGAGCTAAAGAAAGCATATCGCCGTTTGGCGATGAAATATCATCCTGACCGGAATACAGGTACTGAGGCTGTTACGGCAGAGAAAAAATTTAAAGAATCCAAAGAGGCCTATGAAGTTTTATCGGATGCGCAGAAACGCACAGCCTATGATCAATTTGGTCACGCTGGAGTAGATCCATCAATGGGAGGACATGGCGGACATGGCGGCCCTGGTAACTTCAGTGATGTTTTTGGCGATGTTTTTGGTGACATTTTCGGTGGCCAGCGTGGTGGTGGCCAGCGGGTAAACCGTGGTGCGGATCTGCGTTATAACCTGGAACTGACGCTGGAAAAAGCCGTTGCTGGCACCACAGTCAAGATACGTGTGCCTACGCACAAACCCTGTTCACCTTGTCGTGGTTCAGGTGCTAAAAAAGGAAGCAAACCTGAAGTCTGTACTACCTGTGGCGGACACGGCCAAGTGCGGATGCAGCAAGGCTTTTTCTCAATCCAACAGACCTGCCCACACTGTCAGGGCAACGGATCCATAATCAAGGACCCATGCCCTAGCTGCCGTGGAACAGGGCGGGTGCAGGAGACTAAAACCCTATCTGTAAAAGTGCCTCCAGGTGTTGATACAGGTGACCGCATTCGATTGGCCAATGAAGGTGAGGCTGGTGAACATGGTGGCCCTCCAGGCGACCTTTATGTTCAGGTTGTGGTGAAGGAGCATTCAATCTTTACCCGTGAAGATAATCACCTGTTCTGTGAAGTACCCATTAGCTTTGCCAAAGCAGCATTAGGTGGAGAGCTGGAAGTGCCAACACTGGATGGTAAGGTGATATTGAAGATCCCAGCTGGAACGCAAACAGGAAAGCTGTTCAGAATGCGAAGCAAAGGTGTGAAGCCGGTACGAGGCGGCCCGGTTGGTGATCTTATGTGCCGGGTAAATATTGAGACACCGGTTAACCTGACAGAGCGCCAGAAAGAGATACTTGAAGAGCTGGATGATTCTATGCGTGCTGGTGGGGCGAAGCATAGTCCACATTCAAGCAGCTGGGTGGATGGTGTGAAAAGCTTTTTTGAAGGCATAGGCCTTACAAAGTAACGAGTAATAATTAAGCATAAAGCAGATATTTCCCCTTTCAATAATCTCTGATTGAGAAAAAGCTATGATTCGAATTGCAATTGTTGGCGCAGCTGGGCGCATGGGAAAGACTTTAATCGAAGCTGTTCAAGAGAGTGATGGACTTGTACTGGGAGCTGCAACAGAGCAACCTCACAGCACCTTGATTGGAGTGGATGCCGGTGATTTGGCTGGTGTAGGCACACTGGGTGTCAAGGTAACTGGCTCACTATCAGATGTTATTGATGATTTTGATGTGCTTATCGATTTCACTGCGCCAGTAGCTACAATGGCCCATCTTGAGGTTTGCCGTGCTGCTGGTAAGCGAATGGTGATTGGCACCACTGGCCTGAATGATGAAGAGAAGCAGCGCCTGGACGCAGCTGCACAGGATATTGGCATCATGTTTGCGCCCAATATGAGTATAGGTGTTAATCTCTGCTTTAAACTACTGGAGCTTGCGGCACGTGTAATGGGAGACGACGCTGATATTGAAATTGTTGAAGCACACCATCGGCACAAAGTGGATGCACCATCAGGTACAGCTCTGCGCATGGGTGAAGTAGTGGCAGATACTTTGGGTCGTGATTTGAAGGAGTGTGCAGTATATGGCCGGGAAGGCCAGACAGGTGAACGTGATCGCAAAACAATTGGTTTTGAAACCATTCGTGCCGGTGATGTAGTTGGTGAACACAGTGTCTGGTTTGCCACACCTGGAGAACGGGTTGAGATTGTCCATAAAGCCTCAAGTCGCATGACCTTTGCCAAAGGTGCTGCGCGTGCTGCACTTTGGATTAGTGAACAGAAAAAAGGCCTCTTTGATATGCAGGATGTATTAGACCTGCATTAATTTTGCATTTTGGATAGGCAGCTCAGCTGCTTATCCAAGTAGTACTTGAATAACTACAACTCTTTCTCCCAAATTCTCCGTTTCACCCAATTCATTAATCGGTTATCAGTATTGAGTGCTGGTTGATTAGAGTTGGCATATTCCCTGCTTGTTAAGCACTACACGTCACAGCTTAATTGGACTGAATATGCTAAATCTATTTTCAAATGCCTCTCTTAACCAGCCGTCATCCAGCGGAATTACAGAGTCAGGAGTACCTGTTACTGGGGTAAACAGTGGTGAAATAGATATTAATGGCGATAGCTTTACTGCGTTATTAACCGCTGAAACCTCCATGGTTGAGATGCTTGAGGAGCTTAAGTCACTGCTTTCGGCAGAAGATTTCATGACGCTGGAAGGTATGCTTGCAGAGGGGCAGACATTGCCGCTTGCGGAAATTGTTGCCGCATTGAGGCAACAGCTTTCCGGTTCTGGTATGGAGCAGCTTGCGCCACAGACACTTAAACTTGCAGATGTGATGCCAAATCTGGAAGTGGTTACAGAAGAGGTTTCTGAGGTTGCGCAGACTGAGGCTCTATTAACCACTGAACAAGCAATAGTGCCAATTATGATTGGCCAGACAATAACACCTGTCTCAATACCTGCAGTGAATCAAGCAGCAATAATGCAGGCAACAAATGGAAAGGCCACACAACCTGTGGTTACAGGGCAAGCGGTTATTCCGTCTGATATAGATGGTGATGCAGCTGAAATATCATTTAACCTGGGCAATTCACCGGCTAATGCAGATCAACAGGCTCCAGCTAAGCACTCTCAATTGACAGAGGCTATTGCTGCGCAAATAGCTCAAAAAAACCCCATCAATAATCTTTTTCGTGCAACAGAAGCTGGATTAACAGCCGTTAATAATGCCCCTATAACGCCTGGTTTGGCAATACAAAACACCATCCAACCTGTTATGCAAAATCAGCTTAATGTATTGCCAATTCATACCCCAATGGGGGAAAAAGGGTGGGATCAGGCTGTCGGTGAACGCATGCTCTGGATGGTTGGTCGCCAAATTCAGGGTGCAGAAGTACGAATTACACCACCCCAGCTTGGGCCTATTGATATTCGCATCTCAATTCAAAATGACCAGGCCAATGTGACGTTTGCTGCACAACACGGTGTAGTCAGAGAAGCACTGGAGGCATCAATACCCCGACTACGTGAAATGCTGAGTGAAAATAATCTACAATTGGTCAATGTTGATGTGAATCAACGGAATAATAGTGAGCAGCGGGCATCGCACTTTTCAAATCAATCCTCATCTGGCGAGCAAGATGGTGAAGGGCATGAGTTTGAAGGGGGCGAGGAAGCAGAAAGCAGTGTGCTTGTTATGCAGAGTGATGGCCTAGTGGATGATTTTGCATGATGTTATAGTATGTCTGTTGTCTGAATATGTAATACCTAAAAGCCGCAGTTTACTGCGGCTTTTAGGTATTACATGATAGTGGCTTATTTGGATATACTCCGAGTATCATGTAGCAATCCTGATAAAAATATGGGGGTACCTGAACGTGCGTTTTATAAAGTTGACAATTGTCTTGTTTGTTATGGTGTTGGGCGTTGCAATAGCAGTAACCAACCCAGGAAATGTCGTGCTGAACTACGGCATTGGTAGCCTGGAGCTACCGTTATCTCTTGTTCTTGTAGGTGCAATAAGTGTAGGCGCTATTATTGGCTCCATTGTGGCTATCGGCATACTGATGCGCCTCAAACGTGAAAATTCCAAATTACAGCGCAAAGCTCATTCCGATGCTGTAAGAGTTAGTAATCTTAGTGCACTTCCACTGAAGGAACAGTAAGCTTCATGGAGGAGCTTCTGCTGTTACTGCTCCCAGTGGCAGCAGCTTCTGGTTGGTTGGCAGCAAAACGCAGTGATAGGCGGCAGGAAGCTGCAACATCCGAAAGGGAGCAGAACCCAGCTTATTTCAAAGGATTGAATTATCTATTGAATGAGCAGCCGGACAAGGCCATTGACGTGTTTGTCCAGATGCTCGATATAGATAATGAAACTGTAGAAACCCACTTGGCTCTAGGCAATCTTTTTCGTCGCCGTGGTGAGGTTGAACGCGCAATTCGCATACATCAAAACCTGATTGCCAGACCTACGCTGGATCGCACGCAGCGCGCTCAAGCTCTGTTAGAACTGGGACAGGACTACATGCGTGCAGGCCTGTTTGACCGGGCTGAAAACCTACTTATTGAACTGCTGGAAATAAATCAGCACGAAACGCTAGCGTTGCAAAATCTACGTACAATATATCAGCAAGAGAAAGATTGGATAAAATGCCTTGATGTTGCCTCTAAACTAGAAGCGATCACAGGTGAAGTGCAGGGTGTTGAACGGGCACACTATTACTGTGAGCTAGTAGTAATAGCACGTAAAAAACAAGACTATACTCTGGCAGCAGAACTGTTAAAAAAAGCTCAAGAAAGCGACAGTACCTGTGTGCGAGCAGCATTGGTACAAGGCAAGGTAGATGTTGCGCAAGAGAATTATGTAGCTGCAATCAATTCGTTTAAACAAGTAGCAGAACAAGATCCTGCCTTTGTCTCAGAAATCCTTCCTTTCCTGGTTCAATCTTATATTGGACTGGATCAGCGAAATGAGTTGATTACTTACCTGCAACAGGTATATCAGCAGCAAAAAAGTATTGCAGTGATGCTGGTATTGGCCGATCTTCTACAGGAGGATAAAGGTGATCAGGCTGCTGTAGAGTTTGTGGCTGACTACTTGCACAAATACTTCAGTCTGGATGGCGCACAAAAGCTTATTGATCTGAATCGTAAATGTGCACAAGGCTCTTTTGCAGATACGTTCTCAATTTTGCATGAACAGCTTGCCATGCTATTGGAAAAACGCCCTGCATATCAATGCAAGCAATGTGGCTTCGAGGTAAAGACGTTGCACTGGCAATGTCCGGGCTGCAAATCATGGGACAGCATTAAACCAGTCCAGGAATTGGATTTTGCTGAATAATCGGTTTTGAATAATGACGAGAATTGAAAATAATCCCCGTGTCATCGTAGCGCTGGATTTTCCATCCGCACAACCGGCGATTGAACTGGTGGCTGCACTTGATCCGACTCTGTGCCGCCTTAAAGTAGGCAAAGAGATGTTTACCCGCCTAGGCCCATCTTTTGTTGAGACATTAGTGCGCAAAGAGTTTGATGTCTTTTTAGATCTAAAATTCCATGATATTCCAAACACTGTTGCAGCGGCTTGTGCGGCGGCTGCCGACCTTGGTGTTTGGATGGTTAATCTGCATGCCTCAGGTGGACGACGCATGATGGAGACAGCAAGAGAACGGTTGGATGGTTTGTCACATAGACCTCATCTTATTGCTGTAACGATTCTCACCAGCCTTGGGCAGGAAGACATTGCAGAAGCAGGTTTTAGCGGAACACCAGCTGAAAATGTATTGCGGCTTGCCAAGCTGGCTGAGAGCAGTGGAATGGATGGCATTGTCTGCTCTCCACTGGAAGCAGTTGATGTTAGATCTGAGGTCAACTCCGATTTTCTGCTGGTAACTCCGGGGGTAAGGCCAAGCCAGGCTGCATTAGGTGATCAACTGCGTGTTATGACACCTTCTGATGCATTAAAAAACGGTGCGGATTATTTGGTGATAGGACGACCTATAACAGCTGCGCCTGATCCATTACAGAGCCTTCAGGATATTCTGACCGAGATAGAAACAAAGTAATACCTTGGTGTCACTGGCTAACCTTTATTATCGATAATTCTTCAACCACATTTTATGAGGAGTTATCATCATGATTCGCCCATTAAAGATTGTAGTCACTCTGCTTTTTGCCCTGTTTTCAGGTTTTGCATTTGGTGGTCCGGTAAATATAAACACAGCCGATGCAGAGGCTCTGGCTAAAGAGTTAAAAGGGATTGGCCAGGTTAAAGCGCACGCTATTGTTGAATATCGAGAGAAGCATGGCGCCTTTAAAACAATTGATGCACTTACCAATGTCAAAGGCATTGGTTCAGCCATTGTTAACAGCAACCAAAAAAATATTCAGTTAGAGGCTGTTAATTAAAATAAGCAAAGTCACAGAAAACGGATGCAGCGTCTTTGCATCCGTTTTTTTTTGCGTATTGTTCAGCAATAAAAATGTTTTTTATTTAAATATGGTTGTCCAGAGAAGCTCTGAGATAGGAGGGGAGTCTGTTAGACTAAAAGCCAGTAAAATGGGAAGGTAGATGCTCAAACTGTACCAAAGTAATC